>Ga0194131_10005310_pt1 | contig 18681 bp, 17 predicted proteins | sample TA2KigO120mmetaG_FD_148631 | JGI IMG/M metagenome (GOLD analysis project Ga0194131, IMG submission 148631) | Freshwater microbial communities from Lake Tanganyika, Tanzania - TA2015053 Kigoma Offshore 120m | ecosystem: Environmental > Aquatic > Freshwater > Lake | place: Tanzania: Lake... | reverse complement strand
AAGACGCTCGACGAAGGGTCCGCGGAGTGGAAGAAGGCGGTCGGCAGGGGCGACATGCTGCCGCTGACGCTCGTGCAGGACGACTCCTTCGTCATCCGCGTCGTCGCCGGCGCGCCGCTCAGCTCCCAGGAAGCGGAGGAGTGGGTGGCGCGCGTGGACTGGCATCTCAATATCCCGGACGGGAAGCTGTGCGTCACGGGCGGGTCCGTGTTCACCAACGAGGACTACGACGAGGACGACCCGTACGCCGAGCAGTTCGTCGGCCAGGCGCTCCTGCCGAAGGGGCGATACCGCGCCGCGCTGTACTCGCATCCATACGGGGTGAACGGCGACCGCGACGGGAATCCGCCGGACGATCGCGAGCGCGTGGATTTTCTGCTGCATCTCGAGCCGATCGGCGAAGTGCCGAAGACCGGACTCTCGGCGCTGCCCGACGACGGCTGGTTCAGCGGCGCGGAGAACAGGCGGACGCGGAGCAGCACTCCGGCGGGCCTCGTTGCCGCCGACGTCGTGCGCCGGCGCGAGGACGCTCCCGGCGGCTGGACCTACGTGCGCGAGGCGTCCGGCACCATGCCGGCCGTGGAGTCCAGTCCCGTGACGGGAGACGCGGTGTCGCTGCCGGTGGACTCGATCGGCCGGGCGGCGCGGATCGCGTGGTTCGGGTCACGATTCATCGCTGTCGATCTCCGGTTGACGGCACCCGCCGGCCTGCGCCTCGACCTGTCCGGCGACTGGCCCGCAGGGGTCGTCCTCGTCGAAGCAGACGGCGCGGGTCGTATCCTGTTCGACTCCGATATCGACGTGAGCCAGCTCCTGCAGCGGCTGCCGGAGCTCGCCGGCCTGCTCAACGCACAGCCTGCAGGTACCCTGCTCGACTTGAATTGCGAGCCCGTTCAGGAGTGGGCGGGAAGTCCGGACGGCGCGGGACGGCTCGCGCTGCGCGGCGAGCTGCGCGGCGGCATCTGGCGCGTTGAGGCCGCGTATCCCGAGGTGGATGCGGCGACGCTGCACGCGGCGCTGGCGCTGGCGGCCGAAGTCGAGGGACAGACGATTGCCGCTCACGACGCGAGCGAGCGGGACGCCATTCTTGGCTGGGCGCGCCGCAAGTTTGGCGCGCATCTCAAGCGCAATCCGCCGAAGCCTGGCGTTGACGGGATTCGCTTCGCCAGGCCCGGGCACGAGGTGGCGCTGCTCGGGATCGCGGCGTTTACGCACCGGTTTGCGGGCACGTGGCCGGTGGCGCCGCTGCACGACATGGACGAGGACGGCTAGACCGTCCCCGTCCGAGGTCTACTTCTTCCGGTTCCTGGTCAGGTCTGTGTAGACCGCCTCCAGGAACTTCTCGCCGGTCCACGTGCCCTTCGGGTTGGCGTAGATGCCGTCGTAATCGAGCGTCGGCCGCGCCGCGCGCACCTGCGCGAGCGTCATCCCCTTGTCCACCATCGCCTGCACCCGGTCGCGGATGATCGTGAACATGTCGCGGTACTCGGCGACGTCCGACTCGTTGGAGATGCGGCCGTGCGCGGGGACGACCAGCGTGCCGCCCTGGTTGTTGAACTTCGGCACCGCGATGTCGAGGATGTCGTTGAGCGCATTCAGGTAGCCCTGCACCGTGCCGCCCTTGTTCACGTCGATGACGGGATACGTGATGGTCGAGTACAGATTGCCGGCCGCGATGACGTCCGAGGTCCGGAACCACACGAACATGTCGCCGTCGGTGTGCGCCGCGGGGACGTGGCGCATCTCGACCACTTCGTCGTTGAACGTGCGCGAGCTGAGAGGGCCGTAGAAGGACAGGTGCGGCCACGTGCCGAACGGCTCGCGGGCCGGCTCGTTCTTCAGCCCGCTCATCCGGTGCAGCACCGCCTCGGTGGCGATGATCGGCGCGCCCTGGAGGCGCGCCGGCTCGCGGCCGCCCGCACCCCCGATGCCGGCGTTCACATTGGCGCCGGCATTCGAGACGAGATCGTTCGCGCCGGTCAGCTCCTCATCCGCGCTCGTCGAGAGGATCAGGCGAATCGGCTTTTTCGCGACCTGCTGGATGCCGCCGAGCACCGCCGTGCCCGTGGCCGCGGGGCCGGTATTCACCACCAGCAGCCCCGTGCGCCCGTCCTGCACGACGACGTTGGCGCCGCCCCCGGCCACCAGGTACACGTTGCCCGCCACGTGCAGCGCCTCGATCGTCCCGTCCTCATAGACGGGGATCGCCGGCCGCGCCGCGGGCTTCGTCGGAATGCCCTGCGGTCTGGCGGAATCAGGCTGCGACGGCAGGCCTGGCTGCGTGCTCAGCCGATCCTGTTGCGCGGCCGGGGCGCCGCCGAGGACGCCGAGGAGCAGGAGAACGATGCCGGAGCGTCGCATGTCCTAGCGCTCCGACGACAGGGTGGGACTCGGCCGCTGCTGCATGAGCTCCGTCAGCCGCTTCGCGTATTCCGGATACATCGTGTGCGCGCCGCCGCGGGCCGCCTCGAGCGGCAGCTTGTTGATCTCGGCGTAGCGCGTATCGACGAAGCCCAGCGGGTTGGCCGGCACCTTGCCGCGGTCGAGCGCGGGGATCTCGTCGAAGACTTCGAATGGCAGCGCCACCTGCACCTGCTGCGCCGGGTTCAGCCGGAACGTGGACGTGCGCACCAGCGGCTCGGTGAGGTAGATCGGGTCGTCCACGACGATCGCGATCAGCAGCAGGTCGCCATGCCGCTTGTAGATCTCGGTCATCTGCGCATAGGGACTCAGCGGGATGCCGTTGCGGTGGACGAAGCTGTACTTGATGTGGGTGGTGGTGACGCGCAGCGATCCGTCCGGCTGGTACTCGCCGGTGGAGAACCCCTGCCACAGGTGCTCGGCGTACTTCGAGGGATGCGCCCGGCCGTCCAGCCAGATCACGCGGTCGGCGCGGCCGAAGAGGTTCTCGATGGTGTAGCCGATGATGGCCTGCGTGTCGGGGTTGATGATCGGCGCCATGCGGAAGTTCGGCGCCGGGGCGCGCATCGAGTAGGTGACCGGGTGCGGGCGCGCCTGCCACTCGAGCAGCGAGTGCATGCCCGGCTGCCAGGCGTCGGCGTGCTGGCGGGCGGCCTCGTTGAGCGGGATGCCGACGTACTCGCCGGCCTCGACGCCCGGGTCGCCGCGCAGCGGCAGCTCCTCGAAGTTGCCGGTGCCGGCGGACCAGTTTCCTGAGAAGTCCGTGCGCGCCTGGGCGGCGGCGGTGGAGGCGGTCGCCAGCAGCGTGGCGAGCGCGATCAGTGCGCGTGTCATGGCGCAATGATATTACGAACGGATCACCCCCAGCACTTCGTCCCGCTTCTGCGCCATCAGCTCGGGTGTCGCGGCCTCGAGGTTCAGCCGCAGCAGCGGCTCGGTGTTGGACGCCCGCACATTGAAATGCCAGTCCGGGTAATCCACGGACACGCCGTCCATCTTCGCGATGGCGGCGTCCGGGTACTTCCCCTCGATGGCGGCAAGCTTCCTCGGCACCTCGTCCATCGACGGCAGCTTCGTGTTGATCTCGCCGGAGATGAAGTACTGCTCGCGGAACGGCTGCAGCAGATCGCGCAGTGACTGGTTCTTCTTCGACATCAGCTCGAGGATCAGCAGCGCCGGGATGAAGCCGTTGTCCGCGTAGTAGAAGTCGCGGAAGTAGTAATGGCCCGTGACCTCGCCGCCGAACACCGCGTCCTCGTCGCGCATCCGCTTCTTGATGAAGGCGTGGCCGACGCGGTTCATCAGCGCGCGCCCGCCGTACCGCGCCGCGACGTCCTTCACCGCGTGGCTGGCGCGCAGGTCGTAGATGATCGTCGAGCCGGGCTTCTTGAGCAGGAACGCCTCGGCAAGGAGCGCGGTCACGAAGTCGCCCGAGATGAACTCGCCGGCGCCGTCGATGAAGAAGCAGCGGTCGGCGTCCCCGTCCCACGCGATGCCGATATCCGCCTTCTGACGGATCACTTCGTCGGTGACGTCGCGCCGGTTCTCCTCGATGAGGGGGTTGGCCTCGTGGTTCGGGAACGTGCCGTCGATCTCGAAGCACAGCCTCGTCGTCCGGCAGGGAAGCCGCTCGAAGAGCTTCGGCGCCACCAGCCCCGCCATGCCGCTCCCGGCGTCGAGCACGACCGTGAACGGCGCGATCACCGCCGGGTCGATGAACGACATCACCTTCTCGACGTACTGCGGCAGCGTGTCGCGCGTCGTGCGGGTGCCCGGCCGCGCGGCCGGCGCAGGCAGCGTGTCGCCGGCGATCATGTCGCGGATCTCGCCGAGCCCCGCGTCGCCGCTGAGCGGCAGCGCGCCGCGGCGCACCATCTTGATCCCGTTGTACTGCCCCGGATTGTGCGAGGCGGTGATCTGCGCGCCGCCGTCGAGGCCGTCGTGGGCGACCGCGAAGTACATCATGTCGGTCGGCGCCATGCCGTACTCGACGACGTCGGTGCCCTGCTCGAGGACGCCCTCGACGAACGCCGCGCACAGCGAGGGGGACGAGACGCGCATGTCGCGGGTGACGCCGATGCGGTTCGCCTTCAGGTAGGTGGCGAATCCGCGCCCGATCTGGCGCGCCGCCGCCTCGTCGATCTCGCCCGGACACAGCCCGCGGACGTCGTAGGCCTTGAAGATGCTCGAGTCGATGTGCATTACGCCCGTGTGTAGTCGGTCAGGGTGGTCTTGTCGCCGAGCACGGCGCCGCCGTTGACGGTGACGCTGCGGCCGACGTGGCAGTTGCGGCCGAGGATCGCGTCCTTCACGACGGCGTCGCGGCTCACGCGGCAGTTGGGCCAGACGATGGCGGCGTCGATGGTGGCGTCCTCCTCGATCTGCGTCTGGCGGCCGATGACGGAGTAGGGGAGCACGCGCGCGCCGGCCTTCACCAGGACGCCCTCGTCGATGAAGCACGGGCCTTCCACGCGGGCGCCGTCCTCGATGCGCGCCTCCGGCGCCACCGCCATGCGCGGCGCCGCGAGACCGGCGAAGGGCGCGGCGGCATACCGGCCGTCCATGATGTCGCGGTGCACCCGCGCGTACTTCTCCGGCGTGCCGATGTCGATCCAGTAGCCGTCGTAGACGTAGGCGACGAACGTCTCGCCGCGCTCGACCAGCGACGGGAAATAGCTGCGCTCGATCGACCACGCGACCTCGCTCGGGATCCGATCGAAGGTGTCGGGCTCCAGCACGTAAATGCCGGCATTGACGTGGTTCGTCGTGATCTCCTCCGGCGTGGGCTTTTCGAGGAAGCGCGTCACGTTGCCGCCCGCGTCGGTCTCGACCAGTCCGTACGCCGCCGGGTTCTCGACCGGCGTCAGCACGATGGTGGCCCTGGCGCGGCGCTCCCGGTGGAGCGCGATGACGGCCGCCAGGTCGATCTGCGTCAGCACGTCGCCGTTGAAGACCACGACGGACTCCGTGAGCCTGTCGCCCGCGTACTTCACCGCCCCCGCCGTGCCGAGCGGCGCCGGCTCGACCACGTAGCGGATCGAGATGCCGGCGTCCGAGCCGTCGCCGAAGATCTCCTCGATGCGCCGCGGCTGGTAGTTGAGGCTGAGGATCACCTCGTCGATCTCCGGGACCCGCTTGAGGAGATCGAGCTGATAGTGGAGAAACGGCCGGTTGAAGATGGGAACGATGGGCTTGGGGGTGTGAATCGTCAGCGGCCGGAGCCGGGTGCCCTTGCCCCCGGCGAGAAGGATCGCCTTCATACCAAATCCTGACTATACACGATGGTAGAATGCGCCATCCACGGATGAACCTGCCGAACACGCTCACGCTCGTGCGCATGTTCCTCGTGCCGATCCTCGTGGTCGTGCTGCTGACGGAATTCGAGGGGCGGCGGATCGTCGGCATCCCGAAGGAGCTGGTGGGCGCGGGGATCTTCGGGCTGGCCTCGATCACCGACTGGCTCGACGGCTACCTGGCGCGGCGCCGCCGCCAGGTCACCTGGCTCGGCCAGATGCTGGATCCGATCGCGGACAAGCTGCTGACGTCCGCCGCCTTCATCTCGCTCGTCCAGCTCGGCCTGGCGCCGGCGTGGATGGTCGCGATCATCATCGGGCGCGACTTCGCCGTCACCGGCCTCCGCAGCCTCGCCTACAACAAGGGCTTCACCATTGCCGCGTCGCCGCTCGGGAAGATCAAGATGGTGGCGCAGGTCGTCTCGATCCTGCTGCTGATTCTCGGGTGGGGCCCGCTGCCGCTGCTCGCGCCGCCCGGGTACGTCGCGCTGTGGGCGGTGATGCTGACGTCGGTGATCTCGGCGGCCGACTACTACCGGCGGTTCCAGCGGATGGCGAGCGCGCGCGTGACCGACGTCAACATCGCGCGCTCGCGCAAGGTCAGTTAGGTAGCTACTTCCGCAGCGCGACGAGATCGCCCGCGAGGAAGGCGTCGCGCGTCACCGTCGCCAGCAGCGTGGACGAATCGGCCCGCACGTCCACGGCCACCGCTTCACCCAGTTCATACAGGAAGTTGCCCTCCTTCCGGTTGTTGCGGTAGATGACGAAGTGCGCGCCCACGGTGACGCCGTGCTCGGCGCCGCGGTTCACGATGAAGAACTCGTTCTTGCCGAAGGCGCGGCGCCGGTTGCCGCCGACCATCACCTCGCCGTAGTTGTCGCGCTGGGCGGCGGGCCTGTCGGCGGCCACCGTCGGCACCTGCGGCAGGATGAACGGCTCGAGGTAGTCGCCGACGTCGATCGTGTCGCACACGTGCGAGATCGTGGCCAGCGACATCTGGCGGTCCACGGCGTACACCTTGATCCAGCCGGCGGTCCGGATGGTCGCCGGACGCCGGCGGTTGACGGGGCTGATGGCCGTGTCCGGAACCACGCGCCGGGCGAAGAACTCCTGGCCGACTTCGATGCCGTGATCGGTGCCCGCGTTGATCGTGATCAGGTCGCCGGGATGGAACGTCTGCCGGACGAACGAGTCCTGGCCGCCCGTGATGCGCAGCGGCACGGCCGGCGTGTCGTAGACCAGCGTCGGGGCGCAGGCGAGCGCCAGCACGTCGGCCGGGAGGTGCGTGCTGGCGGCGGGCGCGGGCCCCTTCTGCGCGGTCACAGCCACGGTGGAAGCGAGCAGCAGAACGGGAATGGTCAGTCGCATGATCGGGACCTCGGTTTGTCTGTTCTGTTATCGGTCCCGGCCACCGCGTCCGCCAGCCTGCGGTAAGTTATTGAGTCTTCAGTGCTTGGAGGCGATCCGTGGCGTCCTCCAGGAACTCGCTCTCCTTGAACTCGTCCAGCAGGCGCTGGTAGTAGGGCAGGGCCTCGGCGGGCTTGCCGCTGCGGTTCAGCGCTTCGGCGAGGTGGAAGTACACCCGGTCGCGCGCGGAGTAGCCCGGGTCGTCACGGAGCACTTCGCGGAAGCGCTCGATCGCGCCTGGATCCCAGCGCTGCCGGTAATAGGTCATGCCGACCAGGAAGGACGACTCGCTGAGCCGGTCGCGCGCGATGCGCCAGTTCATCTTCACTTCGGGCATCAGCGGGCTGTTCGGATAGCGCTGGAAGAAGACGTCGAAGTCCTTCAGCGCGGCCGCCGTCTCCGTCTGGTCGCGCCCGGCCGCGCGCATCTGCTCGAAGTGGCTCATCGCCATCTTGTACTGCGCGTAGTCGGCGCGCGGGTGCGTCGGGTAGAACGTCAGGAACTCGCGGAACTCGTTCGCCGCGAGCACCAGCGACTCCGTGTTGCCCTGGCCGAGGTACGAGTCGCCCATGCCCAGCTTGGCATCGGGGCGGACCGGGCTCTGCGGGTAGTTGTCCACGATCTGCTGGAAGTAGGTGCGGGCGTTCAGCCATTCCTCTTCCTTGATCGCTTCGTTGCCGCGATCGAACAGGAATCGATCGGGCTGCGCCGCACCGGGCGGCGGCGTCGCGGGCCGCGAGGCGCATGCGGCCGTGAGGGCCAGCACGCACACGATGAGGGCGCGGCACATCAGCCTCACCGCGAGCTTCCTTCTCCGATCATCCATTCGTACTGGGCGCGAAGGCCCTGCTCCAGCGTGACGCTCGGCGCAAACCCGAGGTCGGCGCGGGCGCGGGTCGTGTCGGCATAGGTGTCGCGCATGTCACCGCGCTGCGACTCGATGCGGTCGATGCGCAGCGGCCGTCCGGTAATCCGTCTGATGAGCTCGAAGACATCGAGCAGCCCGACGCGCGAGCCCCCGCCAATATTGTAGACAGCCCCGGGTTTCCCACGCGTCGAGGCCGCCAGGGTGGCGGAGACCGCGTCGGCGACGAAGGTGAAGTCGCGCGTCTGCCGCCCGTCGCCGAACTGCGGCACCGCCTTGTCCACCAGCGCGGCCGAGAGAAAGCGCGAGAACCCCATATCAGGGCGCTGCCGCGGCCCGTAGACCGTGAAATACCGCACCAACACGGTCGGCACGCTGTGGTTGACGTGATACAGGTGGCACAGCTGCTCGCCCGCCAGTTTCGTCACCCCGTAGGGCGACACCGGCTGCGGGCGGGCATCCTCCCGCATGGGCAGCGGCACATCGTCCCCGTAAATCGAGGAGCTGGAGGCGTACACGAGCCGCTCGATGGGCCTGCCGACGCACGCTTCCAGCAGAATCTGGGTCGCCTCCACGTTGTTGACGGTATAGACGTGAAAATCGCGTCCCCAGCTCTTCCGGACGCCCGCCTGGGCCGCCAGGTGGAAGACGTGGGTCACCCCGTCGAGCAGCGCAGCCAGGTCGGCGTCCGCGATCGACGACTCCACCAGCGTGAACGCGGGCGCCTGGCGCAGTTTCGCGAGGTTCTGTTCCTTGCGCTCCCGGGGATAGTAGTCGGTAAAGCAGTCGAGGCCGGTGACCGGCACCCCCTGCTCGACGAGCCGCTCCGAGAGATGAGACCCGATGAACCCGGCCGCGCCGGTAACGAGGGCTTTCACGTGAGCATGTCCCTGACGCGCGCCGGCAGGCGGCACGGCCGTCCGCCCGGATCGAGCGCGGCATGGATGGTGTGGCCGGCGGCGGCGACCGCGCCGCCGGCGGCGAGCACCACCTCGTAGTCGAAGCGGACGCGCACCGGCGTCAGCAGCGTCGCCTGCGTCCGGATGTCGATCTCGTCGTCGTAGCGCGCCGGCTGCCGGTATTCGCAGCGCGCCTCGATCACGGGCAGCGACACGCCCTCGCGCTCCATGTCGCGATAGGTCCACCCGGCGTCGCGCAGCCACTCGGTGCGGCCCACCTCGAACCACACGAGGTAGTTGGCGTAGTAGACGACGCCCATGCGGTCGGTCTCGGCGTAGCGCACGCGGACGCGCGCCGTGCGCTGCGCGCCGGTCATGCGCGGGTGGCGGAGGCGAGCGCGGCGTTGCGCAGCGCGCGCGTGGCCGCTTCGGCGTCGGGCGTCCCGAAGATGGCGCTGCCGGCGACGAGGATCGACGCGCCCGCGGCCACGACGTCCGCGGCGTTGGTCAGATCGATGCCGCCGTCGATCTCGATCGGGGCGCTCGACCCGGCCTCGTCGAGGACGGCACGGACGCTGCGGAGCTTCTCCAGGCTGCGCGGAATGAACGCCTGGCCGCCGAAGCCCGGATTGACCGACATCACGAGGACGAAATCGAGGTCGGGCGCGATGTCGCTCAACGCCATGGCCGGCGTGGACGGGTTGATCACCACGCCGGCGCGGGCGCCGAGTGTCTTGATGAAGTGAATCGTGCGGTGCAGGTGCGGCACCGCTTCCACGTGCACCGACACCATGCTGGCGCCGGCTTCGACGAACGCCTCGATGTAGTGATCCGGCTCGTCGATCATGAGGTGCACGTCGAGCGGTCTGGTCGCGGCGCGCTTGATGGCCTTCACGACGGGCGGCCCGATCGTGATGTTCGGCACGAAGTGGCCGTCCATCACGTCGACATGGATCAGATCCGCGCCGCCGCGCTCGACGGCGGCGATGTCACGTCCAAGCGCGGCGAAGTCGGCGGAAAGAATCGAGGGCGCGATCTGGACCTGCCCTGAGCCGAGTCGAAGGGTCAACGGCTGACCTCGATGGAGATCGGATCCGCGGGTCCAACGCGGAACCCGCCCGCAGGCTGCTGGCGCACGACTGTGCCGGCGGGCACGCCGGGGTACGGCTGCGAGCCGACGATGGCGACGCGGAAACCCTGGCGACGCAGCGCTTCGGCCGCGCGCTCGCCGTTCATGCCGATCAGGTCTGGCATCACGTACGTGATCGCCTGTTCGCCGCGGTTGAGCAGCACCGACACGCCCGGCGCGCGCGCGGCGGGCGCGGGGTCCTGCGCGACGACGGCGTCGGCCGGGTAGTCGGTGGAGCGGAACTCGGAGATGTTGGCCATCTGCAGCCCGTCCTGATCCAGCCGCAGGCGCGCGGTGCGCTCGGTCTCGCCGACGAGCGCCGGCACGGTCGTCGCGCGCGGGCCGGAGCTGAGCCACACGCGGATCGACCGCTGCCGCCGCGCGGGCACTCCGGGCAGCGGGTCCTGCTGCACGATGCGGCCGGCCGGAATCGTGTCGTCAGGGCGCTGGTTCTCGTCCAGGCGGAGCGTCAGGCCCACGTCCGCCAGCGCCTGCGACGCGTCGTTGACCGTGCCGCCCACCAACTGCGGCACCTCGACCTCGCGGGCGCGCAGCGCCACCCGCATCGCCACGCCGGCGAAGACGAAGAACGTCGCCGCGAGGGCGGCCAGCAGCAGCAGGAACTTGCCGAGGCTCCAGACGCGTGTGCCGAAGGGCATGTGGCGACTGATCGTACCACGGAGATCACCGCGGCTGTTCGCCGCCTCGTCGGGACAATGCGTCTTTGTGGGCTGCGGCCTTTTCGAGCGTCGGGTGCTGGTTGTACGCCGCTGACTGTCCTGGCGGAATGGTCAGCCACGTCCATGCGTCGCCCCGGAGAGACTTCGCCAGGAACACGATCTGGCCGACATGGTAAGCGGTGTGAGTCAGCGATCGATACAACGCTTCGTCGACTCGGAACGGCACCCCACGAATCGTGACCTGTCGCGAGAGATCGTCGTCGCCGAGCGATGACAGGGCAGCGAGAACGACATCCCAGCCCCGACTCCACTGTTGGAGCAACTCAGTCCTGCTGACTGTGCGGGGCACGAATTCTTCATCGCGGTCGAGCGGGTGGCGCCGGGAGGGGCCTCCCCGCACGCCGCGCAGGCGCCTCTCCCGTGTCAGCGCCCTTGGCGCCGAGGACGGGCGGGGAAACCCGGCGACAGGACCCGCGAGCTACACGCACCCGATCAATCCGCAGAGTAGCGGCGGATCACGGCGGCCGCGAAGAATGCTTCGAGGCCGTGCTCGAAGGGAACCGTGCGCATCATGCCGCGCGCGTCGATGAACGGGGCGAGCGGGGCGGCGTCGTCGCCGCGGAGGTCCGCGAGCGTGAAGTCCGCGTGCTCGGCGAGGAACGCGTCCACGACGGCTTCGTTCTCCTCGGGCTCGCTCGAGCAGGTGGCGTAGACGAGGCGTCCGCCGGGTGAGACGACGGCCGCTGCCCGCGCGAGCAGCGTGCGCTGGTCCCGGGCCAGCGCGGGCAGGTCGGCCTCGGTGCGCCGCCACCTGATGTCAGGGTCGCGGCGAATGGTGCCCAGGCCGGAGCACGGCGCGTCCACGAGCACGCGATCGAAGGTGCCCGAGAACGGCAGCGCTCCCGAGGCGGGTACCTGCACGACACGGATCGCGCGCGCGCCGCTCTGGCGGACCGTCTCGCGCAGCAGCGCCATGCGTTTCGAGCGGACATCGGAGGCGATGACGAGGCCCGTGTCGCCCATCTGCGCGGCGATCGCCGTGGTCTTGCCGCCGGGCGACGCGCAGAGATCGAGCACCGTCTGGCCGGCCGTGACCGCGAGCGTGAGCGGGACGAGCTGCGACGCTTCGTCCTGGACGAAGAAGGCGCCCTCCAGCGGACGCCGCAGCGGGTTGCCTTCGGTCACGACGAGGCCGTCGGGCGCCCAGCGGGTGGGTTCCGTGCCGATACCGTCGGCCGCCAGCGCCACCGCGACGCCTTCGCGCCCGGTCCGCAGCGTGTTCGCGCGCAGCGTGAGTCGCGGCGTCTCGTTGTTGAACTGCGTCCACCGCTCGGCGGCCTCGAACCCGTGGCGGTCCAGCCAGCGCGCGACCAGCCACTCGGGATGCGACAGGGTGACGCCGAGGTAGGCGAGCTGCGCGTCGCGCTTGGCGCTGTCGCTGTGGCGCTTCGCGCTGTCGCTGTGGCGCTTCGCGCTGTCACCCGGCCGCGCCGGGAACGGCAGCCTGTTCCGCTGCCGCAGCGTGGCGCGCAGCACCGCGTTCACGAATCCCGCGGCGCTCCCCTTGCGCGCTCCCCGCGTCATGTCCACCGCGTCGTCCACGACGGCCGCCGCCGGGACGCGGTCGAGGTGCATCAGTTGGTACAGGCTGAGGCGAAGGATCGTGACGACGTCGGAGTCGAGCTTCCGCAGCGGCCGCTTCGCGAAGTGCTCGATGAGGAAGTCGAGGCTGCGCTGCCACCTCAGCGTGCCGGTGACGATCTCCGCCGCGAGCGCGCGGTCCCGCTCGTCGGACAGGCGCTGTCGGCTGTGGGCGAGGGCGGCTGGTAGATCGGCGCGATTCGCGGCGATGGCCCGCAGGGCATGGAAGGCCGCGGTGCGGGCCGGGGCGGTCACGTTCCTGAAAACCTCGCGCCAACCTTGACGGGACGGCCGGCCAGGAAGTCACGGGCTGCCATCGGCCGCTTGCCTTCGGCCTGGAGCTGCTCGATGGCGATGCGCCCACCGTGGCCGGTCGCGACGTGAATCGCGTCGCGCGAGACGTCCACCACCGTGCCGGGCGGCGCACCGGCGCCGGGCCCGCCTTCAGGCGGCTCGTCTTCGACGCGGGTCTTCAGAATGATGAGCCTCGCGCCGTCGAGATACGTGCAGGCATGGGGCCACGGATACAGGCCGCGCACGCGGTTGTGGATGTAGGCGGCAGGCAGCGTCCAGTCGATGACGCCTTCCTCCTTCGTCAGCCGGTGAGCGTAGCTGCAGATCATGAAGTCCTGCAGCTCGCCGCGCTCGTCGTCGCCGGCGGCGAACCGATCGACCACCTCGACGAGCAGCGTCGCGCCGAGCTGCGCCAGGTCGCGCTCGACGACGTCGCTGGTCTCGTCGGGACCGATCGGCCGCGTGACCTTGGCGATCATGGGCCCCGCGTCGAGCATCTTCTCGACGCGCATGATCGTCACGCCCGTCTCGCGCTCGCCGTCGATGACGGCGCGGTGCACGGGCGCGGCGCCGCGGTACTTCGGCAGCAGCGAGGCGTGGACGTTGATCATGCCGAGGCGCGGAATCGCGAGCACCTCCTCCGGAATGATCCTGCCGTAGGCGGCGACGACGCCGAGATCCACGTTCCATGCGCGCAGCGTGTCCATGAACCCGGGCGTCTTCAGCCGCTGCGGCTGCAGCACCGGAACGTCGTGCGCGACGGCGACCGCCTTGACGGGTGACTCCGACACCTGCTGTCCGCGGCCTCGCGGCTTGTCCGGCTGCGTCACGACTCCCACGACGGCGTGGCGCGATGCGAGCAGGCGCTGGAGCGTCGGCACCGCGAAATCGGGCGTGCCGAAGAACGCGAGGCGCAGCGTCGCAGGCAGTGTCGCTACCACTTGCCGGACTTCGACAGCTTCCTGATCTTGCGGAGGATCTGGTCCTTGGTGAGGCCGCGCAGCCGATCGACGAACAGCCGGCCGTCGAGGTGATCCAGCTCGTGCTGGAAGCAGCGGGCGAGGAGACCGGTCCCCTCGATCTGCTGCGGGTCGCCGTTGCGGTCGAGCCCCTTCACGACCGCGCGCGACGGGCGAAGGACGTTCGCCGTGAACCCCGGCACGCTGAGGCAGCCTTCGTCCTCGTGCTGCGTGCCCTCGATCTCCAGGAGCTCGGGGTTGATGAACGTGATCAGCTCGCCGGCGCGGTTGCCGGCGGAGAGATCCGCCACGAAGATGCGCAGCGGCACGCCGACCTGCGTGGCGGCCAGGCCGATGCCCGGCGCCGCGTACATGGTCTGCACCATGTCGTCGATCAGGCGGTGGATGTCGGGCGTGATTTCCGAAACCGGCGCGGCGGGCCCGTGCAGCACGTCGTCGCCGTAGCGAAGGATTGGACGGATCAGGCGGGGGTTCCTCGCGCGGCGAACCGGCGGCGTACCTGCTCGGCCGTCGCCGCGTAATGGCGCTCGATCTCGTCCACCGAGTCGCCCCCGAACTTCTCGAGGAAGGCGTCCGCGAGCACGAACGCGACCATCGCCTCGCCGACGACGGCCGCCGCCGGTACGGCGCAGACGTCGCTGCGCTCGATGGCGGCCGGGGCCTCGGTCATCGTCGTGAGGTCGGTGGAGCGCAGCGGGTTCATCAGCGTCGAGATCGGCTTCATGAAGCCGGTGACGCGCACGTCTTCGCCGTTGGTCACGCCGCCTTCGAGGCCGCCGGCGCGGTTGGTCGGCCGCACGGGCGGCCCGGCCTCGCGGCGCGGCGGCAGGATTTCGTCGTGGACGCGTGAGCCGGGCCGGATCGCCACTTCCGGACCGATGCCGATTCCCACCGCCTTGATCGCGTGGATGCACAGCAGCGCCTGGCCCAGCCGGCCGTCGAGCTTGCGGTCCCACTGCACGTACGACCCGAGGCCGGTCGGCACACCGGTGGCGATCACCTCGAACGCGCCGCCCACTGTGTCGCCCGCATCCCGCGCGGCGTCGATGTACTTGATCATCTGCTGCTGCAGCGACTCGTCTGCGCAGCGGAGAGGGGCGTCGTCTGGGATCGCCGCGGCCTCGTCGAAGGAGACCACCCGGTCGGCGGGGAGCATCACGTCGCCGATGACCGACACGTGACTGGCGATGCGGACGCCGAAGCGCCCGAGGAGCTGCCGCGCGAGGCTGCCCGCCGCCACGCGCGACGCCGTTTCACGCGCGCTGGCGCGCTCGAGCACGTCGCGGACGTCGTCGTGGCCGTACTTGACCACGCCCGCGAGGTCCGCGTGCCCGGGGCGCGGCCGCGTGACGTCCGCGCGCCTGGTGCCGGTGGCGCCGTCCGGCATCTCGCGCTCGACGTGCATGGTCTGCTGCCAGTTCACCCAGTCGCGGTTGCGAATGAGCATGGCAATGGGCGCGCCGGTCGTCCGGCCCTTGCGCACGCCGGAGAGGATTTCGGCGCGGTCGCTTTCGATGGCCATGCGGCGGCCGCGGCCGTAGCCGCCCTGCCGCCGCCGGAGCTGGGCGTTGAGCGCGTCGATGTCGAGATCGAGGCCCGCGGGCATGCCGTCGACCGTGATGACGAGCGCCTGGCCGTGCGACTCGCCCGCGGTGAGGAATCTCAGCATCCGTTTATCGGGCGGCCACTCCGACGAGTGCCTCCGCGATCTGGACGGCGTTGAGCGCGGCGCCCTTGCGGAGCTGGTCGCCGCAGACGAACAGGTCGAGGCCGTAGCCCTCCGGCTGCGACAGGTCGCGGCGGATGCGGCCGACGTAGACGCTGTCGCGCCCCGAGGCAATCGTCGGCATCGGGAAGCGGTTGCTGTCGCGCTCGTCCACGATCTCGACGCCCGGCGCTTCCGCCAGCAGCGCGCGCGCCCGCTCCGGCGTGAGCGGCCGCTCGAGCGACAGGTTGATCGACTCGCTGTGGGCGCGCAGCACGGGCACCCGCACGCAGGTGGCCGTGATCGCGAGCTCCTGGTCCGAGAGGATCTTGCGCGTCTCGGCCATCACCTTCGACTCCTCGCCGTTGTAGCCGTCCGGACCGATCGCCGCGTTGTGCGAGAACACGTTGAACGCAATCTGGTGCGGCAGCGCTTTCGGCGTGACCGCGCGCCCGTCGAGCACGTCCTTCGCCTGCGCCTGCAGCTCCTGCATCGCGGCCAGGCCGGCGCCGCTGGCCGACTGATACGTGGACACCACGATGCGGCGGATGCCGGCCGCGCGGTGAATCGGCGCGACGGCGACGGTGAGGATGATCGCCACGCAGTTCGGGTTCGCGATGACGCCGGTGTGCCGCTTCAGCGAGTCGGGGTTGACCTCGGGGACGACGAGCGGAACGTCCGCGTGCATGCGGAACGCGCTGGAGTTGTCCACGAGGATGGCGCCGCTCTTCTTGATCGCCGGTGCGAGCTCCCTGCTCACGGACGCGCCGGCGCTGGCCAGCACGACATCGACACCCGTGAAGCTGTCGGGACCCGCCGGTGTGACCTCGATCTCCTTGCCGCGGAAGGTGACGGTCTTGCCCGCGGACCGTGCCGACGCCAGCGGCAGGAGGGTGGTGACCGGAAAGTCACGTTGCTCGAGAACGGACAGGATTTCCTGCCCGACGACACCGGTGGCTCCAAGAACGGCTATGTGCATAGACCTTAATGATAATTCACATCACAGGGGGTGCCCTCTTGTCGGTGTGACGCTTCGATGGTGGCGCGGACGGCGTCGACGACCGCCTGCGGGTTGTCGCGCTGGATGATGTGGCCGGCGCCTTCGACGGTGACCTGGCAGCCGCGCGGCGAGAGCGCGGCCTGCATCCGCTGGAACTGCAGCGAGCGCGCGTTCTGGTTCCGCCCCCGGCTGAGGACCATGAGGGGCATGGAGAAGGGGCGCCGGCGCGCGCGGACCTGGGCCGAACTCTCTCCGAGGCGGCTCGCCTCGCTGTACATCGACCGGAAGCGACTGGCCAGGTACGAGGTCGCCCGCTGGTATTCGCGCACGTCTTCCGGCTCGGTGTCGGGATCCGCACCGAGCGAGACGCCGAGCAGCCGCATCGCGCCGATGGTGCCGGCGGTGGGAATCATCGCCGCGAACCACGGCAGCTCGCCGTTGCCCCCGTCGTCTTCATGCGGCGCATCGACGAGCACCATCCCGACCGTCCGGTCGGGATGCTCGCCGGCAAACAGGCGCACGTTGAAGCCACCGAACGAGGAACCGACGAGCACCAGCGGCTCGCGGTTCTGCGCATGCTGGAGCAGCAGGTACAGGTCCTGCGCAATCTGCAGGCTCGTCTGCGGGTTGGTGCTCTCGTCGCTGTACCCCTGCCCGGCGTGGTCGTAGGCGCAGGCCTGCGTGAAGCGCGACACGCCGTCGAGCACGTAATTCCATACCAACGACGTGCCGCCCAGACCCGCGTCCATGACCACTGTGGGCGTGCCGATACCGCGGCACCAGATGTGGAGCCGGTAGCCGGCGACGTTCACGAGACGTCCGGGCGGTGGCACACGCGCCAGGTCGCGGCGGTCGAGCATGAACTCGACGATGGTGCCGATGGTCGCCAGGGCGAGCAGCGTGCCCAGGAACCTCACGAGAAACCGACCAGTGCGCAGAAATTTCAACATGGAGCGCCGGATCGGCGCTGCAGAAACTGCAACGTCCGACCCGCGATTCGTCATTTTGCTCCGCATTTCCGCTTGAGCACCATTTTGCATCCTCTTCGGGCGTGGTTCGACTGCTGCGCGACCGGTACGCCGACTCCGACGGCGTGAGCGCCTGCGACCTGGCGACGGGAGAGGTGGTCCCTCTCGACGCCGTGCCGCCGGAGGATCCGCCACCGATCGAGGCGGAGCTCGCGCCGCTGATGGAAGTCCTGGACGACGGCCGCGATGGGGAGCCGCGGTGGATCGAGGCGCAGATGAAGCCGCGGGCGCAGACGGGCGCGCTCGTCCGGCGGGTGGCCGCGCTGGCGCGGCGAAAGGGGTTCGTGCCGATGCTCATCGACCTGTATGACCGGTTTCGCGACCGCCTGGCCGACGACTTGAGCGGCCGTGCGCTGCTGCTGATCGCGGATCCGTCCACGGAACTGTCCGCCGCGCGGTCGGCCCTGATTCGCGCCGCCACACTCTCGCGCCGGCCGCACGTGCTGCTGACGCTCCGGGCGGGGTCGAGCGTTTCGCGCACCTTCGTTGCCCGGGAAGCGCACGCCACATACGGCGCGCTGGCGCCGGCGCGGTCGCCGCGCACCCAGACGCTGTCGCCCGACATCGCGCGTCACCTGAAGCGCGCCGAGCGGGCGGTTGCGTTCCAGATCACCGGCCGTCATGCCGCCGCCGAGCGCCTGCTGCGGGACGTGGCGGGCGCGCTCGTGCGCCGCGGCGCTACCGTGCCCGCGGCGCGCACGCTCGTCACGCTTGCGCGTGTACTGCTCGAGCGTGGCCGCGCGACCGACGCCGATGCGGTGTGCGACGAAGCGACTGGTCTCGCCGAGGCGGGACAGGACGAGCGCGTGGCGGTGACTGCGCGGCTCTGGCAGGTTGCGGCGAGGACGGACGCCGCGCGTCTTCCGGACGCCGAGTCGCTGTGCCGCGCCGTGCTGCTGGCGGGCGCGCTGTCGCCGGGCCAGTCGGCCTGGGCGCGGGCGCTGCTGGCGCGCACGCTGCGGTGGCAGCGGCGGATCGAGGAGGCTGTGCGCGTCGAGGGCCGCTTCGCGCTCGACGACGCTGGCGGTGTGGACGACATGACGCGGGCGTACGCGGCGGCGGCCGTCGTCCGGCGGCACCTCGATGGCGGCGAGCTCTTCGAGGCGGGCAGAGCGGCGCGCGCCCTGATCGCTGCGTTCGAGGGCACCGCGGACGGCGTCGCGCCCGTCATTGTGCAGACGACGTACTTGCGCGTCCTCGCCGCCATTGGCGATCTGACGGTAGCCGGGGAATGTGTCGCGCAAGTCGTGGCCGCCGCCGCGCGGGCACGGACGCCGCTTCGCATCGCGCGCGCGCGCCTGGTGTGGTACGACGCCCTGCGCCGCGCCGGAGAGTCGGC
>Ga0194131_10005309_pt1 | contig 18684 bp, 19 predicted proteins | sample TA2KigO120mmetaG_FD_148631 | JGI IMG/M metagenome (GOLD analysis project Ga0194131, IMG submission 148631) | Freshwater microbial communities from Lake Tanganyika, Tanzania - TA2015053 Kigoma Offshore 120m | ecosystem: Environmental > Aquatic > Freshwater > Lake | place: Tanzania: Lake... | reverse complement strand
CTTCTATGTCTGCCTGTTTTGCAATTTGTGTTTCAGGCATCGACAATCTTGACTTTTTATATAAATCAAGAATTCTATCTATCTCTTTCGCTTTGTTAACATCATTAGACTCTACCCATCCTATTAGTGTTGCAGGTTTTCCTGTAACTGGGGAATCATATGACGATTCTGTAGAAATGAATACTGAGTCAGACTCATCACAATAAAAAATGTTTTCGGTAACAATCTCTGCTGCCATTCCTTTAAACACTAGTTGTCCATTTCTTTTCGATATTGATACGATATTGCAGAGTTCGTTTGCTGGCGAATCTACAATTGACAACTCCATTAGGGAGTAGTCCTTAATAAATCTTATAGTCTTTCCTGTTGCCTTATTGACCTCGTTGTCAGAATCAATAATTTTTCCGCCAATAGAAAATCCTTGTAGTGTTCCATCAAGAATCTTTTCCCAGGTGTCTTGAGCTCCCTTTGAAATATATGCATCTACATAAACTCCATTGTAAAACTCTTTTGACTTTGGGTCATAGTATGCTTCTGGTTTAAAAGAAACTACTTTGCCCACCGCAACTGGTTGATGCATCTCTCGTAGGTTTCCACGGAAACTTTCGAATGCTTTAATGCTTGCCTCAGAGGTGACTACGTCGCCAGTCTGATCAAGATTATCAAGCGTTGCAAAACCTGAAACTGTCCGTTTTTCACGGTTAACTTTAGTAAATGGCACGGACAACGTGATGTTGTCGCCATGCGAAGACCAAAGAGATTTCTCAATATTCATATGCTTAATTTTATAACGTTATTGTATATAAGGCAAATAATCAGTTGAGTAGGGTTAGTCGACTTGTCTTCCCTCGCCCTGCGGATTTCTTGCCTCGCCAGAAATATCGGGGGAATTTGCAGACCTCTCAGAATCTCTATTTCTAGTCTTTCCTGCCTGTGCCCTAATTTCTGCCTGACCCTGTGCCTTTAATTCAACAACCTTATCGCCACCCTCAAGAGGGACCATGCCCATTCTAATTCTTATTTCATTTGGGGTAACAACCTGCATCCTTAAATATCTCTCATCAATTTTAGACTGTGTGTCCTCATCGGTCAAGGTAAGCTCATTGAATTTAAGAAGTAGGGCATCTGTCATTTCTGCAATTAATTTATTTAATTTCTTTTCTAAATTCATTTGTGCAGGATGACATACCTGCTCTCTAAATGTTTTATCGGCATCTCGTGCCACCGCTAAATTGACACCCTCTGGGGTTCCAATTTTATTAATTGGCACACGGTGAGATAATAGAATTTCATCTCTATTAGATTTACGATATACGTTAAATGAAGATTCCTGAGTGCCTGCCTCAATTGGCTCCATCTTAAATTCAACCTTAGATTCTGATGAATCTGGTGGAAGTGGAATATATAGGGACCTATGGTTCTTGCCTCTTAGTCCCACCTGGAAGAACTCAAGAAGCTTACGCTCAGACTCTGTAGATAATTTAGCACCCTTCACCGTAATGATGTATCTTGGTACCGCTTTATTCTCAAAGTAATCTAGGTTGTACTTGCCAGCAAACTCGTTTCCAGCCATAGCGTTTGAAGACGCTACAATGTCGGCAATGCCGTAATAGTTATTTGTAGGAGTATATTTCTTTAGATGAATAATTTCATTAGGCCTGTCCAGTCCGCCTGCAATTGGATTAGGTGTTTCCTGATCTCCGAAGTTACGGAAGAATACTGCCTTGCCGTACAGCAGTTGAACAAATCCGTCACGCAATCTGCGTACACGCATTGTCTTTGCAGGTATATGGCCTAGATATCCTATCTTGCCAGAGGTGGTTCTACCAACCTCTAAGTAACCATTTCCTGTTGCCTCAACGTCTGTATAGGCTTTAATTAATGTTTCGGTAAATGTTTCCTCTTCGTTGCAATCTTCTAGCCAATCGTTTAAATCTTGACGTAATCTGTTTAATTTTCTACGTGCACGGTCTAACTGTTTTTCATCTGTAATGTTGTCAAAAGCTTCTTGTGTTTTGCGTGTCTCTACAAAATCATATCCGAGACCTACAATGTTTGAGACCTTAGCATTAATTGCTGCATAGTTGTATGGAGAAATTTCGTAAATAGTAGAAAGATAATCTAGATTATATGGGGGCTCAATAAGGTCAAACATGGCATAGCCAGTAATTGCTTGTGCCAAGAGGTTCTGTTGTGTTTCAGCACCGTCGGTTCCCTGAAATCTTTTTTGCAAATCTCTATTCATCTTTCGACGGAATGCAGGACTTAGCCCTGATATCTTAGTAAGTTCATCTCCGCTTACCTTAAATGTGTCTGTACTAGTTTGCTCAGATATGGTGTTAAATCTCATCCAATCTGTTAAATTAGATATTGCTATATCCCTTGAGCTTTCCTCTTCTAAATTCTCAACCATTGTTACCTGCCCTTAATCTTTTCATGTCATCCTTATAAGAACCAATATCTAAAGGATCGGGAACTAGTCCCCATTTAAGCCTTTGCTGTTGCTCTTCGTACTCTTCATCTGTAATTTTTCGTCTTGCTGAAAGAAATTTAGGCCCGCCCTCATATATGCCGTATGAGCGAACCTCTCTAGCCAAAGCATCGATTTTGGATCTATTTCCTTTTTTGGACGTGACCGAAAGATAATTCCCATCATCATCTCCTATCCACCTTCCGTCTGGCATCTCCCAGACATAGATACCCAGAGGTGATTCTTCTACAAAACTTGTTTTAGCCTTATCTATATTCATACCAGTTTATTTTACCATTCTTTATGGTCTAAGTCCAGCTTTTTGTCAGGGCAATGTACAAGATTATGTACTTTGTAGCACTATCCAGTCATTATTAAAGGCAATAATGTCAGATACTGTCAGGTCAAATTCAGGTTCCGTTAGGGTTGACACCGCTCTTCCAATATATAGCTCGTAATGAGTTTCTACAATATCAGAGGTTAACTCTTTACCGTAGGTAGCAATGTTTTTATATAGATTACTTGGCCCCCCTGAAGTTTCGTAGTTTATTTGAAGGGTTCCAGTCACGGGGGTTGAAAACACTATTACAACGTGGTGAGGCTCATCTGCATTCAAATAAGAAGAAATGTTTGTTTGATTAGTTACATCTACATTATTTACATATAGCTTGGCTATATTGGCCTTAGAAACGACTCCAGAGCCGCTCCAGGACAGCCTGGTAGCAGAAGGTGCGGAAGCATAGAATAGGGTGCTAGCGGCCAACGTAAGGGGCGTAAAGACCATCTCTACAGACTTGATAGAGGACAAAGTGTTAATATTAAATCCTGCACCGCTTTTAGCCCTAATTCCATTACCGTAATTACGTGAAAGAATTGGGTAATTTAATGATCCAAGGTAATATTCGGTATTAGAGGATATCCTGTCTCCGTAGTTGTCGGCATATATATCTTTATTTGAATAAAACGTAATACAGAAAAATGATAATATGGGCAGATATTTGCTGGCGTCAGTAGTAGACATTGTTATCCTAATATGTAAATTATTACTAGAATCAAACGAGTCTTTTGTATATTGTGGAATTGGTCCCCCGTTAAAACAAGTCTGATAATTTGTTCCATCTGTACTAGATTCTACTATTACTCCTAGGTCGTTCCGCCACTCTACTTTTGATGTAACTAAATTTAATTCTGAAGGAATAGAAATAAAATCATTTATAACAAAAGTTCTAGAGGTTGTCGTTTCTGTTTCAACAAATCCAATGTGCTTATCAACCAAATCGTAATAAGTATTGTCGTCTAGCCAATAGGTCCAGGGCACATTTACTGGGTATGAATAATCAAATGCGGGTTTTAAATTAGCGTCTGACCCACTAAACAGGACGCCCTCGTCTGGAAAAACTATTTGAATTGCGGGAGACGTTAAATTTCCACTGACATAGTGTTGGGCAATTACTGTATCTGATAACCCGTATCTATATACGGCTGGAGCGTCTACTGTAAAGCTGTCTCCTACCGCAGTTGGACCTATCTGTAAATTTAAATTTGTATTGGTAAATTTAAATTTATTTAAAGATTTATTTTCTTTATTAATTCCATCTATATAGAGAATAATAGATTGTCCTGTATATTTACCTACAACGTGAATGACCTTTTTAGAATATGACAATGGGGATATTACAAAATCAGTTTGTGAAACTTTAAATACCACATGCCCATTATCCCAAAATAAACCAATATTGTTTGTTGTATCTGCAAAAAGTGGAACTTGTGAGGTAGACTGAATTAGTGGATATACCCATGCCTCTATTGTAAAATCATTATCTGAAGTGTTGCTAGTTCCGAATCCTGCCCCAACTGTTGCACCGTAATAATCTTTTGTTACTGGAACAGTTATATAAGCCGTATTAGTAATTTTAGTGCCAGAAACCCCGCCAGAAACAAGAGGCAACATGTTTGCCGCAGGCGATCCCACATATGTCGCATTATTACCGCAGCCTGAAATATCGGAGGCGGTAGTACCAGAAGACTCATCCAGCGGCCAAAAGCCTACTGGATGGTCTTTGATTACTTTAAGCTGGTACGACACTCTTTAATTATACACTAATTAAGCTTCTGGATCTTGTTTTTTTGAAGCTGCTGCTAATAGTGCAAGTACAGTGTCTGCTGTTTGTCGAGCCTCTAGTGCTTTTCCAATTTCATGGCACCCAAGGCGAATGTCCTGAAGATTTGCTGGACGAGCCAACTCAATCTTCTGTCCTACATTCGTAATAGCCTTAAACGATCCATCTGTATTTTTTACTACAAAGAATACTGTTTCTGCTTTAATTGTATCATCTGCTGGAGCAGTATTTTCTACCGACCCTGCAGATTCTACGGCGGCAGCCTCTACAGTCTCTACATTATTTTCTTCCATCTTTATTCCTATTCACTAGTGATTTGAGCTACTGCTCTTGCCTATTATATCAAAAAGTGCTTCAAAATTGAAGCGGAAGCTAAAATACACCATACTATATTAAACCAAATAATTGTTGGCAAAGTTTTGATAGTGGATGTTAATATTAATGCCATGCTAGAAGCTAATGCAAATATATATAGCCACCACCATTGTTTACCAAGCAGAAGGCCTGGGAAAATGATAGCAATCTTTGTCCCAAAAGATAGGGCCTCAATCGTATTTACTTTATTCCAATAAGATTTTTCAAAAAATCTTTTACTAGTTGACTTAAAATCATTTACTGTTAGCATTTATACCATCTATCATTTTTAAAAGATCTTGCCAGTCGACAGAACTTTGTAGAGCTAAATTTTGTTTAATTTTAAATAGTTCATAATTTTTATTTTCTTCTTCAGAAAATGAAGAATTATATTCATCTAAATATGGACTATAATCTAGTATACCATTTCCCTGCATTACAAACAAGTAATTTTCTAGGGCAAATATATTAGTGTTATCGAAGTCTTTATACTCTAAAACACTGTGTTTTGATTTATCAAGAATTGGTTTTAGGAAATCTGGTGTTTTATTATTATGTTTAAAATTTTTCCAGAAGTCCGTGTCCACCCTATTTGTCAAATAATGTATATATATGAAACTTAATATCTCCTCTTGATCTCCTCTATAACAAGCATTAAATGTCTCTTTGTTTGAGTCAGAATAATTTAATAAATCATATATTTTTTTTGGTAGTCTTTTGAGACCATGAAGGTTAGATAAAATTGCTGTGGCCTCCATCGGCTCTATAAATCCTGCAGACAGGCCCATAGCTATACAATTTTTAATCCATATTTTTTTATACATTCCTGGATTAAATTCAAAAAATAAACCAGGTTTAGGGGGGCTAACCTCAAAACCAAAATATTCCTCTACCTCTTTCTTTGCCTCTTCTACAGGAATATATGAAGAATCAAATACGTAACCGCATCCATACCTATGTTGCAATGGGGTAATCCACATCCATCCATATTTCATTGCCACCGCATTTGTATACGGTACTACTCCTTTTCCTATTTGATCATGTGATAAAAAGAATGGAAATGCCTTATCTGCTGGCAGGTATTCTGAATAGCTCTTCCATTCTGATTTATAATGATTTCCAATTATGAGTCTTTTAAATCCACTACAGTCAAACACAAAGTCTGATTTAATCCTATTATTTTTGCAATTTATTGCAGATATGTTTTCATGTTTATCTGTCTCGAATCCGACAACTTCATCATCTATATATATAATGCCACGATCTTCTACTGCTACTTTTTTTAAATATTCAGCTGCAAGTCTGGCATCAAAATTTAAAGAAAAGTGACCCAGTCTTTCTGAGTTATATGAAAATGGAAATCTATCGTAATCAGACAGTTTTGAATTAAAATCAAAATCTGACTGCTTTTCTTGTTTACCAATAGAGTATACCATTGCTCTAGAATGATATTGATTTATTGGATCTATAAATGAATTTAATTCTGCAATGGCCAGGTCTTTGTCGGCAGAAAATGAATTATAATAATATCCACCATTTTTATCCCAATTTGTAAATTTGGCAGCAACCTTAATTGTTGCACCACAATTCCTAATTAATTCATAAAATGGTATTTGAACTATATCTAGAAAATCTATAAACATCGGGGTTGTACTTTCTCCAGCTCCTAGAATTCCTATTTCATTACTTGCAACTACCGTGACTATAGATTCTGGATACATGTGTTTTGCGTAGATAGCCGTCATCCATCCAGCAGCACCGCCTCCAATAACTATGATATTAGTCATATGATTTCCTATACCATTTGTTATTTTTATACCAACCATAAACACTTTTTTTGGTTAAAAATTCATTTTCTAATCCTATTTTAATAATGGAATCGTCTATTTCCATTTCCCAATTTTCTCTTTTAAATGGAATTATTTGAAACATTGGCGTACCAGCTGGAATAATTCCTTCAAATCCTTCCTTTAAAAAAAATGGCAAATTCCCACGAGCCATGGTCATGTCTGTATCAACAACTCCAGATAAAGTTATAAATGGAAGATCGTGTCTATTTAATGGATGTGTAATTAAAGAACTATATCCTTTAGGAGTTTGTGTATGCATAATATCTTTCCATGCAAAGTGAATGTCGTAGTGTCCCGCTGGAGTCGGAATTGTTTTGTTAATTTTTTCCCTTCTTTCTGCTGGATCTGGACCACCTCTCCAGCCAAGCCTCGGTCCAAGTGGTGTCTGCTCAACAAGAATATCTATCCATAGATTTGCGGTATAGCCAGCAGTCATTGCATCTAGAAATGGGGTGCATAGCTTTACTCCATGATTACCTTGTCCATTTACAACCTTTATTTTTCCATTATTTCCTACAAATCTTTCTGACTGTTTATACCAATCTGGAACTTGTTGCTTTGCTGGAGTTGGCTTTTCGGCATAATCAAACTCTGGTATAGCAAATTTTATTTTATTTTTTTTGAACATTATATATCCTATCACTTAAATACTGAAACAAACTCGGTTGAGTATCAGCTATAGATTTCCACCTTAACTTATTAGAATTCCATATTGTTTTTAAATTATTAACACTTTCTGTTATATTAAAGTCTTTATATTTTAAATATAGGTATGAAGAAGGGAATATGCTATAGTTCATTCCAGTTGCTATACAATGTAGTCCTTTAGAACCTCCACCAACATATCCTAGAGATCCCCAATTATTAGTATTAAATTTTCTTACAATCAAATCTATTGGTGAAATTTGATTTGTAAAATCATGATTAATTATTTTTGGAAAAAATGTTTTGTTTGTTATGTTTTTCCAATAAGATGTGTCATCTCTTACAGATAAGGCATAGTGCATTGAAACAAATGTAGCGAAGTCATTAAATTGCATAAATGTTGATGTATTATACGCATCTATATCCCATTGAGAAATTTTTTCTCTCTCCAGTGTTGAACATAATTTAACTAAAAACTCGTGTACGGTAAACAATCCATTGCTTTCTAATGGCTCAATAAAGCCAGCTGAGAGGCCTATCATTAAGACATTTTTTTCCCACGTTTTTTTATGTATACCAACCCTAAATGATATATCTTTAAAATCTAAATCTTCAACATTAATATAACTAAACTTATCTGATAGGTATTTTTTAAATTCTAGAAGAGCATTTTCTTTAGAAACAAATTTGTCACTATATACATACCCCGCACCGACCCTTGACCATAATGGTATGTTCCAGCACCATCCATTATCAATTGCAGTACATGTTGTATAGGGCTCCAAATCTATTTCTTTGTTTTCGTATGGAACTCTTGTTGCCCAGGCGCTGTTATTTGGAATTATATCTGAGTAGTCTATGAAATCAGTATTACCTATAGACTTTGACAAAATGTTTTTAAATCCAGTGCAATCTATAAAAAGATCTGCATATATTTTTTTACCATTATCTAGTATTAAAAAATTTATGCCATCATCATGTGTTTGAATATCATTAACAATATTGTCTATAACAATAACCCCATTTGGAATGCATATTTCTTTTTTTAGCCAGTGTGCAAATTTTGCTGCGTCAAAATGTACGGTGGAATCTCTCTCTGGATTAAAATTTTCAAATTTTTTGAATAAATTATCACTATACTTATTTCCATTTATCAATGCCGATGCTGGATAAAATGTATTTACATAATCCTGAACTGAAATTGAGGGATCCAAAGATTTTGTCAACTGCCACTCTTCTGGAGACCCAATATTTTTTTCTGTTTCAAAAATTGGTTGTCCGAATGGGTAGTGAAAACCTTCATCCTTTCCATCATAAAAATTTTTAAATTTTATGCTAAGCTTATATGATGCATCACAGTCTCTCATAAAATCTTCTTTTTTAATTCCAATAATTGAAAGCCAGTCATTCATGCTGCCCAACGTGCTTTCTCCAACTCCAATTGTTGGAATTCCGCTGCTATCTATTATTGTAATATTTTTTTCTGGAAATACTTTTGCAAGTGTGGCCGCTGTCATCCATCCAGATGATCCACCACCAACAATAGCTATATCTTTAATTAACTTCATACCAGCGACCTTTTAATCTCTTTTAAAACTACTTTATTTATTTTTTGATTCTCAAATTTTGAATATAATGAGTTTAAACTATTTTTTCTACTAAATTGCTTATGACCTACTGTTTCTTTAGTTATTTCTTTTAGTGTTTCAGTAAAATAAAATTCTTTGAATAATATCTTGCTTTCAGTATTAAAAGACAAATTCATTATTGGATCTCCTGCATTTATTGAAACATCATACTCTGAATTTAAAAACATATAAGATGGATTTATTGGCCTAAACCATTTTGATATATTAAATTTTCCAGGTATTAAAAAATAATTTGAATTACTATTTAAAATTGGCTGGGTTACAGATACAGATAAATCTTCTTCTGAAAATAAATGTATAGTTAAAAGATAATCCATTATTGAATATTTATCATTAAAATTTCTAAAATTAATTATATTCATTGAATGAGGTTTTTCAGAATAGGCTCGACTATCTGTTTTCATTGAAAATGAAATGTCTATTGGATTATTAATATAATAATTATTAGATAAAATATCTATTGATGATGGACATCTTAGCCAATCTGCAGATTCATTTTCTGTTTTAAATAAATTTTTTACAGACTTATAGGCTTGCTTTGGCTCTAAATCAAAGAGGAAGTCATTAGAGTCCATAGAATATACATTATATTTAGACCAATAGATAGTTGTCATACTGATAATTGTATCAAATTGATTATAGGTGTGTCAATGTTTATGCGTATGATCCCATTCGACTTCAAAACCCTCATTTGGCCTGCCTAAAAATCTAAGAGTATCCATTATCAAATTAGTACATATAGAATAAGCATTATCTAGATTATTGCACAATTCAATTTTATCAATATCAATAAAACTTTTATTTATCAATACCTTATCGCTATATGTATTTAAGGATAGGCTTTCTTTTACATTTTTAAATGTCATATCGCTATCCCATGAATCTAAAAATATTTTTAAAGCGCTGTCTTTTGCCAGAGCTACTAGCCTTGGGCTAAGATAATTTCCCGTATCCATATTATTTATCTTCTGGATGCAATAAAGATGGAAGCCCCTGACTTGGTATAGGCTGGCCAATTAGTTTATTAATAATATCTTCTGTTGGAAGATCTACTAAAAGAATATCTATTTCTTTTTGAGAAAGTCCAATTTTTTCTAATATTTCAGATTTTTTCTGTTTTATCAATTTTAATTCATCTTTTAAATACTCAACATCTCTATCTGATATTAGTGGAACTGGTGGCTCTTGATCAAGATCCTGCTTTCTCCATACTTTTGAATCAATATCAAAATACACTATTTCGGTTTTTGGATTAAACTCAGGCGGAACTATTTCTGTTGAGTATGCTGGCATCAACAATTTGCCAGGCTCTAATGGGGATTCGTCCGCTTCTGAAATACCAATTAATTCTCCAGTTACTGGATTATATGTAAAAACTTGCATTTTTTTCCTTAATGTTAATATCAAATACTATTATTAGTACTTGATGCAATATAGGAGTGCTTTATTTTTAGGTCTAGTATCAGCACCGCCACGATACTTTACTGCCTCATCTCTTGTTTGAGCTCCACCCCAACCAAAGTGTGTGGCTGCAGGTGTTTCTGATTGGCTCCATCCATAGATATACCAAACTTGAATTGAGTGGTTGTGTGAAGCAAAATCATCTGCTTGGTATGATCCAAAGGATCTTCCAGAATCCTGACCTCTTCCATCATCCCATCCACGAATAAATTCTCCACGAAGATCTGGAACATTGAATGTTGTAGACCCATCCCCTGAGCCAAAGGTTGTTCCGATTGCTGCGAAAAGATCTGAGTATAGCCCTCTATTCAATGCAGCACCATTGCACTTGACATATCCTGTAGGTGCAGATGAGCTTGAAAAAGCTACCACAGATCCTGGAGGAGTAATTCCTCCAGTAGTATTGTTTAGTAGTGTATTTAACGTTGCCATTATGCTATGATTCTCCATCCGTAAGTTGTATTGCTATAAACTAATCTTACTGAAGCATTTGCCACGTTGAATGGCATATCTTCTGCAAGGCCCTGGATTAGCTCTCCATTTCGGGCAATTGTTACTGGTGTATTAAACGCTGTTCCAGCGATATCAGTAATTACTACTTCATCTCCAAGTACTGGGGAGGCTGGAAGTGTTAATGTCATACCAGATGCTGGTACTATAAAATAATTTCCTGTAGATGTTACTCCACCAGTTCTAGATGCTCCACGAGCAACTAAAGTCTGAGTGGTTGTAATAATTTGCGGTCTTTGATCAACATATCGCTTTGTAGCAACTGCCAAATCTGTTTCAGCATTTGGATCTTGAGCAACAGTTACCGTATTAGCATTTAGCGTAATTGTACCTGTTGCATTTGCTGCTGCAGATGAACCAACTGAGATATTTGTAGTTGATCCAGAAACACCATTTGTACCAATATTAATTGTCTTGGTTGTAGCATTTGCGGTTGCGCCAGTTCCAATATTATATGTTGAAGCAGTTGTTGCAGATGCTCCCATATTTACTGTTGCAAAGTCTGCTGTCAATGTTCCATTTTGTGGAGCAGATGAACCAATTGTAATATTAGTTATTGAGTCAGAGACTCCATTTGTACCAATATTTACAGTTCTTGTTGCTGCAGATGCGGTTTCACCTGTTGCAAAGTTATATGTTGAGCCTCCAGTTGAAGAGGTAAACATATTTATTGTCTGTGCTGCTGTTGTTACGCTTCCTAGATTTAAGGTAGTTACTGCATTCCACTGATTTACAGTAGTTGCGGCATTACCTAAATTAATTGTTGTTGCTACTGTATTCCACAGATTTTGTGTGGTTTGAGTTCCAACAACTGTTGGGTTTCCAATTTGTAGTGTACCAGAGCCTGAACCCATATTAATTGATGTTGCTGCACGAGCAAGGTTCAATGTGGTTACAGCTGTATCTACAATATTCATTGTTGTATCTGATGAGTAAATATCTCCACCAGTTGTATACAAGTCTCTGATATGTAGATCATTTGTAGCTACTGTAGTAAAGTCAATTATTGAAGTTGGCTTAGATTCTACACCTGAGAACAACCACCAGTGACCAGTTGTATGATCTCTTGATAGACCAGTATATGAGCCACGGAATGGGCTTGTTACTGTTGCTGTACCTTGGTCATTACGAATTGTTGTAGTAGTTCCTGGATTTGGAACACTATCTGTAACTGTACCTGCAGAAGCTGTTGGGTTAATGTTTGTAGCTGTCTGTGAGTAAGAAACTTGATTTGCGGCTGGAAGAGCTGAGATAACGTATGTTCCGTTAAATGAAGCTGATACACCAGCAACTACTATTTGTTGACCAACAGTATAGTCGTGATCTGTAGATAATGTCAATGTCGATACGTTATTTTGACGTGTACGACTTGTTACAGTTCTAGAAGTTAAAGTTACAAGAGTTGTCGATGCATGATCATCTTGTGGAACGTTAAACGATAAGCTATAAGGAACTGATGTTGAAACTGCAGAAACCTGTAATGTATCATTAATTAAAGGATCAACATTTTGAACAACCACTGGGTTTCCAACTGTTTCTATTGGAGGAGCTGTTAGAATAAGTGTTGCAACACCAGCCGAAATAGACCATGATGTTACGAAGTTAACAATTTCTTTATTTGTATTAATTCCAGCCACGTTTGCTGCTGTTTTAGCAAATGAGAAGGACTTTGTTGTTGGAACTGCTGTAATTGTATGAGTTCCATCAAATGTTTCAGGAACTGTTCTTGCCACCTGAACCGAACCAGTTGCTGGGTTTGGATTTTGTGCAACGCCTGCTTGAATATATCGGAATGTTTTTGGACTTGGAACATCCAAGATTGGGAATGAACCATTATATGCTGAGGCTACGCCTGAAACAAGAACTGTTTCACCAGCTAAGAAGTCATGTGGAGCTGTAGTTGTAATTGTTACATAATCAAAGTTTGTTGTACGGGATACTGTTGTTGTACCAGGCGATACATTTGGATTTTCTGGAGTGCCAGTATTTGCAAACGATAGTGTGTTTGCTGTTACTGCGGTAATTGAGAATGTGCCATTATATCCAGTATCTGCACCATCAACTACTACTGATTCTCCAACTAGATAATCATGAGTTCCATCAATTGTAATTGTTGCTACGTTACTTGAATCTCGTGCAACCAATACAATATTCTTTGTATATGGAGTTGTAATAGTAATTGGCTCTCTCTTCTTTATCATTGGGAAGAAGGTTGAGTATGTTGTTAAAGTATCAATACCTTCTACTACTACTGTATCGCCAACCTCAAATTGGTGATTAACGTTTCCTGTAGAGAGAGTTGCTACGTTATTTGTTAAAACTTTAAATGTTGTTGTATGAGGCCCAAGGACTACGCCTGTGCGCTGGCTTCTAGCCTGTCCAAGGAATGCAAAGTCTACGCTATCTCCAATTAACTGTCCGTTAGCTACAAAGATCATAGGATCTGTAACTGCTAGGTTTTCAGTTTCAACTGTAGTGCCGCCCCCTGAAAATGAGATTTGACCGCTGATATTAACATCACCAAGTATGTTCATGTCTCCTTGAATACCTACACCACCGACTACTGTAAGTGCTCCAGTTGTTGGAGAAATAGAAGGTGTTGCAATTTCAATGTGTACGTTTTGATTTGGAGTAATTGATATCTGATCATTACCAGTTCCAAATCCACCAGCGGCAAAAATGATCTTGTTCTCTGTACCATTATTACCAGTTGCGATAACTAGGTTACCCTTACCAGCAGTTCCGTCTGGTGCTTCAAAGAATAAGTATCCGTCATTTGGACCTGTGATACCAAATGAAGGCTGATTAAAGGCGGATCCTGTAATACCCATGTCAATCCAGCCTGAAAGGTCATCACCGTTATCTGAGTAAACAATCAAATCTCCAGATGCATTAGCTGTTGGGTTTTGAATTGCAACCTGTGCATATGGTCCACCATTTACGATAAATACTGCACGAGAATTTGTTAGGTCTGCTGCAGTTTCAAATGCTTCTGCGCCATCTCCGAAGTATAGCTGTCCCTTTGTACGCATCAAACCATCGAATGAGATTTGTCCTGCGATACCAACGCCACCAACGACTGTTAAAGCACCTGTTGCAGCGCTTGTTGAAGGTGTTGCAATTTCAATATGTACATTTTGATTTGGTGTAATTAACATCTGCTCATTGCCTGTACCTAGGCCACCAGCAGCGAATACAATCTTATTTTGTGTACCTGTGTTATCTGTTGCGATAACAAGATTTCCAGCACCTGTTGTGCCAGTTGGGGCGGACATAAAGATGTATCCGTCATGAGCACCAGTTACACCAAATGTTGGATCATTGAATGCGGCATTTGTAATACCCATGTCAACCCAACCAGAGACATTGTTTCCTTCTTTAGCATATGCAATATAATCTGCAGATGAAGAAATTCCTGTTCCAAGGTTAACTAACGCATTTTGTACGAATCCTGTTGAGGTTCCAGCCGCAATAACAACTGCGTCTGTTAATCCTGCGCTTGTTTCAAATGCTGTTGCGCCTGCGCCTACTGGAAGTTTTGTTACACCCTGTAAGTCAACATTTCCAAGAACTGATAAATCTCCAGCGATATTTACATCGCCAGTAATACCAGCACCACCTGCTACTACAAGGGCTCCATTTGTTGCTGAGGTTGAATTTGTTGCAATTTCAATGTGAACCATTGTATCTGGAATAATAATTACTTGCTCATTACCAGAAGTAAATCCGCCAGCAGCAAGTACAATTCTGTTATCGGAACCAGTATCACCAGTTGCTAGTACTAAATTACCAGCACCAACGTACATTGTTACTGAGCCTGTTGTCGCAGCAGAAGCTACGTCACCATTAATTTTTTGATATGTAAATGTTGTTGAAGTTGGAATTTCTAAAATTTCATGTCGACCATTAAATACTGAATCAATTCCTGAAATATCTACTTTTTTACCAACTGTAAATCCGTGATCTTCAAGCGTTGTTATCGTAGCAACATTTGCAGTCAAAGACTTATTTGAAATTGGTTTTGTAATTTTAGGAGCGGCTGTACCAAAAACATATGCGTCTGATGGACCTGTAATTCCATATGTTGCTGAATCAAAATCTGGTCCTGTGAAGCCCATATCTGCAAAACCAGCATCATTTGTTGATCCAGTTGTATATGCAATAAAGTCTGCAGATTGCTCTGCACCGTTTCCAGTTGTAAGATCTAAATTATTTACTACTACGCCCTGTGCAAATGATTCTGAATCCCAGGCAGCTGCTGTTGCAACGTCTGTAAGCCCTGCTGGACCTTCAATAAATGTACGTGCACCATCACCAAAGTATAGGTTTGTTACATCTCTTTCAAATGATGCGATTGATCCATCTGTTGTTAAAACATATCCTGCACGTCCACCTTGTGCTGGAAGAAGACCAGTTGCACCCTTTGCGAGGATATCCCATTTTCCAGCTGTAGTATCGTCAATTAAAAATGCAGAAGATGTATGATCTAAAATTGCAATTCTTGCATTTTCTCCATCATTAACAACATCTCCAGCTACATAAGCAGTTGTTGCTGCCCATTCTCCACGATATCTAATTCCTGAGTTATACTTTGTCCACTTTCCAGAGTTTAAATCTGCAGCAAAGTCTGCTGCTGAAGAGTGGAAAATGTTTGTTAGATATGTGCTTCCACCTCTATTTACAACATCTCCAGCTAAATATTCTGTTGAAGGAGCCCATTCTCCCTTGTAAGAAAAGCCAGACGTTAAAACATTCCAATAAGTTGTATCGCTTGGAGTATTTCCTAATGTATCTCCCTTTGCAATATAAATTGTAGATCCATATACAACAATATCATTAATATGATACTGAGTTGTTGTACTGTATGTACCCATTGCACGAACGCCATCAACAAAAACTACCCAATCGGATGTATTTGTTGAAGGTACTTTATTTACGTTATTTGTATTTGAAATATAAACTCTTGCGCCATATGCAACTAATTGATTTGGAACATATTGTGTTGAAGCATTCCATACTCCAGTCGCATCAATTCCTGAAACAAATTCATCCCAGTAAGTGGTTGCTGTTGGAAGATTTCCTACTCCATCTTGCTTTGCAATATAAACTGATCCGCCATAAACGACAACGTCATTCTTTTGATAATTCTTTGTATCGCTATATGTTCCTTCATACTGAATTCCGTCTGCAAACTGTGACCAATATTGTGTATTTGGAGGAGTTTGTCCAGAACCAGTCTTGATAGAAATATAAACTTTACCACCGTGTGCAACACCGTCACCAACACGATACTCTGTTGTAGGTGAATACGCACCAGTAAACTTTAGACCTTCAATCATTAGTGCCCAGTAATTGTCATTCGTTGGAACATGTCCTTCGGATGCTAGTGCATATGTATATATGTATACGTTACCACCAAACTTAACTACATCGTTAAGTTCATATGTAGCGCTATCGCTCCAGGGTCCTGCAAAGTGGAATCTGATTTTTCCAAGGTCAATAAGTTGTGTCATTATAGTATCTCCATCAAAAGATTAGATTTTGGGCTGGTGTCCCAATCAAATTGTACCGTATGTTTTGTCCAAAACCAAGCTTTATAGTCGGTCTTGCGAATTACTCCATCGGTAGGGAATCTAACGGGGCTACCATCATTTATTACTTCTATTACTAGCTTTCCAGTATCGTTATTATATCTAAACCCATAAAATGTTTTATTTTGAAAACTAAGGTCAATTTCTGCTACATTTGTATAATCGTACATTTTAGATACCATCCAATACCGAGACTACTACATCAAAGGAGTTGGCTGATGCGGCTACAGCCTTTAATGTGTCTCCTGACTGTAAAAATATTTTGTTTCCTGAAATTGCTTCAAAATTATGTCCGCCATCGACAGATCTATCTTTAGTTATATAATAGATCTCAGACTCTGCTGAATCTTCTATATAAAGAGACATAGAGGTTGTCGATCCATGTCTATTTGCAACAGAGCAACCAGAAATTACTGTAGCTACCTGTGCATCAATTAATGTTACTGGGGTAGTACCTACTAGGTTTGCTTTAGCGTTGCTGAAATTGGCCATATAGTTATTATATTACACTTTTCATTATGATAGGGCTATTAGGAGGCCTATATCTGTTTCTCCGCCGCCCCCACCAGCAGTATTTGTTAAAATGATTTTATTTTGAGCATCATTATATGAAACTGAAATTCCTGAGTGACTAGAATGGGCTAAAAGTGGGGCTGCATAATCCTGAACCTCTTCTTGTGTTAATGTTGCCCCACCACCAGAAGACAAAGAGTTCCAAACCGTTCCGTCCCATACATATGTTTTACCATATATTGCGTACTGTTGTCCTATTGTTGGATTTGATGGAAATCCTAAAGCAGATGTCATTGTTACTCCTTTAACTTATATGTTCTAATTTTATCATACATTATACCTGTGCCCAGAAAGCTCCGTCATAAATGTAAGTTCTTGCAGTTGAAGAATTCATCCAAATAGAACCTAGTATTGGACTGGTTGGCGGCACGGAATTAACTGCAGCTACTGCTTGTGAACTGCTTCCCCCAACCTCTATCCAGTATGCACCGTCCCAAATATATGTTTTAGCGTTGTCTGAGTCTAACCAAATGTCTCCTGATCCTGGAGAAGAAGGTGGGTTAGGAGAAATAATTACTGATGCTCCACCACCCCCGCCAGCATTTCCTTGAAGAACTATTCTATTATTAACATCATCGTATGTAACAGTTATATTTGTATGAAAAGCGTGATTAAGAAGTGGCGCAACAAAATCCTGTATTTCTTCCTGGGCCACAGCATGTCTTATTTTATAATCAAGTGAGGTAGTATCTGTAGAATTGTCTACGCCAACTTTTTGTTGAAGTGCTTCAATAGCATCATTGGCGTCAGAGTGTTGAGCGGCATGAGAGACGGCAGCAACTGAATCCGCAGGTTGCGGATTTAAAAAGGAGTCTATCTCCTCTGGAAAAGTTGTTGCCATTTACGTATACCTCTTTCCCAATTATACCTCTAAATTTACTAAAACTATATCCTGGGGCAAAAAGCTTAGCAGGTTTCTAGCACTTCCCCATTTACAAAATCAAGTCCTGCAAAAATGCCATAATCCAATAATGTTCTTTCTGTTCCCAATAGCCCATCTCCAATTATGCCTTCTGTTAATACCCTATATATCAAATCTCTACTAGACTTATTCATGGATTCAAAGTGATCAGGAAAGTCTTGCCAAAATATCCTTCTTCTGTTTATTTCTGGATTTTTGCTCTTCATCGGTACAGCGTTCAACACCAGGGTTTAATAAGTCCCAAGGTCTCGTATCACCTAAACTTTTTTTGTATTCTTCCCATGCTGAAGGCATATTATTATTGTGGCGGGATAAAATCGTTTCCGTCCCAGGTCCATCCCATTTGAACTGGTGAGTCGTCAGGTATTTCTAATACGACTGGATTATTGGTGCTGCTGTGGTTGTAGTAGTTGTTGGTGCTGGTGGATGTGGATCTTTATTAAAATCTCTTGGTGGCGGTGTTGATAGTAACGGCATAGATCCAGGGTTGTTAGCCGTCGATGTCGATACATCTGCCTCTTCTGATATTGACATTTTTT
>Ga0194131_10005306_pt1 | contig 18693 bp, 17 predicted proteins | sample TA2KigO120mmetaG_FD_148631 | JGI IMG/M metagenome (GOLD analysis project Ga0194131, IMG submission 148631) | Freshwater microbial communities from Lake Tanganyika, Tanzania - TA2015053 Kigoma Offshore 120m | ecosystem: Environmental > Aquatic > Freshwater > Lake | place: Tanzania: Lake... | reverse complement strand
TACTCCTCGAGGACGTGGCATCCGAGCAAGGGGGCGAGGCTCAGCGCGAACAAGCGTCTCTCCGGCGGAAACGACCCCACCATAGCAGGGGGGCCACCGCCGCGACAGCCCCGCCCCCGCAGGGGCTCTCGGCCGACGGGTCCCAGAGCCGGGCCCGGCCCGCCCCCAGGGCCCCGTCCCACGACGCCCACGTGGGACGTGCATCCAGGGTATTCGCCGCGAGCTGGTCGGCCGCTTCCCTCGCCGAGAGTCCCGGCTCCTCCGACATCCGCACCGCGATCGCCGCCGCCACCGCGGGCGTGGAGGCCGAGGTGCCGTAGAAGCCCACCGGCCCGTACGTCCGGGTGGAGAGCCCGTCGGGACCGGCGATGTCGGGCTTGTCGAAGCCCCCGCGCGTGGGGCCGCGAGAGCTGAAGGACTCCGCGTTGTTGTGGGCGTAGCCGTCGGCGCGCACCGCCCCCACCGTGAACGCCGCCGGGCTCGAGGCGGGGTCGGCGAGGCTGCCCGGCTGCCAGTCGTAGGCGGTGCCGCCCCGGGCGTACACGCCCACGCGCAGCGGGGAGCCGCCGCGGCTGCGCACGACGCGCAGGTAGTACCAGTCCTCGTCCTCGGCATGCACCGTCACCCGCTCGACGGGGGCGCAGCCGTCGCCGTCGGGATCCTGCGTGGCCGACGCCTCGCCCACCACGTCGCCGTCCTTGTCGTAGACGATGGCGTCGAGGTCGGTCTCGCCGCAGGCGCTCCACTCGTCCCAGCTCAGCTGGAGGCTCTGGCTGCCGGCGCCGAGGTACACCGGCAGGTACGAACTGCCCCAGTCGAAGTCGAGGTCGCCGTCGCGATCGGTGTCGTCGAGGGTACCGAGCCAGTGCTCGTATCGGTAGTTGCCCGCCGAGTTCACCAGCAGCACGCCGCCGCCGGCGAGCCGGGCGGCCGCGTCGTTGAGCGGGCCGGTGCCGTCGTGAAAGGAGTTGTTGAAGAAGGACATCGACATGCTGGCCACGTCGATGTCCTCGCGGATGGCCCAGTCCACCGCGTTCTCGAAGGTGGTCAGCCCGTTGACGCGGACGAGGAACAGCTCCGCCCCCGGCGCGAGGTCGCGGATGACCTCGGCGCAGGCCACGCCGTGGTTGCCCTCTTCCCATGAGTACCGGGGACGGAGGGTGTCCATCGCCGGCTCGCAGGAACGATGGGCCTCGCAGTCCTGCGTGCTCACCTCGCCGAGTTCCTCGATCGCCACCGCCGCGTTGAACCACTGAACGTCGAACACCGCCACCCGCACGCCGCTGCCGTCGGCACCCACCGCGTGCCAGGGCTTCACGGCGAGCGCCTCGACGGCCTCGGTGGCGACGTACTCGTCGACCACCGGCGCCTCGTCCACCCGCCACGGGATGCCCGGTGACGGCGGCGCGGCCAGGGTGCTGCCGTAGGCGCTGGTGGCCAGCGCCCCGGGGTAGTCGGCCAGTTCCACGCGCACGCGGTCGTAGTGGCCGAGGTCCTCGTAGTCCACGGTGTCGTCCACGCGGCGAGTCTAGCCGCCTAATGCCTCCAGCGGGAGCTACGCCGCAGCAGCGCGAGCGGCCGAGCCTTCGTTGGCGGTTGTGAGACTTCATCGAGCCCTGGGGAGTCAGCCGACTCTACGCACCGCCATGGTCAGAGGCTGACCAGACGTTGCTCTCCCTACCGCCCGAGCCCGCGGCGGATCACAACCACGCCCGGAACTTGGCCTCGGCCTCGCCCAGGCTCATGCCGAGCGCGCTCTCCAGCGCGCTGGCGGCGTTGCTGGCACCGTAGGCCGCCTTGACTGCCTCGGCACCCTTCACCTCCACCAGCCAGCTCACCAGCGCGCCGGCCACCAGCACCCTCTCCGCGCCGAGCGTCGCGTACCGGGCCGGGTCGAGGAGCTCAGCAAGCGATGGGCACTTCCCCTCGCCCACCAGTCGACGGGTAACCATGCGCGGCTCGCGGTCGTCCCACTGGCCGAGCACGTGTACCGGCAAGCCGTCGGCCAGCGCCGGCGCGGGCGCGCCTCCCCAGGCGCGGGCGAGCATCTGCACCATGTTCTTCGCGTCGGTGCGCACCGTGGTGTGCAGGGTGTCGCCATCCACGTAGCCGTCGGCGTGCACGCCCGTGTAATGCTCCAGCGTGGCCGCGTCGGGGTACTTCCACACCTCGAGGTGAACCTTCTGCGCGAGGCCGATGAGCGCCAGCGTCTTGTCGACCAGCTCGTCGTTCGCCACGAGGCTCTCATCGCGAAAAGCATCGTTTCCCTGCCAGTAGTAACTGACCACGCGCCGATTGACGGTCTTCCACTCGACGTTCACCGCCTCGAGCAGGATGTCGTCGAAGCGCACCGTGCCCGGCTGGGTGTTGTACATCGCGAACTCCACGTCGCGCGCGCCAGGCGGAACCTGCACGAAGCGGGTGTACGGCGCGGCGTCGTCTCGTGGCAGGCAGGGACGGGCCGGTTCCACCACGCCGCCGTCGAAGCGGAGCACCACGTCGCAGGGGCCGCCGCCGCCGGCCACGTCGCTCTGGACCCTCGCCTGGACCTTGAGCCAGCTCACGCCGCGCAGCTCGAACTTGCGCGCGAGGCCGCTGAACTTGTTCCCCGACTTGCCGGTGGCCACCACCAGTTGCCCGTTCTCCACCGTCACCTTGCTGGCCTCGCCCCCGCCCGTCGACTCGATGGCACGCACTTTCCAGTCGGCGGGGATGGCGTTGGCGTCGAAACGCTCGGCGAAGAAGGGCACCGCGAGGGCGGCGGCGGCGAGGATCAACATGGCGGCAGTCTACCGCCAGGACTTGCCCATGAGCTCCGCCGAGGCCAGGACATGGCCCTTCATCGCCGCGTCGAGCTCGGCGCGCGAGGCCCCGGCCGGGAGTCCGAGCATCACGTCGAGGGCGTACAGCCGGAAGAAATACCGGTGCGCCCCGTGGCCCGGCGGCGGGCAGGGGCCGCCGTAGCCCACCTTCTTGAAGTCGTTGGTGCCCTGCACGTGCTGGTCGGCGCCGAGCGCCTCGCCGAGCTGCCGGGAGGTGGGCGGGATGTTCCATACCAGCCAGTGCTGCCAGGTTCGCCGCGGCGCGTCGGGGTCGTCGACCACCAGCGCGAAACTGGCGGTACCGTCCGGCGGGGCGGTCCACGCCAGGGGCGGCGAGAGGTCGTCCCCGGTGCAGCCGTGGCGCGCCGGGATGGTGGCGCCCTGCGTGAAGGCGGTGCTGCTGAGCTCGAAGACGACGGGCAACATCCGACGTGTCTATCCACGGCTGGGCGGGAGCGGCCGACGCCGTCGCGCCCGCGCGCTACACCCCCGCCCATGATCCCCGCCCGCCCCACCGACGCCGAGCTCGGCGCCCGCAGCTTCCGCCACCTCCAGCGCGTGGTGGCCATCGACTCGCAGTCCGACGAGCGATCCGCCACCATTCCCACCACCGAGGGACAGCGCGTGCTGGCCGCGGAGCTGGCGAGCTTCTTCGAGGCGCTCGGCTACGCCACCGAGCGCGACGCGCACGCCAACATCATCGCCAGTGTTCCCGGGCGCGGCTCGAGAGCCGCCGCGCCCCCGGTGGCCTTCCTCGTTCACCTCGACACGGCGCGGGGCACGCAGGCCGTCCCGAGCCTGGAACTGCACCCCGCCTGGAACGGCGGCGCGCTCCGTTTCCCCCGCAACCCCGGAATCGTCGTCAACGTGACCAACTACCCCGGCCTCGCCGCCTTCCTCGGTCACGACGTGGTGCACGGCCCCGGCGACTTCCCCTTCGGCCTCGACGACAAGCTCGGGCTCGCGCACATGATGACCCTCGCCACGCTTCTTCACGATCACCCCGAGGCCGAGCACCCGCCGCTGTTGCTGGTCGGCCGGCCCGACGAGGAGTGCGGGCGCTTCCAGGCGATCCACGCGCTCGCGGCCAACTTTGCCGCGCGGGGTGTCAAGTACGCCTACACCATCGACGGCATCCTGCCCTACGAGATCAACGTCGAGAATTTCAATGCCGCGGTGGCGCACGTGTTCTTCCCCGGCGGCCCCGCGCCGGACTCGCGCTGGACCGTGCATATCGGCGGGGTGAACACCCACGGGGCCACGGCGCGCGCGGAGGGGCACCGGGCCGCGCCCCGGCTGGTGGCCGAGTGGGCCGCTGCCTGTCCCGAGCTGGTGATCACCGCGTTCCTGAGCGACGCGCTCCGCGACTGCGACGCTAGCGTCGGCGCCACCGGACCCGACTCGGCGCTCGGCGCGCTGCAGCAAGTCATGTCGCCCCACTTGCCGCGCGGCGCCTCGTTCCGAGTGGACCAGGACGCCCGTGCAGGCAACGCCGCCGCCCACGCGATGGTCCGCTGGTTACGGCACTTCTACACGAGCAACCCCGGCTTCACGCTCCCGGCGGAGGACTCGTCGGGTCGCGATGGCTACAGCCACCCGTTCCGGGCCCTCCCGGTGGACGGCGGCCTGCGCCTCGATGTCCGCATCCGCGACTTCACCCTCGCGGGCCGCGACGCCCGGGTTGCCCACGTGAATTCGCTCGCACCCGGCGCCACGCACGACGAGCAGTACCTCGACATGGGCCCCCGGCTCGCGGCCTTCCCGGAGCTGGTGGACTGGGCCCTCGCCGCCGGGCACGAGGTCGGCGTGGCCTCGGAGATCTCGCCCATCCGCGGCGGCACGGGCGTGGATCCCTTCCTCGACCGCGGCATTCCCGTGGCCAACCTCGGCACCGGCTACTTCGCACCGGAGAGCGAGAAGGAGCTCACGTCGGTGCAGTTCATGGCCGGGCACGCGCGGTGGTTGTTCGCGCTGGTGCAGGTGATCTAGCCCCGCGCCATCCGCTCCAACACGGCGATCGCTCGGGCCACGCCCGCCTCGTCCACGTCGAGGTGCAGCACCATCCGGACGCGGGTCTCGGTCATGGGGATGGCGAGCACCCCGCGCTCCTTGAGGCTGGCCACGAAGGCGGGCGCGTCGGGCACGCGGAAGAAGAGGATGTTCGTCTCCGGCTCGGCCTCCACGGCGTAGCCGAGTTCGCGGAGCGCAGCCCAGAGGCGGCGCGCACGGGCGTGGTCGTCGGCCAGGCGCGACAAGTGATGCGTCAGCGCGTAGTCGGCCGCCGCGGCGAGGACGCCCACCTGTCGCATGCCGCCACCGAGCATCTTCCGCACCCGGCGCGCCTTGTCGACCAGGGATCGGGGCCCGGTCCACATCGAACCCACCGGCGCGCCGAGGCCTTTGGAGAAACACACGTTGGCCACGTCGAAACCAGCGGCGAAGTCGGCGAGTTCTCGTCCGCTCGCCACGTGTGCATTCCACAGGCGCGCTCCGTCGAGGTGGGCGTGGAGGCCCGCGCCCCGGGCGATAGCACAGAGCTCGGCGCATCGCTCCACGGGGGTGACGCGCCCGCCGCCCCGGTTGCTCGTGTTCTCCACGCTCAACAGCCTGGCCGGGGCGTGGTGCACGTTGGGTGGCCGCACGGCGGCCGCCACCGCGCCCGGGCTGAGCACGCCGCCCTCGCCCTGCACCAGCCGGATGGTCACCCCGCTGATCACCGCCGCGCCACCGGACTCGTAGTGGAAGGGGTGCGCGTCGGCCTCCATGATCACCTCGTCGCCCGGCTCGGTGAGCACGCGGAAGGCGACCTGGTTGGCCATCGTGCCACTCGGCACGAACAGGCCCGACTCCTTGCCGAGCAGCTCGGCGACACGGGCCTCAAGGCGGTTGACGGTGGGATCCTCGCCGAACACGTCGTCGCCCACCTCGGCCTCGGCCATCGCCCGCCGCATGCCCGCCCCCGGGCGGGTGAGGGTGTCGGAGCGCAGGTCAACGAGCACGGCGCACCAGCGAGGGAGCGTAGTCGGCCGGGCGCGCCACGCCGAGCAGGTGGAGCAGGGTGGCCCCCACGCTGGCGATGCCCGCGTCTTTCTCCTCGGCCAGTGTCCACTCGCCGGCTGGGTCGACGAGGACGAAGGGCACGGGGTTGAGCGAGTGGCTGGTACGCGGCTTGCGCTTGCCGCCGACCAGCACCGGCTTCCCCGCCTTGTCGAGCTCGTACATCTCGTCGGCGTTGCCGTGGTCGGCCGTCACCAGGAGAATCGCGTTCTGCGCCCGGCAGGCCTCCTCCAGTCGACCGAGGCACTCGTCGACGCACTCCACCGCCTTCACCGTGGCGCCGAAATTGCCGGTGTGCCCGACCATGTCGCCATTGGCGAGGTTGATGCGGACGTGATCGTAGCGGCGCGTGCCCAGCGCCTCGACGGCCTCGTCGGTGACCTCGACAGCTTTCATCCTCGGCTTCTGGTCGAAGGGAATGACGTCGGAGGGCACCTCCAGGTACTCCTCGAGCTCCGGCTCCACCTTGCCCGAGCGGTTGCCGTTCCAGAAGTAGGTGACGTGCCCGTACTTCTGCGTCTCGGCGATGGCTGCCGTGCGGAGGCCGGCGTAGGCCATGGCCCCGGCCACGGTGCGGTCGATGGTGGGCGGCGACACGAGGAAACGCCGGGGGACGGCGAGGTCGCCGTCGTACTGCATCATCCCGGTGAACACGACGCTCGGCCGCTGGCCGCGGTCGAACTTGTCGAGCTTGTCGTCTTCGAAGGCCCGGGCGATCTCGATGGCCCGGTCGCCGCGGAAGTTGAAGAGACACACGCCGTCCCCGTCCTGGATGCGCCCCGCCGGCGCGCCGTCGCGGTGGATCACGAAGGCGGGAAGCCACTGGTCGTCGACCTTCGGGTCGTCGGCGTAGAGTGTTTCCACCGCCTCGGTGGCGCTGGCGAAGGGGCGTCCCTCCCCGTGCACGTGGCAGTTCCATCCCCGGGCCACCATCGACCAGTCCGCCTCGTAGCGGTCCATGGTGATGGACATGCGCCCGCCACCGCTGGCGATACATGCGTCATTATATCGAGATAGCTCCTGTTCTAGCGGTGTTATCCACGTGAGCGCCGACCGCGCCGATACATCGCGGCCGTCGGTGAGGGCGTGTACCCGGAGGTGCTTCACGCCGCCGGCCTCGGCGCGGGCGAGCAGCGCCCGAAGGTGCTTCACGTGGCTGTGGACGTTGCCGTCGCTCAGCAGGCCGATGAAGTGAACGGTCTCGCAGGCCACCAGCGCCTTCCACGCCTCTGACGTCCAGATCTTGCCGCTCTCGATGGCCTCGTCCACCAGCTTGGCGCCCTGGTCGACCACGCGGCCCGCGCCCATGGCATTGTGGCCCACCTCGCTGTTGCCCATGTCGGCGTCGCTCGGCAATCCCACGGCGGTCCCGTGCGCCTTGAGCAGGGTCCACGGCGCCTGGCCAATGAGCCGGTCGAGATTCGGCGTGTTGGCCACGCACACGGCGTCGGTGTCGTCGCGCCGGCCCCAGCCGACGCCGTCCATGATGAGCAAGACCACGGGGCGCACGCTCCCCTCCTTCCGAACACGGTGACGCATCGCCATGAGCACGCTCAGCGCCCCGGCCGCCGCGGCGGCGGGCACGAACATGTACCAGTACAGACCCCAGAAGGTGAACCCCCACTTCAGGGCGTCCCAGCGGGTGTTTTGCATCTGGTTGGGCCAGAGGAACAACAGCGTGAAGGTGGCGGCGGCGCCCACGAGCTGCCCCACGAAGGCCCCGCGCAACAGCCGCAGGCCATGACGAAGGCGGGCGTCGTCGATGAAGAGGTCGCGCCCCTCGTCGTGACCGAGCCGCAGCCGGCGGGGCTGGTAGCCCAGCGCGAACACCGGGGAACACAGGATGCCCATGACGGCGCCCACCACCGGCGCCCGCAGCGCGTAGAACGTGCTGAAGGCCTCGCTGAAGGGGGCATCCACCGCCTTCATCGCCCACACTGCCACGGTGTACCAGGCCACGGTGGCCCACACGATGGCGATGAGGACGAGCTGCCGGAAGGAGGGGAACACCGCCGCCCCCCGTATCCGGCCGGGATGCCGCAGGTGGGCAGGTTAGACGGCGCGGCCTCGCGGAGCCTCGCCTGCCCCGAAACGCCGTCGTCATCGGTGCCGGCATCACCGGTTCGCTGGTCGCCCACGCGCTCGCGGCGCGGGGCTGGCCGGTCACCGTGCTGGAGGCCCAGCACGTGGGGGCTGGCTCGTCGAGCCGCACGGCCGCCGGCATTCGCCAGCAGTTCTCCACCCCGGTGACCGTGGCGGGCATGCGCCACTCGGTGGAGTTCTACGCCAACTTCCACGAGCGCGTGGGGGGCGAGGAGCGGCCGATGGTGCAGCAGGGCTACCTGTTCTTGCTCGCGATGCAGGAGCACGTCGCCGAGGCGCGGGCGCGGGTGCGGATGCAGCAGGGGCTGGGCGTGGGCGCCGAGCTGCTCGACCACGAGGGACTCGCCGAGCGGTTCCCGTGGGTGGAGCGTCGCGCCGCGCTCGGCGCCACCTTCTGCCCCACCGACGGCTTCTTGCACCCGGCCACGGTCTACAACGAGGCCATGGCGGCCGCCCAGCGCCTCGGCGCCAAGCTCGTGCAGCACGCGCCCGTCACCGGCTGCAAGCGAGCCGGCGGTCGCATCGTGTCGGTGTCAACGCCGCGAGGCAGTTTCGCCGCAGACTTGTTCATCGACGCCACCAACGCCTGGTCACCCCGGCTCGCCCGCGTGCTCGGCGCCACCGAGCTTCCCATCGCGCCGCTCAAGCGCTACCTGTGGTTCATCCAGCGCGACGGCTCGCTCTCGGCCGACGAGCTCGCCGCGATGCCGCTCGTCGTCACGCCCAGCGGCGCCTACTGCCGGCCCGAGAGTCGCGAGTCCCTGCTGGTGGGATGGGCCCACGAGGCGCAGCCAGAGCCCGACTTCGACTACGACGATCAGGACCGGGTGGAAGAGGCCTTTTCCCACCGGAGCGGCACCGATAGCCTTGCCTTCGCGGCCTGGGCCAGCGTGGCCGAGGTGATCCCCAAAGTGGGCGAGTTCGCCGGGATCACCGCCACCACCTGCGGCTACTACGCCACCACCCCCGACCACAACCCCTTCCTCGCCTACGATCCCCAGGTGAGCAACCTCGTCCGCCTCGCCGGCTTCTCCGGGCACGGGGCGATGTTCGGCCCCTTCACCGCGCTGGTGGCGGCGACCCTCGCCGATGCAGGCCACGATGTATCGCATGTACCAGTTGGCTTTACCGACGTTCCCATGGGTGACTTTGCCATCGGGCGCGAGTATCGTCATGCCGAGCGGCTGGTGATCTGATGCTGATGGCCTGGGTCGATTGGCTGCAACTGCGGCTGTTGCGCTGGCGCGGCGCCCGCAGTCGCTTTCACGACACGCCCTTCGGCCGCCAGCACGTGCTCGACGTGCCCGGCCGCGGCCAGGGCACGCTCTTGATCCTGCACGGATTCGGCGATCAGGCCTCCCATTTCTGGGACCTCGTCCGCCGCCTCCAGGGAGAGTTTGGCCGCATCATCATCCCCGACCAGCTCGGCCACGGCTTGTCCGACAGCCCGGAGACGCTCAGTCCCGAGATGATGTTCGGGGCGATGATGTCGACCCTCGACGCGGAGCTGGGCGACGAGACGGTGTACGTGTTCGGGAACTCGCTCGGCGGCGCGCTTGCCCTGGCCTACGCCCAGCTTCGTCCCGACCGGGTGCGGAAGCTCATGCTGGTGTCGCCGGCCGGGGCGCCGTGGAGCGAGGACGAGACCGAGGCGGTGCTCCAGACCTTCCACATGGATGCGCGTCCCAAGGCGGTGGACTTCGTGCACCGCTTGCACGCCCGGCCCATCTGGTACGCCCGCTTCATCGCCGCCGACGTGGCTCGCAACTTCGCGCGGCCCGCCCTGCGCCACCTCGCGCATGCCTTCCGCCGCTCGCCGTCGCAGTCGGCCGAGACCATGGCCCTCCTCCAGGCCCCGACGCTGCTCATCTGGGGCAAGGCCGAGCGGCTACTACCTCGCTCATCGCTCGATTTTTTCCGCGCGCACGTGACGGTGGAGGAACCGGAGGACTGGGGGCACTGCCCGCAGCTCGACCGGGCGCCCGGGCTAGCGGCGCGAATCCGGCAGTGGGCCCGGGACGACGAGTAAGCGCCACCGAGGCGGTGGTGGTCGGCGGGCGGCTTCGGCGGGCTCGAGGTGTGCGAACGGCTGGCGCGGGCGTTCGGCGGCGCCCGGGGCGCGCTCGCCGTCGATGCCTCGACGCGCACCACGGCCACGGTTCACGTGGTGAGCCTGGCCGCCTCCTTCCACGGCGACACCGAGGGTGGGATGCTGCGCTCGCTGGTGGCGGGCTCCGCAGATGCCGACGGCAACTGCGTGGTCGACCTGATCGCGGGTGCGTGTGGTGCTACTGGTCGCTTGGGTGAAGACTGTCTTTTCCTCACCGACGGGCCCTAGTGCTCGCGTTCTGAAGTCACAGACTTCCGAGCAGCGGCACTAGTAGCCGAGGTCGCTCGCGGCGGTGCTGCCCGCGCGACGCCCGGACCAGAAGACGGCGGTGATCGTCCCGTTGAACCCGTGGCCGATCCAGGTGCCTCCGAGGAAGCCAGCCGCCTCGCCGGCGGCGTAGAGACCGGGGATGGTGTTGCCGAACTCGTCCAACACCCGTCCCTCGTCGTCGAGCGCGGCCCCGCCGAAACTCTTGGCACGCCCGAGCACGATGCCGAGCGCGCGGAAGGGGCCGGTGCGGAGGCGCAGGAGGTAGTCCGCGGGCTTGCCGAACTCGGTGTCGACGCCGCTGGCGGCGGCCTCGTCGTACAGAGACAGGGCCGCCTCGAAAGTGGCGCTGTCGAAGCCCGCGGCGCTGGCGAGGTCGGCGGCGGTGTCGCCGGCGGGCACGGGCACCAGCGACTCGTAGGTGGGGCCGTCGATGACCATGTTCATGCCGTCGGGGTAGTTGAAACCGCGCCCGGAGAGCTGGATGTCTCGCCAGCCGAGGTCGTCGAAGATGGCGTAGAACGGGCCCTCGTCCACGTAGCGGCTGCCCATGATCGAGGTCATGAACTCGCGCTCGTCGGCCACGCGCTTGCCGGTGGCGTCGACCACCAGCGCGCGGTCGAGGTTGCCGATGATCATCACCTCGGGCGCGCCGATCTGGGCGTCGGCGGCGGCGTGCGCGTAGAGGCCCACGTTGTCCATGTTGACGAGGGCGCCGCCCATCGCCTCCACGAGGTCGAGACCGTTGCCGTCCATGCCCGGTGCTGCCTCGTAGAAGGTCGGGAAGTTCTCGATGCCGGGGACGTTTTCCACCACGCGCGCGTCGTTGCGCCCGAAGCCACCGGTGGCCACGACCACGACGCCCGCCCGGATCCAGCCGCTCTGGCCAGCCCCGTCGCTCCCGGGGCCGATGTCGACGCCGATCACGCGGCCATCCTCCCGCACCAGGCCCGTGGCGGTGGCCGACGTGCGGACATGGTCCCAGGCGTAGGCACCCAGCAGGTTGACGGGCAACTCCAGGCCCTGGGCGGGGAGGTGGATGCGCGCGACGGTGCCTGTCTCCGGCGCCACGGAGGTGGACAGCGTGAAGTCACCGCCGAAAGCGGCGAGCCACTCCAGGGTGGCGGCGCTGTCGTTCACGAAGTCCTGCACCGCCGTGGCCGTGGCGTCGCCGCCGGTGAACGCGTCCCACTCCGCCAGGCAGAGCTCGGGGCTGTCGGTCACGCCGGCCTCGGCCTGCCAGCGCGTGCCGCAGGCGAGGAAGTTGCCCGCGTGTACGCTCGCGCCCCCCTGGTTGGGCTCGCGCTCGAGGATGATGACACTCGCACCGGCCTGCATCGCCGCCACGCCGGCGGCGAGCCCGCTGCCACCGGCGCCGATCACCACCACGTCGGCGTCGGCGATGGGAGCGGGCAGGCCGCCGGAGTCGGAGGTGCTGTCGGTGACCGAGCCGCCCGCGCTGTCGGCGGAGTCGCCCGCGCTGTCGCGAGCGGAGTCGCCGCCCAGTGGGCCGCTGCCGGGAGGCGAGGCGCACGCGGCCAGGACGAGGACCATCGCCAACATGTATCGCCGGGTGACGACGGCTACCGCGGGGCGCGGCCCTGATCGGTCAGTTCCACGAGGCCGGTAGTGCCCGAGTAGGTGACGAGGCCCTCCTCGGTGAACTCCTCCATCAAGCGAGAGAAGCTCCGGTGGGCCACGAAGTACTTGGCCTCGGCCTTGTCGTGCATCTCTTTCATGGAGGCGCTGCCGCCCTGGTCGGCGAGCCACTTCAGCATGCCCTTGCGGGTGCGCGCCCAGTGGCGGGCCTGCTTCGCGGGGTCGGGGGCGGCGGCGGCGGGCGAAGGCTCGGCGGCCCCCTCCGGGACTTCGGCCACCGGCCGGCCTTCCGATGCCGGACCCCGCTCGCGGGGGAGGGCCTCTGGTGCAGCTTCCTCCCTGTCCCGCTCGCGGGCGAGGGCCGCCGAGGGGGCCGACGAGGGGGCCGACGAGGGGGCCGACGAGGAGCCAGCACCGAGCAAGCTGCGCAGACGCTCGCGAATACGGAAGGGCGTCATCGCCTACACGCCGCAGTCGTCGTTGGCGGCGCCCGGCGTGCCGAACTGGCCGTCGCTCCCGAAGCTCGAGGTGGCGTTGCACCAGCTCGTCTCCTGGTCGGCATCGCCCGGGGTGAGCTTGTCGGCGTCGAGGGTCATCGAGTAGCCCTTGGCGTTGCCCGCCCAGTCCTCGGTGTAGGCGAGGCGCGCGATGGCGACGCCGTCGATCGACAGGACGATCTCGTCGCTATCGTTGCCGAGCTGGAAGCTGGTCCCGTCGAAGGCATAGTCAACCGTCACGCCGCCGTTGCTGGAACTATCCCCGTTGTTGGCTAAGATCACGAAGCCTCCCGCCGGGACGAGGAGGCGTCCGCTCACGGTGAAGCTCTGGGGGCTGGTGGCATCCTCGTCGCTGATGGTGAGGCCGTCGAGGTCGAGGTCCCGACCCGAGGTGTTGATGAGCTCGAACCACTCGCCCTGCTCGTCGGCCACCGGGTTGGGGTTGTTCATCACCTCGTTGATGAACAGGTCGCCCACGCTGATGGCGCCGCTGGATTGGCCCGTGTCGGTGTCGGTGTCGTGTCCGGTGTCCTCGCCGGTGTCGGCGGGGCCGGTGTCGGTGTCGGTGTCGGTGTCGGCGTCCGAGTCGCTGTCGCTGTCGGTGTCGGTGTCGGTGTCGGTGTCGGCGTCCGAGTCGCTGTCGCTGTCGGTGTCGCTGTCGCTGTCGGCGTCGCCAGCGGTGTCGTCGAACGGGCTGCCGGTGTCGCCGTCCTTGTTGCTCTCAGCGGTGGGCAAGCAGGCGAGGAGGGCAAGCACGAGCATCGGAACCTCGGAAAAGGCGGCGGCGCTAACGCCGACCGGCGCGGCCCGCTACATCGGCGCCATCGCGGCGCAGTCCACGGCGCCCGACATCACGCCAACCTGCGCCTTCCAGCGGGAGCCGTCCGCCATGCTCGCCCACCTCGCCTCGGGGAGCGCGCAGGTCTGCGTCGACTTGTCCGCCTCGTTGACCAGCTGGAGGGTGTAGCTCTCGCTGCGCTTGCCCTCCCGCTGCGCGCCCACGAAGTTGCCCGTGGCGCCGAGCGTGACGGCCGGCCAGCTCGGGGCGGGGGCAACGCCCTTGCCGCTCGCCTTGCGCGTGTCGGACACCGTCCAGGTCAGACCGGTGTAGCTGCACTTCTCGCCATAAACGGGCTCGGAGCGATAGTTCGGCGTGCACTCCTGCGTCACCGCGAAGGTACCGTCGCCCTTGTCCTGCCGCTTGTCCACGCAGGTTTCCCCGTCCTGCACCTGCCGGGTGTCGCTTTGTTCCTGGCGACAGCTCACGCCCTGCGCGTCAGGCGGCACCTGCTCCTTCCACGCGCTCTGCTGCGTGAGCGCGAGGGTCTCCACCTCGATGCTGCGCTCCCAGAGGTGGCCGCTCACCGCCACCGCCGCTTCCTTCTTCCAGAAGAGGAACACGCCGCAGAACACCGCCAGCAAGAGCGCGCCGCCGAGCACGATCCACTTGCCCGCACCACCGGTGGCGGGCGCCGACGGGGGCGGCGCCGCGTGCCCGCTCGATGCCGCGTGCTGCGCCATCGCCGCGTCACGCTCGGCCTGCCTCTCCTCACGGTGCTCCTCGGTGGCGGCGCTGGCGCTGTCGGCGGCGAAGCCAGCCGCGCTGGCCTTCTGCTCGTCGCGGGTGCGCACCTCCTTCGAGCCATCGAGCGGGGCGCCGCAACTGGTGCAGAAGCCCGCCCCCGCCGCGTTGGGCGTGTCGCAACCAGCGCACTGCTTGTCGCGACCCTGGAAGGGATGGTTCTCCACCGCCACCTCCTCGCCCGCGGGCGGGAAGTAGCGCTTGCTCGCGTCTTGCGGCGAGCCGCAGCCGGGGCAGTGGCGGTGAGTCAGGCCAAGGAGCTTGGACGTGCCGCAGGCGGGGCAGTCCCAGAGCATCTCGTAGCGAGCTTCGGTGGGCATGGCGCCGAGCTTAACGAACTCTGGCCAGAATAACCTCAAACGGCTGGATGCCGGCTCCTCGCCTCGAGCCTCGGGTGGCCCTCGAGATCGAGCACGTAGGTGATCATGTCCTTCCCGTAGAAGCGGAAACGATGCGCGTCGCGGAAACCCCAGCTCTGGAGCTGGCGGTTGGCGCCCTCGTTGTCCACCTCGGTGGTGATCTTCACCGCCCGGTGCCCGCGGGCGAGCAGCTCGTCGAAGAGCACCTTGTTGATGTGGCCCGACACCCGCTTGCCGCGCAGGTCGGGCTCGAAGGAGCAGAAGAGGCTCTCGCCCGGAACCTCGTCGGCCCCCGATACCCCAAAGTATCGATAGGTCTCGACGAGCTTGACTGATACACGGGGATGTCTCAGGATGCCCAGCACGGCGGCCGGGCCGAGAAACATGAAGCGTCGACGCCCGATATCCTGATACATTTTCGATGTATCCGTGCTCCCGGCGATGAAGCCGCGCACCCGTCCGTCTTCCACGTACACGAAGCCGAGAAAGTACGGACTGTCGACGAGCGCCTGGTAGAGCGCCTGGAGGAAGGTGAGGCCAAGCATCGCCCAGAGGCTGTTGCCCATCGCCGCCTGGTGCAGCTCCGCCACGCGACGGGCATCGCGAAACTGCATCGGGCGGATGCTCTGCATCACGCCCTCCTCCACCGGGAAAGGCTTGACCACTACTTCTTCTTGTGTTCGGCCCGCAGGGTGTCGAGGAAGGCCGTCTGCGAGATGGCGCGGTGCTGCGCCGCGAGGAAGTTGCCGATGCCGTCCTCGAAGCCGGTGGAGAAGCTCTCGTTGAGCAAGCGGCGGGCGAGGGTGAAGGCCACGGTGTGCATCGGGCCGAAGCAGTCGATGGTCTTCTTGAGCGCGGCGTCGAGGTCGGGGGTCACCGCGTCGACCAGCCCGAGGCGGAGGGCCTCGTCAGCGCCGATCGTCGCGCCTGTCATCACGATGCGCTTGGCGTGGCCCAGACCCACGTACTTGGCGAGCCGGTAGCAGGCCATGCCCGGCAAGAAGCCCTGCCGCACCTCGGGGAGCTGGAAGGTGGCTCCCGGCACGCAGATGCGCTGGTCGCATGCGAGCAGGATCTGGAAGCCGCCGCCCACGCTCGGGCCGTCGACGAGGGCCACGGTCACCTTCTCGAGGGTCTCGATGCGGTTGACCAGCTTCTCCCACTTGTTGAAGCCGTGGATGTCCATGGCTTCCTTCGGGTCGAAGTCGAGGAAGTCGATGCCCTCGGAGTGGCCGCGGAACACCACCACCTTGGCCTGCGACACGTCGTCGAGGTGGTCGCAAACCCGCTCCAGCTCGCGGATCTGGCGCACGTTGATGCGGGTGCGCTTGATGGTGACGAACGCGATGTCGCCGCGCTCCTCGTAGCCGAGGGTCTCGTACATGAAATCTCCTACCAGCGGATGAGCGCCGTCTCGATGGTCGAGCCGGGGCCCATGGTCATGAGAACACCGTAGTCGCCGCGGCGCACCTTGCCTTCTTCGAGCAGTCGCTTGAAGGAGAACAGGAAGGAGCCGGACGAGAGGTTGCCGAAGTCGCGGAGCACCGAGTGCGTGTGGCGCACGGCATGGTCGGTGAGGCCGATGTTGTACTTGATCGCGTCGACCACCTTCTTGCCGCCGCTGTGGACGATCCAGTGGCCGATGTGGCGGCGCTTCAGGCCGTGGCGGTTGAGCAAGCGGTTGACGGGCTTCTCGGCGTTGGCCCCCACCACGTATGGGATGTCGCGGTCGAGGAAGAAGCTGTACTTGCCCTGCTCCTCGTCCCAGTCGAATCGCATCGCGTCGATGGCCGGGGTGATGATGTGGCTGTCGAAGCCGAGGATCTTGGGCGCGAAGCTGCGCTCGTCCCTCTCGTCGGCGCGCACGAGCAAGGCCGCCACGCCGTCGCCAAAGAGGGAGTTGACGATGGCCGTGCGCATCGAACCGTCGAACACGTAGGCGGCCGAGCAGATCTCGTTGCACACCATGAGCGCGTTCTTGCCCGGGTTGGCCATCGCCCAGCTCGCCACCGGGTTGAGCCCGTTGAGACCGGCGTTACAGCCCATGCCCACGATGTCGACCCGCGAACAATCCTCGCGGAAGCCCATGTGCTTCATGAGGATCGCGGTGACGCCCGGCGTGAGCCAGCCGGTGCTGGTGATGCAGCAGAGGTAGTCGATGTCGCGCACCGCGAGCCCCATCGGCGCGAGGCAGCGATCGATGGCCTGGGGGGCAACTTCGATGGTGCCTCGCCGGTGCTTGCGCAACAAGTCGCCCTGCGTTTCCTCCTCGGGGCCGCCGTCGTGCTTGCCGGGGGGCAGATACAGGTGTCGCGACAGGATATGGCTCGACGAGAAGAGGGAGACGATCTTCGGGTCGCTCACCTGGAAGCGGTTCAACAAGTCGGCCTGCGACCAGCGATCCGGCGGGTTGGCCGTGCCGATCGAGAGCATGCGGGGGCGCAGGTCGAGCATCCGACCGGCAGAGTATCCCCAGGGCGGCGCGCCCGCGGGTGGGCGGCGACTCGATCTCAACGGCCTCGATCTGCACGACACCTGCGCAGGCGGTGCTCGAGGAGGAGGAGCCACCCGCCGCGCCCGGGCTCGCGCGAGGTGTAGGTATTCCTCGGCGCCGCCCTCGGTTCAGCACGCCCCCGCCGTCCACCGCGTCACCGCCGACACGTCCACCTTGAAGGGCCACCGCGCGAAGGTGCCGGTGAAGGTTTCCGACCGGGGCGCGCCCCGCTCGTCGGCCTCCAGCACCGCCTCCATGCGGACGATCTTCGCCTTCCCCCGGTCGCCCTTCACCACCACCGGGTCGACGATGCTCACCGCCCAGCGCCAGGGACGCAGCGCCGCGTCGTAATGCAACACCAGCGTGTTCTTGAGCGCCGTCCCGCCGCGCAGCGTGCGAGTGAGCCTCCAGCCGGCCCCGTCTCGCTCGACGTACTGCAGGGACACGTCGTCGGAGAGCGCCTGGAGCACTGACTGGCGCCCCGCTTCCTGGTCGGCCTCGGCGTCGGGGTAACGACCGAACATCGAGCGTCGCTTGTCGTTCTCGTCGGGCGGCGTCTGGTTGTCGGGCGCCGCGGTGAACGTGAAGTCTTGCCAGAGACCGTCGACGAGCCGTCCCGCGAGCACCCAGTGACGGTCGCCCTCGCCGAAGATGCCCGCGTCCCAGCGGTCACGACTGTCGCCCTGCATCGCCCAGCAGCCCGGCAGGTTCCGCACCTGGGCCTGCGCGCTGGCGAGCAAGGCGTCGCTGTCGGGCGCGTCGGCCGGGTCGCGTTCCTGGGCCAGCGCCAGCGTGAACATCAGCACCGGCGCAGGGTAGCGCCGCCGCCGCCGGCTGGCGAGGGGTTGAGCAGGTGGTGGCGGTACCCCCGCCGGCTACCGGTTCACCGCCCGGATCCGCTCCAGCTCCTCGCGAACCGTCCGGGCCGTGTACCGGAGCTCCGCCTCGTCGTGCAGCGACGACAGGAAAAACCGCAGCCGCGAAGCATTGTCGGCCACCGCCGGGTACAGGATGGGCTGCACGTTGATGCCGCGCTTCATCAGCGCGTCGGACAAGAGCAGCGCGTGGAAGGAGTTGCCCACCACCACCGGGATCACCGCGCTCTCGCCGTGCGCCGGGCCGTTGTCGAGGCCCTCCTGCTGGCACAGCTCGTAGAACAGCTTGGCGTTTGCCTGCAGCCTGGCCACGTGCTGCGGCTCGCGCTCCATCAGCTCCAGCGCCGCCAGGGCCGCCATGGTGTTCGCGGGCGTCAAACCGGCGGAGTACACGAAGCCGGGGGCGGTGTATTTGAGCATCGACACCAGCGTCTTGCTGCCGGCGATGTAACCGCCACACGACGACAGGCTCTTCGATAGCGTGCCCATCCAGATGTCGACGTCGCGCCCATCGGCGCCGAAGTGCTCCCGGACGCCGTAGCCGTTCTTCCCCACCACGCCGAAGCTGTGGGCCTCGTCGACCATCAGGAAGGACTTGTAGCGCTTCTTCAGCGCGATGGCGGCGGGCAGATCGCAGATGTCGCCGTCCATCGAGTACACGCCCTCGACGATGATCAGGCACTTCTCGAAGCGGCCGCGGAGCTGGTCGAGGTGCTTCTCCAGGGCGGCCATGTCGCCGTGGGGGAAGGGTCGCCGGGTGCTGCCGGCGAGCTTCATGCCCTGGATGGCGCTGTCGTGGATCAGCTCGTCGTGGAGGATGAGGTCCTTCGGGCCGAACAGGTGCCCGATGGTGTTCACGTTGGTCATGTGACCGGCGGTGAACAGGATGGCGTCGTCGACCCCGAGAACCCGCGCGAGGCGCTCCTCG
>Ga0194131_10005304_pt1 | contig 18699 bp, 15 predicted proteins | sample TA2KigO120mmetaG_FD_148631 | JGI IMG/M metagenome (GOLD analysis project Ga0194131, IMG submission 148631) | Freshwater microbial communities from Lake Tanganyika, Tanzania - TA2015053 Kigoma Offshore 120m | ecosystem: Environmental > Aquatic > Freshwater > Lake | place: Tanzania: Lake... | reverse complement strand
GTCGGGCGCCACCAGCGCGCCGCGCCCGCTGCCGGCGCTGGCGCGCATCTGGGACGGCGCGGTCTCGCCGCTCGACGTCGAGCGCCTCGCCGCCGAGGCCGACATCGTCTTCGTCGCGCTGCCGGAGGCCGCCGCCGCCGAGATCGGCGCCACGCTGCTGCCGCGCGGCGTCCGCGTCATCGACCTGTCGGGCGCCTTCCGCATCCGCAAGGACGCGGACCGCCAGCGCTGGTACCCGGCCACCGCCACGCTGCCGGCCGGCGTCGTCTACGGCCTCCCGGAGCGGCATGCCGACGCCATCCGCGGCGCAACGCTCGTCTCGTGCCCCGGCTGCTACCCCACGGCGGCGCTCCTCGCGCTGGAGCCGCTGGCCGAGGCCGGCCTCCTCGAGGGCCCGGTCGTCGTGGACGCGAAGTCGGGCATCTCCGGCGCGGGCAAGACGCCGAGCGAGCGGACGCACTTCTGCGAGAACCACGGGAGCGTGGCCGCGTACGGCGTCTTCTCGCACCGCCACACCGCGGAGATCGAGCAGGAGCTGGAGCGGCCCGTGACCTTCGTGCCGCACCTGGTGCCGCTCGACCGCGGCATCCTCGAGACGATCTACGCCTCGGCGCGCCGCGGCACCACCGAGCAGGACGTCAGCGAGGCGCTGCAGCGCGCCTACGCGTCGGCGCCGTTCGTGCGGCTCACCGGCGCCACGCTGCCCGAGATCAAGCACGTCGCCTACACCAACTTCTGCGACATCGGCTGGAAGGTGGACGAGGCAACGGGGCGGCTCGTGCTCGTGGCGGTGCTCGACAACCTGGTGAAGGGCGCCGCGGGCCAGGCGGTGCAGAACCTGAACATCGTGCTCGGCCTCGACGAGCGCACGGGCCTGTGCTGATGGCCCGCAGGCCCCTCGACGGGGCTCGGGGCAAGCGGCCCTTCGTCCTGAAGCTCGGCGGCGAGCTTCTCGAGCAGCCGCAGGACGTCGAGCGGGTCGCGAGAGGGATCGCGGCGCTCGCGCGGAAGACGCCGCTCGTCGTCGTCCACGGCGGCGGGAAGGAGATCGACGCGGCGCTGGCGACGGCGGGCATCCCGAAGCAGCAGGTGGACGGCCTCCGCGTCACGGACGAACGCACGCTCGAGGTCGTCGTCGCCGTGCTGGCAGGCGCCATCAACACGCGGCTGGTTGCGGCGGTGCGCCGGGCCGGCGCCCGGCCAGTCGGACTGACCGGTGCGGACGCGGCCGTCGTCACCGTTCGACGCGCGGCGCCGATCACCAGCGTGGCGGGACCGAAGGTGGATCTCGGCCTCGTTGGCGCTCCGACGAGCAACGGGACGCCGCGGCTGCTGACGGACCTGCTGGCGCGCGGCTACGTGCCGGTGGTGGCGTGCATCGGCGCCACGCGCGACGGACAGCTCCTGAACGTCAACGCCGACACGCTGGCCTCGCACCTGGCGGCGGACCTCGGCGCGTCGCGGCTGGTGATTGCGGGCGGCACGGCGGGCGTGCTGGACGAACGCGGCCGGACGATCGGCCGCCTCACGGGGCGCGACGCCGCCCGCCTGATCAAGGCGGGGACGGCCAACAAGGGCATGGTCGCCAAGCTCGAGGCGTGCCGCGCGGCGGTGCGCCGCGGCGTCGGCAACGTGGTGATTGCCAACGGACGCGAGGTCCGGCTCGAGCGACTCGTGGACACGGGTCCGGTGACCGGCTCCACACAGGTGGTGAGATGAGCGTGACACTCGACGACATCAAGGCGCGGGAATCGCGGCACGTGCTGCAGACGTACCGGCGGCAGCCGGTGGCGTTCGTCCGCGGCCGCGGTGCTCACCTCTACGACGTGGACGGGCGCGAGTACCTCGACTTCGTGTCCGGCATCGGCGTGACGTCGCTCGGCCACGCGCACCCGGGGCTGAGCGCGGCGATCGCCGACCAGGCGGCGACGCTGATACACACGTCGAACCTGTACTTCCACCCGTTCCAGGCGGAGGCGGCAGCGCGTCTGGCGCAGCTCTCGAAGCTGCCGCGCGCGTTCTTCTGCAACAGCGGCACCGAGGCGGTGGAGGCGTGCCTCAAGTTCGCGCGGCGCTACTGGTATACGCAGGGCATCACGGGCCGCACGTCGTTCGTCGCGGTGGAAGGCGGGTTTTCGGGCCGGACGCTGGGCGCGCTGTCGGTCACGCACGACGAGCACTACCGCGCGCCGTTTGCGCCGCTGCTCGAGGCCACCTTCGTCGATCCCGCACGGCCCGAGGCGCTGCTCGCGGCGGTGACGGACAAGACGGCGGCGGTGATCGCCGAGCCCATTCAGGGCGAGGGCGGCATCCGTCCGATGTCGCCGGCGTTCGCGGACGCGGTCAACGAGGCCTGCGCGCGCACGGGCACGCTCTATATCGCCGACGAAGTGCAGAGCGGTCTCGGGCGCACCGGCTACCCGTTCCACTACCAGGCGCTCGGCCTGAGGCCGGACCTGATCTCCGTGGGCAAGGCCCTCGGCGGCGGCCTGCCGGTGGGCGCGGCGCTCGTCTCCGAACGCGTGGCGCAGGCGGTCTCTCCCGGCGATCACGGCAGCACCTACGGCGGCAACCTGCTCGGCACCCGCGCGGCGGCGTTCGTCCTGGAACAGCTGCTCACCGGCGGGCTGCTCGAACACGTCCGCGCCGTGGGCGCGCATCTCGAGCGCCGGCTCCGCGCGCTCGCGCTGCAGCATCCGGCGATCGTCGAGGTGCGCGGCGCCGGGCTGATGCGCGGGCTGCAGCTCGCCGTCGACGCGGCGCCGATCATCGACACCGCGCGCGAGCGCGGGCTGCTCGTCAACCGCACCGACGAGAAGGTCGTGCGGCTGCTGCCGCCGCTCAACGTCCAGGCGGCCGAGATCGATCGCGGGATCGATCTGCTCGAGGCGGTCTTCGCCAGCGTCCCGTTGGAGGTACAGGTATGAGCCCGTTGACCGTTCTACGGGCGACGCATGCGTCGCCCCTGCAGCACAACGACGCCGACGTGGTAGGGTCGACCCATGGGTCGACCGTAGACGACGCGATGCTGCGGACGGCCAGCGTGGCCGAGGCGGGCGCAATCCACTCGCTCATCGTCGAGCACCTCGCTGAAGGGCACCTGCTGCCGCGGGAGCTGGAGGAGATCGCCGTCCACGCCCACCGTTTCGTCGTCGCCGTGCACGACGGCCAGGTGGTGGCCTGCGCCGAGCTCGCCCCCCTCAGCCGCGACGTCGCGGAGGTCCGCTCCGCCGTCGTCGGCCGCGGCTGGCGCAACGCGGGCCTCGGCACGCAGGTCCTCGACGAGCTGGTCCGCCGCGCCAGGATCGACGGCTTCGAGACGCTGTGCGCGTTCACCCACGCGCCGGCGTACTTCGTCCACCGCGGGTTCTCGATCGTGCCGCACTCGTGGCTGCCCGAGAAGATTCTCACCAACTGCCATTCCTGCGCGCTGTTCCGCCGCTGCGGCCAGTACGCCGTCGTCCGCTCGCTGCGTGGCTGACGTGGTCGGATCGACGACCGGCGTCTCGATCGAAGCGGTGGCCGGCGGCGTCACGGCGCCGGCAGGCTTCACGTCGTCCGCCCTGCACTGCGGCATCAAGGCGAAGAGCGGCGCCCTGGACCTTGCGGTGATCGCCGCGGACGCCACGTGTCCGGCGGCGGCACTGTTCACCGTGAACCTCGCCCAGGCGGCGCCCGTGACGCTGTCGAAGCAGCACCTCGAGAAGACCGGCGGCCGCGCGCGCGCGGTGGTGGTCAACAGCGGCTGCGCGAACGCCTGCACGGGCGTCGAGGGCTACACGCACGCATCCCGGATGGCGGCCGACACCGCCGCGGCGCTCGGCTGCCAGCCGCAGGACGTGCTGGTCAGCTCCACCGGCGTCATCGGCGTCATGCTGCCGATCGACAAGGTCTCCGCCGGCATCCGCACGGCCGGCGCGGCGCTCGCCCGTGGGAAGGGCAGCGAGACCGCGCGCGCCATCATGACCACCGACCCGTTCCCCAAGGAGCACGCGGTCGTCGTGCGCACCGCGCGCGGCCCGTTCACGATCGGCGGCACGGCCAAGGGCTCGGGCATGATCGAGCCGAACATGGCGACGATGCTGGGCTTCCTGACGACGGATGCCGAGGTGCCGCCGGCGCTGCTGCGCAAGGCCCTGCAGGAGTCGGCGGCCGACACCTTCAACGCCATCACGGTGGACGGCGAGTGCTCGACCAACGACTCGCTGTTCCTGCTCGCCTCCGGCGCCAGCGGCGTGGCGATCGACGACGACAGCTACCCGGCGCTGCTCGAGGGGCTGCTGGCCGTGTCGCGCGAGCTGGCCATCGGCATCGTTCGTGGCGGCGAAGGCGCCACCAAGCTGATTGCCGTCAACGTCAGCAACGCGCGCACGCGCGCCGAGGCGCGCCAGGTGGCGCGGACGATCGCCAACTCCCCGCTCGTGAAGACCGCCGTGCACGGCGCGGATCCGAACTGGGGCCGCATCGTGGCCGCGGCCGGACGCTCCGGCGTCCGCTTCGACGTCGACCGCGCAACCGTCCACGTCGGCGGCGTGCTGCTCTTCGAGAACGGCCTGCCGCACGACGATGCCGCCCCGGAAGCGGCGGAGCACCTGCAGGGGCAGTCCGTGCAGATCGACGTCAACCTGGGATCGGGCGGCGGCGCCACGGCGACGATCTGGACCTGCGACCTCAGCGCCGAGTACGTGCGCATCAACGGCGAGTACCGGACATGAATCCGCCGACCGCCCCGGCCGCGCGGGCGAAGGACTTCCTGTCGATCCTCGATCTCTCGCACGAGGACCTCGGGCGCCTGCTCGAGCTGGCCGCGCGCCTCAAGGCGGATCGCCCGCTCGGACGGCAGGCGCCGACGGCGGACGCGCTGGCCGGCTTCCACGTCGCGATGCTCTTCGAGAAGCCGTCGCTGCGCACGCGCGTCACGTTCGAGATCGCCGTCCGCGAGCTGGGCGGCTGGACGATGGACGTGCCGGGGCAGTTCGGGCTGGGCATCCGCGAGCCGCTGCCGGATGTGGCGCGGAACCTGGAGCGCTGGGTGAAGGCGCTCGTGATCCGGACGTTCGGCCACGACCGCGCGGCCACGCTCGCCGCCGCCGCGCCGAACCTCCACGTCATCAACGCCCTCAGCGATCAGGAGCATCCGTGCCAGGCGCTGGCGGACATGCTGACGTTCCGCGAGCACGTCGGGAGCTGGCGCGGCCGGACACTGGCGTACGTCGGCGACGGCAACAACGTCGCCACCTCGCTCGTGCACGCGGCGCCGCAGCTTGGCGTCCACGTGCACGTGGCCTCGCCCGCCGGGTTCGAGCTGCCTGCGCGCGTGGTTGACGACGCGACGCGGGTGGCGCGCGACGGCGCGGCGATCCGCGTGTTCCGCACGGCGCGGGAGGCGGTGGCCGGCGCGGACGCGGTCTACACGGACGTGTGGACGTCGATGGGCCAGGAAGACCAGGCGGCCGAGCGCGCGCCGGCGTTCACGCCGTTCCAGGTCAACCGCGAGCTCATGGCTGCCGCGCCCTCGGGCGCGCTCTTCATGCACTGCCTGCCCGCGCACCGCGGCGAGGAGGTCACCTCCGAGGTCTTCGACTCGGGCGCGTCCGTGGTCTTCGATCAGGCCGAGAACCGGCTCCACACGCAGAAGGCGCTGCTGTTGATGCTGGTGGGCGCCCGGTAGTCGTTCGGGTCGTTCGGGTCGTTCGGGGCGTTCGGGGCGTTCGGGTCGTTCGGGTCGTTCGGATCGTTCGGGGCGTTCGGGTCGTTCGGGTCGTTCGGATCGTTCGGATCGTTCGGATCGTTCGGGGCGTTCGGGGCGTTCGGATCGTTCGGAACGTTCGGAACGTTCGGAACGTTCGGAACGTTCGGAACGTTCGGAACGTTGACGAACGGCCCGAACGATCCGCACGGATCGAACGATTCGAACGAGTAGAATTGCGCCGTGAAGCCCTGGCTGGCCAACTACGATCCCGGCGTCCCGCATTCGCTCGCGCCCTATCCCGACAAGACGCTGCTCGACTACCTGACGCCGCTCGCGCGCGAGCACGGCGATCGGCCCGCGCTGCTCTTCAAGGGCGCCACCATCACCTATCGCCAGCTCGAGGCCGAGAGCGACGCGTTCGGCGAGGCCCTCGTCGCCCAGGGCGTGAAGCACGGCGACCGCGTCGCGCTGCTCCTCCCCAACTGCCCGCAGTTCTTCATCGCCGAGTTCGGCGCATGGAAGGCGGGCGCGATCGTGGTGCCGCTCAATCCGATCTACGCCGAGCGGGAGCTCGAGGCAACGCTCGTCAACACGGGGGCGACGCTCGTCGTCGCGCTGACGCCGTTCTACCAGCGCATCAAGAACATCCAGGCGCGCACGCAGGTGCGGCGCGTGATCGCCACCTCGATCAAGGAATACCTGCCGCCGCTGCTCCGCCTGCTGTTCACGATCTTCAAGGAAAAGAAGGACGGCCACCGCATCTCCATCGCCAGTGGCGATGTCTGGTTCCAGACGCTGCTGACCGGCCATCGGGGCGCGGCGAGGCCGCCGGTTGACGTCGGGCCCGACGACAGGGCGGTGATCCTGTCGAGCGGCGGCACCACGGGCACGCCGAAGGGCGTGGTCGGCCTGCACCGCCACTACGTCGCCGCCGGCCTGCAGCTCTACGAGTGGACGAAGGGCGCCCAGGAGCGGTGGACCGACGTCATCATGCTGCCGCTGCCGATGTTCCACGTCTACGCGAACGTGGGCGTGCAGCCGCTCGCCTTCGTCGGTCCCAATCCGCTCTCGATCGTCCCGAACCCGCGCGACATCGCCGACCTGCTGAAGACGATCCGCCAGGTGAAGCCGGCGTTCTTCAACGGCATCCCGACGCTGTACACGGCCATCCTCAACCACCCCGACGTGCGCGCCGGGAAGGTCGATCTCAGCTCGATCAAGCTGTGCTTCTCGGGCGCCGCGGCGCTCATGGCGGAGACGAAGAAGCAGTTCGAGGCGGCCACCGGCTCGACGATCGCGGAAGGCTACTCGCTGACCGAAGGCATGATGGCGTGCTGCGTGAACCCGGTGAAGGGCGCCAACAAGATCGGCTCCATCGGCATGCCGCTCCCCGACGTCGACGTCCGCATCGTCGATGCGGAAGACGGCCATCACGAGCTGCCGATCGGCGAAGTGGGCGAGCTGATCATGCGCGCGCCGCAGCACCTCTCCGAGTACTGGCAGAACCCCGGCGAGACGGCGGAGGCGCTGCGGCAGCACGGGCCCGGCGACCCGTGGCTGCACACGGGCGACCTCGCCTACATGGACCAGGACGGCTACATCTTCCTCGTCGATCGCAAGAAGGACATGATGAAGACCAGCGGCTTCCAGGTGTGGCCGCGCGAGATCGAGGAAGTGCTCGCGGCGCACCCGGCGGTGAAGGAAGCCAGCGTGGCCGGCATGCCGGACGCGGCCAAGGGCGAGGTGCCCTACGCCTGGGTCGTGCTCAAGGAAGGCGCCTCGGCGACCGCCGAAGAGCTGCGCGCGTTCTGCCGCGAGCGCCTGGCGCCCTACAAGGTCCCGGTCAAGGTGGAATTCCGCGACGACCTGCCGAAGACGATGATCGGCAAGGTGCTGCGGCGCGTGCTCGTCGCAGAAGCGCGCGTTACAGCCCGATAGCCTTCACCTCGATTCGGGCGTCCTCGAACGCCGTGCGGATGCGGGCGGCCAGCTCCGCCGCGCCCGGCGTGTCGCCATGCACGCAGATCGTGTCCACGATCAGCGGAACCGTGCTGCCGTCGATGGCTTCCACGGCCTGATCGCGCACCATCCGCAGCGCGCGCTGCACGACCGCCTCCGGATCGTGGATGACCGCGCCAGGCTGCCGGCGCGAGACGAGCGCGCCGTCGGGCTGATACGCGCGGTCCGCAAATGCCTCACAGGCGGTGCGCAGTCCCGCCCGGCGACCGGCCGCGTTCAGCTCGGAGCCGGGCAGGCCGAAGAGCATCATCGACTTGTCGATCGTGGCCGTGGCGCGCGCCACCGCCTCGGCAAGCGCGGCATCGCGGGCGGCCATGTTGAACAGCGCACCGTGCGGCTTGACGTGCTGTAACCGCACACCTTGTGCAGCCGCAATCGCGGCGAGCGCCCCGACCTGGTAGACGACGAAATCCTCGACGTCGCGAGGGGCGACCTGCAGCTCGCGGCGGCCGAAGCCCTCGAGGTCTGGAAAGCCCGGATGCGCGCCCACGGCGACGCCGTGGGCCCGCGCCAGCTCGATCGTCGCGCGCATGATGCCAGGGTCGCCGGCGTGGAACCCGCACGCGACATTGGCTGAGGTAATGAACCTCATCAAATCCCGGTCGCCCGTAGTCCCTTCGCCGACGTCGGCGTTCAAGTCAATTCTCACGGTCGAGCCCGGTCCGCGAACACAGTTGTAATTGTGCCCACATTCCTGGGGGGCGCCTCAACCAGACATCGCGGTTTTGCTCGGAAATTCGAGCGGCACAGCCGTTGCCGATCAAGGCTGGCGTCGGTCTGTGGTTTACGGCAGAAAAGCCGTAAATGCTGGGGGGAGCCAGGCCGGCATGGGCAGGACGGACGCGTAAGCGCCCGTCCTGTTTTTTTTGGCAGTCGGCAGTCTGCGGTCGGCAGTCAGCAGGGTTTCTTCCCTTAGCGCGGTTTCGACTTCTTCGTAGTGTCCGGCTTGAGCCGGACCACACACGGCGGTGCCGATCAACGTGGTCCGGCTAAAGCCGGACACTACGATGTTTCAGTCCGGCTAAAGCCGGACACTACGACGTTTCAGAAACCGCTCTAGACCCCTGCGCCTTCCGGGTACTCGAGCGCCAGCTTGAGCTCGCGCGCGAGCGTGTCGACGGTCGTCCCGCTGCGCTTCCACGCGCCGTCGGTCTCGAAGCGCAGGTCGCCGATGCGGCGGCCCCACGGCGCGATGACGCGGCCGATCGCCCGAAAGTCCGTGCGGTCCACGTGCTCCTGGTCGAGCCGCCGCACCACGTCCGGCGCGACGCGGATGAACGCCCGCAGCGCGGTCGCCGACTTGATGCTGTACTTGCGGCCGCCCCACGCGGCGCCGAACACCACCGAGACCTGCTTGAGGTAGTTGACGAAGAACTTCCTCGAGTCCTCGCGGAAGTCGGCGGACTTCTTCGGGCCGCCGAAGGCGTCGCTGGCAAACAGCTTCTTCAGCTCCTGCGCGAGCGGCGCCTGCGCCACCCGGCCGCGGCCGACGCCGAGCAGCTTGATCTCGCCGTGCAGCGGCGAGTCCTCGCGGTCGTTCAGCGCGCGCACCACGTCGTGCGCGGCCGCCAGCGCATCGTCGCGATAGAGCTGCCGGCCCGAGAGCGTGACGAGGTGCGACGCGTTGAGGCGCGTGTGCTTGGCGTTGATCGTGACGAACATCTGCACGACGTGATCTTCGGGGAGGCGGTCGAAGATGATCGCCGGCACCGTGAAGTCGGTGTCGCGGATGTTGTCGATGTCCGCGTGCAGTGCCAGCAGGCGGTGCTGGCCGTCGATGGCGCGCAGGATGCCCTCGCGCTCCGGCACCTTGAGGCGGCCCACGACGGCGCCGGCCTCGATGGGCTCGAAGCCAAGCTTCTCGTCGCACGAGATGATGACCGCGCCGGGAATCGACGGCAGGTCCCGCGCCTGGCGGCACTGCTCGTAATACTGGACGATTTCGTCGATCTTTCGCCTGATGATCTGGCGCTGGTAGGCCTTCTCGCTGGACGCGATGCGGCGCTCCAGCAGGTCCCAGTTCACCTTCGACGGCGCCTTCTTCTTGCCCCCACGAACAGGCTGGCCCGACTCGCCGTAGCTCAGGACCTCGAACCGGACCAGCTTGTCGATGTCCGACGCGGTCAGGGAGGCCTGGTAGAACTGCACGCCAAACTGCTGCATCCGGATGGCAGCGACGTTTATCATGTAGGGTCCTCTCCGGCGGCCAGACGTGGCCGGGCGGAAGTGGCGAATTGTAGCGATCTGCGGGCCATCTGCTCAACCCGTTTTACGACATTTTTTCGACGATTTTGCGCGTGGCGTCACGCTGCGTGACGGTATCCGGCACCGGCGCAAGGAGTTATGGAAATGGTCGCTCGTCTCACCACGGCCGTCGCGGCCGTGGCCGTCCTCCTCGGCGCCGAAGCTCAGCCGGTCGCCGCGCAGGCTCAGGCCGACACCCCGGCCCCTGTCACCCGGGCGCCAATCGACTACGCCACGGCCCGGCTCGAGCGGCGCCTGGAAGCGGCCCGTGCCTCCGGTGCGATCAGCCTCGACGGCGCGCTCGACGAGCCGTCGTGGAGCCGCGCGCCGCTCGCCAACCGTTTCATTCAGAACGATCCGCGCGAAGGCACACCGGCCACCTTCGACACCGACGTCCGCGTGCTCTACGACGACAACGCGCTCTACTTCGGCGTCTACGCGCGTGACGACGAGCCGTCGCGGATCACCGTCAACGACATCAAGAAGGACTTCAATACCGGCAACAGCGACGGCTTCCGCATCATCCTCGACACCTTTCACGACGAGCGGAACGGGTACCAGTTCGCCACCAACCCCGCGGGCGCGAAGTGGGACTCGCAGATGTCCAACGAAGAGCGCGAGAACAACTCCGACTGGGACGGCATCTGGGACGTGGCGACCCGCATCACGGAGACCGGCTGGTACGCGGAGATTCGCATTCCCTTCCGCACGCTGAAGTTCACGCCGGCCGACCTGCAGACATGGGGCGTCAACTTCGAGCGGAAGATCCGCCGCCTCAACGAGGACAGCTACTGGTCGCCGCTGCCGCGCATCTACGATCTGAACCGCGTGTCGCTCGCGGGCACGGTCGAGGGCCTGCGCGGCGTGCGGCCGGGGCGGAACATCCGCATCAAGCCGTACGCGGCCACCACCTCGAACACCGTGCGCGGCCTCTCCACGCAGGGCGATGTGGACGCGGGCATCGACGTGAAGTACGGCGTGACCACCGGCCTCGTGTGGGACTTCACGGTCAACACGGACTTCTCCCAGGCCGAGGCCGACGAGCAGCAGGTCAACCTCACGCGCTTCAGCCTCTTCTTCCCCGAGAAGCGCGATTTCTTTCTCGAGAACTCGGGGATCTTCCAGTTCGGCCAGGGCGGCAACCAGGGCCAGGGCGGCGGCCAGAACCAGAACGCCTCCGGCGACATGCGCATCTTCTTCAGCCGCCGCATCGGGCTGTCGGCAGCGGGTGAGGCGATCCCGATTCTCGCGGGCACGCGGCTGACGGGCCGCCAGGGCCGGTATTCGGTCGGCGTCCTCAACATCCAGCAGCGCGAGCAGGGCGCGGTCCCCGGAACGAACTTCGCCGCGCTGCGCCTGCGCCGCGACATCCTCGCCAACTCCGACATCGGGGCCATCGTCCTCAACAAGGAACAGTTCGGGCCGCACTACAACCGGCTCGCGGGCGTGGACGCGAACTTCCGCTTCGGCTTCCTGAACGTGGACGGCTTCGTCACGAAGACGTTCTCGCCCGACGCCGCGCTGAGCGGACGCCGGGGCAACGACGTCGGCGCGCGCACCTCGTACTCGTTCTCGAGCCCGGGGTGGCAGCTGCAGTCGTCGTTCAGCGCGATCGGGGAGCGCTTCAACGACGAGATGGGGTTCGTGCGGCGGCAGGGCGTCAACTACCTCGACGGCAACTACGGGCCGCGCCTGCGCTTCGCGCGGTTCGCGAAATGGATGCGGCAGACGCGCCCGCACTGGGAGGTGGACGTCTTCACGCGCCAGAGCGACGGCACGCTGGACTCGCGCTACCAGGGGTTCCACTGGAACGTGAACTTCCAGGACGGCTCGAACCTCGAGGTCGGGAAGAACACCAGCGTCGAGGACCTGCGCGCGCCGTTCACGATCAACAACTCGCGCGGCATCAGAGTGAATGCCGGACGGCACGAGTTCGGGGAGTGGTTCTACTTCTACAACATGAGCAACGCGCGCCGGGTCTCGGTGTACACGCGCGCGTCCACCGGCGTCTTCTACGACGGCTACCGCCGTTCCTATGCGGCGGGGCCGTCCCTCCGCCTCAACGAGAACCTCAACGCCTCGGTGAGCGTGCAGATCAACGACGTGGACCTGTCCTCGGGATCGTTCGTGACCAAGCTGCTGACCACGCGCGTGAACTACAACTTCAACACCAAGATGTTCTTCAACGCGCTCGTGCAGTACAACAGCGACAACGCGCAGTGGACGTCGAACCTGCGGTTCAACATCATCCACCGCCCGCTGAGCGACTTCTTCCTGGTCTACAACGAGCGGCGTGACGAGCGCACGGGACAGATGCTCACGCGGGCGCTGATTGCAAAGATGACTTATCTCGTCGCGTTCTGACGAGACGCTCCTTCAGCTTCACGAGGCCGAAGAGCGCCACGCTGAAGAGCACGCAGGCCAGCACGGAGACCGCGAACGGCAGCCGCCGGTGAATCGGCGCGGTCAGGACGCCGTACACCATCTCCACGTGAATCCAGTAGACGAAGAGCGACGACAGCCCGAACTCACGCAGCGGCGAGCGTCCCGGCAGCAGGTTCCACGCGTAGGCGAGCGGCAGCAGCGCGATGAGGATGCCGAGGCGGAGGAAGAAGAACGTCGGCGAGCTCGTCCAGAAGTTCGTCTGCTCGTAGATCGGTGGCAGGTAGGACGCCGCGTAGCCGCCGGCGGCGATGACCGCGCCGATGACCGCAAACGCGGCGTTCAGGCGGCGCTCCTGCCGGTCGGTTCGCGCCGCGTCGATGCAGAGCCCCACGGCCGCGCCGGCCAGCAGGAAGCCTCCCCACGGAAACAGCGTGAACGTCGTCCGGCCCGGTGACGGACGCAGATACGCTTCAATCAGATCCGGCAGCGGGGCCAGCAGATCCGTCGTGCGGACGATCGGCGTCAGCATGGTTACCGCGACCGCGGCCACCGTCAGCAGCAGCGCGCGTAGCCACGCCGTGCGGCCGGCGGCCCACAGCAGCGCGGCCGCCAGCATCGACAGCCCCATGATGTTCAGGATGTCCACCTTGAGGATCGTTCTTTCGACGGGGCCGCCGCTGATCAGCCAGGACTGAAGACGGAAGAGGAACGCGAGGCCGACGATCTCCCAGCCCCGGCGGCGCAGGGCCGCCGCGGCGTCCGCGGCGGTCTGCCCCTTGCGCAGCCGCGAGCCGCCGGCCAGCGCGATCGCCACGCCCGCCAGAAAGAGGAAGATCGGCGCGCCGAACCCGCCGAGCACCATCGACCACCCGTACGCCGACTGGCCGCGGTCCTCGACGCGCGTCCACGAGTCCAGCGTGTGCGCCTCGATCATGATCAGCACGGCGACGCCGCGCAGCCAGTCGAGGTAGCCGCGTCTCATCCCTCGACCTTGCTCGGGATGACCCTGAGCGCAAGTCGAAGGGTCATGGATGCAGCTCGAACGTGGTGGTGAGCTCGATGTCCTGCCGCATCGAGTGCCATACCGAGCAGTAGGTGTCGCGGGAGAGCTGGATGGCGCGCTCCACGGCTTCGCGCGGCACGCCGCCGCTCACGTGGAAGTGCAGCGCCACGCGCACGAACCGGCGCGGCGGGTCGGGCGCCCGCTCCGCGGTCAGCGACGTGCGCAGGCCGGTCAACGGGTGGCGCCCCTTCTGCAGGAGGGAGACGACGTCGGCCGCCATGCAGCCGGCGAGGCCGAACGCCGCCGCCTGCAGGGGCGAGGGCCCGTCCTTGCCGTCGGCGTCGATGACGATGGCGCTGGGACCGCTCGTGGCGCCGAACCGGAGCCCGTCGGACCAGACCAGTTCGGCGGTCAGGGGCGGTTTCGGGGCCGTCATGACGCCATTTTCGCCGAGACACGCCACAGAGACACAGAGTCACAGAGAAAAAAAGAAACTCTGTGTCTCTGTGACTCTGTGGCCCGGAATACATCCAGCGCCGAACGGCCTGCGTAGAGAGGCCAGATGCGCCTCTGCCTGTCCGCCGTGATGGTCCTGGCTGTGACCGTACCCGCCCGGGCGCAGGATCCCGTCGCCTACAGGGTTGACGTCACCGCCGTGGCGCCGCGCACCGCCGCCTCCAGCATGACGCTGCGGAGCGGGATGTTCTCGCAGCTCTTTCTGGAGTCCCCTGCCGACGTCCTGCGCGGCGTCCCCGGGCTGGTGATTGCGCAGCATGCGGGCGGCGGCAAGTCCGACCAATACCTCATTCGCGGGTTCGATGCGGACCACGGCACGGACATCCTGCTGGCCGTGGACGGCGTGCCCGTGAACATGGTCAGCCACGCGCACGGCCAGGGGTACGCGGACCTGCACTTCGTCATTCCTGAAACTGTCGAGCGCGTGGACGTCCACAAGGGGCCCTACTACCCGGAGTTCGGCAACCTCGCGACGGCGGGCGCCGTACAGCTCGCCACGCGCAGCCGCTTCGAGCGGCCCTTCGTGCGCCTGCAGGCGGGCAGCTTCGGGACCGCGCGGGCTGTGTTCGGCGTCTCACCGCGGCAGGCCGACGGGTGGCTCGCGGGCGAGCTGCACCTGACGGACGGCCCGTTCCGCCACCCGCAGGACTTCACGCGCGCGAACCTCGCCGGCAAGTGGCGGGCGACGCTGCGCGACGGCCACGCGCTCACGATCGCGGCGTCCGGCTACCGCGGGCAGTGGCACGCGTCGGGCCAGATCCCTGCGCGTCTGGTGGACAGCGGACGGCTGGACCGGTTCGACGCCGTCGATCCAAGCGAAGGCGGCCGCACCACGCGCGCGCAGGCTTGGACCCTCTATGAGGGGCGGCTGGGCAATGCGCGGATCTCCGCGCAGACCTACGTCGTGGACTACGCGCTCGATCTGTTCTCCAACTTCACCTTCTTCGCGCGCGATGCGCGGAGCGGCGACGGCATCCTCCAGCGCGACCGCCGCACGGCGCTTGGCGGACGCGTCGCCGGCGTCCAGCCGCACAGGCTCGGCCGGTTCCCGGCCGTGGCGATGGCCGGCGCGGACTGGCGGCGCGACGGGATCGACGTCGGCCTGACCTATCAGCAGCGGCGCGAGCGCATCGAGGACGTCGCGCGGTCCGACGTGCGCGAGCGCGATCTGGGCTTCTACGCGCAGGAGGAAGTGATCTTCAACCACCGCGTCCGCGCCATCGCCGGCCTTCGCCACGACCGGTTCGCGTTCGACGTCCGCGCGCGGGGCACCGGCCCGGAGGGCGCGCGGCACCCGTCGGTCACGGGGCCCAAGGCAAGCGTGATCGTGTCACCCGGCGGCAGCCCCGACCTGCAGGTCTTCGCCAACTACGGCCGCGGGTTCCACAGCAACGACGCGCGCGCGGCGGTCAGCAGTCCCACGGCGCCCGTCCTGCCCGCCTCACACGGCTACGAAGTGGGCGCGCGGCGGGCACTCGGGCGGCGCGCAGAAGTCTCGGCCGCGTGGTGGCTGCTCGATCTGGAGAGCGAGTTCACGTGGGTCGGCGATGAAGGCGTCACCGAGGCCGGCGGCGCCACGCGCCGGCGCGGCGTCGAGGTCGAAGCGCGTGCGCGGCTCGCCGGCGAGCTGTGGGCGGAGGCGGACGTGACCGCGTCGCGCGGGCGCTACCGCGAGACCGGCGAGCTGATTGCGCGCGCGCCGCGCTTCACGATGAACGCCGCGCTGGTGCTCAACGACTGGAAGGACTGGTCAGCGCAGCTGCGCGCGCGGCACGTCAGCGATCACCCGGCCGTCGAAGACGGATCCGTGAACGCCGCGGGCTTCACGATTGCCGACATGCACGTGCGGCGGGCGCTGTCGCCGAAGTGGGATGTGCTGGTGTCGGTGGACAACCTGTTCGACGCGAGCTACCGCGAGGCGCAGACGTTCTTCCCTTCCCGCCTCGCGGCCGAGCCGGCCGCCGTGGACGACATCCACTTCACGCCCGGCAACCCGCGCGCGATTCGCGTGGGCGTCGAGTACCGGTTTTAGCGCGCGGCGCTCTGCACCGGAGCGCCGCCGCCTTTCTTCCCGCCGAACAGCCCCGCGAAAATCAGCCACGCGAGCGGCAACGCCACCAGGCCGTAACTGAGGTAGATGCCGTAGATGCCATCGGGCCCGTACGGCTCGGTGGCGACGTGCAGCGGCTCGCTGTACGGAAAGATGTTCGCCTCGGTCAGCTCGTGGAACCCGTAGATCAGGAGCTGCACGACGAACACCGCGAGGAAGACCGCCGTGACCTGGAAGAAGAGCGCCAGGTTCACGCGGTGGCCGTACTTCGACCACAGCCAGGCGACGACCGCCGCGCAGAGGGTGCCGAGCGCCGCGCCCGCGATCAGGTTCGTCGCCTGCACCTGAAACAGCAGCGTCCCCATCAGCAGCGCCGTCTCCATCCCCTCGCGCGTGATCATCAGCGTGGTGAAGAGGAAGACGCCCAGGAACGCCCTCGCGCCGGTCTGCAGCGCGGAGCTCTCGAGGCGCGCCTCGATCTCCCGCTTCAGGCGCCTGGCGTGCCGCCACATGTGGACGATCAGCGTGGCCACCAGGACCGCGGCAGTCAGCGCCAGCACGCCTTCCCAGAGGGCCTGGTTGGACGCGCGCTGGAACAGCATGGCCGCGCCGATGCTCACGAGAATCGAGATGCCGATGCCCCAGTGCACCGCCGGCACGAGCTGCGCCCGGCCGGTCTTGCGGAGGTACGCGAGGCTGATGGCGACGATCAGGAAGGCTTCGAGCCCTTCCCGGAGAGTGATGACGAACGCCTGAAACATAAGCGACGCTTCAAAATGAGAACGGGTCGCAAATATATCACGGCGGGTGAGGCTGGTAAGGCGGGTAGGGCCAGTGGGCGTTCTTACCCGCCCTACTCGCCGTACCCGCCCCACTCGCCCTTACTTGATTGGAATCGTCCAGAAGTAGATGGTCCGGCCGTTCACGTTCTGCGTCGAGATCGGCTTGGCGTCGCCCATGTCGAACGCGTGCGACACGACGCGGGTCCCCGGCTTCAGCTCCGCGTTGAGCTTGGGGATGAGCTTCAGGTTCAGCGACGGCAGCAGGTAGAGGGTGACGACCGTCGCCTCGCTGATGTTGGTCGTGAACAGGTCCTGGTTCAGGAAGCGGACCCGGCTTTCCTGCCCCGACGCCTTGAGGTTTTCCGTCGCCTCGCGGATGCGCTGCGGGTCGATGTCGATGCCGACCCCGCGCGCGCCGTAGGTCCGCGCCGCCGTGATTGGAATTCGTCCATCGCCCGACCCGAGGTCGTACACGACGTCGCTGTTGGTCACCTTCGCGAGCTTGAGCATCGCGTCGACCACTTCCTGCGGGGTGGGCACGAAGATGACGTCCGGCGACCGCAGCGGGGCCGGCTGCTGCGCCGACGAGGGCGCGACCAGCGCCGCCAGAATCGCAAACGACAGGACGAAAGCACGAAGTCTCATGGGCCTCCTCATGGCTTAGGAATGCTGGCGGCGGGATTATATCGTGGCGGGTGGGGCAAGTAAGGCCGGTAGGGGTTCCCAGCCTCCCCACTCGCCCCACCGGCCTTACCCGCCCTATGCTGTCTCCATGGCGGTCGTGGTCCAGAAATACGGGGGCAGCAGCGTCGCCGACGTGCGCAAGCTGAAGCAGGTGGCCGAGCGCGTCATGCGCACCCGCCAGGCCGGCCACGACGTCGTGGTGGTCGTCTCGGCCATGGGCGACACCACCGACGACCTCCTCGCCACCGCCAAGCAGGTCTCGCCGAACCCCTCGCGCCGCGAGCTCGACATGCTGCTCTCGGCCGGCGAGCGCATCTCGATGGCGCTGCTCTCGATGGCCATCCGCGAGCTGGGCGGCGACGCGATCAGCTTTACCGGCAGCCAGTCGGGGATCATCACCAACGATCGCCACGTGGACGCGCGCATCATCGAAGTGCGTCCGTTCCGCGTGCAGGACGAGCTTGCGCGCGGGAAGATCGTCGTCATCGCCGGCTTCCAGGGCGTCTCGTATCGGAAGGAAGTGACCACGCTCGGGCGCGGCGGCAGCGATACGACCGCGGTGGCGATGGCCGCCGCGCTCGATGCCGAGTACTGCGAGATCTGCTCCGACGTGGACGGCGTCTACTCGGCCGACCCGCGCGTCGTGCCGGCGGCGAAGCGCATCGGCGTCCTCTCCTACGAGGAGACGCAGGAGATGGCGGAAGCCGGCGCGAAGGTGCTCAACGCGCAGGCGGTGGAGTTCGCGAAGGACAAGGGGATCGCGATCTACGCGCGCGCCACGGCCGGCCCGCTGCCGGGTCCCGATCCCTCGAGCGATGGCACCGTGGTCCGGAAGTCCGCGCCGCGCATGCCCGGCGCCGTCGTCGGCGTCGCCAGCGAGAAGGACGTCATCGTCCTCGAGAGCGAGGCGCCCGCCGCGGACACGCTGGCCTTGCTCGACGAGCGCAGCGTGGCCGGCAAGCAGCTCCACGTCTTCGGCGATCGGCTGACCGTCGTCATCTCGCGCGAGAACCTGCACGACGAAGCCAGCGTCCGCGAGGCGATGCAGCGCCGCCTCGGCGGCCGCGCCCGCCTCGTGGACGGCCTTGCCGCCGTCAGCGTCGTCGGCGCCGGCATCAACGCCAGCTACGCGAACGTCCGCGCGGGAGCGGAGACGCTCGCCGCGGCGGGCATCACGCCCGCCGGCACCGCCACCTCATCGTTTCGCATTACCTGGATGATCCCGCGCGACCGCACCAACGAGGCCGTGCAGGCGTTGCACCGCCGTTTCATCGAAGCCGTTCAGCCGCTCCTCCCGTAGGGCGGGTGGGGCGGGTGGGGCTGG
>Ga0194131_10005302_pt1 | contig 18701 bp, 43 predicted proteins | sample TA2KigO120mmetaG_FD_148631 | JGI IMG/M metagenome (GOLD analysis project Ga0194131, IMG submission 148631) | Freshwater microbial communities from Lake Tanganyika, Tanzania - TA2015053 Kigoma Offshore 120m | ecosystem: Environmental > Aquatic > Freshwater > Lake | place: Tanzania: Lake... | reverse complement strand
TATTGGCATACCACTATCATAGTATGCCAATAACTTATTTAGACGCCCATTCTCTAACTTTGACGCAAGTATCATTGTAGACCTCGATACTTTCGCCAGCATCACCCCACCAACCTTCAATGGTATGCGAACCTAACTTCCCTAGCTTCAAATACCGATTATTCAAATCGGTAATTTCTAGTTCGTTACGTTGTGAAGGCTTTAGTGAACTGATGTAGTGCCAAACCGTAGTGTCGTACATATAAAGGCCAATCGCTATGAGATTGGACTTAGGTACTTTAGGCTTCTCCACTATCTCTAACACACTACCGTCTCTACGCAGGCGAACCACACCATACCACTCAGGATGTGCGACAGGCGCAAGGAAAATCCTTGCTCCTTCTGGCTTAGCATCAAACTCCTTGACCGCCTTGGTGAACGGACGCTGTAGGATGTTATCCCCCAACATCACGCACACTGGCTCACCGTCTGCCCATTCTTCGGCCAGACTAAGAGCGTCAGCGATACCCTTGGGTTCGTGCTGGTAGGTGTAGGCGATGTGCTTGAGGCCGAACTGTGCGCCGTTGCCGATGACCCTCAAAAACTCACCGGCAGCATTACCGCCACAAACAAGCATAATGTCCTTGATTCCACTGGATACCATCGACTGGATGGGCCAGTAAATCATTGGCTTATCATAGACCGGAAGCAGATGCTTGTTAGTGACTGTGGTTAGCGGCTTTAGGCGAGTGCCCATTCCGCCGCATAGAATAATTCCTCTCATTCGTTTTCTCCTTAAAAGGCCACGCCCTAAAGGAGAACGAGAGAGTTATTTTTACCGCAGCTTTTTCAGTTCCTCCAGAAAATCATCGTCAGCCAGCTTTGTGTCAACATGCTCAGGCAACGGTGCTACCGGACACCTGTGAATCTCGCCGCTAACCTTGTGAAGCCTCCAAGCATAGCCACGCTCTGAATGCTCAGAAGGCACTTCCCGCCAGATAAATCCATCCTGGCCACAACACCGGCACACAATACCTTTGGGCTTTCTAGGAGGCGACGGCTGATGGGCCAGGGGACACCGATGCTTTTCCCCATTAGCCTCAAAAAGCCCCCAGGTCGTAATGCTAGGCCCCCAATGATGGATGGGGACTTCCTGCAAGCAAAGGCCAGCCTTCCCACAGTTATGGCACACCCCTCCTTTTGGTGCCTCTGGACACTCTGCGTCGGTAAAAAACCAGAGCAAGAACTTCCTAATCATCGGAATCTCCACACCAGAATATTGGACGGATTCAAAGGGTTAAGCCCCAACGAATCTACCACACTCTGCCCAGTATGCTTAGCCTTGTAAGGCAAAAAGACCGGATTTACTGCTGTATGTTAGTTTTGACCTCCCCAACCGTTCCGCATCGTGGGCAGGTTAAGAATTGAATTGGCTTCCAATCACCAATCGTCCACCACTGCTTGCAACTACCACAGCAGAAATGACTTAGTATCTCAGTAGAGATGGAGTGGACTACTCCGACGTTCTCAGGGCTGGTTCCTCTTGGTGTTCCCTCTCCCATCGTGCTGCACACTCCACACAAGCCTGCGCCTCATGAACGATTTGGAAGCCACGGCCTCCCTTATCGTCAACCCACTCCAACTTGGGACGACCAGCCTTGTCAAACCCCCAACGCTTTTGCACCCTGGGGCGGTACGGATGTTGGTACAACCGTTTCTCGGTTACTACTTTCTTGCAAGCACTCTTCGCAGATACTTGCTTCTTGCAAAATTCGCATTTGAACATTATGCACAGCCTATGTTACTCGTCGGTCGGCCAACCCGCCGAGGGTTAAAGGTTTTTGACTTTGGCACGCATGCGTTCAGCTACATCAATGAGTAAATCCTTCTTCCAGATACTGTAGCGTCTGGACACGCTTTGCAACGTGAATCGTCATGGCGACGGCTTCCAGATAACAAGAACCTCTTCGATTTCCGACTTCGTGATATATTCGTCACCCATTAGTCTACCTATCACCTGCGCCACGATGGCGTATGATTTCAAGGAAAAGTTGCATGAGACTGTCAGCCTCATAAGACCCTGCCGCCACTTCAAGACGGTAACGCATTAGTAACGTTCCTCTACCCTAACCTTGCCACCTAGCGTCTTCTCAATGAAGTCTTTTACTTTCTCGGCACAAGACTCGCATAGGTCACAATTCCACCTATCCAAATCCTTGTTGTTGGAGTGATAGCCCCAATGGGCAGAGAACGTCGCATGTTCGTCGCTATGCGGTCGTTCTTTAGGGTCAGCATGTTTGTAACATTCCTGCCCGCAGGCGTCACAAACATGCCCGACGACAGTTGACACTTCTTTTAGAACCCGAATCTCCATAATGCGTAGGCCACCGGCAAGAGAATGCACTTCCAGATACTGTAGCGTCTGGACACGCTTTGCAACGTGAATCGTCATGGCGACGGCTTCCAGATACTGTAAAAACGAAAAAACCAGAAACCCACTATGATAGCGAACATAATGAGTTCCTTCTTACCCCAATCCTTGATGACGGGGCAAGGAGGTATCTCTTCCAGCGGAGGTTTTGTTTGTGTGGCCTGCTCCGTTGGACAGAGACGTTCCTGCAAGGTTTGAATCAGTTCTTGGTTAGTTAGAGTCATGGTTTTCCCTGTTATCACACCCGGCTTGTCAATTCTATACCAAGCCCGGTTAGTTTGCAAGAGCGGGTTGATAGCTTCCCACAACTCTTCCGAATGCTCTTGGCAAAGCGTAGCCTGTTGCATTGGCAGGTTGTCCGGCCCGTTCAACGTGCCCCACTGGCAATCGCAATAGGCTTCGTTGTTGCAAGTGCAGTCGCATTTCATAACTTCCAGATACTGTAGCGTCTGGACACGCTTTGCAACTCCTCATAACAAGTCCCGCTCATTCCCACACCTTTTCTGTGATGCGTTCGTAAGCCTCAATGTACTTGAAGCGGGTTTTGTCAATGACCCTAGCGGGAAGCGTGGGTGGGTCACTTTCTTTGTCCCAACCACTTTTCTCCAGGTAGTCTCGGACAAACTGCTTGTCGAAAGACCGAATGGAGGTACTAAGCCAATACTTATCGACAGGCCAGTACCGGGAGCTATCCGGGGTCATGACCTCATCAATAAGGACTCTTTCGTCGCCCATGTGTTTGAGCAGGCCGAACTCAAACTTAGTATCGGCCAGGATAAGCCCTCTTTCCCAACAGTGCTTAGCCCCTATCTCGAATATCTCAAGACTAGTAGCTTCCAGCCAGGATGCTAGCTCGATGCCAAGCACCTTTTCCAGGGTTTCGTAGGAAACATTTTCGTCGTGCCCGGTTTCGGCTTTGGTGGCCGGGGTAAAGATGGGTTTGGGTAACGGCATATTCTGCTTGAGTCCAGGCGGTAGCTTGATACCACAAATAGCTCCTGTTTTTTGGTAGTCTTTCCAGGCGGAACCACACAAGAAGCTCCGCACCACACACTCAAAGGGGATAACTTCTGCCTTCTCCACTAGCATTGACCGCCCTTTGAAAGCCGGGTCGCTCTTAAAGGGTTCGGGCAAAGCATCATCTATTTCGCCAGGCCGAGACGCTAGATGGTATTGCACATCCAGTTTGTCAGCCCAAAACAGGCTAACGGCCTGGAGGATTCGTCCTCTGTCAGGCACTTCTGGCTTTAGAACTCTGTCAAAAGCACTAATGCGGTCAGTAGTGACAATGACTAGTTCTGTGTCGGAGACTTCGTAAATATCTCTGACCTTGCCGGAACGCAGCAGTTTAGTCATGGAAAAGCCAACTCCACCAGGAAAGTCTCTTGGGTTCTTCTTCCAGATACTGTAGCGTCTGGACACGCTTTGCAACGTGAATCGTCATGGCGACGGCTGCCAAGGGGCGAAATTCAACATCACTGTACCTGGAGTTTCTAGCCCAAGTAGCTTGCCACTCCTCAAGGAACTCATCTGGAACTTTGGCCAGGTCTTTACAACCCTTCTCAGCTAAGAACTGGTCCCGCATGTCCAAATAACGACGTTTGTGGTCGGTAACTTCCAGATACTGTAGCGTCTGGACACGCTTTGCAACTCCTCATAACAAACAGATACCACTTGGGGAAGACGTAGATACCCCAAGACGTTCACGTCGCCGAATAATTGGAGAGCAGCGACGAATATAGCTAAGGAGGCCCAGGCCAACCATCCCCGTTCCCAAACGGTGGAAACGAACAATACAGTAACTTCTGCGGCCACAAGCACCCAGAACCAGAACGACCAGAGTAACTTCCAGATACTGTAGCGTCTGGACACGCTTTGCAACGTGAATCGTCATGGCGACGGCTTCCAGATAAAAAGATTTCTACTATCATGTAGGTGAGCCTCCAACGGTTAGACCTGCATCTTACTAAAAACTAAATGTTTGTCAAATGCAGTTTTTTGGAAAAAAGCGTATATACCTTAGCATGAAAACGTTTCAAAGTTTCCTCACTGAACGCAAGGCAATTGAAGAGTCTGCTATTAAAGACTACCTCAAGGGCCTAAGTAAGCAACATGGCACCAACTACGTGCATGACTACAAGGCTTACCGCAAGGACCAGAAAAAGGTCGCACCCCCGCCAGAACAACCCAAAGGATGGGGAATTGGCACCGAGGACGCTGTAGTGGTCGTCAACCAGGCTCTAAAACAAGCCTGTCAGCATCAGGAGAAGGTTAATAGGTTTGGAATTGATGACGTAAACGTGGAAATGACTCACAAGCAAGAAACGCCGTCAGGAACTCAACTCAAACTTAACCTGACAGGTGTTGCTGCCGCTAAAGACAAAGACCACGTTATCGTTCATTTGAAGAAACTGATTGAAGCCGCCAAGCCTGAGCTAACAAGCAAGGGCATCAAACTAGCGGAAATCCTGTATAACCAGCTTCAACTACTCAACGAAGTAGACGAAGCGGCCCAGGACGAACCAGCCATAGGGCTGATGCGTAAACATCAATTTTCTGTACCAATGATTGTTATAGCAGCGGGCGTTAAAGACGACTAAACTTAGGATGCCTGTGCGTCTTCATAGTCTCTGCCGGGTTGCCAGGGCGGGGGACAGGGTAGTCGTCGCAGAAGAATTTTCTTCTTGCCATTCTTGTCGCTGATTTTTGACACTTGCAGCACTTCATGCCCTCAAATGTCTCTTTAATAAGGGCTAAAGTAGTTTCGTCCAGGGCCATGTTACGGCTTTCCTCGTCGTCGGGTTTTATGTTGTTTGATTAAGTGCCAAAGTTGTTTTGGCAATGACACTTCTTTTTGTTTCTCTTCTTTTTGTTTCCGTTCCTTGATGCGGTCCAGCCAGTAGTTTTTCATACCCTATTTATGGTAGGAAATCAAGATTCCTCATCCTCGATTTCCCGCTCAAAATCTTCCTCTGAGTCCGCATCGAAGTTAGAAGCGACTGTTGTATGAACCTCCCCACACAACGTACAGACCCATTCACAAACATACGCCTTCCTGAACATCCAGGCAGGGGCCTTGTTCAGGTCCAAATTGATTTTCTTGTCGGTGTCCACCTTGGCTTTGCCATAAGACTGCTTGACACTAATGCTTTTAAGCATTTGCTCATATGCCGAATCCAGCGTAACTGATTTCTGCTTGTCCCACTTATGACGGCAATCTTCCTTACCCTTGGGCGCAACGCTAGTAACTTCTGTCGTCTTGTCTAACTTGCCGCACTTACGACAAGTCATGACTAATACAACCTTTTTTCATGCGGCAAGTCCAGAACTTGCTCGGTCATGGTCGCCCATTCATGGTGACAAGGGAGCGGCGGTGGCGGCGGTGGCGGCGGTGGCGGTGGCGGTTCAGGACTAGTGACCTGAACCGTCTTGTCAATAGCCCCGCAGTGGCGACAGTTCAAAACCAAAACCACTTTTTTCTCATGGGGCATCTCTAACACATGGTCTGTTAGTGTTTCCCAATCATGGTCACAAGTGGCAGCATGTACGGGCAGCGGCAGCACTGTCGTTACATCGTCCTGGGGCTTGAACTTTTGCAGGATGCCTAAGTAAGTAGTCTTCTCTCGGAAGCCTTTGTGCAGGATGGCTAGGAGAGCAATCAGAATCGCAAAAGAAACGACTAGTTGAAGGAATTCCAAGTTAGTATCTCACATCCACCAGGGACCACTAGAACCGTATGTTCATACTGCGCAGACAACATTCCATCGGCAGTTCGGATGGTCCACAAATCTTCTGAATCGACCACTCCCTCTGCCACCCCGAGGTTTATCATGGGTTCAATCGTGAAAGTCATGCCCTCTCTCATTATAGGACCGCTGTCCTTGTCGGCAATATGTGCGACTTGCGGTTCCTCATGGAATTGTAAACCAACGCCATGTCCGCACATTTGCCAAACTACCGAAACCCTTTGCAGCATGGCGTAACGGCTGATTTCATACCCGATGTTTCCGAAAAAGTTTCCGGGACGAACTTGCTTGATTCCCAACTCCAAACACTTCTTGGCAATGTCCAGCAAATCAGTTGCATCCTTGCTGATGGGTGGCACACTGTACATTGTGCTGGTATCCCCATAGTAACCATCAAGAATAGTGGTTACATCTATGTTGAGGATGTCGCCTTCTTTGAGAATCACTTTTTCCGAAGGAATGCCATGACAAATTACCTCATTAACACTAATGCAAGTTGCGTTAGGGTATGGAACTGGAATAACGGGAATCACATAGTTAAGACATGCAGGGATAGCCTTGTTATCCCTGATGAATTGTTCGATTTTAGCATCCAAGCTAGCCGTTGATACGCCTGGCTGGATATGAGGGCGTATAAACTCCAGGCATTGAGCGGCCAATCGGCAACTTTTGCGAATGCCGTTAATTTGTTCTGGAGTTTTGATGATAATTGTGGCCATGACTTAATATAGTCATAAACACTAGGCTTCTTCTACTTCATCTTGATAGGTTTCCGGGGGCCAGCCACGAAATAACACCACGCCCAGCTTCACAAGCTGAACGATGGCTCCTAATACCAAAACCAAAGTCAATAGAAGGAAGAAGCCCTGGCCAATAGGCTCCCAACGAGCAATCATGTCAAGTATTTTTTCCATGCAGAAATTGTAACATTAAACAGGAGACTGTGCAACTAGTTTATCTGACAAACTATCCTTGACCTCACCCAACATTTCGCTTAATCGTTCGTTATAGACATCATCGTCAAATCCACTATAGCCATGATAAGGAGCTTTGTAATCAAATTTAACCATATTGCCAAGACTCTCACCAGAACCCGCCATGTCTCCATGCAACTTGGACAAGTTGCTCAAAGAAATACGAAGCTCCCAATTTCCGCCAGACATACGAACCATTTCAAAACCATTATCGTCTACTTCCTTACCAAAATACTTAGTCACATGCTGCAAAGCATCTCCCTCCGCACCTATTCTCATACCATCCTCTGCGGAAAATCTCAAGGCTCGAGATACTTCGTAATTATTCTCAGCAGCCCACTCAATATCATAATCACTATCCTCATCTTCTGGCTCACCAGCCTTCATAAGTTCGATAATCTCTTCCATAAGCTTCTCATTCTCTGGGCTAGCTGAGTAACCAAATGTGTCTATAGCACTCCTGGTATCTGTATTGAAATGCCAATCCATAAACCCATCCTCAAAGTCTGGCACTTCTTTCATATCGGATTGGGTGTCGTTCTTGAGCCAAGTTATCATGTCCTGGAAGTCGTCCCAACTCTTAACCTTAGCAAACCCATTACCGAAATCAATTTTCTCGAATTCAAAACCAAAATCATCATCAATCAGCTTCTTGACGGCTTCCGGGTCGCCCTTTGACTTGTTTTTGAGGAAATCGAAGTAATCCAGTATATAAGGCTTACGTTGCAATATGAATTGCTGCTGCTCTTTGGTCAAATCCTCAAAGTGGAAGTTATTTTCTGGCTTGTATCCACCGCCCCTAATATGCCCTACTATCTCCTGGCCGTTATCTTCTCCAAGCAATAGAGGTATAATCATTGAATGATACTGTTTAGATGGCTTATTATTGCCAAAACCCTTGCTTTCGCCCAGAACGCCATTGTTCACAATAAAAGTCAAATGTGCAACATTCCTGGAATCCCTCAAACTATAAATGTTATCGCCATCCCTGTACCCCGCATTGCCACAATGCCCCATCGCATCACCCTCCTCCTTGCAATAACCTTTATCCAAAGATACCCACTGCCAGCCCGCTGGCATGCCATCTAATGGCACCGGGCGACCCTCTGGACCCGCACTTCGTTCTTTAGAGGCCACATTAACATGCCATTCTTCGGACTCATCTTTGAGATTCTCTGGCGTATAATCTGGATTATTGAGCTTGTTGAAGATATTATATGCGCCATTGGCCATAGCAAAAGCAAGATAGTCTGGAACGCCGCCTTCGAACCCTATCATTACTCCAGGTCCACTTATCGCCCGTGTCCAAGCAGTAGTATCAGCGCCATCCCATGCTGAACCTGGTACAGCGGTGCTTTTCAAATCAGTTCGCAAAATAGCTTGGATAGGATGAGGGTTTTTTGCTTCTTCTGCACGTAAAAATTGGTAAACGCCCCACCTAGCAAACGACGTGAGCTTATCTTTAGATAGGTTTCTAGCCCATGCCTTCGTGCCAAGCCACTTCAAGGCTCCAGCGATACCAGCTTGAATGATTTCAGGCCGGTATCGAATTTTAAGAATTTGGCCAACAGTGCTTTCTATTAACAGCCACTCTTTGAACTTCAACAACATGAAGTTATTTAGTCAATTTTTGCAATTAATGCTTTGCGGTACGCCAGGGTGAGGACAGTTTCAGTTGCAACTTACTCCTGCCCTCGACGCTTTCGTTTGCAGCCTACTTGCGCCTTCTACGCCAGACCGATGACCGTATCCACCAGCCTGCAAAAGGGGAACGGTGGGGATTCTGACGACCCTACTTAGTTTGGGGGAACGCTCCTACGTCAGATATTTGTTTCAACATGGACTCGGGCATATGTCCTACTCCTTTACGTCTTTGACGTACTATTGAATGTCGTTCTAATATATACTAGGGCAATGGAAGGAGTTATTATGCCGATTACACAAAGAGAAGCCACAAAAATTGTGGATGTGTCTCAAGAGTATCTCCCCTTAGAACGCCTCAAGGAGTTGTTTGTCCGGTTGGACGAAGAGGTAGGCAAAAAATCAGAAGACGCATCACTACGAGAGTGCCTCGCAATGATGCGTCTTCTGGTAGACCCGCCGATTCCGCCAGCACCTTATTGGCTCTGGACAGCTTGGTATGTTCTAGTTGTTGTACATTATGTCCTAGTCCTGGGAGTAGGACTATCGTTCATCCTACTACCATTCCTAGCCTCCTGGTATATTGCTTTACCACTAATGACCTTCATCGTTTTCTTTTCTAGCACTAGGGTTGAGTGCCAACTAACAAATTTAGAAAACGTGATGCGCAAACGTCTTGGACTAAGACGTATTGGCGGCTTCGTCGGTCACTATATGGTAAAGCCGTTACGCAGATTGGGTAGGCTTCGCAGTAAGTGACTCAGGACGCCAAGGCGCAATGTATTGCCCAAGATACCCAGGACCGGAGGCCGAGTGATGGAAGGCTTGGTTTTCATTGGTTTTGCTCTAATTGGGTTGTATAGTGCTGTTAAGCTATGGTTTAGGGGTAAGAAGGCTTGACCTATATGCCAGTCATGTTATAATCCTGCCACAAAGGAGGGTTCAACATGAAACCTTTGGTGAAGCCGACGAAAGCGGAATTGGTGAAGTGTCTGGGTTGGTGCGGAAAAGAGTTCTTGTCGCCCGACAAGACACGGATTCGATTTTGTAAAGCCTGTGCGTCCAAGAAGGACCAGGTAGAGCGAAACCTAACGAAGATTAGGACGTTTGGCGATGGAGTATCGTGCCACTCAGATTAAGATGCTTCGGGAAGCATGCTTGCAGGCCGCAGTCGCTGCCACAGCCTGTCATCCAGAGTCTTACAGTGACGGCATATCCCCCTTGACAGGGCACTGTGCAGCGGTTGCCTACATGGTGCAGGCAACTTTCGGTGGCGATATAGTGACAGGACGCATCACCAGAAAGCATGGCAATCACTCCTGGGCGAACGCTTCCCATTACTGGAACAGACTGCCCGAGAAAGACGAGCAAGGTATATGAGAGGCTTCCCTGATACTTATGAGGAGTTGCAAAGCGTGTCCAGACGCTACAGTATCTGGAAGAAATCGACCTTACCTCTTGTCAATTCGGCGGCGATGGCTTTACGCCCTTCAAAAAAGGGCGAAAGGTTAAGCGAGGGGATTTAGTTCCTATTCGTTTTTTGCTATTTGCCGCCGAGGTCCATAAGATAATAAGTGGCGAGACTGCTACATAGTGCATGCTAAGATTCAAGGAACTAGAAGACATTGTGCGTCGGTGGGAATCCACAGGTCTTGTAGAAAGCTTCGTGGATAAGACTCCCATTGCCCTATGTCTCCAAGCTCAATTAAAACTGAACGAAAAAGCAGAACTAGACCCGGCCTTCCGTCGTTGGTCTATTCCTGTTATCGTTAGGATGTTCTCTGAGTCTCTTGCATTCAAACGCAATCACTTTACCAACCTGTTTGACGAAGAGGCCAAGCCCACTATTGCCTTCCTAAGAACTAAGTTCGTTCCTCCGCAGCAGCCAAATCGGGAGTCTGACTTAGAATATGAGGCAGAACTAGTGGTTAAGTTGGCAGAGTCTTTGAGGGCAGAAATTGATTGCTTGTTTCGGGACAGGAAAGGCGCAACGATAACTTTCCACGGCATTAGTCATAATGACCAAGGACATTTAGTATTGCACTACAGTTAAGAGGACCAATGATTGAATTTCGCACATGGGCAGAACACCAGCACCAGATGACTGTTAACCCGGAAGCCATGCTAGCGCAGGCTTACCGGCAGATAGCCGAAGTCGGCAACATCTATGGCAGCAATCCAGAGGTCGGCAAAAGAGTTGCTGCTTTGCTTGAACACCTGGATGAGTTGAAGACCTTGACAGAGGCAGAAAATCCGCTGGGAGAAGAAGGCGATGGCATTGACCATGAGACAGAGGGGGAAAAGCCTGTCACCCAGGCCACAGCCCACCAGACAAGGGGTATGGGTAGAAAGCCAGCAGTGATTGACCAGAAGGCCGCTGCTGCCTCTCGGAGAGCCAGAACCCGTGGAGAACCAGGACAACATTCAAAGAATTTCTCGAAGAAAAAGACCACCTGCTTGAAGAAAATCCTATCATAGACCTCATTGGTAAGCTATACTTAGGGGTAGTTGGAAGTGGCGTTGGTGCTGCTGCTGGTGCCGCAAAAGGTGTTGGCAACATTATTGGTGGTGCCGCCAAAGGATTCTATCATGGGTTTAGCGACGAAGATGTGTTCTCCCAGCTAAAGTCCAAGGCGGGTGCTTTTAAGATGTCCATGCAGGATTTGCAATCTGCCCTTAGTCAAATGCCTCCCGAACAAGCCGCCCAGTTTAAGCAGCAGATGTGTGGTGCCATACAGCGAATGTGAGGCAAACATGGAAGCTGAGAAGTACCAAGGCTACAAGTGGATTAAGGTTCCTCATTATAAAAAGAGCGGGTGACGAGAATCGAACTCGCATAAACAGCTTGGGAAGCTGCCACACTACCATTGTGTTACACCCGCAGGCGGTCAACCTCTGCCGCTAACTCTCTCACTTTGTCAATGAGGAAAGTAGTTTCCTGAATGTGGTGAACCTCTAATGCCTTATAGCGTTCCTCCCAGGACTTTGATTCATCCTGTTTATATGAGAGGCTTCCCTGATACTTATGAGGAGTTGCAAAGCGTGTCCAGACGCTACAGTATCTGGAAGTTAAGAGAACTATCATGAGCCTGACCACCTTTGTTACAATGGCAGAACCAGCCACTTACAAAGGAGGACTATATGGCAGACCATACAGAGTTGAAACATTTGCTTCGTCGGAAAGAGGGCATTGAGCAAAGTGTCAAGCTGTTAAAGGAACAGCAAAAGGACATTGGCGACCGCCTCCAAAAAGACAAGGCCACTCTCAGCAAAATCAATCAGGATATTGACAGAATCAAAGGACATGGCGACAAACTGGTCGTTAGTGAGCATGCGATTCTGCGATATTTTGAAAGAGTCATGAAGTTCGACATCGAGGAGGTTAAAAAGAAAATCCTGCCTGACGAACAAGAGAGTCAAATCAAAGTTCTTGGCAGTGGTACTTTCGTGACAGACACCCACCGCTTGAAAGTAAGGAACGGTGTGGTTATTACAATCCTGACTGACAACGATTCCGATTGACAAAAAAGCCCCACCAAGTACAATGAGTTTTGGTGGGGCTTTTTTGTTTTTATGGAGATAGAAATGGACAGCAAAGAATGGCTTGCGGAGCAAGTGGGTAGGGCTTATGCTAAGCACCTACTATCCCGTCTTGCGGACATGGCAGAGATTGATTCTGTCGATGATGACGACTGTAAGCTCCCTCACCTTCAATGGATGTGCAACCAGGTAGCCGATGGCAAAGACTGGAGTGTTACAAAGATGCACCGCTGGATTGGCTATGTCCAGGGTGTGCTTGTTACCCGGAAGTACAGCACCGTTCAAACAGAGCGTGATGACTACCGGCGTGTCAAGCAAGAGACGCTTGATGCCCTCAAGCAGAAAGACGAGCAAGGTATATGAGAGGCTTCCCTGATACTTATGAGGAGTTGCAAAGCGTGTCCAGACGCTACAGTATCTGGAAGTATAAAAACAGTCTTCATCTTTCCCCCAAGTCACTTCGCCATGACAGTTGGCACAAAGCAGAATGCATCCCTCTATTTCCTTTGGATTTTCATTTCTTTTTGGCCGACTTCTTAGCAGCCTTCTTAGAACCAAGCATCTGACCCATCACTGTACCCTGCGACTCCCCTGGTGCCGTAGCGTTCAGCGGAGTGTTTAACGCACTAGCGAAGAAAGCATCTCCCTGGTTGTATCGCAGGGGGTTAGCCTGGTCAATCTTGGCGAAGTATTCCTTCGGGGCCACTTTCTTGAGCCACTTGAAGAAGGCAGCGGCAGTGCTAGGCAATACACCAGTCCAGTATTCGTCCATGCCAGGGCGTTCAATGCCCTTGGCTGACATTTTCAGACTCTTGTGCTTCCTCTTACCCCGGCCATACCACTCATAGCCCCATTCATCATTTGGACCATGCGAGGTAGACATCATGTACTTGTTATCGTCCCAACACTCAGGGTCGATACTGGCGTAGATTTTCGGGTGTTTCTCTTTGAGCCATTCTTCTTCGCTCTTGAAGCCATAGCACCCAATACCAGCCAGGTAGTAGTCCTGGTGAGTATCGTACTTCTTCTTGCCCTTGCCAGTATACTCACGATGACTAGCGAAGCAGAAAACAGAATCCTGAGCCTGGTGCCGGACGGCATGGATTTCAAAGCCAGACACAGTGACGTTGCCATGCTCAATTTGAGCGATGACATGGCTGGTAAATTGCTGACCCTTCCTCCAGAGCTTGGGATTCTTGACGTAAAGCCAGTTTTTGTAAATCTCAAGACTAGCACCGTCTGGAAGGTCAACACTACCGCCAGAAGGCTTGCCCTCGCTGTCGAATGCCATCGTGTCCCAGCTACTCAGTGCCATTTTCCAAGTCCTTTATCCATTCTCGGACGGTCTTAGCCTCGTAAATGCTAAACCGGCCTTTCTTGCGGTTGTTAAGATGCTGTTTGAGCCACCAAACAGCTTTCTTCTTATTGCCTAAGTGCATGTGGCAAAAACCAATACGACCACGGCAATCGTTATCAAGCTCCTCTGTCTTCCTGATGCTTTCCCAACAAGCGTCGATAACATCGTTGCTATTGAGTTTCTTGGCGCAACGGTTATGTAACTTCTGGAAAACTGCCAGTGCTGCGGCCCATTGTTTGTATTCGTAGTAGACAACGCCGAAATACCACTGCACTAGCGGACAATGAGGCTGAATGTCTTCGGCCTTCCACAGAGCTTCCAAAGCCCGCCGTTTCTTGCTTTGCTCCACCAGGGCTAAGGCCAGGTGGATGTACCACCAATGGCTGTCGGGTTCTTTTTTGAGAGCCTTGCGACACTCTACTTCTGCCTCTTGTGGGGTCATTTCATCTCCGCTATTGGTCGTTCATTCTGTCGGCGTCATCCATAAATCACCAAACAAAAAAAATCCAACCTTGTGGTTGGATTAGCTTTCAAGTCTTCTGCCTTACTGAGACAGTATCCTCAGTAGTGTAAAGCTGGCAATAAGTATCCAGCAACACACGCAGAGGGGACGGCTTGAAAACCAACCCACAGGCGACTTTTGACCAGGACCATAGAGATACCATTCCACCGAGTACACTGCCACGGTCAGAACTGCCCAAGTGAGAAGAAAGATACCGAAGCCTGTTCCCCTGAAAAACAGGCTGAGCAGGATTATTCCAGCGCCGAACACCGCCATGATAGGTGCCATTGATACCCCGGCTCATTGTACTACGTTTTTGCGATTTGTCAAGCTCCTGGGGAGAGAATCGAACTCCCGACATGCCTTCCAGATACTGTAGCGTCTGGACACGCTTTGCAACGTGAATCGTCATGGCGACGGCTTCCAGATAACAAACAAAATCCCAAACTCTTCATACCGCCTCCAGTTTAATGCCGCACCGCTGGCAGCACTCTTCAAAATCCTCCCAGGTGCCTAGCAGCAAGGTGCGGTACATCTTGCCGTCGCTAGTGCCAGTAGACATAAGGTTATCGTTAGTCTTATCCCTGTCAAAGAAAAGACTTTGCTTCAAGTCCTCATGCCAGTATTGAACGCACCCAGGGAAGAACTTCTCCAACACCTTAGCATCTGGACGGTCGATGCGAACCCATCCCTTATACTTGGTTGGTATAAGGGTGTGGTCAATCATCTCCGTCGATTTCTTTATGTAACCACGGGATTTTAGCTCCTCCCGCAACTCCTCAGCTTCTTTCAGTTTGCGAGGGTTGCAGAAACTGTCTTCAAGTTGCCGAATCTGCTCAGTCCAACGCTTCTCCTGCTCGTCCATCGAAATGCTCCTTTAGTAGGCGAACTCCTGCCCAAATCTGCTCTTGCTCCTTGCGTTTGGATTCCGCAATCTCTTCTGGCGTCACCCAAGGGAAGTAGCTTGCCATGCAGAACATCCTGGGCCACTTCGATTCATCTGGCCCGTAATGCGACAACGCACTTTTGAGTTCTGCCAGTATGTCGGGCGGGCATGCCTTAACTTCCAGATACTGTAGCGTCTGGACACGCTTTGCAACGTGAATCGTCATGGCGACGGCTTCCAACAAACTCATCAATTTCGTTTGCTGCTGCATACTTCATTGCCCAGCTAACTTCCAGATACTGTAGCGTCTGGACACGCTTTGCAACGTGAATCGTCATGGCGACGGCTTCCAGATAACAAGCTCATGTTGAGTTATCGACCCGTCATGGTAAAGGTCAATAACCTTTTCCATGCGAAGTTTCTGGCGTGGTTTGCCCTCTATATGGTTCTTCCACCAGGCGATTTGGTCTTCCCGACTCATCGCCTCCCATTCCTCAACAGGAATTTCATTAGGACACCAGATTAGTCGTTCTTTCATTTCTTCACCAGCTTTGCCGGGTATTCTTCCAGAAAGAACTTCTCCCATGTCTTTCGGTCCACTCCTTGTTGGTCGGCGTGAATCCATAAACCATCAGTGGTAGTTTCGGTGAAAAGGGCAAGACTGTCTAGTGCAATCTTACCTTCCCAAACTATTTTCTGTGGGTCAGCTTTGTCGTAAATGGTTAGGTAATCACCATCATGGAGAACGTGAAGACCTTCGTAGCTGAATTGTTGGCCGAGGGGGGGATGCTGGCCATCTTGGAAGGCCCAATGCCCTCCTTCTGTGCCGGTTTCGGACCAAAAGAACGCTACACCATTTAGAGCCTTCTTCATAGACCCCAAAATACTGTAGATGCTATCAATGTGTCAAGGCTTTTCCACTAACCATTCTTCAATCTGCTTCGCCTGCTCGGGGAAATCGGTTTTGAAAGAATCCGAAACCACTAAGCAGTCAGCACAAGTAACCAGAACATCGGTATGGTGAGGAACGCCTATTAGTGGCATTTCGACAAGAACTTTCCGCTTACACTTGCCGCACTGAGCAAAATGACCACATAAAGCCAAACCCCTCCCAGGTCGGGCGGGGATGTGAAAAGTCCTCTTGGCAGTCATAGTTGTCCCCCATTTAGTCTAGTGGCCATGTCATGTAGCGGCTTGTTCTGAGCATCCTTATAGATGGAGATTAGGAGTCGCTTCGCCGCATTTACAGCATGCTCTGAGAAGGTGCCATCACTTTCAAAGATGTAGTGGCCCGCCATTGCCGAACCGAAACAATGGAAGTTAGTGTATTCTTCCCCCTGACAGGGTTCCTCACACCGCACTGTAAGGAGGCCGTCCAGAGCGGAAACAATCTTGCCCTTGAGCAAGACGCCACCGTAACCTACTTCCACAGGAAAGTTAGGATTAGTTCCCCACTTCTTGAGGTTCTTTTTACGGCGGGCGTTCGAGGCGTTGTGTTTCTTTTGTTCGCTCTCCGCATACTTGCGCACGGCTTCATCCCCTTTCTCGACTATTTTGTCGGGGATAATGAAGTCACAACGGTTGCCGTTGTTGTCGGTAAACTCCATGCGCATGCGGCCTTGATAGTCTACGTCGAATTTCATGTTACATCGGCTCTATGTCCTTGGCCTTCTCCCCAAGGTGTTCCAAAGTACGCTCAATGGTACGCTTGAGTTTCAGGGCTTGTCGCAGGTCAATAATGAACAAGTGTTGTTCAGTCTTGTCGGCGGAATCACACTCATTCCAAGGTGCCATTGCCGCTTTAATAGCGATGCAAGGCACAAAGCTTTCATGGCCCTCAACGCCTTGCTTGAGGACGATACCGCCCGACAGGCGCAGGAACAAGGCATGACGCCGTTCCTCTGGCACATCCATGAATTGGGGGCCTAAGTCTTGCACTTTTTCTTCCGGCATGATTCTTTCTCCAAGGAGTCCCAATCAATCTCCAGGGCGTCCACAGAGTAATCGTCGTCCTGTTCCTCCAGGTCCAACATCACTATGTCTCGCAGGCGGTCCTTGAGGTCTTCAAGCTTGTGCTTGCCGCTCACAGAGATTCGGATGGTCGTTTTGTACTGCATTGCGATTGCTCCAGTAGTTAATGAAGTACCAAACAGACTCGGGAACCTTGGGCATGGAACGCCCGCCCATCCAGCACTTGAAGCACAAAATGCCAACATGCCCGTTTTTGTCAGGCTGGCGGCACCAACACTTCTTACTTCCCTCGACAGTCTGCATCTTCAATCTTCCCTCTGGTTGTGTACCCGATGAAACGGTATATCTAAATCTCTTCGCATCGCATATATAAGTGGTGGAATTCAAACAATGGCTAGCCTTGCAAGAAAACAGCAAGTCACCTTACAAACTTGGCCTTTACCCTGACCTATACGCCGTAGTAGGCCAATATCCCCCTTTGTATAACACCCCAAGAGCGGCAGATTACATCTACTACGCCTGGAAGCAATACGGCAAGACTTGCAGCCCTCCCGGTAAGGATGGCATAGTCTGGACAAAGGCAACCCACGGCGACGGTCATGGGTTCAATTCTTCCTTAGACTGACGCTTCTCCGTCCAAACTTCGGGTTCCTTGCCATCCACCCTTGGAAACAGGGCATTCAGCTTCGCCTTGGCCTCATACTCTGTGAGGCTTTTTTCGTCATCAGGCTGCATGGACACCATGAACAAGTCGTCAGGGCGGCGCTGCTCAATAGCCCGCACCGTAGCCATGATTTCCTTAATGTCGTCGTCGGTGAATGGACCCTGAATCAGCACTTGCTTAATCATTGTGACTCCTCGCAGGTGCTAAACCTCAAATCATGACTGCCACAGTGCGGACAAACCGAATACTTGCTAGGCTTTTCCGGTAGTGGGCGGTCCTTCGTGTGAAGGTGTCCCCCGTTGTTCTCTCCACAGGCATTACAAATCATGTAATGATAGTGGCCTTCGGTGGAGAACTTGACTTCAATGTAACCTTCGTTACACTTATCGCAGCCCTTGTCACAATAGGGGCACTTAGCCTTCATTGTGGTCCCTCTTTGTATCCATGAAGACTAGCCTCTGCAAGTTCCCTGGTGGCATAGGGTTCGTTGGCTAACGAACTCCAAACGCCATCGGGCCAAAGGTATACAAACCCCTCGGGGTTATAGTGATGCCCTTTGCCCAGGATGTACCAGCCGTCTTTCATCTGTTCGATGTAGACTAGCCTTAACTTACATAAGCTAACCATATGTTCCATCCCAAGTAACACAGCAATGAAAGAACAAAAACGGCAAACACCGCCGTCGCCGTCTTCTCATATCCTTTGTTCATTAGCTTGGCGGTTACAAAGCCAACCGAAAAGCCAATGAACATTGTTATGAATGACGACATCGTTCTTCCTCTCTGCGGTCGTATTCTTCCTTGCCGATGTTCTCATCCACTATCAAACCAGCAGCATTCACTTCCTTGAAGTGCCGGTCGCACAGAAGGATGGGCGGGCGAGCAGGACTAGTAATGCCATGAATGGCCTCGTTAGGGCAAGGTGTTGTCCACTTGCCCCCGAAGCCACATTCACGACCAGCCTGGCATAACTCTTTCATTTCAACAAACTCTGGAACTTGGCCAGGTGAG
>Ga0194131_10005301_pt1 | contig 18701 bp, 9 predicted proteins | sample TA2KigO120mmetaG_FD_148631 | JGI IMG/M metagenome (GOLD analysis project Ga0194131, IMG submission 148631) | Freshwater microbial communities from Lake Tanganyika, Tanzania - TA2015053 Kigoma Offshore 120m | ecosystem: Environmental > Aquatic > Freshwater > Lake | place: Tanzania: Lake... | reverse complement strand
GAGCAACGCCGCAGCCGGCCAGGCGCCGCCCCGCCCCGGAGGGCTGGGGCGATTTCGCTTTCTGGCTTCGTTTCTCCTCAGTCGCAGAGCCCTGGCTATGCTCCTTCGTCGTGCCTCGCCAGAAAGCAAAATCACCTCCAGCAAAACCGGAATTTATTTTTGCACAGACCCTTAGCCGGCCCCTCGAACCTCGGACACCCCGGACTGGCTCGCTTGCGCCGCGCACGGGTTTACGAAGCGGACCGTTCATACGCCGCCTTCCGGATCGCAACGCCCTTCGCCACGAAGTCCCGCTCGAAATCCGTGAGCATGGCTCCTAACGATTCCGAGGTCTGAATCTCCCGATACCCCGCATTCCCGGCAAACACCTCGATCATCTGCGCGAAGTAATCGGTGTTATCCGTCCTCAGGAAAATCCGGCCGCCCGGCTCCAGCGCAGCGCGGGCGGCTTCGATGAAACGCGGATTGATCAGCCGCCGCGCCTGATGCCGGCGCTTGGGCCACGGATCCGGAAAATAAATGTGGAACGCGCGAACCGATTCCTTCGGCAGCAAATACTCGACAACGTAGGAAGCCTCCAGACGGATCAGTTTGAGATTCGAAAGGCCGAGCCGTTGCCCTTTGCGATCCAGCTTTCGCAGCCGCCCTAGCAAACGTTCGATGCCCAGGAAATTGTGTTCCGGGTGCGCCTGAGCGTACGCGGCGAGAAACGAGCCGTCCCCGCTGCCCAGTTCAACTTCCAGAGGCCTTGCGACCGGAAACAAGACCGCCAGATCCAGGCGCTCGACGCAGGACCGAGGAGGGTAGATGAGCGCGGAGCTTCCAATTGTGGATTGCGGATTGCGGATTGCGGATTCGAGAGACTGGTTACTGATCACGGGTGACTGACGACTGACGACTGACAACTGACAACTGATTACTTCTTGAGGAACAGCGCCAGCGAAGCCGTGTAGCCGTGGAGGAAGCTTCGGTCGCCCACCGGGCCGATCTCGCCGTTGCAGAAGAATCCGGCCAACCCAAAGGGGCCAAGGAGTTCTTGAACCGCGGTCGCATCGTGGCTGGCGCGTCCAAACAGGCGCGCCCCGCGTCCGTTGCAGCAACACAAACACCCGCCGAGAATGGCCTTGCCGCCGAGACGCTTTCGCGCGCTCTCCAGGAGCGCCGACAAATCTTCGGTCGCTGCGGCGGCGTCGCGCCTCTGGAATTGCAGCGTCTGTCCGGTCCGGGGGAAGGCTCCCACGGCGATGCAGCCTGAATTGGGATCGGCGCCGAGCAAATTCCGGATTAAGAAATCACCCCGCCGAAATTCCTCGAGATACTCGTTGATGACGAGACCGACGAACAAGTTTCCTCGCGCTTTCTTTTGCTCGGCTTCCGACAGGCTGTTGAAAGTTTCCACCAGAACTTCGTAGGCTGGGCGGTTGCCGATCTCGTGGATCAAATTGCGTTCGGCGCGCGTGATGGTCCAGGTCTCGCCGATCGGCGTGCAGCCTTGGGAGATCACGCCGGCCAGAGCGACCTCGCCCCGAAAGGCGATCGCGACTCCGCCGTCTTCATAGACTTCGCCGTTGAGATAGATCTGTGTGCGTTGCTCGGACAATTCCCCGCTGGCCAATCCGCCCAGGACCGGGACGCGCGCGTAGGCTTCGTTCCAATGCTTCAGCCAGGAATCGCAGTCGAGGTGAAACGGATCGGCAAAGACAAGCCAGCCGTTGACTTGCTCCTGGCCGACGCCCGTTTGCGCGTGCCAAAAGTCCGGGCCTTCCGCTTCTTCGACCTTCTCCTGAGTGAAGCGATGGGCCAAGAGATCCGCCCCAGGCAGATGAAAAAGTCCCAGGGCCAACCCCGCTTCCTCTTCGACCTCCTCCGCTCCGGTGATCAAACCCGTGCTCGAACAGCCTACCAGGAGCGGAATCTGCGCGTGCACGCGCAAAATCTCGAGCACCTGCGCCGCGTGGGGAAAAAACTTCGGCGTCATGAAAACCAACCCCAACGAAACTCGGGAAGCCGAAAGCTGCGAACGCAAATCCTCCGCCCACTTTTGGAGGCTGGACTCGTCGAACGCGCTGCGCCAATGGCTGACCGCAGAGTAGTCGTTTGCCATACGGAGAAATTAGCGAGTCAGCCGCGCTTGGCAAATAAGAAGCGCGCGGAGTAGTGTTCTAATTCTGCCGGAGCGCGGCTGTGTCGCAGACCAGCCGCAGCGCTGCGACTGGTCCTTCGGATACAGTCGCGCTCCGAGGATGCAAATTAGGACACTACCCCGCGCGTCGAACGTGGGCGAGCGCATCTCAGTTCAGCTTGGAGCGTGTCCGAAAATTCCGCGAGGTCCTGTTTTCGAGCGAAGTAGCGCAGGCTTTCGAGCCTGCGGGTTCAAGGAGCTTTCCAGCTCCGTTTGGCGAGCCGCGGCGCTGGGGGCTGGAAAGTCCCGCTAACCGGCAGGCTAGTGATGTGTCTCACAAGTGAGATGATCCCCACCCGGTGGTCGCCAAGCCTTGCTGGCTGCACTAGAATCGCGCTCTGAACTGCTCCAATGGAGCGCGGCCATCAAGCGCTTTGAACCTGATGGTCGGGCGAGCCTGTCCCCAGCGAGCCGGTCCAGACGTGTTCCTAGCACGTGGAGCGGCTCGCCGGGACGGACTCACCCTACCATCAGGTTCATGGCTTAGATCCGCGTTGCCCTTGGCCGTGCTTCTCCTCGTCGGCTGGCCGCTCCGTGCCTTCGTCGTCAACACGGATTCGTCCGGACAGACCCGGCGCTGGCCGCTCCTCTCAGCCGAGACCGCGATTCACACGAACGTCATCAATCCATCCAGTCAAGCGATCCGCTACTTTCTGGGGACGGCGGCGTACTCCACCACCAACACCGCCGCCGAATTGACGGCGGTTCGCGTCAGCTTCGATCAATGGCAAAGCGTCCCCGGAACGAGCCTTCGATTCGAGGACGCCGGCCTCGTTTCATCGGAAGCCGACGTGAACCCGTCGGACAACTCAATCGGCTTGGGGCGCTCCAAGGCCGCGTCATCACGGACGGGAATGTCGTCTTTGGGGCGTGCGTGGTGGCTGAGGATGCCGCCGGCAACATTGTTTCCGGCACGGTCACGGAGCCGGATGGCCGTTATGTGCTTCCCGCTCTGGCGCCGGGAAACTACCAGGTGCGAGCGACCCCGCTTTACTCTCTGCTGGCCAATCCGGCGGTCCGGTTGGTCTCTGGGGCCGACATCGGGCGGCGCTTCGCGAATGCAGAAACGAGTTTTCTTCCCACGGCCAACAAAACGACCGGCGTTGCTCCGGGGATCACCAACGAAGTTGATTTTAGCGTGCTGAAAGGGGAACCAGGGTTTCTAATCGCCCGTCTGCGTCCGGCAGCCCGGGAGCAGGATGAGCTGGCGGCGATTAACTCACCGGCCATGATCCGCGTGGGGCAGGGCAATCTGGTCATCGGCGTGTATTCGCCTGGTTTTCCATCGACCGGCGCCACGCTCACCGTCACCGGCGGCGGTTTGATGCTGGGGCCGGCCAGCTTTGTTCGCGACGCGTTCCCAAATGTCCGCCCCAGCCTGAATCTCCTCTCCATCGCGATCAGCGTGGACCGCAATGCCACGCCGGGTTTGCGCAGTTTCATTGTGCAGCAGGGCACGAACATCGCTTACGCGAATGGCTTTCTGGAAATCTTGCCCGCTTTTTCGGACGACAACTTCGACGGCCTGGACGATTCGTTTCAGCGGCGGTATTTCCCGCGCTTCACCGCCGCCGAAGCCGCACCCTCCGCGGATCCGGACGGAGATAACTTCAGCAATAATCGTGAATGGGTCGCGGGGACCGATCCAACCAACCGGCTCTCCGTGCTTCGAATTGAACGTGCCAGCGTCTCGGCGAACGGCACGACGATTGTCTGGCAGAGCGTGGCGGGGAAGCGCTACCAGGTGTTCAGGAACCTGGAGTTGGAGAAAGGCGCTTGGGAACCAGTCGGGGCGGCGGTTATGGCAGCAGGCCCGTCGGCGCAATTCTTGGATTCGTCCAGCGCGATCGGAGCAAGGTTTTACCGTGTGCAGGTGAGGCCATGACTCTTTAATCGTAAAAGTCGCAGCGCGCGGACGCAACCGAAGTCGTTAAGAAAACGGATGCGTGACCTACTTTTGGATTCGCTCCAAGGCTTGTTCGGCCTTGGCGCGGACTTGCGCGTCCGGGTCTTTCGCCAGCTCGCGCAATGGAGCGGCGGCGGGGTTCGCTTTCGGACCAAGGGCGCCCAGGGCAAGCGCCGCGGCGCCGCGAACTCCGGCGTCGGCATCCTTCAGACGGTCGATCAGGTGAGGCACGGCAACGGCGCTGGCCAAGCCGCCATTGCCCAAGCCGCTCGCGGCATTCGCCCGGACGTCGGGCTCCGGATCAGCCAGGGCACGGGTGAGCGCATCGATGACATTTTCCGCCGAAGGCCGAATTCGGCCCAGTGCTTCGGCAGCGTTTGCGCGCACGGCGGAACTGTCATCCTTGATTGCCTCGATCAGACCCGGGATCGCTTCCCGCGCCCAGGGTCCCATGCTCCCCAGGCATTTTGCCACGTTGAGGCGAACATAAGAGTCTCCGTGGTTCAGCTTCGGAAGGATTGCAGCCACGGTTGCCGGATGTCGGATATTGCTCAAAGTCTGGAAGGCGCTTTCGCGAATCTGGAGATTCTTGTCTGCGAGCGCTTCAATCAGTGCTGGCACAGCCGCGTCGGCCTCGGAAGCGGCGATTCCTAATCCATACATCGCGAGCAGCCGCGCCTGATTCTGGCCTTCCTTCAGCGCCTTCACCAATTCCGGAACTCCGGGCCGCCCGGTCCTTCCCAGCGCGCGGGCCGATTGCATGCAGACGGCCTGATTGGCGTCGCGGAGTGCTTTGCCCAAAACGGGAATGGCCGAAGTGGCTTTCTCGCCCATGATGGCCAGCGCGGTGGCGGCTCCCACCCTGAATTGTTCGGCTTCTTCGGGGCGCACGGTCTTGAAGAGCCCGATTCGCAAACTGTCCGGCAAATGCTGCGAAACCGCGAGCAGGGGCTTTTTGAAAATCGAGTCTTTCTGTTCCAGAGCCTCGATGAGATTGGGGACCGCCTGCGGACCGATTTGCCGGAACACATCTTCCGCGGGCTTGCGGTCGCCCGGCCCATTCAATTCGAGGGCCCAGGCAACGACCGGCTTGCCGCCCACCTTGATCTCGCGCACTTTCCGAAGCTGGACCATGAAGATCACGGCTGGAACGCCGAACACCAAGGCATACCCGATCAAGAATCGCAGTCGCATTAATCTTCTGGAGTGTAATCCCAACGCATCGAGAAGCGAAGCGGCGAAATTGGCGAAATTGCGTTCAATGCCAGCGATGCTCAGTTTGACTTGGCGAGCCTGTCCGCGGCGAGCCTCCTAAAACGTGTTCCCAATCAGCAATTCTTCCCATGAACCGGACGGTAGGACAGGTTCATGGGGCGAGAGCATGGCTCTGAAACCAAGCAGGCTGCCCATGAACCAGACGGTAGGGCGAGCCTGTCCCCAGCGAGCCGAGTCCAACGAGTTCCCGATACGTCGGACACGGCTCGCCGGGGACGGACTCGCCCTACCATTTAACCGATTTAACGATTTAACCTTGTAACGCTGTAACGATTCAACGGCTGCGGTTGCGGCTTCGGCGCACGTGTTCTATCCCCTGTTGAGGCTGGCGCATAACCTGCTAAAGAATTCGCCCGATGAAACGTGCAATGAGCAGTTTGGCTGGGTTAATGGGCTTCTTGGGAGCAACTTTGGCCGTTCCTGCGCAAGTATCCATCTCGGAGTTCATGGCCAATAACAACAAAACCCTCCGCGACCGCAACGGGGAGTACTCCGATTGGATCGAGATTCGCAACGCCGGCGGCGCGTCCGTCAATCTCTCCGGGTGGTATCTCACCGATTCGAGGAATGTTCCCGCCAAATGGCAATTCCCCGCCGTGACGCTGGCGCCCAACGGCTATCTTGTCGTTTTCGCCTCGGGAAAGGACCGCGCCGTGGCCGGATCGGAGTTGCACGCCAACTTCAGTCTCGACGCCGGAGGCGAGTATCTGGCGCTGGTGATGGCGGATGGCGTGACCGTGGCGTCGGAATTTAATGGGGACTTCCCGGAACAGTTCGCGGACATTTCTTACGGCGATTATCAAGGGACGAACTACTACTTTGCCAAACCGACTCCGGGAACGGCAAACGGCGGGGCCGGATTCATTGCGGGGGTCGCCGACACTAAATTCAGCCACGACCGTGGATTCTACGATGCGCCGTTTGATCTCACCATCCGCACGGCCACGGCGGACGCCCTCATCCGTTATACGCTCAACGGCCTGCCTCCTTCCTTGACGAACGGGATGGATTACACGGCTCCGATTCGGATCAGCGGCACGACGACGCTGCGCGCGGCGGCATTCAAGACGGGCCATCTCCCCTCGAACATCGACACGCAGACCTATATTTTCTTGGACGACGTGATTCGGCAGGCCTCGGACGGACAACCGCCTCAAGGCTGGCCGAGTTCCTGGGGCGCCAACGTCCGCGACTACGGGATGGACCCGGATGTCGTGAACAACCCGCTCTACAGCAGCACGATCAAGAACGACCTCAAATCGCTGCCCAGTTTCTCCATCGTCCTGGACTTGAAAGATCTGTTCGATCCAACGCGCGGCATTTACGCGAACGCAGGTCAGGAAGGCCGAGCCTGGGAACGCCCGACTTCCTTGGAGCTGATTTATCCCGACGGCAAGACCGGCTTCCAAATCAACGCCGGCATCCGAATTCGCGGCGGGTTCAGCCGCAGTTCGAATAATCCCAAGCACGCCTTCCGGTTTTTCTTTCGCGACGACTACGGCGCGCCGAAGCTGAAGTATCCGCTTTTCGGCGATGCGGGGACAGATTCGTTCGATAACATCGACCTGCGCACGTTCCAGAATTACTCGTGGAGTTTTCAGGGGGACGCCAATGGCGTTTTCCTGCGGGACCAGTTTTCCCGCGACGCGCAATTGGCCATGGGCCACCAGGGCGAGCGCGGCAATTTTTATCACCTTTACATCAACGGCCAGTACTGGGGCCTCTTCAACACTTGCGAACGCCCTGAAGCCTCTTATGGCGAAACCTACTTCGGCGGGAGGAAAGAAGACTATGACGTGATCAAAGTCGAGGCGGGCCCTTATGCGCTCGTTGCGACCGACGGCAACATGACCGCCTGGACGCAGCTCTACAACACCGTCAAGGCCGGCGTCACGGATGAGGTGTACTGGCGGATTCAAGGCCGGAATCCGGACGGCACGCGCAATCCCAATTACCCGGTCCTGCTCGATGTGCCGAACCTGATCGATTACATGCTCGTGATCCTCTACGGCGGAAACCTCGACGCGCCGATTTCAAATTTCCTGAGCAACACCAGCCCCAACAATTGGTACGGAATCCGGAATCGAAACGGCGCCGACGGCTTCCGGTTCTTCGCTCACGACGCTGAGCACACGCTCTTAAACATCAATCAGGATCGGACCGGACCGTATCCGGCCGGCGACAGTTCGGTCACCAAGAGCAGCCCGCAGTGGATTTGGCAAAAGCTCCAGGCCAGCGCCGAATTTCGCATGCTGATGGCGGACCACATTCATCGCCATTTTTTCAACCGCGGCGTGCTCACGCCCGAAACCGCGCGCGCGATGTTCCTGGCGCGAAAGGCCGAGATCGACAGCGCGGTCGTTGGGGAGTCGGCGCGCTGGGGCGACGCGAAACGGCCCACGTCTCCGCTCACCCGCAACGCCCATTGGGCGCCCGCGATCAACAACATCCTGAACAATTATTTGCCCCGGCGCACCGGGATCGTGCTGAATCAGCTCAAGGCCAAGAATCTTTATCCGAACGTCGCCGCGCCGTCGTTCAGCCAGCACGGGGGTGGTATTCAGCGCGGGTTCACCCTCGTGATCAGCGCGCCGGCCGGGACGATTTACCACACGCGCGACGGGAGCGATCCGCGCCTCATCGGCGGCGCGGTTTCTTCTTCGGCTTCCGTCTATAACGCGCCGCTGGCATTGAACGAGAGCGTTCACATCAAGTCGCGCGCCTTGAGCGGCGGCGTCTGGAGCGCGCTGAACGAAGCGCCGTTCGTCGTCATCCAGAATTTCACCGACTTGCTCATCACGGAGATCATGTACAATCCGCCCGGCCAGGACGGCGTCGATGGCGATGAATTCGAGTTCATCGAACTGAAGAATGTTTCCAATGTCGAACGCGACCTGAGCGGAATCCATTTCACCGACGGCGTCGTCTATGCGTTCCCGAGCGGGACCAAACTGGGTCCCGGTCAATTCGCCGTGCTGGTCAGCAATCCAATCGAGTTTCAGAAGAAATATCCGGGGGTTCGCGTCACCGGGACCTACAGCGGACGGTTATCCAACGGCGGCGAGACGTTGACGCTGGTCCATGCGGCCGGCGCGCCAATCACGTCGATGGCCTATGGCGATCAAGCGCCGTGGCCCGGCACTTCGGACGGGGCTGGATTCTCCCTGGCCCCGGTGAACCCGAACTTGAATCCCGACGCCAACGACGCCGCCAATTGGCGCACCAGCACGCGGCCCGGCGGTTCCCCTGGCGCAGACGATCCCGCCACGTCGATCAATCCGGTCTTGATCAACGAAGTGCTCACCCACACCGATCTGCCCGCCAAGGACGCCATCGAGCTTTACAATCCGAACACGTCCGCCGTCGATATCAGCCACTGGTATCTGACTGACCGCCGGATGACGCCGAAAAAGTTCCGCATTCCAGCGGGCACAGTGATTCCGGCGCGAGGCTATCTGGTGTTCAACGAAGACCAGTTCAATCGCACGCCCGGCGTTGAACCCAGTTTCAATCTCAGCTCCCACGGCGAGGAAGTTTATCTCTATTCAGCCGACAGCGCCGGCAACTTGACTGGCTTCAGCGACGGTTTTGGTTTTGGCGCGGCGCGGAACAGCGTGACCTTTGGCCGATTCACGAACAGCGTAGGTGAAGTTCATTATCCGGCCCAACTTGCCAACACGCTGGGCGCGGCCAACGCCGGCCCCAGCACCGGCCCCGTTGTGATCAGCGAAGTTCATTTCCAGCCCGCGCCGGACGGAGATGAGTTTATCGAACTCAAGAACATCACCGCCAGCGCCGTGAGACTTTACGATCCGGCCCACGCCACCAACACGTGGAGACTCAACGGCGTCGGCTTTGATTTCCCAGTCAACACGGAAATTCGCGCGAACGGTCTGGCGCTTGTGGTCGCCACGGATCCCGGCGTGTTTCGGAGCAAATACGGCGTCCCGTCGAGTGTGGCGATTTTCGGCCCCTTCGCCGGCAGTTTGCAGGATAGCGGTGAACTGCTCCAGCTTCAGATGCCGGACGAACCGGATGTCGAATTGAACGGCCAGGTCGTCGTCCCCTACATCGACATCGACGCCGTGCGTTACAACGACAAAGCGCCGTGGCCAACCAACGCCGCCGGGTTTGGGCCATCGTTGGAACGGATCAACGTGGCGGCTTACGGCAACGATCCCGCTAACTGGCGCGCCAGTCCCGGCCCGCCATCGCCAGGCGCGGAGATTGGCGGCAACCGCGCTCCGCAAGTGAACGCGGGCGCCGATCTCAGCTTTCAATCCGGGAACTTTCCCTTCACCGCAAACCTGAACGGCTCGGTGAAGGATGACGGCTTGCCCAATCCGCCGAACACGCTTTCCCCCACGTGGACCCAGGTGAGCGGCCCTGGCCCAGTCACGTTTGCGAACACGAGGCAATTGAACACGACCGCGAGTTTTCCGGGGATCGGCACGTATGTGCTGCGCCTTACCGCCACTGACAGCGCGCTCGACGCGAGCGATGAACTGACCGTGACGCTCGAACGGCCTCCGACGCAAGCCACGTTCTTGCCGGCCGGGTCGGTTTGGAAATATCTCGACAACGGTTCAGATCAAGGAACCGCCTGGCGCGCTCCGGCGTTTGATGACAGCGCATGGCGGTCGGGTCGGGCGCAACTCGGCTACGGGGACGGCGGCGAAGCCACAGTGGTTCAAGGTGGACCGAGCACCGCTCGATATGTGACGACGTATTTCCGGCGCGCTTTCACCGTCGCCAATGCGTCGTCGGTGACCCGGCTGACGGTGAAGTTGGTGCGCGATGACGGCGCGATCGTTTATCTGAACGGCTCGGAAGTCTTTCGCAGCAACATGCCCGAAGGCAACGTGACTTATCGAACCTATGCCAGTTCGGTGGTCGGGGATGCCGATGAATCGGCGTTCTTCGAGCGGGAAATTGACGAATCTCTGCTCGTCGAGGGCAACAACGCGCTCGCGGTCGAACTGCATCAAGCCAATGCGACCAGCAGCGACATCAGTTTTGACCTGGAATTGATCGCGTTGTCCGTCCCGAAGAACCAGCCGCCAGCCGTGAATGCCGGGCCTGATTTGACCATCCAACCGGCGGCCTCGGCGACCTTGAACGCTTTCGTGTCCGACGATGGTTTGCCCATCCCGCCCGGAAGGCTCACGATCACCTGGACCCAGGTGAACGGGCCTGGCCAGGCGAGCTTTGGAAATCCCAACGCGGCCTCGACCACCGCCAGTTTCACCTTGGGCGGCACTTATGTCCTGCGGTTGAGCGCGACCGATGGCGAGTTGACCACGCAGGACGACGTAACCGTGACCGTGGAAGACGGGACGCTTGCGGCGTGGAAAGCCCAATATTTCAATTCGGCGGAACTGGCCAACGCGGCCATCAGCGGAGACGGCGCGGATCCGGATGGCGACCGCCACACGAACCTCCAGGAATACACAGCCGGGACGAACCCGAAAGATTCGCAAAGCGTGCTGAAACTCGTCTCGATCCAGTTGAATTTGGCTTCACCCAAGCTTCAATTCTCCGCCGTCGCCGGAAAAACCTACAGCATTCAATTTCGCGACGATCTGGACGGCGCGGCCTGGCAGAAGCTGACGGACGTGCCCGCGCCGGGCGCATCGCGAACGGTGGAAGTGATTGATCCGAATCCGTCGCGTTCGGTCCGCTATTATCGCGTGGTCACACCGCGGCAGTGAGCAGTGGTCAGTTGCCAGTGGTCAGTGGTCAGTGGTCAGTGGTCAGTGGTCAGTGGTCAGTTATCAGTAATCAGCAATCAGGGCTCGGTGAGCACTAACTAATCAGTCTCTCAAGTCCGCAATCCGCAATCCGCGATCCGTCATTGGAAACTCCGCGCTCCAGGCTCCTCCCGGCCACCGGCGCCTGGAGATTCGGTACACGGCGCTCAGCTTCACGGCCCCCGAAAAGGTTCGATTCCAATTTCGACTGGAGAATCTGGACGAGGATTGGACCGACGCCGGCTCGCGGCGCACGGCTTACTATCAGGCGCTGCGGCCCGGCGACTACCGCTTTCGCGTGCTCGCCTGCAACAACGCCGGCGTCTGGAATGAAAGCGGCGCGGCGCTCGCACTGACCGTGCTGCCGCATTTCTGGCAAACGGCCTGGTTCCGGTTGCTGCTGGCCCTGATTTGCGCGGGCGGGGTGCTGGGTTTGCACTTGCTGCGGGTCCGCCGCCTGGACCAAGCGCGGGTCGCGCAGGAAGCCTTTTCGCGGCAATTGATCGAATCGCAAGAAAGCGAGCGCAAGCGGATGGCCGCCGAGCTCCACGACGGGCTCAGCCAGGAATTGCTCGTCATGAAGAACCGCGCCCTCATGGGGCTGAAACACGACGGCAATCCGCAACGCATGGCCGAGCAGTTCCGCGAGATTTCCACCGTTGCCACCGAGGCTATTCGAATCGTGCGCGAAATCGCGCAGAACCTTCGCCCGTTTCAACTCGATGAATTGGGCCTGACCAAAGCCATTCAAGCGGCGCTGGCGAAACTGAACCAATCAGCCGGATTGCAGTTTCGGAGCGAGTTGGACTGCTCGATGGCATTGGCTCAGCAGGAGCCACGCCCCACTTTAACTGAGGAATACGAGCCCTGGATTTCGGAAGTCACCGCGTCGGCGCGGCGCGATAAAACCTGAAGGCTTGGGCGGGCGCGCTGGCATCTGTGACTTGCGCGGTCCCCGCCGCGCCGACCGTGTTCGTGGAAATCGGGAGCCACGTCCTGAAATCTTGCGTCGCCTCGATCACGTACGACGCGGCGGCGGTGCCGCTGAGCGTGAATTGAAAAGCGCCGCCCGGCTGGCGCGAAGGCGCGCTCAAGGCCGGTCGTTGAGCCGGTGCAATCGCGCCCGGATTGACCGTGAACGCCAGGAGTCCGTTGTTCGAGTTCATCACATACAGCCGGCCTCCGCCAAAATCCACCGAACCCGTGGCATTGGCGTTGGCGTTGTCCGTCGGGAACAATTCCTGATCCACCATCGCCGGGGGATTGGGCAAGCTCGCCAGGTGGTAGAGCCGGAGGTTATCTGGATTCTCGACGGCGATGGCGGCGAGCAAGGTGTTCGCGGCATCCACACCGATGGTGCTGACGCCCAGCGGAACGTCGTTCGCGCCGAGCGTGACTCGCGTTGTGCCCGTGCCGGCGGCCAGATCGAAATCAATCAAGCGCAGCGGGCGGTTGATGGCCGTTCCCCAGAAACTGTTCCCTGCGCCGAACGCAACACCCAGTCCAAAGTCGCCCGCCGTGGCGTCGGTGTTGATAACGGTCGAGGTGAAGGTGATCCCATCGGTGCTCGTGAAGAGAGCGGCGTTTTTGCCGTTGCGAGTTCCCGCGAGAAGCTGCGTGTTCGCTCCCGAACCGCGCACGTCAAACGAATCGCCAAAGCGCCGGCTCGCGGCGTCCGCGCTGCCGCCGCTCGGATCATCGCGATAGGCCAGGACCGGCACGGCGGTCGCGCTGTCGTTTTCCCAGCGATAAATCGCGAACGCCGCCGTCGAACTGTCCGTGACCAGGTTTGCGGCGTACACGGCGCCGTCGTTGGCCACGCCGATCATGTTCACGGCAAATGTGCCGCCGGAGACGACGGCGGTGTCGATGTTCAATTGCCGCAGTTCGGCCCCGGTTTTGCCGTCGAGCACGTAAATCTTGTTCCCGCCCGTGCGGCTGACGAGCAGCGCGTTGCCGGTGGCCGGATTGTAAGCGATGCCGCGTTGCGTGCCGTCGGTGTTGATGTAAGGCCGGTCGCCCGGAGCCAGTTTCCACAGCGGCGTCAGCACCTCGGATTGCGCCACGCGGTTGACGGTCAGCACCGCGTTCGTGCTGGCGGCGGAACCGGCGGAGTTGCTGACTTTCACGCGGTAATTTCCCGATGACGCGACCGAAACGTTCGTGAGCGTGAGAATCGAATTCGTGGCGCCGGCGAGATCCGCCTCGCTGAACTGCCATTGATAAGCGAAGGGCAGCGTGCCTTTGGCGGCGACGTTGAAGGACACCGTGGCGCCCACGAGCACGGTTTGGTTCTGCGGTTCGGCGGAAATGGTCGGAGGAGCCGCCGCTGTGGCGGCGATGCGGTAGGCGACCAGTCCGTTGTTGGTGTCGAGCACGAACGCGGCGTTCGCTCCTGAGACCGCGCCAAAGTCCACAGCGCCGGTGCCGTTGGCGTTGGCGTTGTCCGTCGGGAGATTCTCCTGATCGAGCAGGGTGACGTCTGCCGTCGTGGAAATATCGTAAAGGCGGAATTGATCCGGCGTGGCGACGGTGAAGGCGCCGAGCAGTTTCTTCGCGGCGGCAACGCCTATGACCGGAGCGGCATTGGGGAAAATCGGATCGGCGAATTCTTTGATCAAAGTGGCCTGGCCGGTTGCCAGGTTGAATTCGACGTGGCGCAAAGGCGTGCCCGACGATTTCAGCCAAAGCCGGCTGCCTTCGCCGAACGCGACTCCCAAACTCCCCGCTCCTGCCGAGGCGCCCGTGATCACCTTCGCGGTGAATGTCAGGCCATCGGTGGTGGTGAACACTGCGACGGCGGTGCTGGCGCGCGAGGCGGCCACGATCATCGTGTTCGCTCCCGATCCGCGCACGTCGAAGGAATCGCCCCATCGCTGCGGATTCCTGCTCGCGCCGGTGGCGGCATCGAGGCCCGCGGGATCGCCTTCAAAAGCGATTTCAGGTGCGGCGTCGGATTTGTCGCTCGCCCAGCGGTAGATTTTGAAATTCGGCGCCGTCGTGCTGGTGGAAAGGTTGGCGGCATAAACGACGCCGTCATCGGTGACGCCGACCATGTTCAAGGCAAAGGTGCCGCCGGCGACGCCATCGGTGTTCAACGTGCGCACTTCGGCGCCGGTTGCGCCGTCGAGCACGATCACGTTCAAACCGCCGGCGCGATTGACCAGGACCAGATTGGTTGTGGCCGGATTGAAGGCTAGGCCGCGCTGGCTGTTGTCCGTCGTGATGTAGGGCCGGTCGCCGGGGAGCAGTTGCCAGAGCGGAGCCAGATCGTCAGCGCGGATTGGCGTTTGGGCAATAAGCGGCGCGAAGAGGAGAACAGCGAGCCTGGAAAGCTTCGTGTTGCTTGCAGACCCGCTGACGGCCGATAAACTGGTAAGGACGCGTTTCACCGCGTCCCTGAAATTGTCTTTTCGATCGCAGAGTAAAGTCAGGGACGGAGTGGTCCGCGTTTCGCGAGGCGAACATCCTTCTTGGGGAAACTGGCGGCGGGGCTTGGGAAGCTCATCCGTCCCTACCGGGTTCACGGGAAGCTTCCTTGATTTCAGAACCATGCCCACGGTCCTTGAACCGAAAACCATGTGGACCGCAGCCTTTAGGCTGCTTCCGGCCCCGCTCCGGAGTTCGGCGTTGAAGCGGCCTAAAGGCCGCGGTCCGAACAGACGGTTTATGGGAAGACAGGACAGGCGGGAAGGCCGTCCGACGTGGGCCATGGACTTTGCGGAGGTGTTCATAAGTTTGAAAGCGGTCTTCAAAGTAACGGATCACGATTTGGCGCGTCAAAAGTTTGTTGTGTTGCCGTCCACGTTTGGCAGGATGCCCGTCACTGGAGAAACTTGACCGGGAGATCAAAGAACGCGTTCGCCATCGGCGCCCTCGTTGCGTTGACGCTCGGTCTCTTCGGCCTCATGTCGGTGCGCTCGAAACCCGATCCGCTTTACCAGGGGCAAGCGGTCAGTTATTGGATCGAGCAATTCCGGAACCCGGCGACAATGGGGCAAGCCTACCTAGGGTCCGTGCAAAAATAACTTCGGATTTTGCACGGACCCTTAAACCCCGTTTCAAGGTTCAGTCTTCTTAGCGGTGTAACGCGGTGCTGGCCGCGCTATGCTCGCATGCGGGCCACATACGCTCCATCCACGCCGTCCACGAACGGCAACAGCTCTCGCTCCAACTCCAAAGTGAAATTGCCGTGCTCGTTCAGAAACCGGTTCACCACTTCGCGGTTTTCCTCCGGTTCCAGGCTGCAGGTGCTATAGACCAGAATCCCGCCGGACTTCAACTGGCTGGCCGCGGCGCGGAGCAAATCCAACTGGGTTTTCCGAAGGCGATCGATTTCCTCCGGGCGGATGCGCCAGCGCAAATCGACTCGCCGGCGCATGACGCCGGTGTTGGAGCAGGGGGCGTCCACCAGGATGCGGTCGTAAGGCGTGAGGCGTGAGGCGTGAGGCGTGCGCGGTTTGCCTCCTGGGAGGGGTGAAGGGGCGGGGTAATGGAGCGCCGCCTTGTTTTCAGAACCATGCGCATGTGCCGTGACCACGGTAGGGCGAGTCCGTCCCGGCGAGCCGCTCGACGAGATTGGAACACGTCCAGTCCGGCTCGCTGGGGACAGGCTCGCCCCACCTAGACGTTCATAGGAAGTTCCCAGAGTTTCGAAAGCCTCCACACATGTGACGCCGAGGCGGGCGCAGTTTTCCCGGAGCAACGCGAGTCGATCCGGGTGTGTGTCGAGGGCGACGATTCGGCCCTGGTTCCGCATCTTCTGCGCGATGAAAGTGGTCTTGCCGCCGGGCGCGGCACACAGATCGAGGATGCGCTCGCCGGGTTGCGGGTTCAACTCTTCGACCGCGAGCAGCGTGCTGGGATCCTGAAGGTAAAACAGTCCTTGCTGGAAGCTCGGCAAACCTGCCACGCCGGCGGCGTTTTTCAGTTCGAAGACGAGATTCTCGGGTATCCAACTCCGGGAAAATGGCGCGCACTCGACGCCTTCATCGCGCCAAAGTTCGAGCAGCTTCCCAGGTTCAATCCGGAGCGTATTGACGCGCGCGAACGCGGAGGACGGGGTGTTATTCCACTCCATCAATTGGAGCGCGTCGGTTTTTCCGCGCCGGGCGGTCCACCGATTCAGGAGGCATTCCGGATGGGAATGTCCCAAGGCCGGCTGGCTTGATTTCAAGTTCTCCAGCGCCCGTTCCAGAGCCGGGCGTTCCCGAAGGCAATTCCGCAGCACGGCATTGACGAAGCCGGCCTTCGCTCCCAGACCCAGGTCTTTGGCCATCTCGACCGTCTCGTGCACCGCCGCGTGGTCCGGGATTCGGTCCAGCCAGAAAATCTGATACAGGCCCAGGCGCAGAAGCAGCCGAACCAGACTGGCCTGGCGGCGGTCGTCGGTTTTGCGAGCGATCAGCCAGTCCAACGTCGCCTTCCATCGCACCACGCCGTAGGTCAATTCCTGGACCAACCCCCGATCCGGTCCGCTCAACGGACTTTGGGCAAACGCCTGCTGCAAAACGTCCTCGATGAAGTGCGCGCCCTTTTCCCAGCGTTCGAGAACGCGCACGGCAATTTCTCTTGGTTTTTCCGGGGTCACTGATAATAATCTTAATGATACAAAGGGACGCAAGAACGACCCGTTAACGAATCTATGAGAGAAGAGTTTGAAAAGCTAGTCGCCGCCGGCAAAATCAGCCGGCAACACCTGGAGCCGCTCTTGCAGCTCGCCAAGGGAGGATATTGCACGCACCGCAGTTGGGGATTCGGGAAAATCACCACCGTCGATACAGTCTTCTGCCGGTTCAGCATCGATTTTCAGGGCAAAGCGGGGCATTCCATGGACCTTTCATTCGCCGCGGAATCGCTCAAACCCATCCCGACCGATCACATCCTGGTTCGGAAAGCGTCGGACCTCGCTTCGCTGCGCCAGATGGCCGCGCTTCAGCATCTGGATTTGATCAAGCTGGTCCTCCAGAGTTACGGCGGCAAAGCGACGCTCGACCAGATTCAGCAAGTTCTGGTGCCGGATATAATTACCGACGACTGGAAGAAATGGTGGGAAGTCGCCAAACGCGAGCTGAAAAAGGACGGCCACTTCCAGGTCCCGCTCAAGAAATCCGAACCACTCATTTACCACGCGAAAGAAGTCTCGTTGCAGAGCCGGTTGCTGGATGAATTTCGCGCGGCCAAGGGCCTCAAGGCCAAGATTCAGGTCGCCACCAAATTGCTGAAGAGTCTCACCGATCTGACCGACCCAAAAGCCGCCGCTACCGAAGCGATCACGGCGTTGAACGCCGACGTTGCCAGCCATCAACGCACGATGTCCGCCTTGGCCCTGGAGGCGGTGTTTCTTCGCGAGGAACTCCGGACCGCGGCGGGGCTGCCGGCCCAAGAGGGCGAGTTGACCGACAAAGATATTTGGTCCCAAACCAACAAACCCGGGCAGGTTTTGGAGGCGCTCCCGGCGGCCAAACACAAGCGAGCGCTTCATTCGTTTCGAGAAATGTACCCGGATCGCTGGGTCGATTTTTTGCTCGGCGCGCTCAATTCGGTCTCGGCCAAGCTTTGCAGCGAGTGCGCCGCTTTGCTCGTGCACGACGGCAAGCTCGAACTGTTGAAGGAGCAACTGGCCCGGCTGGTCAGCCAGCACCAGGCCAGCAGCGAATTGCTGTTCTGGCTGGGCAAAGAGCGCTCGGATGCCTTCGCGGACATCCTGGGGCCGGAGGTTTTCCGCGCCATGTTGACCGCGATGGAACGCGACCAGTTCAACGAAAAGAAATCCAACCGCCTCCGCGATCTCATCCTCGATGACCAGGAGTTGATTGTGGGGTTGATCGGATCGGCGGATCTGGAAGTGATCAAAGATTTGACCCGCGCGCTGCAGTTGTCCCCTTGCTTTGACGACATGGACAAGCGTTCGCTGCTCGCCCGCATCGTGAAGAGCCATCCAGCCGTCCAATCGCTTATCACGGGCGAACACACGAAGCAGGACACGAGCTTCTTTGTCTCGTGGGCCAGCCTGGAGCGGCGTAAGGCCGAGTATAACGAGCTGGTGCAAAAACGAATTCCGGCCAACTCCAAGGAAATCGCCATCGCCCGCAGCTACGGCGATCTTCGGGAAAACCACGAATACAAGGCCGCCAAAGAAATGCACCGCATCCTCATGCGGCGCAAATCCGAGCTGGAAACGCAACTGGTGCGCGCAAGAGGCATGGATTTCTCGAACGCGAAAACCGACGCCGTCGGCCTGGGCACGCACGCAAAGATCACCGAACTGGACAGCGGCTACGAGGAAACGCTGTCCATCCTGGGCGCCTGGGACGGCGACCCGGAGAAGAATATCATCAGTTATCTCACGCCCCTCGGGCAGGCGTTGCTGAACCACAAGGTGGGCGAGGAAATCGAATTTGAGATGGACGGCCACCGGAAGCGCTACCGCATCGACGCGATTGAGGCGAACAAGCCGAGTGAGCCGACGCCGGAGACCGCTGAACAGCCGCAGCCAGCTTAGTGGTCCATTTCATAAATACGCTCACGTTCGCGGCAAGGGATTTTTCGGCCAGACGAGGCGCGAGCGACGAGCATATCCCGAAGT
>Ga0194131_10005298_pt1 | contig 18719 bp, 20 predicted proteins | sample TA2KigO120mmetaG_FD_148631 | JGI IMG/M metagenome (GOLD analysis project Ga0194131, IMG submission 148631) | Freshwater microbial communities from Lake Tanganyika, Tanzania - TA2015053 Kigoma Offshore 120m | ecosystem: Environmental > Aquatic > Freshwater > Lake | place: Tanzania: Lake... | reverse complement strand
TTCGCCGCCAACATTCTGCGCCACAACGGCGTCGACAACGTCACCGACGCCCGCTATCGCCTCGCCATCGGCGGACTCAACGCCATCCGTTCACTGCGCTTCATGTGATGAGCGTTGAACAGCCCTGATTCCTCCCCCACGCTGCGCGCAGGGGAGGAAGAAGAAGCCATGCGCGACTGCGCTGTCAGTCCTTGGCTGCGACGACCATGATCTCGACCAGGTATTGCGGTCCGGCGAGTTTCGCCTCGACGGTCGCGCGTGCCGGCGTCTTGCCCGGCACGACCCAGGCATCCCACACCGAATTCATGTCGGCGAAGCCGCGAATGTCGGCGAGCCAGATGTTGGCCGATACGAGCTTCGATTTGTTCGTGCCCGCGGCCTTGAGCAGCTTGTCGATCTGCTTGACGATCTGCCGGGTCTGATCCTTGACGTCGGGCTTCGGATTGGGCGCCACGACGCCCGCGAGATAGACCGTGTTGTCGTGGATGACGGCCTGGCTCATGCGCGGGCCGGCCTCGATGCGTAGGACTGCCATTGGGTTCCCTCCTGTGACCAAAAGGGCGCCAGTATGCCCCGGTCCCAATGCAGCACGCGAGAGGGAAACTGTCGGCGTGGTTGCTGGCATTTGGCCAGTCTTGACCATGACACTGCCCTCCCTCTAGCGTCGCGCTCATGAGTCTCTCCGGCACCGGCATGCTCTGCGTCTGGACCGACATCCGGTCGGCACACGAGGCGGAGTTCAACGACTGGTACAACCGCGAGCATCTCGCGGAGCGCGTGGCCATCCCCGGCTTCACGCGCGCCCGGCGCTATGTGCTGGCCGCGCCGCAGCCCGGTACGTCCAAATACCTGGCGCTCTATGAAACCGACAATGTCGGCGTGCTGGGCTCGCCCGACTATCACGCCATGCTGAAGAAGCAGACTGAGTGGTCGCGCCTGATCATGGGCCGCTTCGTCGACCCGTCGCGCAGCTGCGCCCACGTCGCCTTCAGTCGTGGCGCGGGCATGGCCGGAGCGCTCGCCGTGCTGCGCTTCGACGCGCCCGTTACGGCAGACGGCCCGGCCGACAGCACGATCGCCGCCCTGTCGAGCGCGCTGGTTGAGGCGCTCGCTCGGCCGGGCGTCACCGCCGCGCATCTGCTCGTCACCGACGCGGCGATCTCCGCGGTCGGCGCGCTGGGCAAGTCCGCGCCGGGGCCGTGCGATACGATCGTGCTGATCGAAGCCGGAACGCCGGCCGATGCGCGCTCGGCGCTCGCCGTCTTGGCGGTCGCCGCCCGGCTTCCCGGCGTGCCCGCGCCCTATCGGCTGGTGCTGGCGGTCTCCCGTTAAGCGGCTTGCGCCGGCTCGAGCTTCTCGACCGTGAAGCGGTAGGCTTTGAAGCTGTCCGACCAGTGGCGCGCCGGCAGCCCGGCCTTGCGGCGGAGCTGGCTGAGGAAATGATCCGGCCTCGGGATGCCTTCCCAGACTTGCGGCAGGAACACGCTGCCGGCCTGGCCGTCGCGGATGATCAGACCGTCGACATCGGGACGGAGCTCGCGCAACAGCTCGGCCTCGGACGCGGCGGGTATGTGCCGCGGCGTGCTCAGCACCGACACCTCGACGCGAAGCCGTGCGAATTCCTCGTAGGTCATGGCCTTGAACCGCCGGTCGCTGAAGGCAGCACGATAGGCATTGCCGATGACGTCGAGGATGAGCGGCCGGTGAGCCTGCAGCGAGCCGATGCAGCCGCGCAGCTGGTCATCGAGCGTCAGCGTCACGAAGGACGCGCGCATGGCGGCGAGCGACGGCGCCACCTCCTTGCCGATCGCTGCCTTGGGCTCGCGCCCGTTCTTGAGCGCGAAGTCGATCGACCAGCGCGCCATGTCGAGCAGCTGCTGCCGGCAATGGTCGTCAAGCCGCGCCGCGCCGGCATACTCGAAGGCGAACGAGCCATAGCCGACCACCTTGTCGCGGCCGCCGCGCGTGTCGCCGGAATTGCGCAGGTCGACGGTCGTTGCGCGCAGGTCGAACTCGCGCGCGACACTGAGCAGGCCGCGAATGCCGTGACGGCCGCAGGCGTGATCCGCCTTGAGCCGTTCGGGCTGCAGCAGCTCGATGCTGCGCGCCGCCTCGGTGTCCGACGAAACCGCCTTGTCGTAATCATAGTAGTGGCTGAGGTCGGAGCTGATCACGATCAGCGTCTCGGGGCCGCCCCACAGGGTCTTGAGCAGGCGGGCGACGACATTTGGTGCGGCGCCGCCCACGAGCACGGGCAGTATCGTAAAGTTGTCGAGCGTGCGCTGCAGGAACGGGAGCTGGACTTCGAGGCTGTGCTCCTCGGCGAAGGCCTCATCGAAAATCTCGACGCCCGGCAGCTTGATCGCCACCTCGCGGGCGGCGCGGTCGATCTCGACCGGCCCGAGCGGCGTGGCGAAGGCGTCGGCACCGGGCACGGCCATGCTGCGCACGGCTACGCGGTGGCAGGGGCCGAGGATGATGACGCGCCGGATCTCGGCGCGGCGAGCCGCGATCATGCGGTAGGCGGTGCCGGCGATCGGACCGGAAAAGACGTACCCGGCATGGGGCGCGATCACCGCCTTGGGCGCCATGGCAAGGCCGGGGGCGCGCTGCAGGCACTGGTCGACCGCCCGCGCGAGCGCCTCCGGCTCGGCCGGATAGAAGTATCCTGCCACGGCAGGCGGCTTGACCGACCCGAAGCCGTGGCTTGTGGTACCGGACAACATGACGCGGGCTCGCGAGCTCTCTCTCAATGGCTCGGCAGGCATTATATAATGTCCGATAGGGGCAGAACCAGCGCCGGGTGTCCAGCAATGGCCGATAACCCTGAAATCCGCACCGACCCGGCGCCGCCTGGCTCGGTCGTGCGGACGCGCTACTGGCACCGGCTCGACGATGGCCGCGTGCAGTGCGACATGTGCCCCCGCTTCTGCAAGCTGGGCGAGGGACAGCGCGGCCTGTGCTTCGTGCGCGCCTGCGAAGGCGGCGAGATCGTGCTCACGACCTACGGTCGCTCGAGCGGCTTCTGCATCGACCCGGTCGAGAAGAAGCCGCTCAATCATTTCCTGCCCGGCACGGCGATCCTCTCCTTCGGCACGGCGGGCTGCAATCTCGCCTGCAAGTTCTGCCAGAACTGGGACATCTCGAAGTCGCGCGAGATGGACAAGCTCGCCAATCTGGCCAAGCCCGAGGACATCGCGCGCGCGGCCGAGGCGACGGGCTGCCGCTCGGTTGCCTTCACCTACAACGATCCGGTGATCTTCCACGAATATGCCATCGACATCGCCGAAGCCTGCCATGAACGGGGCATCAAGGCGGTCGCCGTCACGGCCGGCTATGTCAGTCCCGAGCCGCGCGTCGAGTTCTACCGGCACATGGATGCGGCGAATGTCGACCTCAAGGCCTTCACCGAAGAGTTCTACTGGAACGTGACCAAGGGGCATCTCCAGCCCGTGCTCGACACGCTGGTCTATCTCAAGCACGAGACCGACGTCTGGTGCGAGGTGACCAATCTGATGATCCCGGGCGAGAACGACGGCGAGGCCGAGATCGAGGCGATGACTGAGTGGATGGTCGAGAAGCTGGGACCCGACGTGCCGATCCACTTCACGGCCTTCCATCCCGACTACAAGATGACGGACAAGCCGAACACGCCGCACGACACGCTGTCGCGCGCGCGGCGCATCGCGCTCAAGAACGGCCTGCGCTACGCCTATGCCGGCAACGTGCACGATCTCGGCCGCGGCTCGACCTATTGCCACGTTTGCGGCACGCGGGTGATCGGGCGCGACTGGTACCAGCTCTCGGAATACCGGCTCGACGCGACAGGCTGCTGTACGACCTGCGGCACGCGCTGCGCCGGCGTGTTCGACGGCCCGCCCGGCAGATGGGGCCGCCGGCGCGAGCGGGTCGATGTTTCGGCGGTGGCGAGGCGGGCCGGCGCCAGCTGAGCCGACGTCGCCACGAGCACATCGGCAAATTGCCGCACGTTCCTAGAACCAATTGAAAAAACACGACTTTATGCCTTCGGCATGTCGCGCCGCGCATAGAACATGTCGCGGCGGCGTAAGCGTATTCCGGCCCGTCGCGTAGCCTCCCAGCGTCTCAATCGGGCATTGCGGAGATGGACCACGGCCATGGCTGACGAAGCGGAACCGCTCGACCTGCGCTCGCTCAACGACCAGGAATTGGTCGAGCAGATGTGGGACGACCTCTATGACGGTCTCAAGGACGAGATCGAGGAGGGCGTGAACATCCTGCTGGAGCGCAAGTGGACCCCCTACGACGTGCTGACCAAGGCGCTGGTCGAGGGCATGCGCATCGTCGGCATCGACTTCCGCGACGGCATCCTGTTCGTGCCCGAGGTGCTGATGGCGGCCAACGCCATGAAGGCCGGCATGGCCATCCTGCGCCCGCTGCTCGCCGAGACCGGCGCGCCGCGCATGGGCAAGATGGTGATCGGCACCGTCAAGGGCGACATCCACGACATCGGCAAGAACCTGGTCGCCATGATGATGGAAGGCGCCGGCTTCGAGGTCATCAACATCGGCATCAACAACCCGGTCGAGAACTACCTCAAGGCGATCGAGGAGCATAAGCCGGACATCATCGGCATGTCGGCGCTGCTGACCACGACCATGCCCTACATGAAGGTCGTGATCGACACGCTCAAGGAGAAGGGCATCCGCAATGACTACATTGTGATGGTCGGCGGCGCGCCCTTGAACGAGGCGTTCGCCGAGGCGATCGGCGCGGATGCCTACTGCCGCGACGCGGCGGTGACGGTCGAAACCGCCAAGGCGCTGCTCGCCAAGCGCCAGGGCTCGCTGCCGAACCGCATGGCGGCCGCCGGAAGCTGAGTGGTCATGGCCGGCCCGGCGGAGACACGGCCGGCCGATCCAGGTGTGGCTCATGGCGCTCCCGTCCGCATGCTGCTGATCGGTTGCGGCGCGCTGGCGCGCGAAATGGTCGAGCTCATTCGCCTCAATCGCTGGGGCCACATCACGCTCGCCTGCCTGCCGGCCCAGCTGCACAACACGCCCGACAAGATACCCGAGCTGGTGCGCGCCAAGATCCGCGAGGGGCGCAGCCGCTACGAGCGCATCTTCGTGCTCTACGGCGACTGCGGCACGGGCGGCCGGCTCGACGCGGTGCTGGCCGAGGAGAATGCCGAGCGGATCCCGGGTCCGCACTGCTATCAGTTTTATGCCGGCACGGCGGCATTCGAGGCGATGCACGAGGCCGAACCCGGCACCTTCTATCTGACCGACTACCTCGTCCGGCATTTCGACCGGCTGATCATCGCCGGCCTGGGACTCGACCGCTTTCCGCAACTGCTGCCGGAGTATTTCGGCAACTACAGGAGATTGGTCTATCTGGCACAGACCGAGGACCCGGCGCTCGGCGAGCAGGCCGCCGCGGCGGCCAAGCGCTTGGGTCTGGAGTACGAGTATCGCTTCACCGGCTACGGCGAATTGGCGAGCTACATGGCCGACGCGGCCAACGCGCAAGAAGGCGGCAAGGGAACATGGCCGATCTGACGATCGTCTATTGGCGTGACATTCCCGCGCAGGTCATCGTCAAGCGCGGGCGCCAGATGGCCAAGCGCCAGCTCGACGTGCGTTTCGAGAAGGCGATCGACCGTGCGGCCATGCGCGCGGGCTTGCGCGACAGCGACGCCTATCTGGGCGAGTGGCGGCGCGCCGATCCCGTGCCGGTCGGCGACGATCTCGAGGGCGAGGCGGCTGCCGCCGCGGCGAAGCTCGAAGCCGAATTCGATGATGCGCGGCTGACCGCGATGGTCGCCAACGAAGGCCGCGCTTCGAGCGCTTAGACGTTTCAGTCGCTGCCGACGGCCGCCCCGGCTCCCGGCTGCTCGTGGTGAAGCGTCGGATCGAGCCCCGGCAGCGACGCCATGATCTCCGCGCTGATCTCTTTCCACCGGCCATTCGCTCGGCTGTCGCTCCAGTTCTGCAGCAGGGCGTCGTAGCGCTGCCGCAGCATCTCGTCGCGATGCATCATCTCGGCGAAGCCGCCGTCGTCGAACGAGCCGGAATAGTCGGCCGACCGCGCGATCTGCCGCATGATGTCGTCGTTGAAGGCTTCCACGGCGACGTTCGCGATCGCCTCGAGCGCCACGAAGAATTCGATGTCGTCCCGAGGCGTCGGCACGAAATCGACGACCTTGAACGGCCGCAGCAGCTCGGGACCGACGGCGACCATGTCGCGCAGCAGCTCGACGAACGAGTAGGGCGTGAAGACGCTGCAGTGCACGTCGACATAGGCGTCGGCTGCTTGCGCTTGCCGGCATTTGTCGAGCGCCAGGGGCACGCCATGGCGCGGCAGGATGCGTGCCCTCTCCGCCATGTCGGGCGTCCGTCACGCGACCGATGGATCGACCTTGGCCGCGTGGGTGTAGTGCTCGTAGATCTGGCCGAAGGAGGGCCGGCGGCGGTCCGAAAAGTAGGCGTCGACCAGCGCGCTCAGGCGCGTGCACGGCCGCTTCACGTCGAAGGTGAAGCGCTTGTCGGGCACGAACAGCAGCAAGCGGCCGCCCGGCTTGAGCACGCCATGAATCTCATTGAGCCAGCCGATCGGATTGGCGATGTGCTCGATGACGTGGCTGGCCGCGAAAAAATCGAAGCGCGTGCCCACGCCGACGACTTGGGCAAGCGTGCCGTCGTTCCAGACATAGCTGATGTCGACGATCCGGTCGGCGCTGATTGCCCGGTGGGTCCGGTACTTGGTGCGCAGTCCGTCGGTGTCGAGATGATCGAGATAGCGCACGTCAACGTCGTCGCGTGACAGCGTCGGTCGGTCGAGCGCGCCGACCTCGACGCCGATGTGACGCTTGGGATCGATATGCTTGAGGAACAAGCTGCGGTGGTCCATGGCGGCGGTTTTGTTTATTTGTCGGTTGGCGCCAGGTCACGCGCTCTTTGGGATAGCCAGTCTCTGGATCCGTAGCCGAGTCAATCTTGATCCGGGTCATGGTGCTTGGCAAGCGCGGCACGGGTTGCGCTCGTCGTGCGATGTCGCGGCTGCCTATGGGCCGCCTCGAGTCGAAGTTTCGCCGGGGCGGGCGCCCGATGTCGTAATTGCAACCGACCATATCGCTTTCGCACCAGACAGAGGGGCGGGCCGGCGCCAAGAATCCCCCGAATCTCAGGTAGTTGCGCCATGCTCGCCGTCCGCCATTGGTCCGTCCGCCACGCCCACGCGCTGGAGCGCCTTTATGCGCTGCTCGAGCGTGCGCTGATCGCGTCCGGACCCGTCCTGGCTCGGCTCGGCATCGCGCGGTTGGAGCGCCCGGTGGCTCTGGTCGAGCGCGGCGTCAAAGGCTTCCTGTTCGACTGCCGTATGTGCGGGCAATGCGCGCTCAGCTCGACCGGCATGTCCTGCCCGATGAATTGCCCGAAGGGGCTGCGCAACGGCCCATGCGGCGGCGTGCGCCAGGACGGAAGCTGCGAGATCAAGCCCGACATGCGCTGCGTCTGGGTCGAGGCTTGGGCCGGCAGCCGGCACATGGACGACGGAGACCTCATCCGCGCCGTGCAGAAGCCGGTCGACCACCGGCTGACCGGCCGCTCCTCATGGCTGGCCGTGGCGCGCGGCGAGCACGCCAAGCCCGAGAGTTCCTCCCGGCAATGACTCAGCTGGACCCGCTTGACTATTCGCAGCCCTATCCGCCGCTGCCCGGCCACAGCTCGGGCGGTCGGCTGGAACGCGTGCTGCGCGCGGGCCGCTTCGCCGTCACCGCCGAGCTCAACCCGCCCGATTCGGCCGATGCGCAGGACGTCTACGAGCGCGCACGGCCGCTCTCCGAGGTGTGCGACGCGATCAACGCGACCGACGCGTCGGGCGCGCACTGCCACATGTCGAGCATCGCGATCTGCGCGCTCCTGACCCGTGCCGGCTATGCGCCGGTGCTGCAGATCTCCTGCCGCGACCGCAACCGCATCGCAATCCAGGGCGATGTGCTGGGTGCGGCCGCCATGGGTGTCGCGAACATTCTCTGCCTGACCGGCGACGGCGTGGAGACCGGCGACCATCCGCAGGCGAAGCCCGTGTTCGACCTCGACAGCATGAGCCTGCTTGAGACGATCCGGACCATGCGCGACCAGGGCCATTTCCTGTCCGGCCGCAAGCTGACGACGCGGCCCGCCATCTTCCTCGGCGCCGCCGAGAACCCCTTCGCGCCGCCGCACGATTTCCGTCCGGTGCGGCTCGCCAAGAAGGTCGCGGCCGGCGCGCAGTTCGTTCAGACTCAATATTGCTTCGATCTGCCGCTGTTCGAGCGCTTCATGGCGCGCGTGCGCGACATGGGACTGCACGAGAAGGTGTTCATCCTGGCGGGCGTCGGCCCGCTCGCCTCGGCGCGCGCGGCACGCTGGATGCGCGACAACGTCCCGGGCGTGCACATCCCCGACGACGTCATCAGGCGGCTGGAGGGCGCGCAGAACCAGAAGCGCGAGGGCCGTGCCATCTGCGTCGAGCTGATCCAGCGCATTCGCGCCATTGCCGGTGTCGCCGGCATCCACGTCATGGCCTATCGGCAGGAAGAGCTGGTATCCGAGATCATCGTCGAATCCGGCGTCTTGCGCGGTCGCACCGCCGGAGCCAACCGCAGGGAGAGTGCCTGATCCATGACCGACACTGTCGTCAGTTCCGCCACCAAAGAGGTCGTGATCGGTTTCGACCGGCCCTTCGTCATCATCGGCGAGCGCATCAACCCGACCGGCCGCAAGCTGCTGGCGGCCGAGATGGCGGTCGGCAACTATGCGCGCGTCGAGTCCGATGCGATCGCCCAGGTCGAGGCTGGCGCGCACATGCTCGACGTCAATGCCGGCATCCCGCTGGCCGACGAGCCGAAGATCCTCGCCGAAGCAATCCAGCTCGTGCAGCGCATCACCGACGTGCCGCTGTCGATCGATAGCTCGATCGTCGCCGCGCTCGAATCCGGCCTTGCCGTCTACAAGGGCAAGCCGCTGGTCAATTCCGTGACCGGCGAGGAAGAGCGGCTCGAATCGGTCCTGCCGCTGGTCAAGAAGTACGGGGCCGCGGTGATCGCCATCTCCAACGACGAGACCGGCATCTCCGAGGATCCCGATGTGCGCTTCGCGGTCGCCAGGAAGATCGTCGAGCGCGCCGCCGACCACGGCATTCCCGCCAGCGACGTCGTCGTCGATCCGCTGGTCATGCCGATCGGCGCGATCAACCAGGCGGGCAGCACGGCCTTCCGGATCATCCGCCGTTTGCGCGAGGAGCTGAAGGTCAACACGAGCTGCGGCGCTTCCAATGTCAGCTTCGGCCTGCCCAACCGCCATGGCCTCAACGCCGCGTTCCTCAGCATGGCGATCGGCGCCGGCATGACATCCGCGATCACCAATCCCATGCATGCGGAGATGCTGAGCGCCATCATGGGCGCCGACGTGATGATGGGCCACGATCCCGAGTGCCGGCGCTGGATCCGCAAGTTCCGCGAGCCGATGCCGGCGGGTGCCGCCGGTCCGGCCGGCGATCCGGCAGCCGAGGCGCGCCGCAATCGCGAGGGGAGGCGGCGCAGAGGGTGATGAGCACCAGTCGCAAATTCGATCATGGCTGACGACGCACCACCACCACAATCAACCTCCGGTAACGCGGCGACTGAGGCCGATGCGCTCGTCGTGTTCACGCCGTCGGGACGGCGCGGGCGGTTCCGGCCCGGCACGGCGCTGCTCCAGGCCGCGCGCCAGCTCGGCGTCGACATCGACTCCGTGTGCGGCGGGCGCGCTCTGTGCGGGCGATGCCAGGTCGTGGTCAGCGAGGGCGACTTCGTCAAGCACGGCATCGCGTCGCGCGCCGCACACCTGTCGGCATTCAGCGCGGTCGAGCAGCGCTATGCCGAGCGCAAGGGCCTCCAGGCCGGGCGGCGCTTGTCGTGCCAGGCGACGGTCGGCGGCGACCTCGTCATCGACGTGCCGCCGGAAAGCCAGGTTCATCGCCAGATGGTGCGCAAGCGCGCCGAGGCGCGCCGCATCCAGATCGATCCGGTCGTGCATCTGCACTATGTCGAGGTGCGCGAGCCCGACATGCACGATCCGTCGGGCGATTTCCGCCGGCTGCAGCAGGCGCTGACCGAGCAATGGCAGATCGCCGAGACGACGGCGGATCTGCTCGTGCTGCACGGCCTGCAGAAGGCCCTGCGCGCGGGCCAGTGGAAAGTCACGGTCGCTCTGCGCCACGGCCGCGAGGTGATCGCGGTGTGGCCGGGGTTCAAGGAACAGGCCTGGGGCCTTGCCGTCGATATCGGCTCGACGACCATCGCCGCCCATCTTTGCGACCTCGCCTCGGGCGACGTCGTCGCGGCGTCGGGCGCCATGAACCCGCAAATCCGCTTCGGCGAGGACCTGATGAGCCGGGTCAGCTACGTGATGATGCATCCCGGCGGCGACAAGGAGATGACCGAGGTCGTGCGCGCCGCGATCGATCGGCTGGCCGGCGAGACCGCGGCCCAGGCCGGCATCGCGCGCGAGGACATTCTCGAGATCGTGCTGGTCGGCAACCCGATCATGCATCACCTCGTGCTCGGCATCGATCCGACCGAGCTCGGTGGCGCGCCCTTTGCGCTTGCCGTCGATTCCGCGCTCAACCTGCGCGCCGCCGAGCTCGACCTGCACCTGCATCCCGGCGCGCGCGCCTATGTGCTGCCCTGCATCGCGGGGCATGTCGGCGCCGACACCGCCGGCGTCATCCTGTCGGAAAGTCCGCACGCCCAGGACGAGATGATGCTGGTCGTCGATGTCGGCACCAATGCCGAGCTCGTGCTCGGAAACCGTCAACGCTTGCTCGCCGCCTCGTCGCCGACCGGTCCGGCCTTCGAAGGCGCCCAGGTCTCGTGCGGCCAGCGCGCGGCACCGGGCGCCATCGAGCGTGTGCGCATCGACAAGGGCACGCTCGAGCCGCGCTTGCGCGTCATCGGCTCGGAGCTGTGGTCGGACGATCCCGGCTTCGCGGCCGCGACCAGGACGACCGGCGTCACCGGCGTGTGCGGCTCGGGCATCATCGAGGCGCTGGCCGAGCTCTATCTGGCCGGCGTCATCACGGCCGATGGCGTGATCGACGGGTCACTCGCTGCGCGCAACCCGCGCATCCAGCCGGACGGTCGAACCTTCCGCTACGTGCTGCACGACGCATCCGGAGCGGGTGGTGCCGTGCTCGCCATCACCCAGAACGACGTGCGCGCCATCCAGCTCGCCAAGGCGGCACTTTATGCCGGTGCGCGCCTGCTGATGGACCGCATGGGTGTCGACGCCGTCGAGAGGGTCGTGCTCGCCGGCGCCTTCGGCAGCCATATCGATCCGGTCTACGCCATGATCCTCGGCATGATTCCGGATTGCCCGATCCCCAAGGTCTCCGCCGCCGGCAATGCCGCCGGCACCGGGGCGCGCATCGCGCTGCTCAACCGCCGGGCGCGCGAGGAGATCGAGGACACGGTGCGGCGCGTCGAGAAGGTCGAGACCGCCGTCGAGCCGCGCTTCCAGGCGCATTTCGTCGAGGCCATGGCGATCCCCCACAAGACGGCACCCTATCCCAAGCTGCGCGCCAAGGTGACCTTGCCGGAAGTGAGGATGGGCGGCGGCGAGGGCGACAGCGAAGGCCGTCGCAGGCGGCGGCGCCGGGAGTAGAATGGCGGTAGCAAGCAAGCGGGGAGGCTGACCGCCATGGCCACACCAAAAGAACTCAAGACAGTCGCCGTCATCGGCAACGGCATCATCGGCCACGGCGTTGCCGAGGTGTTTGCCGCGGGTGGCGCCCAGGTCCGAATGATCGGCCGCAGGCTGGATAGCCTCAAGGCAGCGCTTGGCAAGATCCGCGCGAGCCTCAGGCAGTTCGCCGACAACGGCCTGACCACGAAAGGCCGGGCGGCCGCGGCGCTCAAGCGGATCACGGTCTCGACGGACATGACCAATGCGGCCGGCGCCGACCTCGTCATCGAAGCGGTGCCGGAGGACATGGACCTCAAGACCGAGCTGTTCGGCCGGCTCGACCGGCTGTGTCCGCCGCCCGCCGTGCTCGCCACGTCGAGCGGCCATCCCGCGAGCGAGGTGGTCGGCAAGGTCAGCCGGCGCGAGCGGGTCGTCGCCGCGCATTTCTGGTTCCCGCCGCAGCTCATCCCGCTCGTCGAGGTGTGCGGCGGTCCGGAGACGGCATCGGATGTCGTGACCTGGACCTGCGACGTGCTGCGTGCCGTCGGCAAGCAGCCCGTGGTCATCGCCAAGGAGGTGCCGGGCTTCATCGGCAACCGCATCCAGTTCGCCGCCTTGCGCGAGGCGTGGTCGCTGTGGGCGTCCGGTGCCGCCTCGGCCGAGGCGATCGACGCGGTCGTGCGCTACAGCATCGGCCGGCGCCTCGGCGTCACCGGGCCGATCGAGTCGGCCGATCTCGGCGGCCTCGACACCTTCTACAATTTCGCGCGCTTCCTGCAGCCGACCCTCGACGCGGCACCCATGCCGCCCGACGCGATCGCCCGGCTGGCGGCCGCTGGCCACCGCGGCATGTCGAGCGGTCGCGGCGCCTATGACTGGTCGTCGCGCGACGGTGCCGCTCTGCTTGCCGCACGCAAGGCCGAATTGATCCGCTGGCTCAAGGTCGATGCTGTCAGGCAGAAGAAGGCGAAGAAGAAACCGGCGAAGGCGAAGTCGCGTCGCAAATAGTCTTCCTCCCCCACCGCGAGGTGGGGGAGGATCGAGGTGGGGGCCCGAAGCGGCGAATGCTCACCCCTGAATGGCCCCCACCCCGACCCTCCCCCGCGCTCTGCGCGAGGGAGGGGGAACACTTCGATGCATTAGGAGCACCGCTTGTCCGATCTCGAGCAGTGGGAAGCGCGCTACGCGCCGACGGAATACGTCTTCGGCACCGAGCCGAACCGCTTTCTGGCCTCGTGCAAACCGCTGCTGCCGAAGCGCGGCCGCGCGCTGGCGGTCGCCGATGGCGAAGGACGCAACGGCGTCTGGCTCGCCGAGCAGGGGCTCGATGTCCACGCCATCGACTTCTCGCCGACCGCCCAGGGCAAGGCGCGTGCGCTCGCCGCCGAGCGCCGCGTGACGCTGACCATCGAGCAGGCCGACGTGCATGCGTGGTCCTATCCCGAGGCGACCTATGACGTGGTCGTCGAGATCTTCACCCAGTTCAGCACGCCGTCTCAGCGCGCCCGGAAATGGGCCGGCATGCGCCGCACGCTCAAGCCCGGCGGCCTGCTGATCCTCGAAGGCTACACGCCGCGCCAGCTCCATTACGGCACCGGCGGTCCCAAGGCGCTCGACCAGCTCTACACGCGTGCCATGCTGGAAGAAGCCTTCGGCGACATGCGCGACGTCAGGATCGTCGAGGAGGATGTCGAGCTCAGCGAAGGCAAGCGCCACCAGGGCATGTCGGCAGTCATCAACCTGACGGCGCGGAAGTAGGGGCCCGCTCCCGGCACAGACGATCACGGTGGGATACCCCGTGCCGACGATGTTCAATTCGCTCGTCTGAGGTTACATTAACCATGTTCCATGGGTGTGTTGCCTCGCCCGGTTTCCCGACCGGGCGCAACCGGAGGAGATTGCTATGACCGACACCACGGGCGTCCAAAAGATCGTGCCGGCGGCCGCCGGCATCTACGAACCGCTCATGCCCTATGCCTATCCGCTGGTTCGCATCGTCGCAGGCGGCTTTCTGGCGCCGCACGGCTATCCGAAGCTGTTCGTCGCGGGCCGCGCCGAGCAGACCGCCGGCTTCTTCAGCAAGGTCGGCTTGGAGCCGGCCCTCCAGCTCGTCTATCTCGTGGGCGTGACCGAGTTCGTCGGCGGCATATTGATCGCCCTCGGGTTGCTGACGCGGCCCGCCGCCATCGGTGCCGCCATCCTCCTTGCGGTCGCGGCCTTCAAGGTCCATCTAGCAAATGGCTTCTTCTGGACCACCGGTGGGCTGGAATACCCGTTGATGTGGTGCCTGATCATGGTGGCAATCGCCATCAAGGGCGGCGGCGCCTATTCGATCGACCGGCGCATCGGCAAGGAGTTCTGATCGGTCCGATCGTCGACGTCTCGGAGTTCTCGTCATGATCACGCGCAGACCCGCCGCCGAGCGCGGCCATGCCAACCATGGCTGGCTCGACACCTGGCACAGCTTCTCCTTCGCCGACTATTTCGACGAGAAGCACATGGGCTTCGGGCCGCTGCGCGTGATCAACGAGGACCGCGTGGCGGGCGGCGCCGGCTTCGGCATGCACGGCCACAAGGACATGGAGATCGTGACCTATCTGCTCGACGGCGCGCTCGAGCATCGCGACAGCCTCGGCACGGGCTCGGTGATCCGGCCCGGCGAGATTCAGCTCATGCGCGCCGGCACCGGCATCCGCCACAGCGAGTTCAATCACTCGGCCACAGATCCCGTGCACCTGCTGCAGATCTGGATCATGCCCGACCGCGCCGGCGCGGCGCCGGGCTATCAGCAGAAGGAGTTTGCGCCGGAGCGCAAGCGCGACCGGCTGCGCCTGATCGTGTCGCCTGAGGGGGCCGACGGATCGCTCAGCATCTTTCAGGACGCGCGCATTTACGATGCCCGCCTGAGCAAGGGGACGAAACTCAGCCATCCGCTCAGTGCCGGACGTCGCGCCTGGCTGCAGCTCGCGCGCGGCGCGGTCACGCTGAATGGCACGAAGCTGGTTGCCGGCGACGGTGCGGCCGTGCAGCAGGAGATCGCGCTCGACATTGCAGCGGAGCAGGATTCCGAATTGCTGCTGTTCGATCTGCCCTGAGCGAAGCGGCCCGGGCCGCGCCGCTATTCGTGCAGTCCGCGGCCTTTGGGGAGCGCCAGTTCTGCCGTGCCGGGCACCGGGCCGGCGGTGAAATAGCCGGCCGCCTTCTTGGCATCCATCTCGACGCGCGCGTCGGGCGGGATCAGCTCGTCGGGGATCGGCACCTGCTCGACCACCTCGATGCCCTGGGCGCGGATCGAATCGCTCTTCATGTTGCTCATGGAGACGAAGCGGTCGATGCGCTTGATGCCGAGCCAGTGCAGCACGTCGGGCATCAGCTCCTGGAAGCGCATGTCCTGCACGCCGGCGACGCATTCGGTGCGCGCGAAATAGGAGTCGGCGCGGTCGCCGCCCTCCTGGCGCTTGCGCGCATTGTAGACGAGGAACTTGGTGACCTCGCCGAGCGCGCGGCCCTCCTTTCGGCTGTAGACGATGACGCCGGCGCCGCCCTCCTGGGCGGTCGCGACGCACACCTCGATGCCGTGCGCGAGATAGGGCCGGCAGGTGCAGATGTCGGAGCCGAACACGTCGGAGCCGTTGCATTCGTCATGCACACGGCAGGCCAGCACCTTCGAGCCGTCGCCGATGCGGTCGGCCGGCCCGAAGATGTAGACGGTCTGGCCGCCGATCGGCGGCAGAAAGACCTGCAGGTCCGGTCGGGTGACGAGCTCCGGGAACATGCCGCCAGTCTGCTCGAACAGCGTGCGGCGCAGCTCGCTGTCGCTGACGCCGAACCGCTTGGCCACGCCCGGCAGATACCAGACCGGCTCGATCGCGGCCTTGGTCACGGCGACGTCGCCGTTCTCGCGCAGGATCTTGCCGTCGGGGCGCAGGCGGCCGGCCGAGATCGCCGCGCGCAGCTCGGGCATGTTGATGTGTGCCTTGGTGACGGCGATGGTCGGCCTTATGTCGATGCCGCGGCCGAGATGATCGGCGAACACCTGGCTCACCATGTGGCCATAGGGATCGAGCGAGACGATCCGACCCCCGTCGTTCCACTGCGTGAATGGCCCGATCGATTCCGCGGGCGCCGTGTTGGTCAGATCCGGCCGGTGCGCGCGGTCCAGGCTGCCCGCGGCAATCGCGAGCGCGCGGTAGAGCGCGTAGGAGCCGGCATGGGTTCCGATTGCGTTGCGGTGCTCCGGGTCGCTGACGGTCGCCACCACCGGCCCGCGCTCGGTCGCACTAGCGGCGCCCCAAACGACAGCCGGCGCCTTGGAGGGGCGCCCTCCGGGATGGGAGGTCAGGACGATGTGACGCGGCGGCTTCTTGTCGGCCATGCTGCGGTTTGGCCTGGTTGACGAAACACGGAGTGTGACATGGTCAGGCTTGGGCGGCGGTGTGTCAAGTCGCCACCCGTATTGCCCAAGGAACGTGCGCGGCATTATTTTGCACGGCAAAGAAGACACGATGGGTTGAACGTGAGCATCCAAGTGATGAGCAGCGCAGTCCACTTGAGAACGGGCCGGCAATACCCGCGGACGGCGTGACATGGATCGACCCGATATCGCGATCGAGGGCCCCGAACAGCCGGAAATCCTGGCCATGCTCGCCGCCAGCGACGCCTATTACGCGGCACTCTACCCAACGGAGAGCAACCACCTGCTCGATGTGGCCTCCCTCAAGAAGCCTGGGGTGACCTTCTTCGTCGCGCGCATCGCCGGCGCGGTCAAAGGGTTCGGTTCGGTCGTGCGCCAGAACGGCTATGGCGAGATCAAGCGCATGTACGTCGACCCGTCGGCACGCGGCCATCGCCTGGGACGTCTCATTCTCGACAGGCTGGAGGCCCATGCCAAAGGCGACGGGCTCGCCTTGCTTCGGCTGGAAACCGGCATCCGGCAACCCGAAGCGCTCGGTCTCTATCGCTCGTCCGGGTTTCGCGAAACCGGGCCGTTCGGCGACTATCGTCCCGACCCGTTGTCGTTGTTCATGGCGAAACGGCTCGACGGCTGATCGCCACCGGAAGCAGGGATGACGGGTGGGCCGGCCGGATGCCAGTCCGCGGTCGTCCTTCATCGAACCGCCCATGCGATTCAATGAAGGACGTGAATCGCGGTCTTGCTCTATAGTCCGAGCGCGGGATTCACGTTTCAGATTGAAGCCATGCTTCAATCTGAAGCGACCCTGCTCTAAGGTTCGCCGCCCTTCACATCGAGTCAGGGTCCTGACATGGCACAATCGAGTGACGCCTCGCGCGTCGCGGCATTGCGACGGTCGATCCGCCAGAGTGCGCCGCGATGACGTGGTCAATCGTCGCCCGCGATCCCGAGACCGGCGCGTTCGGCATCGCCGTTACCACGCGCTTCTTCGCGGTCGGCGCCGTGTGCCCGCATGTCATGGCGGGCGTCGGCGCGGTGTCGACCCAGGCGCTGGTCAATCCCTATCTCGGCTCACGCGGCATCAAGCTGCTGGCCGAAGGCATCTCGGCCAACGACGCGCTGACCGCGCTGATCGCGACCGACGAGGGCCGCGCGTTGCGCCAGCTGCATTTGGTCGACGCCAAGGGCCGCACGGCGGCCCATACGGGCAAGGACTGCCTCGACTGGGCCGGGCATCACACGGGCGACGGCTTCTCGGTCGCCGGCAACATCCTCGCCGGCGAACGCGTCGTCGCCGACACATTCGATGCCTACCTGGCCAACATGAAGCTGCCCTTCGCCGAGCGCATGATGACGGCGCTTGATGCCGGGCAGGCGGCCGGCGGCGACAAGCGCGGCAAGCAATCGGCGGCGCTGCGCATTTTCACGACCGAGGACTATCCCTTTCTCGACCTGCGCGTCGACGACCACGTCGAGCCGCTGGCCGAGCTCCGCCGGCTCTACACCGTTTACCAGCAGGACTACGCGGTGTTCCGGCCGGTCGTGCCGACCAAGGCGAACCCGACCGGCATCATCGACCGCCAGGTGATCGAAGAGATCCGCGCCAAGCGCCTGCAGCGGGGCTGACGCCGGCGCGGCATGGTCCACTATCTTTCGGTCTGCGCCATCTTCAAGAACGAGGCGTCGTATCTCGAGGAATGGCTGACTTTCTACGAGCTGATCGGCGTCGATCACTTCTACCTCTACAATAACAACAGCGACGATGATTTCGCATCAGTGCTGGCGCCCTGGGTCGCGCGCGGGCGCGTGACGCTGACCGGCTGGCCGCAGCACCCCGGCCAGCTCAAGGCCTACGGCCATTGCATCATCAACCGCCGCCGGGAAAGCCGTTGGATCATGTTCGTCGATCTCGACGAATTCCTGTTCTCTCCGACCGAGCAGATGCTGCCCAAGATCCTGGCCGGCTACGAGCGCAGCGTCGGTGTCGGCGCGAACTGGGTCATGTTCGGTTCGAGTGGCCATCAGACGCGGCCGCCGGGCCTGGTGACGCTCAACTACACGCGCCGCGCCGGGCTGGCCTTCAAGGCCGCCGAGCCGGAGCTGCTGCTGCCGGGCGGCAAGCCGGACAATATCCGGCACTACCGCCCGATCTCGACTCATATCAAGAGCATCGTCGATCCGCGCCAGGTCATCCAGGTCGCCTCGCCGCATTCCTTCGGCTTCGCCGGCGGTGCGCTGGCGGTCGACGAGCGCTGGCAGCCGATCACGGGCACGCCGCTCAATGCGTTTACGGCCGCGCCGAGCATCGAGGTGTTGCGGGTCAACCACTACTTCGCCAAGTCGCTCGAAGAGTACACGGCCAAGCTGACGCGGCCGCGTGCCGACAGCGGTACGAGCTATCCGGTGCGCTGGTTCCTCGAGCGAGAGAAACGCAGCAACGAGCTGGTCGACGAGACGATCCTGCCGATTGCCCGACAGGTCGCGGCGAAGCTTGGCGTTTAGCCTGAACTTTGCCCGAATTTTGACCAAGCCACTGATGTGACTCGCGTTTGTCTGCGGGTCCTGACTACAGGCTGGGCTTGACGGCGAGCAGATCGAGTGCGCGGCGCTGGATTTCG
>Ga0194131_10005297_pt1 | contig 18726 bp, 16 predicted proteins | sample TA2KigO120mmetaG_FD_148631 | JGI IMG/M metagenome (GOLD analysis project Ga0194131, IMG submission 148631) | Freshwater microbial communities from Lake Tanganyika, Tanzania - TA2015053 Kigoma Offshore 120m | ecosystem: Environmental > Aquatic > Freshwater > Lake | place: Tanzania: Lake... | reverse complement strand
CGCGGCACTCACGTTCAGCTCAGGCCGCCACCGCGGAGTGGACGCAACGCGCCATCCGGCCCGGCCCGAGCGTGGCGACCGGCGGCCGGGCGGTCTCGCAGGTGGCGAGCCGCACCGGGCAGCGCGGCGCGAAGGAGCAGCTTGTGGGCACGGTGTCGAGCGGCGGCGGGGCGCCGGGGATGGCGTCGAGGCGCGCGCCCTTCACCGCGCCGTGCAGGTTCGCCGCCAGCAGGCCCTTGGTATAGGGATGGCGCGGGTCGCCGATGATCTCGCGCACCGAGCCGGTCTCGACGAATTCGCCAGCGTACATGACGGCGATGCGGTCGGAGACCTCGACCGCCACACCGATGTCGTGGGTGACGAAGAGCATGCCCATGCCGGACTCCTTCTGCAGCTCCTTGAGCAGCAGCAGGATCTGGATCTGCACCGTGGCGTCGAGCGCCGTGGTCGGCTCGTCGGCGAGCAGGAGCTTCGGTCTGCAGGCGAGCGCCAGCGCGATCATCGCCCGCTGCCGCATGCCGCCCGACAGCTCGTGCGGATAGGCTTTCAGGCGCCGCTCGGGCGAAGGGATGCGCACGCGCGTCAGCATCTCGAGCGCACGGGCGAGGCCGGCGGCCCGGCTGACGCGCTCGTGGCGCACCACCGCCTCGGCGATCTGATCGCCGATCGTGTAGACCGGGTCGAGCGCCAACATGGGGTCCTGGAAGATCATCGAAGCGATGCCGCCGCGATGCGCCGACAGCGCCTCGCCCTCGAGCGCCATCACGTCCCGGCCATCGACCGCGATCCGGCCGCCGACGTCAGTGCGGCCTTCGGGCAGCAGGCGCAGCAGCGTCTTCAGCGTTACGCTCTTGCCCGAGCCGCTTTCGCCCAGGATCGACAACGTCTCGCCCGGCATGAGCGCGAGCTCGACGCCATTGACCGCGTGCACGGTGCGTTCGCCGTGAAAGCGCACGGTGAGGCCCGACACGTCGACGAGCGGGCGGCTCATGCCGCCGTTTCCAGGCGACGCGGCGCGTCGGGATGGCCGGACCCGGGGATCGCCCGATGGCAGGCCGCGAGATGGCGGGGCGCCGCCAGCGCGAACAGCGACGGCGTAGTCTTGCCGCAGAGTTCGGTGGCATAGCGGCAGCGGGTGTGGAAGCGGCAACCGGGCGGCGGATTGATCGGGTTCGGCGGATCGCCGGCGAGCGGCGCCTCGCGCGTCAGCTGGTCGGGATCCATGGACGGCATCGCCGACAGCAGCGCCTGGGTGTAGGGATGGGTCGGCCGGGCGTAGATCGATTCGACCGGGCCGATCTCGGCCACCTCGCCGAGATACATCACCATGACCCGGTCGGCCATGTAGCGCACGACGTTGAGGTCGTGACTGATGAAGATGTAGGTGAGCCCGAGCTCGCGCTTGAGATCGGACAGCAGGTTCAGCACCTGCGCTTCCACCGACTTGTCGAGTGCCGAGACCGCCTCGTCGAGGATCACGACCTTCGGCCGGAAAGCGAGCGCCCGGGCGATGTTGACGCGCTGGCGCTGGCCGCCCGACAGCTCGTGCGGATAGCGCCCGGCGAAGCGCTTCGGCTCCAGCCCGACCTTGACCAGCAGCTCGTGCGCCAGCGCCGTCGCCTCGCGGACCGACACGCCGTTGACCGTGGGACCGAAGGCGATCGCCTCCTCGACGGTGAGCCGGGGATTGAGCGAGGCGTAGCTGTCCTGGAACACCATCTGGACCTGGCGGCGCAGCTCGCGCAGCTCGAGGTCGACGCCGAGCGTGCGGCCGCCGAGACGGATCGTGCCGCTGTCGGCGGCGATGAGATCGACGATCAGCCGCGCCGTCGTCGACTTGCCGCAACCCGACTCGCCCACGATACCGAGCGTCTCGCCTTCGTCGACCTCGAAGGAGATGCCGTCGACCGCCCGCACGACGCCGGCCGAGCGGCCGAACAGCCCGCCCTTCAGTTTGAAATGTCGCGTGAGACCCGCGATCTCGAGCAGAGGCGCGGGCGTCATGCCTTGATGTCCATGGCCGAGCGCAGGCCGTCCGACAAGAGGTTGAACGAGATCGAAGTGATGAAGATCATGACGCCCGGCAACGCCGCCACCCAGGGCTGCACGTAGATGGCGTTGCGCAGGGTGTTCAGCATCAGGCCCCATTCGGGCTCGGGCGGCTTGACGCCGAGGCCGAGGAAGGAGAGGCCGGAGGCGAGGATCAGCGACACCGAGATGAGCCCGGTCGCGTAGACGAAGATCGGTCCCAGCACGTTGCCCAGCACGTGCACGCGGATGATGGTCATGGCCGAGGCGCCCGACGCGCGCGCCGCCTCGACATAGTCGATCTTGCGCACCGCCGTGGTCACGCTCTCGGCGATGCGGGCGATGGGCGGGATGAAGACGATGGAGAGCGACAGCAGACCGTTGAAGATGCCGGCGCCCAGCGCGCCCGAGAGGGCGATGGCGAGCAGCACCGACGGGAAGGCGAAGAACACGTCGATGGTGCGCATCAGCACGGTATTCACCTTGCCGCCGAGGTAGCCCGCCGTGATGCCGATGAAGGAGCCGACGAAGAAGGCGACGAAGACCGGCGTCACGCCCATCAGCAGCGACAGCCGCGCGCCGAAGATCAGGCGCGAGAGCATGTCGCGGCCGAGCTCGTCGGTGCCGAGTGGAAAGCCCGGCGTGCCGATCGGGCGCAGCCGGCGGATCATCGAGGAGCGGTAGGGATCGTTGGGCGCGACCCAGGGGGCGAAGATCGCCAGCAGCACCAGCACGACGATGATGGCGAGGGCGACCATGGCGACGGGATCGCGCCGCAGCCGCCGCACCACGCCCGCCCAGTAGCCGGGCGAGCGTTCGACGGGCGTCGGGCGGCCGAGGGCGGAGGCGGTGACCGACATCGCTCAGGACCTCTGCACGCGCGGATCGAGCGCCGCCTGGCTGAGGTCGACGATGAGGTTCAGCACGACAAAGAACAGCGCCAGCACCAGGATCGTGCCCTGCAGCAGCGGCATGTCGCGCTGGAAGATCGCCTGACCGAGCAGGAAGCCGGTGCCGGGCCACGAGAACACCGTCTCGATCAGGATCGAGCCGCCCAGAAGATAGCCGAGCTGCAGGCCCATGACGGCGAGCGCCGTCGGTGCGGCGTTCTTGACGACGTGACGGAAGACGCCGCGTTCCATCAGCCCCTTGGCCTTCAGCCCCGAGATGAACTCCTGGCTGAGGATGTCGGCGACCAGCGCCCGCACCGTGCGGGCGATGATGCCCATGGGGATGACCGACATGGTGACGGCGGGCAGGATGAGGTGGCGCACGTGCGTCCAATCCCACTGCCAGGCGGCCGAGCCGCCCGGCCCGGCGCCGGTCGCAGGCAGCCAGCCGAGCTGCACCGAGAAGACGATGACCAGCACCATGCCGAGCCAGTAGTGCGGCACCGAGACGCCGGTGACGGAGACGAAGGAGGCGAGCTTGTCGATCCAACTGTCGCGGAAATAGCCCGCGACGAAGCCGAACAGCGAGCCCAGCACGAAGCCGATGATGGTGGCCAGCACGGCGAGCATCAGCGTGTTGCCGAAGGCCTTCCAGATCTCGCCGGCGACCGGCCGGCTGGTCGCGATCGACGTGCCGAAATCGCCGACCGCGGCGCGCGTCAGCCAGCGCAGGAACTGCTCGGGGTAGGGGCGGTCGAAGCCGTACATCGCCGCGATCTGGCCGCGCAGCTCGGCGGTCGCGTCGGGCGGCAGCACCGAGATCAACGGATCGCCGGGCGCGACATGCACTAGCGCGAAGCACACCAGGCTGACGCCCAGCATGATCGGCAGGGTCAGGACGACGCGACGGAGGAGGTAGGCGAGCATGTCAGGTCGGCCTTCGCGCGCTGCCATGAAGTTCCTCCCTACGAAGTTGGGAGGTGGCCGCTCGCGCGCCTGTGAAGGCGCGTAAGCGGTCGGAGGGGTCATAGGCTTCGGTGATGATGCTCATGACCCCTCCGGCCCTGAGTTTACCCTGAGGGCGGCTACGCCGCTCGTAGGGGGCCACCTCCCCGCGCTGCGCGCAGAGAGGGCTATGAGCAGCGCGCTTTTCCTCCCCATCGTCATCGATGGGGAGGGGGCATCGGCTTCAGTGATGCAGCCAAAGCTCAATCGATCGACATCGGGGCGATGTCGATGAACCAGCTCTTGGGCTGCACGACGCCCTTGACCTTGGGGCTCATGGCGCGCGGGCCAACGTCGTGCGCCACCCAAACGAAGGGCGCTTCCTCGACGATGCGCTTGTGCAGATTGGCGAGCGCCTTGTCGCGCTCGGCGCCGTCGAAGCTGGTGCGCGCCTTGGCAATCAGCTCGTCGAACTCGGGCGCGGTGAAGTAGCCCCAGTTGTTCGACGTCGGCGGCACGGTCTTGGACGACACGAAGCGGACCATGGCGAAGAACGGGTCCATGGTGGCGAAGGTGACGTTGATGGCGTTGGCGCCGCGCGCCTTGGGATCCTTGGCTCCTTCGCGCCAGTTGGTGAACACGGCATTCCACTCGATGACGTCGAGCGTCACGTCGAAGAAGCACTCCTTCAGCGCCTGCTGCAGGTACTCGTTCATGGTAACGGGCTGCATCTGGCCCGAGCCCGAGGCGGAGGTCAGCACCTTCACCTTCATTGGCTTGGCGGCGGAGTAGCCGGCCTCGGTCATGAGCTTCTTGGCGGCGGCCGCGTCGTACTTGATGTCGAACCCGGGGTTGCCCCACCAAGGATGGCTCGGCTCGACGGAGCCCTTGGGTATGCCCATCATGCCGCCGAGCAGCGTCTTCAGCTCCTCGCGGTTGATGCACAGATTGGCGGCCTGGCGGGTGCGCTTGTCGAGCCAGGGTGAACCCTCGACGAAGGAGAGCTGCCACGGCCAGACGTGCGGCTGCGGGTTGGAGTAGATCGTGAAGCCGCCGGAGCGGATGCGCGGCACGGCGTCCGGTGCGGGAGCCTCGATCCAGTCGACCTGGTTGGAGAGCAGGGCGGCGGTGCGGGCATTGGCGTCGGACAGCGGCAGCAGCACAACGCGGTCGATCTTGGGCGTGCGCTTGGCATCCCAGTAGCCCTTGTTGGCGACCATCTCGAAGCGCTCGCGCGGCTGCAGGCGCACGCCGCGGAACGGGCCGGTGCCGGATGGATCGGCGGCGAAGGCGGCCCAGGCCTGCTTGGCACGCTCGGCGGGGTCGGTCACCGAAGCGGGAACAGCCGCGAGCTTGGCGTTCCAATGCGCCGGCGACGCCATGAAGAGGTTGGTGAGATTGATCGGCAGGAACGAGTCGGGCTCCGCGGTCGTCAACTCCACGGTCAGCGGATCGATGGCACGGGCGCTGCGCAGCGTCGGCATGCGCGAGACGGTGACGCCGACCTGGCTGGCGTCGAAGTGCGGCGCATCCTTGTCCAACACCTTGCGCACGTTCCAGACCACGGCATCGGCGGTGAAGTCCGACCCATCGTGGAATTTCACGCCGGGGCGTAGCTTGAAAGTCCACTTGGTCTTGTCGTTGGGGTCGACCGCCCATTCCGTGGCCAATGCCGGGATGACGACGCTCGCCTTGTCGGCCGAGGACAGATCCCACTGCGTCAGCCCGTCATACATCGGGATGCCGGTGAAGCGGTTGCCCTCGAAACCCTGGTCGGGCTGGCCGTGCGTGCGCGGAATGTCCGCGGCCGTCATGCCGATGCGCAGCACCTTCTCCTGCGCGACCGCGGTGCCGCCGAGCAGGGCAAGCGCCGTGCTCGCCAAGGCGGCGCAGCGCAGAAAGGACGAGAATGCGGTTGTCATTGTATCGATTCCTCCATTAGCCCTGCGTTGCAAGCAAGCGCCGTGCCTAAGCTCGATGGCGCCCGTCTGCTTGTCCCCGATCGTTCGATGCTCGCACACACCGTTATAGCGGGCAAGGTCGCGGTACCCGCCGGCGCAGCACTCCGAACTTCGCGAACGACCTCCGCAACTCGGATATCCTCAGATGTTGGGAGGCCATTCCATGACCGCAGAAGCCGCACCGAAAAAGAGGGCTCTGGAGGGCGTGCGCGTGCTCGACCTGTCCAATGTGCTGGCGGGGCCATTCTGCGCCACGGTGCTGGGCGAGTTCGGCGCCGATGTCGTCAAGGTCGAGCTGCCCGGCAAGGGCGACACAATGCGCAGCTTCGGCACCATGACGGCGACCGGCGCCACGCTCAACTGGCTGAGCGAGGCGCGCAACAAGCGCTGCATCACGCTCGACCTGCGCAAGCCCGCCGGCCTCGCGATCGCCAAGCGCCTGGTCGCGGAGTCCGACATCGTCGTCGAGAATTTCACGACCGGCACGCTCGAAGGCTGGGGCTTGGGCTACGAGGACATGAAGGCGGTCAAGCCCGACATCATCCTGGTGCGCATCACGGCCTACGGCCAGACCGGTCCCTACAAGGACCGGCCGGGCTTCGCGCGCATCGCCCACGGCTTCGCGGGGCTTGCCGATCTCGCGGGCGAGCCGGGCAGCCCGCCGGTGATCCCCGGCTCGACCTCGCTCGCCGACTACATCAGCGGACTCTATGGGGCGCTGGGTGCGCTGATCGCCTATGTCGGCCGGCAGCGCCACGGCGTCGGCCAGTATGTCGACATCGGCCTCTATGAGGGCGTGTTCCGCATGCTCGACGAGATGGCGGCGGCCTATGCCAAGTCGGGCTATGTGCGCCAGCGCATGGGCGCCGACACCGTGAACGTCGTGCCGCACAGCCACTACCGGACGCGCGACGGCAAGTGGATCGCGCTCGCCTGCACCAACGACCGCATGTGGCAACGGCTGTGCAAGGCGATGGACCGGCTCGATCTTCTGGCTCCGACCAAGTACGCGACCATGGATCAGCGCCTGGCCGAGCGGGCGCAGGTCAACGCGATCGTCGCCGGCTATGTCGGCAGCCTGGATCGCGACGCGCTGCTGGCGCACTGCCTGCAGCACGAAGTGCCGGCCGGGCCGATCAACAATATCGCCGACATCTTCCAGGACTCGCAGTTCGCGGCACGGCAGAACCTGGTCGAGGTGTTCGATCCGCGTGAGGGCAGGGTGGTGGTGCCCAACGTGCTGCCGAAGCTCTCGGCGACACCGGGCGAGCTGACGTGGCTCGGCGCGGACCTCGGGCAGCACAACGACGAGATTTATCGCGGCCGGCTCGGGATGTCGGCCGAGGAGATGGCGCAGCTCGAGCGCGACGGCATCATCTGAGCGAACGTCTTCCTCTCAGGAGAAGCTGGCCGTCGTGTTCACACGTCTTCGTCCTCTCCGCCGCGCAGCGGGGGAGGAAGGGGCCCCGTTGCGCAGCAATGGGGGAGGTTAGGTGGTGTCGAGTGCGGGCAAGATGGTTCGGCGGGTGAGCATCCACGCGGAGGCCCTTGACCCCTCCGCCCTCGTAAGACGAGGCCACCTCCCCATCGCGGTAACCGCGATGGGGAGGAATGGTTTTCAGCGCCTCTGGCCCAAGAACATCATCAGGAACTGGAACAGGTTCACGAAGTCGAGATAGAGGCTGAGCGCGCCGAAGATCGCGACCTTCTCGGCGGTGTCGCCGCCCCACGCCTGGGCGTACTGCTCCTTGATCTTCTGGGTGTCGTAGGCGATCAGGCCCGAAAAGATCAATACGCCCGCCACCGAGATGATGAAGCTCATCGTGCCTGACGGCCAGAACATGTTCACCAGGCTGGCCAGGATCAAGCCGATCAAGCCCATGAACAGGAACTTGCCGAAAGCGCTCAGATCACGCTTGGTCGTGTAGCCGTAGAGCGAGAGGGCTCCGAAGGCGGCGGCGGTGATGAAGAAGGTCCGGGCGACCGACGCGCCGGTGTAGCGGAACAGCAGCAGCGACAGGCTGACGCCCATCAACGCCGTGACCGCCCAGTAGACGGCCTGCACCGCCCCCACGCTCATCGATGCGGCGCGGAACGAGACCAGCAACAGCAGGCCGAGCGGCGCCAAGATCGCGATCCAGCCCAGGATATTGAGGCCGACGACGTAGCCGCCCTCGACCTGGAAGAACAGCGCGGCCAGCTCGGGCGAGGCGAACAAGCCGTAGGCCACGATGCCCGATAGCGCCAGGCCCGAGGCCATGTAGTTGTAAACCCGCACCATATGGGCGCGCAGGCCGACGTCGAATGCCGCCTGGTCGATGACCGTGCCGGTGCGGTTGAAGCTGCCGAAGTTGGGATTGGCCATGTGACCTCCGATCTTTGCGGACGAAGTCTAGCACAATGATCGCGGGTGCGAGACCACTTGTTCACGCGGCGAGATTCTCGTCTCGTGTCGGACGGCGAGCCTCCAGGCTCGCTCAAGGGTCATGAGCGAGCCTGGAGGCTCGCGGTCCAGGAGATCTTCGGCGCGGACGTTCCCACACGACACCGGGAAAGCCCTTCAGCGGAATGAGCCGTCCGCCGGTGTAGGCCCAGTCCTGCAGTTCCGCGATGCCGATGTGATAGAGCGGCTGGCGGCCGGTGCGGCCATGAAGGAGGGCGCGCGGCACGTTGACCATGTGCGGCGAGTGCGCCCGTTCGTAGAACACGGCGTGCCGCAGCGGCCGCAGAAGCTGCACGACGTGCGCGTCGTCTTGTCCTCGTAGCGCACGATCTTGCGTGCGCCCTTGGTGACGCGGAAGCGCTTGCGCCAGCTCCCGACATAGGTGGCATAGGCGGCGCCGTGGGCGCGCCGGCTGGCCGCCGAATGGTCGTGCCACGCCCAGCGGGCGGGATAGTCGATCTCGAGATGCACCGCGCCGCACAGGCATTCGCCTGCGACGCGGCCATGCTCGGCCGATTCTGCTTGCGTCATGCGCCCAGCGTATCACGCCGGTGACCTGGCACAGCCTTCTCCGGCGCTGGCGCGTAGGTGCCCGAGGCGCAGTTCGCGACGGCGGTGCGGCGCAGTCTTGCCTTGGCTATGCGGCCACGCCAACCGCCGTGCCGACCTCGTCAGGATGCGCACTCGGCCTTGGCCGAGGAGACTTATGAGCGGACCTGGAGGTCCGCGGTCCGGTGAGAGGTCTTGTCGGAGCGCGAACCTCCAGGTCCGCTTCTACCGATCACGCCGGGCGCATCGAACACGACACCCTCGTAGCCGCTCGCCGCCACTTTGCCGATGGTGGCGACGAACTTGGGCGTGCCGCCGTTGTAGACGAAGTAGCGGATGCGGCCGGCCTCGTGGCCCGGCACGTTGGAATTGTAGCCGGTGAACCACGACTTGGCCTTGCGCATCAGCATCATGCCGTACATGTCGGTGACGTGCCGCGTCCAGCGCTCCTCGGCGGCCGGGGTGGCCTCGACGCGGTCGTGGCCGTGCGCCGCCATGTACTGCAACAAGTCGGTGCACCAATTGACGCCGATCTCGATGGCGCGGGGGTAGTTGGTCGAGGCCGAGCCGCTTTGCGGGCCCGACGGCAGCAGCAGATTGGGGAAACCTGCCACCAGCATGCCGAGGAAGGTCGAGGGGCCGTCCTTCCACTTCTCGCGCAAGCTCTCGCCGCCGGTGCCCCTGATGTCGATATGGTCGTAGGCGCCGGTGATGGCGTCGAAGCCGGTGGCGTAGACGATGATGTCGAAGTCGTAGTCAGCCGTGCTGGTGCGGATGCCGGTTGCGGTGATGCCTTGCAGCGGCGTCTCGGCGATGTCGACCAGGCGCACGTTGGGTCGGTTGTAGGCTTCGTAGTAGTAGGTCTCGAGCGGCACGCGCTGCACGCCGAAGCCGTGGTCGCGCGGGATCAGCTTTTCGGCGGTGACGGGATCCTTGATGCGGCGGCGGATGCGGTCGGCCATGTACTCCGAGAACTCGGCATTGGCCGCCTCGTCCATGAAGATCTCGCGGAAGTTCGCGAGCCAGATGCCGAAACCCGGCTTGTCGTAGAGCTCGTCCCACAGCTTGACCCGCTCCTCGCGCGAGACCTCCCAGAAGCCGCGGCGGTCGGGCTCGTGCTCGAAGCCGCCCGGCGTGCGTGCGCATGTGGCGAAGATCTCGTCGTAGCGCCGGCGGATGTCGGCCATCTCCGCCTCGGAGATCAGGCTGTTGTTGAGCGGGGCGGCCCAGTTCGGTCGGCGCTGGAAGACCGTGAGCTCGCCCACCTTGTCGGCGATCTCGGCGATCACCTGGATGGCGGTGGCGCCGGTGCCGATCACCGCCACGCGTTTGCCGGCCAGCTCGACGCCTTCGTGCGGCCAATGGAAGGTGTGGAACGATTGGCCCTTGAAGAGGTCCATGCCGGCGAGCCGCGGCAGGGTGGGAATGGAAAGGAGTCCCGTCCCCAGGACGACGAAGCGCGCCGTGAGCGTGCGGCCGTCGGAAAGACCCAGCCGCCAGAGGTTCGCCGCCTCGTCATAGTGCGCGGCTTCGACACGGCAGTCGAACTGCATGTGGCGGCGCAGGGCGAACATGTCGGCGACGAAGTTGAGGTACTTCAGGTTCTCGGGCTGGCTCGAGAACCGCTCCCGCCAGTGCCACTTGTCGAGCAGCTCGCGCGAGAAGGAGTAGCCGTAGGTGTAGCTCTCGGAGTCGAAGCGGCATCCGGGATAGCGGTTGTTGTACCAGGTACCGCCGAGGTCGGGCGCGGCCTCGAGCACGGTCGCCCTGATGCCGAGATCGACCAGCTTCTTGATCTGGTAGATGCCGCACACGCCGGCGCCGATGACGATGGCTTCGTAGTCGATCAGGTCTTGGTCCCGAGTAGGCATGACCGCAGGCTAGCGCTGCGGCCGTGGCATTGCATCAGGACGGAATGCCGCTTTTCGGTCACCGAAAGGAGATTGCCGGCGCACTCACGGGAAATTCGCGTTGGCGTTGTTGGAGGTGGCCGAGGTGCCGGTGGTCGGGACCTGGCAATCGCCGAAGCTGATCGCCACCGACTGGCCCCAGTCGGTGGAATCGGCCTGGACCTGGAAGTGCAAATGCGGCCCCGAGGTGCGGCCGGTGTTGCCCGACGTGGCGATCGGCTGGCCGCGCTGCACCGTATCGCCGACCCGCACCAGCACGCCGTTGGTCTGCAGATGGAAGTACCAGCTGGTGAAACCACCGACGTGGCGCAGCCGCACGGCGTTGCCCCAGTTCTGCAGGCTGCCGTTGGGGAAGGGCGTGTTGCTCGCGGTCGTGGGCTTGGTCGGGTCGTAGCTCGTGGTCTGGTTCTGCTGCAGCCATTCGACGGTGCCCGCCCGCGCGGCGCGGAGCTGGGTGCCCGACGGCATGGTGAAGTCGAAGGCGAAGCTCTGGCTGCCGTTGTGCGAGCCTGCGGCGTTGTTGTTGCCTTGTCCGACGGTGTGCGACTCGCCGCTCTTCCACGGATAGCGGTAGGCGCCGACCGCCCGGCCTTGCAGCTTGATGAAGGCGAGCCGCAGGCCGCGATTGAAGTAGGCCGTGTCCTCGGTCTTGAAGTCGACCAGGCAGCGGGCGTGGCTGAACCATTGCGTGCCGCTGCCGGGCTGCCATACCGCGGTGTAGCGGTCGTTCTCGATCGCCATGGCGGTGAGCCGCAGGCCTTGACTGAAATAGGTCTGATCCTGCGCTTCCAGCTCCGCGCCGGTCATGCCCGAGCGCCACCACTGCGCGCCGCTGCCCGGCCGCCATACGGCGGCGAAGCGGCCGTTGTCGATCTCGATCGCGGTGAGGCGCAGGCCCTGATTGAAGTAGGTTTGGTCTTGGGCCTTGAACTCGTCGACGGTCATGCCCGAGCGCCACCATTGCGCGCCGCTGCCCGGCCGCCAGACAGCGGCGAAACGGCCGTTGTCGATCTCGATCGCGGTGAGGCGCATGCCCTGATTGAAGTAGGTCTGGTCCTGGGCCTTGAACTCGTCGATCGTCATGCCCGAGCGCCACCATTGCGCACCGTCGCCCGGCCGCCAGACGGCGGCGAAGCGGCCGCCGCGGATGGCCAGCGACTGGATGCGTAGGCCCTGATTGAAGTAGGTCTGGTCCTGAGCCTTGAATTCATCGACGGTCATGCCCGAGCGCCACCACTGAGTGCCGGTGCCCGGCCGCCACACTGCGGCATAGCCGGTCTGGGCAACGGCGGCGATCGGCTGCAAAGCGAGGATGGACAGAGCGGCCAGGGCGCTCAAAGCGCCCCTCAGCGAACGTGCGTGCATCGTTCTCCCCTCTCAAGGTCGTGCGCAAGGCATGAGAGCACATTGCGGGCAAGGTACAGCCGAGAGTCGAGGGCCGGCGGTCTTGTGGGCGGATTTGTCACAACAAGGACACTGGCCAGGGTGCCGCGATGTCGACAGCCGCGGCGGTCGCCTATGGCCGGGCCTCGCCCGCGAGCACGCCGCGCTGCTCGGCGAACAGCTTTTTCATCCAGTCGATCGCGGCGCGCACGCCGGCGGCACGGCGCAGATCGCGATGCACGACGATCCAGTAGTCGGCGGCGATCTCGCGGATCGGCGGTGTCAGCCGCTCGAGCAGGGGATGGCCGTCGCCGACATAGCAGGGCAGCACGCCGCGGCCGGTGCCGGCGCGGATCGCTTCCACATGCATCAGCATCGACGAGGCGCGCAAGGCGACCGGCCAGCCGGTCTCCAACACCTGCCGCTCGACCCAGCGCGCCGGCGCATAGTGCGCCTGCTGTTCGGTATAGGTGATCCAGGCCTCGGCCGGCGCGCCGCGCCGACGATAGACCGCGCAGGCGAAGGTGCCGGCCTTGGCGACGTAATAGTCGCCGCGGGCTGGCGGGTCGTGGCGCAGCGCCATGTCGGCTTCGCGCCGCGTCAGGTCGGCCGTCTGCCGCGAATCGACCAGCTCCAGGGTGATGCCGGCGGCCAGCGCTCGGCGGGTCGGGCCCGACAGGCCGCGCGCCAGGAAGCCCGCGGCGCACTCGCCGGTCGACACCCGCACGGTGGCCGTCGAGGCCGGCGCCGCCGCCCAGCGTCGCCGCTCCAAGGACAGCATGGCGTCTTCCACGCTTTCGGCCGCCGCGACCAGCTGCCGGCCGGCGACAGTGAGGCGCAGCCCATCAGGCAGGCGATCGAACAGACTCGCGCCATCGACGCCGGCCTCGAAGGCGGCCAGGCGGCGGGCGATGGTCGGCTGGCTGAGGCCGAGCGCGCGGCCGGCGGCGCGCATCGAGCCCGCCCGGGCGATCGCCAGGAACACACGGACGTCGTCCCAATCCATCGCGCCGAGGCTCGCCATGGCTCGCTCCTTGGTCTCCAAGCGTCGCAATGTCGATCCTACCATCGCGGCAGTGCCACGGGCACGTGCCAGGGGGCTGCGAAAACGAAGATCACGGGGCGGTGGCCACGCCGCTACGATTCCGCGTGACAGGGAGAGGAGGAGATCGCCGACATGACGCCCCGCATCATCGACCTCGGCGCTGCCCTCGCAAAGCTCGGCATGATCCGGCGGACGCCGCAATCGTCGCCGAGCGATCGCAAAGGCGGCGTCGCCGAGTTGGCGGCATATCGCGACGGGCTCGTGCTCGGCATCAAATTCGTGGGCAAGGACCATTGGGAACGACATCCCGCGGGCGACGAGCTTGTCCACATCCTCGACGGCAGCGCCGTTCTGCAAATCGTGTGCGATGACGGGCCGCCCCGTTCCTTCGCGCTCGGCACCGGCACGGTTGCGGTCATCCCACAAGGCGCATGGCACCGCCTGCTGTCGACGGAGGGCGCGACGCAGCTCGTGGTGACTCCTTTTCCTGGCGAGACCATCGAGGCCGACCTCGACGATCCGCGCGAAGTCGCACCATCGAACACGGAGACGAAGCCATGAACAATCGCGGTGTGGTGATCGCGCCGGGGCAGGGACCGGCCTCGAGCTTGACGCCGGGACGCTCGACCATGCTCAAGCTTTTGGGCGAGGCGACGGCCGGCAGCATCATGCTGTTCGAAGAAACCATGCCCGCCGGCACCAAGAGCACGTTTCACCTGCATCACGACAGCGACGAGGTCGGCTACGTCTTGAGTGGCGAGTTCACCTTCATGATCGGCGGCGAGGTCACGGCCGGTGGCGCCGGCACCTGCGCCTTCATGCCCCGCGGCGTGCCGCATACCTGGAAGTGCGTCGGACCGGAGGCCGGCCGCGTGGTGTTCCTATACACCCCGGCCAAGGCCGGCGGCCTGATCGAAGAGCAGCAACGCACCGGTCGCGGCTTCTCCGCGATGAGCAAAGCCGATCTGGCCGAGCTGTTGCAGCGGCATGGTTGGGCGTTGCTCGGGCCGTCGCCGCTGTAAGCGGGCAAGGGGTGTGGTGCAGGTGAGCTATGCCGCCCAGGCGTTGCCTTTATTGTTGTTGCATCGATACGATGTCTGTCTTCGTATCGGAGCGATCGCTTGTCCTCTGCAGACCTCGTCATCCGCAACGGCACCATCGTCGATGGTTGCGGTGGCGATCCTCATGAAGCCGATCTTGCGGTCACCGACGGCAAGATCACGACGATCGGCGGCGCCATTGCCAAAGGCGCCGAGGAGATCGATGCGCGCGGCAAGCTGGTGGTGCCGGGCTTCGTCGACGTGCACACGCACTACGATGCGCAGGTGACATGGAGCGAGCGACTGTCGCCCTCGTCGTGGAATGGCGCCACCACGGTTCTGCTGGGCAATTGCGGCGTCGGCTTCGCACCCTGCCGCGATGATCAGCACGCGCTGCTGATCAATCTGATGGAGGGTGTCGAGGATATCCCGGAGGTCGTGATGACCGAGGGGCTGCCGTGGAACTGGCACAGCTTTCCCGACTATCTCGATGCCATCGCCGCGCGGCGCTATGACGCCGATGTGGCGGCCCAGGTGCCGCACGCCGCGTTGCGCGTCTATGTCATGGGCGAGCGCGGCGCCGATCGCGAGCCGGCCACGGACGAGGATCGCCGGCGCATGGCTGCGTTGACAACCGAGGGGCTGCGGGCGGGGGCGCTCGGCTTCTCGACCTCGCGCACGCTCAACCATCGCGCCGCCGACGGCCGTAGCATCCCGACCTTGCGCGCCGAGGAGGCGGAGCTGACGGCGATCGCGCAGGCGATGCGCGCAACGGCTGCCGGCTGGCTGCAGATCGTCTCGGACTTCGAGGACCAGAGGGCCGAGATCGGTCTGTTTCGCCGGCTGGCCCGGGAGTCGGGGCGGCCGGTCACCATCTCGATGCTGCAGAGCCATGTGAAGCCCGACAACTGGCGCACGCTGCTGGCCGAGATCGGCGAGGCCAATGCCGAGGGTCTACGCATCACCGCCCAGGTGCGCTCGCGGCCGACCAGCGTGCTGCTCGGTTTCGAGCTGTCGCAGAACCCCTTCATGGGCCGGCCGTCCTGCAAGGCGATCGCCCATCTGCCGTTCGCCGAACGTCTGGCCGAGCTGCGCAAGCCCGAATTCCGTGCGCAACTCCTGAACGAGACGTCCGAGGGTGGCGGGCGCGATCGTCGCGTCGACCGCTGGGACCGAATGTTTCCGTTCGGCGATCCGCCGGACTACGAACCCGGCCCAGACAAGAGCATCGCAGCGATCGCGGCGCGCGAAGGGCGCCGGCCGGAGGCGGTGGCCTACGATCTGCTGCTGCAGCGTGACGGCCGCGAGATGCTGTATTTGCCGGTGACCAACTACGCCGCGGGCAATCTCGACGTGGTGCGCGAGATGATCGCCTCGCCCAACACGCTGATCGGGCTGGGCGACGGCGGCGCCCATGTCGGCATCATGTGCGATGCCACGGCGACCAGCTACACGCTGACCCATTGGACGCGCGATCGCGGGCGCGGCGCGCTGTTCCCGGTGGCGTGGGCGATCAAGCGGCTTGCCGCCGACAACGCCGCGGCGATCGGGCTCGACGATCGCGGCGTGCTGGCGGTGGGCAAGAAGGCCGACATCAACATTCTCGACTACGACCGGCTGCGGTTGCGCGCGCCGCAGGTGATCTACGACCTGCCGGCCGGCGGCAAGCGCCTGGTGCAGCGCACCGAGGGCTTCGAGGCGACGATCGTGTCGGGCGCGGTGGTCTATCGCCATGGCGAGGCGACGGGTGCGCTGCCAGGACGGTTGGTAAGAGGGGCGCGGAGTTCATAGCTGGGCGCGCCACTCCCGTGGCGCTCATGAATTGAAGCAGCAAGAGTGAGGCGCCACGAGAGTGGCGCGCTCCCGGCAAAGAGGGAACCATGAAAGCAGCTTTCATCCAGAAGTTCGGCGAGCCGGAGGTGCTGACCTACGGCGAGCTGCCTGATCCAGTCGCGGGGCCGGGGCAGGTCGTGGTCGATGTCGTGGCGGCGAGCATCAACGGCGCCGATCCCAAGGTGGCGGCAGGCGAGTACAAGCAGGTGACGTTTCCGGTGATCCTGGGCCGCGACTTCTCGGGGCGGGTGGGCGCGGTCGGCGCGGGCGTCAGCGATCTCGCGGTCGGCGACGAGGTGTTCGGCGTGCTCGAGACCGGCCGCGACGGCACCTATTGCGAGAAGCTCGCGGTCGGCGCAGCCGTCGTCGCCAAGAAACCGGCCGGCCTGTCGCATGTCGATGCCGCGGCGCTGGCGCTGACCGGCCTCACGGCGATCTGCGCCGTCGAGGAATCGCTGAAGCTCCAGGCCGGCGAGACCATCCTGATCCAGGGCGGCGCGGGTGGCGTGGCGTCGTTCGCCATCCAGCTCGCCAAGCATATCGGCGCGCGGGTGATCAGCACGACCAGCACGGCCAATCTCGACTTCGTGCGCAGCCTCGGCGCCGATCAGGTGATCGACTACAAGACCACCGACTTCGCCCGGGTGGTGAAAGGTTGCGACGCGGTGTTCGAGACGGTGGGCGGCGAGGTCGCGACGCGCTCTTTCGACGTCCTGAAGCCCGGCGGCCGCGCCGCCTTCATCGCCTCGGGCGCGCAGGCGCCCAAGCCCGCACGCAGCGACGTGACGGCATTGCGCCCGGCGGTGCCGCGCACGCGCAAGTACATGGAGCGTATCGCGGCGCTGGTGCAGTCGGGCGCGGTGCGCCGGCCGCATGTCACGACCTACAGCCTGGCCGACGCGCGAAAAGCCCTGCAGGTCAGCGCGGATCGCCACTTCCGCGGCAAGCTGGTGTTGAATGTTCGATAGGGGGACAGCGTGAAGGTCGGATTCATCGGCGTCGGCAACATGGGCGGGCCCATGTGCCGCAACATCGTCAAGCGCTCCAACCATCAGGTGACGGTGTTCGACTTGAACGCCGCGGCCGTGAAAGCCTGCACCGACCTCGGCGCGACGGCGGCCAAGTCGATCGCCGAGGTGGCCAAGGGCGCCGACCTGGTGATGACCTCGCTGCCCATGCCCAAGGATGTCGAGGCGGTGGCGCTCGGCGAGGGCGGGTTGCTGGAAAGCCTCGCCAAGGGCCAGACCTATATCGACCTCAGCACCAACGCGCCGTCGATGGTGAAGAAGATCGGCGCCGCCATGGCGGCCAAGGGCATCGCCATGCTCGACGCGCCGGTGAGCGGCGGCACGACGGGGGCGGAGGCCGCGACCATCGCCATCATGGTCGGCGGCGACAAGAAGGTGTTCGACGATGCGTTGCCCGTCCTGCAGTCGTTCAGCGCCAATGTGATCCACATGGGCGGGCTGGGCTCGGGCACGGTGGCCAAGCTGGTGAACAACATGCTGTCGTTCTGCAACCTCGCCGCCTTGTGCGAGGGCATGATGCTCGGCACCAGCGCCGGCCTCGATCCCGACAAGCTGCTGCAGGTCATCGCAAGCTCCAGCGGCAACTCCAACGCCATCCGGAACTTCACCCTGCGCGCGCTGCCGGGCAAGTATGCGCCGCCGTCCTTCGCGCTCGACCTCGCCTACAAGGACCTGCACCTCGCTCTCGAGCTGGGCGACGAGCTCGGCGTGCCCCTGCAGCAGGGCGCCTCGACCCACAACCTGCAGCGCCTGGCCAAAGGCATGGGCTTCGGCCCCGACGACAGCACCTCGGTGCTGCGCGTCTACGAGGCGATGCTGGGGCGCAAGGTGAAGGCGTAGGACGACGCTTGATGCGGTTCTGCTCGGCTTCGCCGGGCAGCAGGTCTAGGCCGCCTGATACCGCTTCAGCCAAGCCGGATCGGGATCGAAGCCCAGGCCGGGCGCCGTCGGGACGTCGAGCGCGGGTTGCCAGCGCGTCGCGCCGCCGTTTGCAAGCCCGTACATGTCCATGGCGGGCTCGGCCTCGATGACGGCGAAGTAGGCGGACTCCTTCATGGTCGCGAGGAAATGCAGGGTGGCGAGCGCTGCCGGACCGATGAACGGCGTGTGCGGGGCGATCGAAACACCGAGCGGCGCGAGCAACGCCACGGCACGCCGGTTCTCCGTGATGCCGCCGATCATGCAGATGTCGGGCTGGACGACGCCGACGGCCGGCGCCGTGGCGAAGGCGGCGAGCTGCTCGGCCGAGCCGAGGTCGGCGCCCAGACCGACGACGATGCGCGAAGGCCACGGCGTGTCGAGCAGCGCCTCGGGCGGCCACACCGGATCTTCCAGCCACAGAAGGTCGAGCGCCTGCCAGCGCGCGAGGTCGCGCTGCACGTCGGCGAGCGCATGGGCGTTGTTGCAGTCGGCGACGAAGGGCAGCGACGGGCCGATCTGCTTGCGCGCCGCTTCGATGATGGCGAGGTCGAACTCGTGGACCTTGACGGCGGCGACCTTGGCGTCGAGCGCGCGGTCGATGCGCGCCGCGACCTTGGCGGCATCGTTGTAGCGGTCGAGGCTGGCCATCACCGGCACGCGGCCCCGTTGCGCGCCGCCGAGCAGCGCCGAGAGCGAGCGGCCGGCCACCTTGCCGGCGATGTCCCACAACGCCATGTCGACCGCGGCCAG
>Ga0194131_10005296_pt1 | contig 18728 bp, 18 predicted proteins | sample TA2KigO120mmetaG_FD_148631 | JGI IMG/M metagenome (GOLD analysis project Ga0194131, IMG submission 148631) | Freshwater microbial communities from Lake Tanganyika, Tanzania - TA2015053 Kigoma Offshore 120m | ecosystem: Environmental > Aquatic > Freshwater > Lake | place: Tanzania: Lake... | reverse complement strand
GCTTGCAGCTGGTTGCGCAAAAAGCCAGATGATGCATGAAGCATCACAAGCCTTGCAGTAAGAATTCATCCGAGACCTTTTAAAATCATAAATTCAATTTTAATTCATTGAAGCTTCTTTTCATTTCCCCGCGATATTCTGGTGGCATAGGTGGCCATGCTGCGATGCTTGCAGATCAACTGCGAAAATACGGATTTCAGGTTGATTTTCTTGAACCGCCAAAAATTCCAATTAAAAATTTTAAAAATCCAAGCTTTGTTATTACCAGCTCTATCTCGAGTTTCTTTAAGGGTAGTTATGATATAGTACATGCATTCAATGTACCGTCTGCTTTTGCGATGCGGACGGCACGTGCAAAAAAAAGAATACTCTCAATTCATGGTATTTTTAGTGATCAAGTAAATGCACTTCATTCTAGCATCCTGAGTAATATTTCCAGTGTTACTGAAGAAAATGTTCTGAAATGGGCAGATAGATTAACAACTGATTCAAAAGCATCACAAAAGATCTACAAAGCAAAATTGGGATTGAACTTTATGTATATGCCTAGTCCTATTGATACTAAAAAGTTTCAAGATCTGGGAGATATTGAAAAAAACGATAATCAAATAGCATACATCGGAAGAGATAGTTATGAAAAAGGAATAGATATTCTTAGGCAAATAGAACCAAAGATAAAAGGAAACGTAGTTTATTGTACCAGTTTGCCTTGGAGAGAGGCCATGCGCGTATTAAAATCTTCAAGTCTGATTGTTATACCTTCAAGAATGGAAAGTCTTCCTACCGTCGTAAAAGAAGCATTTTATCTAAAAATACCTGTCATTGCCACCTCTGTAGGTGGAATGCCGGAGCTAGTAGTTGATAAAAATACAGGAATATTGGTACCGCCTGAAAATCCAGATAAACTACTTGAAGAGATCAACCATTTATTACAAAATAAAGAATATTGCAAAAAATTAACAGATGCCGCATACAATTTTGTTATAAATAATATGACTTGGGATGTGATTTTGCCGAACTATGTGAACTTTTACAAGTCTTTACTAAAATCCTAAATCAGTGAATACTTTTTTAGAGACATTAAAAAATTACTGGCAATTTTCGGCCAATTAAAATTCTCGATAACGAACTGTCGGCCTGATTTACCAATTACTTTTCGCTTGTCTTCATCATGTAGTAATGCGTCAATCCTCTCTATTAGAGTTTCATGATCTCCTCTCTCCATGAGAAATCCCGTCTTGGTGTCATTCATTAATTCTGGTATGCCGCCAACCCTTGTTGCAATTATTGGCCTTTCCATAAGTTGTGCCTCAAGCAACGTTAGAGGAGACATGTCTATCCCACTCAATAACAAATAGATATCAATCTCACTCAAGTACTCTCTGACCTTATCTGGGTACTGCATATGGCCTAACCACTTGAAATTCTCGTATTTGGCTAATCTTGAGAGGATGTATTCTCGATATGGGCCATCACCCACCCAGTAAAATATAGTATGTGGCATCTTTTTCAACACTGGTTCTAGAGTTAACATCTCTCGTGCCTTTTCCCAAATAACTACGTTTTGAAGCAAACCTACACATGGATGATTCAACTTCATCCCTTCTACAGGATACCAGTTATCTGGATTGATTCCCTGATACATGATATCTGTGTTTTTCATTGGATAGTGTTCCTTTGTTCTATCTTCCAGATGTCTGCAAATTGGCAAGATCAACTCTGCTTGCTCAAAACACTTATTTGCAATTCTTCCCCATCCCAATAGCGCCAAACGTTTTGGTGTTGATCTGTAGAGTGTTTCTTTTGCCATCTTCATCTCCATCCAATAATCTCCCCTCAGATGAACAAGCAATGGAATCTCTATCTTTGAGGCGGCAAGGCCAAAATGTCTCTGTCTATCTACCAAAATTGCGTCTGGTTTGAATGACTTTACAAGCTTGTTGAATTTGGCATTGCTTTGAATCCAGTTGGAAATTTTTCTACTTGGAAATCCATCACAATAATCTGTGTCTAAAACTACTTTGGATTCAACTCCGAATCTGACTAGCTCGTTTGAAAATTCTCTTAGATGAAATAATTTTGATGGTGAGCCGCCTATTAAAAGTCGCAATTGATCTCATTTGTTGCAAGTTCTGAATTAATTTATTCTAGCTGGTATTGCGACCTTTAACCAATCATTTAGAGTAACCTTTGGCGTCCACTTCAACAGCTCCTCGGCAAGGCTTGCATCTGCTACTGACTCTTTTATGTCTCCTTCAAGTGTGGATCTGTGAGCAGGAGACAATGCAAGACCTGATTCCTCTATGATCATCTTGGCAAGCTCCAAAATTGTTATGCTATGACCTGTGCCTATGTTGATAAACGCATGTTTTATGGGATTTTCCATTGCGGCCATATTCGCGTTTACTACATCGCCAACATAGACAAAATCTCTAGTCTGTGAGCCATCACCGTTGATCATTGGAGGCTTATTTTCGTAAATATTATTCAAAAATTTCTTGATTACTCCGGCATATTCCTTAGATTGCCGTTCTCCAAAAATGTTAAAGTATCGTAATCCAATTATACTTGCTCCTTGTTCGGAGTATTTTTGAGCTAATTTTTCATCGTCTAGCTTTGTTTGTGCATACGGATTGATTGGATTCCTTGGATGATCTTCTCTTATTGGAATCTTGATTGGATTACCATATACACTAGAAGAGCTTGCATATACTACTTTAAAGCCGTCTTCTTTTGCAAGTCTGAAAATATTCTCAGTTCCTCTAACATTTACATCATGATATTCGTCAGGAATTCGAAATGAATCTGGCACTGAAGCAAGTGCAGCTTCGTGGAAAACACCATCCACATTTGCAAGTTTTTTCTTTAACATCTCGTGATCTCTAATATCACCTTCGACAAATTCCACCGTGTCGATAAATTTTACCATATTTTCTTTCTTACCTGTCTTTAGATTATCAATTACAATTACAGAATGGCCTGCATCAGATAGTGCTCTAACCAAATGACTTCCGACAAAACCAGCACCACCAGTAACAACAAATCTCATTGTTCTTCTCAATTTACATGCATTGATAAATTTTGATTATGAATTATACTCTGAATTGGTTCATCCTTCACAAATTATATTAATTATTCAAAAAACACAATATCGTAATTGGAGAAAATGAGTGTGAATCAAAAGTTTAAGAGTGTAGATGATTTTAAAAAGGCACTACAGACACGTAATCTACATGTTAGTGTAGTTGGTATTGGCAGAATTGGACTCCCTACTGCACTTTCGTTTGCTGATTCTGGTTTACACACTACTGGAATTGATATCAATGCAAACCTAGTCAAAATGATCAATTCCGGAGATTTTCCACTAAAGGATGAACCTGGATATGATTTGATATTTGATAGAGTTAACAATACACAGTTTTTTGCAACAACTGACATCAAGGCAGCGCTTGAACAAACTGATGTCATTTTGTTATCGCTTCCAACCCCAATGAATAATGCAAATGTGCCCGACTATATGGCGCTAAAATCTGTCGCAAAACAACTTCATGATCTAATGAAAGAGGGAACTTTGGTAATAGTGGAAAGTACAGTAGAACCGAGTTTTATTGAAACAGATTTCATACCGATCATTGAAGGTGTTGATAAAAAATTTGTTACTGACAAAAACTTTCTAATTGGTGTTTGTCCAGAAACTGCTAATCCGGGAGAGATACTAAAAGATTTTAAAAAATTACCAAGATTAGTTGGCGCTACCTCTGAAATGACTACTAACATAATCACGGAATTATACCATCATGTATTTCCAGTTGATTTAATAAAAATGTCTGATTGTAAAACTGCAAATGCAGTAAAGCTAACTACAAATGTTTTTCGCGATATCAACATCGCTTTTATAAACGAATTATCTCTTCTTTTCGAAAAATTGGGCATTGATACATTCAAAGTTTTGGAAGCTGCAAAAACAAAATACAACTTTCAAGTTCACTATCCTGGCGCTGGAGTTGGTGGGCCATGTTTACCTGTAAACTCTTATCAAATGTTGAATATAGCTAAAAAATACATAAAGGATTTCAAAATAGTAAGAATCTCACGTGAAGTCAATGAGTACATGCCCGCACATGTAATCGAGTTAGTAGTAGATGGATTTAACAGTGCAAAAAAACAATTGAAAGACAGTACAGTAGTCATATTGGGTGTGTCTTACAAACCAAATGTGAAAGACATACAACTTTCACCAGCTGAAAAAATAATTGAAAAACTTCAGCAACTAGGAACAAAAATAAAAGTATATGATCCATATTACAAATCAGTACAAGTATTTGACATAAACGTAGAAAACAATCTAGATGCAGCAGTATCTGATGCTGATGCAGTGATAATAGTTACAGCACATGAAGATTTTCAAGATCTAGATCCAGCATTTCTTGCATCAAAAATGAAAAAGACTCCAATATTGGTTGATTCAAGAGGGATAATTGATGGTAATTCAGCAAAAAAAGCAGGCATGATATTTCGTGGTTTAGGGCGTGCTATCTCCTAAAATTACTCCTAATAATTCATTAGTAAACAATATTCTTACACTAAGATATGACCCATCACAAAAATCAATTTTACCAAGAATTAATCCAAATAATTTCAAAAATACCACTCCCTCATTAGATCAAATAGAATATCTGATTGAAAAATCGCTTAAAAAAATAAAAAACAAACCACCAAAAATTGCAATAGCGCTGAGTGGTGGCATAGACTCAACACTTGCACTCTTTTTTTTGAAAAAATTTTTTCCTGATTCAAAAATAGAAGCAATATCAATCAAATTTGCAAATAGTATAGATGAATCTCAGACAGCCGGAGAAATTACAAAATATTTTGATGTTAATCATCATATCATACATGTAGATAATTATCTCGAGGAGCTACCAAGAGCTATCAGCATTGTTAAGATGCCATTCTGGGATTTGCATTGGTATTATGTAGCAAAAAAAGCAAGAACATTGGCAAAATACATTGCAACAGGAGATGGCGGAGATGAAATATTCGGTGGCTACACTTTTAGATACAAAAAATTCCTATCGCTAGTCAAACCTGATTCCAAACCACTACAAAAAGTTAAAGCATACATAGAATGTCATGAACGAGATAGTGTCCCTGACCAATTAGAACTGTTTGGAACAAGATCTACTTTTTCATGGGAAGATATTTACAATATTCTATTGCCGTACTTTGACAACTCTCTCCCGTCTATTGACCAGGTATTTCTGGCAGACTACAATGGCAAATTATTATATAATTTCAGCCTAGTTAGCAAACGACTCAACGATAGTTTCAAGTTATCGACCATAACTCCTCTGATATCAAAAGAATTGATGTCATATACTATGGAAGTGTCTCACTCATTCAAATATGATGAAAAAAACGATCTAGGCAAGCTGCTCTTAAGAAAACTACTTTCAAAATACAATTTGAATCACTTGGTATCGAATCAAAAATTAGGATTCAGTGTAAATACAATGAATCTTTGGGAATCACATGGCCACAGGTTATCCAATGAATATCTGAGAGATTCAAGAGTAGTGTCAGATGGTTGGATAAATCAAAAATGGGTTTCCAAATATCTTGATAAAGAAAATCTAAACGTTAGATACGTAAACAAATTCTTGGGAATATTGGCACTTGAATTATGGTACAGATTGTTTGTAACCAAAGAAATCAAGCCTACACTAAGACTAAACTAATTATTTTTTATCACAATGTCTGTAACATCACGTATGTCATATGGAGCATAACCATTACTCCAATATGCTTTGTCTTCTAATAATGGATAATTCCCATTAAAGTACGCATTAAAGATCACACGAAAAGAGTTGACTGGCGTAATTTTTTCATACAGTTGATCTTTTACATCACCTGGTAAATAATACGCATTAAAGTTTGAGAATCTTTGTCTTAACATGTCGTCAGTCGGATTCTTCCAATCAATAAATCCAGTACCGGTGTCTGATTGTATGATAATTATTGGTTCTTTGTCTTTGTTTTCAAGCAAACTATCAACCATAATTTGAGTTTCTTTATTGACGAATTTTAGCTGGTCAATATATCCAAGTTTCTCATCCCATTTCTCAGAATAGAGTGACGTACCAGGAACTATGGACTCCCCGTTAGGTCCGAATACGTATGGAGAATGCGGAACCAACATATGCGCAAAGACAAAAACTGGCTCTTCATAATCATCCTTTATTGTCGGTAGTTCTGAAAATGTACACAGGACTCTGTCTCTTAATTGCTGCTCTGACCATCTCTCTACAAAGTAACCAATCATGCTTGTCCTTGTTACTGTTTCTAACAAAACAGAGTCGATAAATTTTTCATCTTTGCACAAGATTACATCCACATTTTTGAATTCATCAGGTGATACCCACCCTGAATTAAAAATCACAATTTTGTATCCAAGTGATTTGAAGTTCTGTATCACTTCGCTGTTGAATAATAGTTCTCTGACTGGGAGGTAGTTTTTAGATTCGTTTCCCAGTTGATCGGCAAAATAATTGATGTATCTCATATTCATGGAGGATGGCACAGAAAAATGTGTCATTGGGTAATTACTGTGAGAGTCAGCAGGAAGGTAGAATTCCTTTTCGGTCAGATATGATGTAAATTTACCATTATCATACTGCAAAAACTCTAGGCCTCTTGGACCAGCGTATTCATCTAATATGATGTAATACACATCTGGAAGTTTTCCTAGTTTGGTTACATCAAGTTTATTTGTATTTCTTGAATCGGTTGTTGACTCAATGTCGTATTTATCAGAAATTATGTAATTCTCGTTTATGCCATATGTTGCAACATTGACCAAAATGATTGCAATTAGCGTGACTGAAATCACATTGGCAACAATTGTCGTATTATCTAGTTTACGGTTTGTACGCACAAAATAGTACGTACTAATTATGAAACAAATCAAAAATGGAACTATGAGATATCTATGCCTGCCTACATCAGCGCCGACAACGGCATAATCTTTGACGACATTGTAAACATGACCATATATGAAAAATAACACAAATCCAATAGAAACAATCAGGCCTGCTTTTCTTCCGCTTTTGAGCACAAGGCGTAAAACAATCCAAATTGCAAAAGAGATGCCAACTAGCAACATCACAGGGAGTATAACATCTTGCGGTAACAATTCATGCATATTTACTGAATATGAAAAAACAACTGGAAATAACGCAAATAGAAATGTGTGAGCTACTATTGATTTAGAGATATTCAAGTTACACGGTCTCTTTTTGCATGTAATAAATAGTCCTTTCTGAATCTTTCACTTTGATCTTTTCTTTAATATTGAAAAATTTTTTAAAATGATTTTCAAAATTCTCTTCCGTATATTCTGGAAAAATATCCTCACGTGTAACAAGTAATCGTTTTACCTGAGAATCAGTTTTTGGAACAAACTCTATAATTAGACTTTTACAATTTACGGCAAAAAACTCTCCAAGCATATCAAGGGGAACGTTATTTGATATTGTAAGATGATGAATTAAAGCCAAAGCGAGAATGGCGTCTACAGGGCCACGATTGGTCAACGAAAGTCTTTCTTGATTTTGCCATCCTATGGATGGACTAGGATTAGTCAAATCTACTAACAATGGCAATATCCTGATCTCCTTTTTTTGGACGCAATCTAAGAAATTCTTTTCAACTGCGGCGGGATCTATATCAAAGGAAACCGTATTGATACCTTTACTGCTCGCTATGCGACTAAATATGCCGGTATTTGCTCCAATATCCCATAGGTTTGATGGTTTGATTTTTTCAAGTAATTCTGAGACTATAATCTGTTTTTGCTCAAATGCATCTTTGGAATAGTTTGTGTCAGAATAGTAATCTGACCATTCTGTTCCACCCGGTTCCCAATTTTGTTTTTTTATGGTGGAATGAAGGCTTTCAACAATTCCAATGAAAGACCGTTTGCCCAAGTTGTAATCCTTTACCTTGACTTCCTTACTTTCATAGTGCTTTTGGCTTTTAGCATGAGCATGAATGTGTGCAAATAACGACATCATAGATAAGGTACGCATTGGTAGCAACTTGTCTGCAAGATCAAGCGGTATGCCGTCTATGTAGATCCTTAGTAGCTGATTTAGTCTTATGTCCTTATGACTCATCAGCGCAAGCGGTGCAAGGAAGTGCTGACAGAACTGCTTGTAACCTTTCCAGACTTGTCCATCCTTATATTTTTCAAAAGATAGTGTATCAATGAGGACTGGCTTGCCTTTTTTGAATTGGATGTTGTATGAACTGCAATCCTTTAAGGTCATTCCAAAATCTATTGCAATTTTTTGAATTTCAATTGTAGTTAGTGCTGCCTGTTTTAATTGACTAAAACACCACTCGTATGGATATGATATAAACGGAATTAGCTCGGGTTGAATTATTTTGTAGGCTGTTTGCGGTATTAGTGGAGCAATATCTGCCTCAACATGTGGAATGAGCAGATCTTTTTCAACTAATTTTATGTAGAGTCCTGAATCAATTAAATGATCGTATTCGTTTTTGTATGATTGATTTATTTGTCGATAAAGCGTACCATCTTGCACATAAAGAAACCCACTAGGATCCCTAAACGAGCTTTCAATTTTGCGGTTCTTCATTCTTTCTGTTACTTCGCATGAACCTTTCTTTAAATTTATACCAATACAATTTGATTGTAATTCCTATTCCAACAAGTGCACCGATAATCATCTGAATTACCACGCTTCCGCTTCCGGGATCAATATAGCCATAAGCATCTTTTAGATAAAAACCAGAAAAAACAAGGCCTACTAACATCATCATGGTACGGGTATTCAAGATTGAGTAAATTTTATTCACGATCGATATAACCATTTGTATTTAAGCAATTTTGTAATATTGCAAGTTCGTCATTATTCAAATCATCGTCTTAAGATTTGTAATGAATCTCTCGGTAGTTTTCTCCCAATCAAAATTTTTTTGAGCGAAAGCATGTCCAGATTCGCTCATATTCTTTGATAATCTTTGGTCATTAAGTAAAGTAGTTATCTTTTCAATCAGTTCTTTATGGTTGCCTTGGCTCACAAGAAATCCTGTTTTATTTTCGATCATGGCTTCTGGCGTTCCGCCCACGTTGGTAGCAATGACTGGTACTTTCATAATCTCGGCTTCTACTATTGTCATTCCAAAAGTGTCATATCCAGTTAGTAATGCATACACATCAATAGAGCTCAAAAACTGTCTTACCTGGTCTGGATAACTCAATTTTCCTAACCATTTGAAATTTTTGTATTTCCCAAGCACAGATAGAATTTTGTCTTTGTATATTCCGTCACCGGCCCAGTAAAAGGTAACATGTGGTAGAGCCTCCAATACCTTAGTCAGTGTTAGCATTTCTTTTGTTTTTCCCCATATTGATGCATTTTGTAACAACCCAACACAAGGATGTTTTAGATCTAATCCTTCTGTTCTGTGCCAGTATTGTAGATCGATACCATCTTGAAATATCATGGTCGATTTATCCGGATAATGTGATTTGACTATCTTGGAGAGATATTCTGAAAATGGTAAAATTACGGTTGCACCATTAAGACATTTTTCCGTAATTCTGCTTCTCAACCAAAATATAGAATGTGATTTTAATGATAAACGCGTGGTTTCTTTTGCCCACTTTAACTCAGACCAATAGTCTCCTCTTAACTGCACAAAGAGCGGTAATCTGTTTTTTATGGCGGCTAGCCCAAAATGTACTTGCCTGTCGACAAAAACTGCGTCTGGCTTGTATTGCTTGACTAACTCATTAAACCTATGGTACGGCCTTATCCACTGACCTATGTCTTTACTTGGAAAGCCATTGCATACTTCTACATCTATTACCAGCTTGCAATTTATATTGTGTTTCTGAAGAGTCTCGCTAAATTTTTTTACATAATCTAACTTATTTTTTCCTGCACCTATCAACAATCTAATATCATTTGACATTATCAAAGCTTCTAATTTTCCAAGGTAAATTTACATTACTAATAATTAATCAAAATTGATAAAAAATCATTCTTCAGATTTTGGTATTTTCCTTTAACATTAATAAAAAAGCAATAATAGCTAGTCAACAGCCCTACACTTTATGAATGGAAAAATTGCTATATCTGTAGCAATAGCGTTTTTTATTGTTTTCTTGTCATTTATTCCGTTTTATCAAACATTTCGTGTCCATAATGTGTGGGAAATACAAAACGATCCATTTTTTTCACAAATAGCCAAGTCCTCACAAAATAAGATTTTCATCTTGGGCGGTAGTGCAGTAGGGCAACTTAACACAACCGATGTAAATGATATTGTTTCTAAGAATCTAGAAAATTATGAAGTCTTCAATCTTGCATACAATGGTGATTTACCGAATCTTAGGTTACAATCATTGGATTCCACAATAAATGCAAAACCCACTATTGTATTCTACGGTATATCATATTGGAGCATATCAGATTATGCTGAGCAAGGAAATACGTTATCTTTTCTGGGAAAAAACTTTGAAAATATTGATTTGAATTCAATAAATCCAAAGGCTACAACACTAAATGCAATTAGAATCGCATTTGGAGATGATACTGGTTTCTTTCCCGAAGATAAAATTAAATTAAAAAATACGCCTTTTTTCTTTTTTGCCCAAGACCAAATGATTATTGCCGATGAGGAAAAGCTAAAAAAACTTGATGTTGACAGAACAATGAATAAGGTTCACCAGAATCCAGATACGAGCATACAATTACAGGCGTTCAAAAAAACAATTGAAAAATTACAAAAAAATAATATTAAAGTAGTTGTGTTTGCCGTACCACTGCATAAAAATTATCTTCAGGTTGTGCCAGAATCTGACAAGGAAAAATTCAAAAACACTTTAGATGAAATATCACAAGATTATGATGTTAGAATTTATGATTTCACAAATAGATATTCACAATTAGATATCTGGAAAGATCCATACCATGTAGCATTAAATCCTAAATCAAATATTTTCAGCCACGATATAGCTCAGATGATACTTTCGGAAATCGAATCGTAATGTTATTCAACAGTTTAGAGTTTGTAGTCTTTTTTACTCTAGTTTTAGCAGTTATCGCAGTAATCAAACATAGGTATTTTCAACATTTGTTTATTCTGTCTGCCAGTTACTTTTTTTATTATTTTTCAGGCACATATTTTATTTCAATTTTGATAGCTTCTACTATCATAGATTATTTTCTTGGAAAAGAAATATTTCGAGCAGAAACTATCAAAAAGAAAAAACTAATTCTCACAATTAGTATTATATTCAATCTGGGCTTATTGGGTTTCTTCAAGTACACTAATTTTGCAATTGAACAATTTAATGGTCGGTTACAAAACTTCAATGTGCAACAAATACCATTATTGGATCTAGCTCTACCTGTTGGCATTTCTTTTTACACCTTTCATTCAGTAGGTTATCTAATAGATGTGTATCGTGGGCATATCTTACCAAGTAAATCGTTAAGAGATTATGCAATTTTTGTTGCATTTTTTCCGCAGCTAGTTGCAGGACCAATTTTACGCTCAAAATTATTCTTGCCACAACTAAAGGAAAAATTTGAATCGTCCGATAAAATTAGACAGTTTGTAATTGAAAATCCAAATCTAAAGCTAGGGATTACACTCATGGCTTTTGGATTTTTAAAAAAAATGTTCTTTGCAGACAATATATCTCAATTACCAAATGAAATATTCCTAAATCCAATAGGACTTGATTCTTTTACCGTTATTCTAGGAACAATTGCCTTTGGAATTCAAATCTACTGTGATTTTTCAGGCTATTCAGATATTGCAATAGGTGCAGCACTAATACTTGGTATCAAAATACCTAAAAACTTTAACAAGCCATTTTTTGCCACTTCGCCTACAGAGTTTTGGAGAAGATGGCACATCAGTCTGTCATCATGGGTACGAGATTATCTGTATCTGCCACTAGTTTTCAATAGGAGAAAATCTTTAACTGCAGTATTTTTGGGCATGATGTTCACATTCTTCTTACTGGGCTTGTGGCATGGAGCAGGATGGAACTTTATTGTATTTGGCTTGTTGCATGGAATCTATGTTGCTATAGATACTATAATTAGAATGAAATTCCCATCTTTGACTAAACTAGTTTTTTTTAAAACAAAGATTGGTACTATAATCTCAATTCTGTTTACACAATATTTGGTATTTTTTGCATTCATTGCATTTAGAATACAAGATGTGGATCAACTTTCATACTCAATGCAAAAATTTGTACTCCTAGATCTACAGACAAATGAGGTATTGGCAGTAATTTTACAAAATAAGGTATCTGTAGCCTTGTTGTTCCTATTCGTTATTTTACATATAGTTTCATATAAAAAATCAAATTTAATCGAGTCAATATCCGACTTGAAGCTCAGATATTGGACGCTCTTTATTACATTAATAATAGGAGCAGTTCTCTATCTATATGACGCAAATCCGGACGATTTTATCTATTTCAGATTTTAGGATATATGATGCATTAATAAAATACAACACAGTGGTATTTGCCAGTTGAAGGTAACAATTCACCAGCCAAATTATTTCCCCTACTTAGGATTTTTTCATAAGCTAACCTTGGCAGATATTTTTGTTGTATTGGATGATGTTCAATATCAATATGATCACACAAACAGAAATAAGATTATGGCCAGAGATGGAAACTGGACTAGGATAATTATACCCACCAAAAGAGAACACAAATTTTCACCGATAAACCAAGTAGAAATTGATAATAAATCAAATTGGAGAGAGACAAATTGGCAAAAAATCATCGAGTCATATAACGATGCCCCATTTTTCAACTTGTACAGGAGCTACCTGAATGATCTTTACAAACAAGAATGGAACTTTCTATTTGAGATTAATTTTGAAACAATAAAAAAAATATTAGAATGGTTAGGAATAAAAATTACACTTATCCGTTCATCAGAATTAAACATATCCGATGAGGCTACTGGAAGGCTGGTAAAAATTTGCAAAGCCGTAGGGGCTGATACATATGTTTCTGGTCAAGGTGGAAGACAATATCTGAACGAGAAATTATTTGGTGATAACAACATATCTTTAGAATATCAGAATTATGCCACAGTATCCTATTCACAACACCTATCAAATACATTTGTCCCAAATCTGTCTATTCTAGATCTGTTGATGAATGTAGGCACAAAAAGTTTGCAGCTAATTAAAGACTCCAGTAACTAACCATTCATTTTTCTGATCTTATAGACAAAATAATCTAAATAGTCATGACGCTTAACACATTCATAAAAAACAACCTCAAAGCCAAGTTCTGAAAATAATTTCTTGTAAAATTCAAAAAGAAAGTCTATTTCTAAATTATCTGTATTGAGAACACCATAAAATTCCTCTCTACGCTTTTTCCATAATGGCCATTGCTCATAATTGATAGGTTTTTTGTTTATGTTAAAAATGAGAATCGCTTCGTTGCTGATTAATTTTGGTATATTTTCTAATACCTCAAAATGTTCACAATACTGAGGTACGTTATTTAGAGAAGGACCATATTGATTCATGGGATTATCAATTACAATTAGATCAAACTTGGGCAGATCAACAGAATTTCTTAACGTTTCAATGGTATCGATGATCTTTATCTTGGCTTTTGGCAAATTCTTTTTTAAATCGAGTTCCCATCTATTATCGATCTCCCACACTTCAAGTGATCTCACTTCATCTGCATAAGCCATGGTGTGCCAATCTCCACCTCTTGCAAACAACTCAATGGCAGTCATATTTCTGAGATCTGTATCATGTTTTTGTAAAACACTGATGAGTTGACGCATTCTTGCATGGAATAGTTCCTTATTAGGTTCGATTGGACTGGAACGGATGTTATTATTCACGTAATGATTGACGTATTGCCTGTATTTAGATCGTGATGGATAGTAGATAAGAATAGTTTATCTATTAATCAGTTAGATTGTCGATGAAGTCATTTGGAACGAAGCACAATAAACGAGTTTAAGGGCAAAACGATTCTAATAACTGGTGGAACAGGCTCAATCGGCCTTGGACTTATCAAACAACTGCTTCAATGTAGTCCTAAAGCAATCCGAATATTTGCAAATGACGAAAATTCTATTTTTGAAACAAGGAGGACCATAGGTGAAAATCCGTTATTCAAATACATGGTTGGTGATGTACGTGACAAGGAAAGATTGCAACTAGCAATAAGAAATGTAGATATTGTTTTTCATGCTGCGGCAATGAAGCACATAGACATATGCGAACAAAACCCATTTGATGCAGTAAAAACGAATGTCATAGGCACAAGCAATATTCTTGAAGCCGCAATATTGGAAAAAGTATCAAAATTCATCTTTATTAGTACTGATAAGGCCACAAATCCTACAAGTACTCTTGGTGCAAGCAAATTACTGGCAGAAAGATTGGTACTAGATGCCAGTTCATACACAGAAAACGGAAAAACACTATTTGCCATAGCCAGATTTGGTAATGTTATAGGATCACGCGGATCTGTATTCCAGATATTTTATCATCAAATTAGAAACGGAATTCCACTTACTGTTACTGACGCCAGAATGACTAGATTCATTATGTCGATTTCAGAAGCCGCATCGATGATTTTACAAATGACGCATATTGCAAAAGACGGCGAAATTTTCATACTAAAAATGCCCTCAGTACGCATTGAAGATCTGGCAAGAGCCATGGTCGATGTTTATAAAAAACGATACCCACATACCAAAATCCCCCCAGTTAAAATCTCAAAAACTAGGGAACATGAAAGATTTCATGAATTCCTAGTTACAAACGATGAATTACAATACTGTCATGATGTGGGCAATATGTACAAAATTTCAAAAGTGATAATGAGCGAGAAAAAAATCAGTTTTGAACAATTAAGCTCGGAAACTGCTAAACGTATTTCAAAGGAGAAACTATACGGTTCTATTAATGAATTATTAAACGAATACGTATCTTACTAGAACCAATCTAAGGATAAATAGCCATTTTATGGATAGTTTGTACATGACATGGAAAATTCCACTTTACAAGGTTTTGTGGGATAATGAAGACATCAATGCAGTATCAAAAGTAGTAAAACGTGGAATGGATTGGGCCATAGGTCCAGAGATAGAAGAATTTGAAAAATTACTGGCGGATTATTTGGGCATGGATTATTGTCAAGTTTTTAATTCTGGAACCTCTGCTGGACACGCGGCGTTACTTGCGATGGGAATAAAATCATCAGATAAAATAATTGTGCCATCGTTTACCTTTATTGCAACTGCAAACTGGACATTGATGGTTGGAGCCAAACCCAATTTTGTTGACATCGAGGAAGAGACAATGGGTTTAGATCCAATACAAATAGAATCATCTATAACAAAAAACACCAAACTCATCATACCAATTCATTATGGTGGTATGCCGTGCCGTATGAAAGAAATCATGAATGTGGCAAAAAAAAGAAAAATTCCTGTGTTAGAAGATGCAGCTGAGTCATTTGGTGCTTCTATTAAAAATAAAAAAGTAGGTACATTTGGAGACATGGCCATTCTAAGCTTCGCAGGAAACAAAGCTTTGACCACTGGTGAAGGAGGTGCATTAATTACAAACTCCAAAAAACTCTATGAAAAATTCAAATTATTAAGATCTCACGGTCGTCTGATTAACCAAAATTATTTCTCATCTAATGAAACACCGAATTATGTTAGCCTTGGATATAATTGGAGGATGCCTAGTATGGTAGCAGCATTAGGAATCTCACAACTGACGAAGTTTGAAAAATTAATTAAATTGAGACGAAATAACGCCGCTTATCTCTCAGCACGATTAAGTAAATATGCAATACAAGTCCCAAGAGAGCCCCTTGGGTACAAACATGCTTACCAACTCTATTCAATAAGATTACCAAATTCTAAAATTAGAAACCAACTTATGAAATTTCTTACTAAAAAAGGAATAATGTCCAAAATATTCTTTGAACCTGTTCATATGACACATTTTTATAAAAAACTAGGATATGGTACAACAAAATTACCAATAACTGAAAAAATTTATGATCAAATACTTACTCTTCCAATGTATCCTGGATTAACAAAAGATGAAATGAACTTCATTTGTGATTCTGTTGCCGAGTTTATGGAAAAAACTAAATTTTTGTCTTAAACCGTGCAGGTATACCGGACCATAACTGATTCTTTGGAATATTTTTGTTGACAAATGAGTACGCTGCGACAATAGAATTTTCACCAACCGTGACGTTGGGCATTATTGTACTGTGGGTTCCAATCTTGCAGTTTTTTTTAAGAATTACGGGACCTCTCTTGTTGTCAATTGTTGAATGTGAGTATATGGCACAATGTGATCCGACCTGTACATTATCTTCCACTTCAACTCCATAATGTGAATTTATGTACGTAAATTCCCCTATATCGAAATTTTTGCCCATTTTCAGTTTCCCTGGATACTGAACAAGATAGTTGTACTTCGTCATCTTTCCATGTCTTATTGTGGGTTTTTTCCATTTCACGCCTTTTATCATTTTATAGTCAAACTTTCAGTATTTTTTATTTAACTTTATCAGTCATTCGTAAATTTGATTAAAAATTATTATTAACCTAGCAAATAGTGATGGTTGTGAACATTTTAGTGACTGCCGCGCATCCAGATGATGAAGTCATAGGCATGGGTGGTACAATTAAAAAACTATCAAAAAACAACAAAATCATTTTATGCGTGGTTTCAGAGGGGGCTTCTGCTCAATACACAGACAAAAAAATGATCAAAGTGCGGAGAGATGCATGCAAAGACTCTGGTAAAATTCTTGGAATATCTGAGTTCATTTTCCTTGACTTTCCTGATATGAGGCTAGATACAATACCTCACCTTGAAATTAATCGTGAATTAGAAAAAATCATTAGTAAATACACACCAAAAATTGTCTACTCTCCACCTCATCATGACCTAAACAAAGATCATCAAAAAGTCTACGAATCATGTCTGATTTCTACAAGACCTTCATCAAGTTCTGTCAAACAACTATTGTGTTATGAATTACCAGGTATTGTAAAGGAACCATTTCATCCCAACATATATGAAAACATTGTGAAAGAAATGCCATTCAAAATTAAAGCATTTAAAAAATACGACAGTGAAGTTGAAAAATTCCCTCATCATAGGTCTGTTGAATCGCTTGAAAATCTTGCAATTCAGAGAGGAATTGAATGTGGACACAGGAAAGCAGAAGCGTTTGATCTAATACGAAGTATCCTAGATTAATTTGAAACCGAACATTTTGTTTTTAGTATTTGATTCATTTCGTGCTGACAAATTTTATGGCAAAGATAAAACCTCAAAAACACCAAATATTGATCCATTGCTGAAATCTGGAGTCTATTTTACGCAAGCTATTCCTTCAGCAGATGGCACGACTCTTTCGCTTAATAGTATTTTCACTGGACTCTATCCATTTGTTACTGGTACGAGAGAGATGAAACTTTCACTTGAAAATAAGAATTATGTTGGAGCTATTCGAGATTTTGATTATAATATCTATGGCATAATGCCAAAACTGACATCTTATTCACCTTTATACAATTTATGTATAAATCAAGACTCAGTATATGATGGAGGACCTCCTGCTCAATCTCTTTTCGATGGATTGGGACAAAAAATCATTGATCTATTATCCTCAAAAATGAAAGAGCCTTGGTTTTGTTATGTGCACATAATGGATCTTCACTGGCCATTGGTAGTACCAAATAAATATGATGATTTACAATATGGTAAAAATAAATATGAAAAAGTAGTGTCCTCTATCGATTATTGGATAGGCAGAATAATGTCTCACATTGATCTTACAAAAACCTTAGTTGTAATAACGGCTGATCATGCAACCACAATACCTGTTGATGATAAAGATGTGACAGAATTTGAACCTAGTCTAGATTTGGGACTGAAAGTTGGTAAGCGATTGATGCCCAAGTCAACTCACAATTTTGGTGTTAAGCTGTTTATCAAATCTCGTCGTATCATACAAAACGCACGATTAGCTCAGGCAAACAAAAATCTTACCGCATATGAAAAACGATCTAGGATGCCATATTACACGTTATCATTATTTGATGAATCAATACGAGTGCCACTACTTTTTGTAGGCTATGGCACAAAATCTGCAATAATGACAGATCAAGTGCGAAGTGTGGACATATTTCCAACAATTGCAGAAATCATTGATTTACAATATGGAGAGAAAACCCATGGTAGAAGCTTGTTACCACTTTTCAATGGGCAAAAATTAGATGAGCAGCCAGTTTATCTTCATACTATGCCGTATCAGGAACCATCTCCGGACGACATGGTTGGAATTAGGACCTCAAAATACAAGTACTTTAGGGGTTCCCTAGATCATAATCATAATGTCAATCTATACGATCTTCAAAATGATCCGTTTGAGAATACCAATATTGCAAAAGATAATATGGTAATCGTAGATAAAATGGAGAGAATTTTAGCTGAAATCATAGATAATACCTTAGCTAAGCAAAAACAAGCATTAAGCAAAGACGAAGAAGAGCAAATACGAGACGAGCTAAAAAAACTTGGTTATGTCTGACTATGTTGAAACAGTTCTCAGAAATTTCACTAAATATTTTCATTAT
>Ga0194131_10005295_pt1 | contig 18730 bp, 14 predicted proteins | sample TA2KigO120mmetaG_FD_148631 | JGI IMG/M metagenome (GOLD analysis project Ga0194131, IMG submission 148631) | Freshwater microbial communities from Lake Tanganyika, Tanzania - TA2015053 Kigoma Offshore 120m | ecosystem: Environmental > Aquatic > Freshwater > Lake | place: Tanzania: Lake... | reverse complement strand
GACGCAGGATTCCGGCAGCCAGCCGTTGGCGATCGCCGCGCGCAGCATCGCGTACTCACCCGAGACCTGGTAGGCGAAGGTCGGGGCGCGGAATTCGTCCTTCACGCGCCGCACGATGTCCAGGTACGGCATGCCGGGCTTCACCATCACCATGTCGGCGCCCTCGGCGAGGTCCAGGCCCACTTCCCACAGCGCCTCGTCCGAGTTGGCCGGATCCATCTGGTAGGTCTTCTTGTCGGACTTGCCCAGGTTCTTCGCCGACTGTACCGCGTCGCGGAACGGGCCGTAGAAGCCCGAGGCGTACTTGGCGGAATAGGCCATGATCTTGGTGTGGACGTGGCCCTTCTTCTCCAGCGCCTGGCGGATGCGGCCGATGCGCCCGTCCATCATGTCCGAGGGCGCGACGATGTCGACGCCGGCCGCGGCCTGCGCCAGCGCCTGCTTCTCCAGAACCTCCAGCGTGAGGTCGTTGAGGATGTAGCCCTCGCCGTCGATGACGCCGTCCTGCCCGTGGGAGGTATAGGGATCGAGTGCGACGTCGGTCATGACGCCCAGTTCCGGGAAGCGTTCTTTCAGCGCCGCAACCGCCCGGGGGATGAGGCCCTTCGGGTTGAAGGCCTCGCGCCCATCCGGCGTCTTCAATTTCTGGTCGATGGACGGGAACAGCGCCAGCGCCGGGACCCGGAACTTCGCGCACTGCTCGGCGTGCGCGAGCAACCGGTCCACCGTCATGCGCTCCACGCCAGGCATGGAAACCACTTTCTCGGCGCGGTTTTTCCCCTCGATGATGAACACCGGGTAGATGAGGTCGTCCGCGCTGAGGCGGTGCTCGCGCATCAGGCGGCGGGAGAACTCGTTGCGCCGCATGCGGCGCATGCGGACGGCTGGGAAGGCACCGAGGATTTTCATGGCACTGATTTTTCAGGGAGTTTTCGCAAGGCTGCGCGAGCCGGAACTTTTTTCCCGGCCCTACATCTTACCTTCGGATGGCGCAAGCCATCCCCCGCCTCTCCTCCCTGAGCGGGCTGCCTTGATCCAATCAAGGCCCTTCGCCCCCGGTTGCTTTCCCCTTTGCCGGGGGCCTTTTATTCTCCACCGCCTGCTCCAGCCTGTGCTGGAGCAGGCGCCTGGTTTGCTCCACGCCCTGTTTCTTCGGCGCCGAGAACAGCACGATCTGGGCCTGGATCGCCCGGCCGCGCAAGGCCGCCTGGACGCTTGCCTGCGTCGCCATGGCCGCGGTGCGCGAGAGCTTGTCCGCCTTCGTCAGCAGCACCAGCAGTTTCGCCCCCAATGGCCGCAGCCACTCGAACAGGTGCAGGTCGTGGTCCTTCAGCGGATGGCGGATATCCATGAGCACCACCACGGCGGCGAGGCAGCTGCGGTTGCCGAGGTAGCCCCCGACCAGCGCGTCCCATTGCGCCCGCACTGCCCGGGGCGCCGCCGCGTAGCCGTAGCCCGGCAGGTCCACCAGCCTGGCCGAGGGCCCGAGGTCGAAGAAATTGATGGTCTGGGTGCGTCCGGGTGTGTTGCTCGCGAAGGCAAGGCGTTTGCGGTTGGCAAGGGCGTTGATCGCGCTCGACTTGCCGACGTTGGAGCGCCCGGCGAAGGCGATTTCCGGCCGATCCCCGGGTGGAAAGCCGGCCGGGCCCACCGCGGCGGTGAGGAAACGGGTCTGGGAGAAGGCGCTCATCCGAGCCTGTTGGTGCCGGAGGGTGGAAATCCCATTAAAATCGCGGCTTTCGTGCGCTTGCGGCGGGGAGTTTCAGGATGGTTCGCAGCATCGTGGTTGCGTTTGCGGCGTCGCTGGTCTCGATTGCCGGAAGCGCATGGGCCCAGGGGCCGGCGAAGCTGCCAGCCGGGCCCGATCTCGCCAAGGGCCAGCAGATCGCCAGCCAGGCCTGCGCCGCCTGCCATGCCGCCGACGGCAACAGCCCGGCGGCCGCCAATCCGAAGCTCGCTGGCCAGATACCGGAATACCTTCATCGGCAGCTGATGAACTTCAAGCCGCAGGGCGCAAAGAAGGCCGAGCGCGAGAACGCGGTGATGGCCGGCATGGTCGCGGCCCTTTCTGCTGACGACATGAGGAATGTCGCAGCCTACTACGCATCGCAGAAACTGAAGCCGGCGGCGGCGAAAGACAAGGCACTCGCGGCCCTGGGCCAGAAGCTGTACCGCGGCGGCAATCCGTCCGCCGGGCTGCCGGCCTGCGCCGGCTGCCATGGTCCCGCCGGGGCCGGCGTGCCCGCGCAATATCCGCGCATTGCGGGCCAGTTCGCCGAGTACATCGATGCACAGTTGAAGGCGTTCCGTAGCGGCGCCCGCGCCAACGACCCCAACGGCATGATGCGGGGCGTGGCCGCGAAAATGAGCGAGCGGGAGATTCAGGCGGTCGCCGAGTACGCAGCCGGTCTGCGCTGAGCATCCGGGCAAGCGGAATGAACCCGAACGGGGTCGTGTTGGCGGGTGCCAACCCCAATAAATCAAGGAGGAACGGAATGAACAGGATCATGACCGTGGCGGTCGCCGGCGCGGCCTTGGCAATGGGGGTGGCAACCGAGGCAGTGGCGCAGGCCAAGCCCGATGTCCTGGTCAAGCAGCGGCAGGCGGCGATGACCCTGATCGGCAAGTACTGGGGCCCAATCGCCGGCATGGCATCGGGCAAGGTGCCCTACAACGCCGAGGCGGTATCCCGCAACGCGACCTATCTCGAGAACCTCTCGCAGATGCCCTGGGACGGGTTCCATGAAAGCACCAGGGGCGAGAAAAGCCGCGCCTTGCCGGAAGCCTACTCGCAGAAAGCGAAGTTCGACGAGATCGCAGACCGGATGCAGGCAGAAATCGCCAAGCTGGGTGCTGCCGCGCGCGCGAAGAGCGAGGCTGGTGTGAAGGCTCAATTCGGCGCTGTGGGCAAGACTTGTGGCGGTTGCCACGACAGTTTCCGCGCCAAGTAGGCGCGTTCCTGAACGGCTCATGTCGTTCCCAAGAAGCCCCGCTTTGGCGGGGCTTCTGTTTTTGGGCTTCGGGTTAAGCGGGCTGGCCCAATCTCCGCCGCCCCCGCCGCCGCCCCGACCGATGGCTCCGGTGGCACCCGCAGCCCCGGCGCCGGTCGGTAAGCCCGCCCCGGCTGCTCAAGCAGTTGGTGCGCCGCTGACTGATCCGGCTGCACGGCGCGGCGAATACATCGCCAGCGCCGCCGGTTGCCTCGGCTGCCATACCGAAGCGAAAGACAAGGCCGTCGCCTACGCGGGTGGCCGTGCGCTGAAGACGCCCTTTGGCACCTTCTACGGTCCCAACATCACGCCCCATCCGGAGGCGGGAATCGGCAAGTGGTCGGAGGTGGATTTTGCGCGTGCGCTCCGCGAGGGCCTGAGGCCGGACGGAGCGCACTACTTCCCCGCCTTCCCCTACCCGTCGTTCGCACGCATCTCGGAGGCCGACCTGAGGGACCTGTGGGCCTACCTGCGGGCGCTGCCGCCCAGCGCCCGCCAGAACCAGGCGCACGATCTCGGGTTTGCGTTCAACCTGCGCTTCCTGGTGCGGTTCTGGAAGTGGCTCTACTTCACCCCGGGGAGGTTCACGCCGGATCCGAAGCGCAACGCCACGGTCAACCGGGGCGATTACCTCGTCAACGTGCTGGGCCACTGCGGCGAGTGCCACACGCCGAGGAACTTCCTCGGCGGCCCCAAGCGCGCCCGCCACCTGGCGGGTACCCCCAAAGGCAAGAGAGACGGTGGCGTGTCCAATCTGACCCCGGCCAATCTCAAGAAATGGGACGACACCGAACTGACCGGCTTCCTGCAATCGGGCATGACCGCGGACGGCGACGTCACCGGCGAGCGCATGGGCGAAGTGGTCAGCAACACCACCAGCCGCCTGAGCGCGCAGGACCTCGCCTCGATGATCGCCTACTTGCGGGCGCTGCCGCCAATCGCCGACGCGCCCTAGCCGATGAACCTGGTCGCCGCAGCGCTTAGCCGGTTTGCTGCGGTCTGCAAGGTCTGCGGCCCCTGCCATGACCACATTCGCGCGCGGTGGCCGCTCGACCGGAAACTCAATCCCGAGCAGGGCGCTCAGGCCCGGCGCAGCACGTAGCCGCCCGACTTCTCGTCGGGCTCGAGCTTGATGAAGCCGCGCTTCTCGGCTTCCTCGAGCAGGTCGGAAAAGGCGCGGAAGCCGTAGTAGGACTCGTTGAAGCCGGGCTTCCTGCGCTTGAGCGCCTGCTTCACCATCGAGCCCCAGATTCTCTCGCCTTCGCTGCGCTCGGCGACCAGGGCGTCCAGCGTCTCGAGCACCAGGTCGAACACCTCCTGCACCTTGTCGTCCCCGGCCGGTGCGTCCCTGTCGCGGCTGGAGGCGGCCGGCTTTTGCGTCTCGCGGCGCCTCTTCTGCGCCCGGCGCTTGACCTCGTCCTCGCGCACCAGGTCGTCGTAGAAGATGAATTCGTCGCAGTTGGCGATCAGCAGGTCGCTGGTGGAGTTTTTCACCCCGACGCCGATCACCACTTTGGCGTTCTCGCGCAGCTTGGACACCAGCGGCGAGAAGTCCGAGTCGCCGCTGATGATGACGAAGGTGTCGACGTGGCCCTTGGTGTAGCACAGATCCAACGCGTCCACCACCATGCGGATGTCGGCCGAGTTCTTGCCCGACTGGCGCACATGCGGGATCTCGATCAGCTCGAAGGACGCGCCGTGCATGCCGGCCTTGAAGTCCTTGTAGCGCTGCCAGTCGCAGTAGGCCTTCTTGACCACGATCGAGCCCTTCAGCAGCAGGCGCTCGAGCACCCGGTTGATGTCGAACTTCTCGTACTTCGCGTCCTGCACGCCGAGCGCAACGTTCTCGAAGTCGCAGTAGAGCGCCATGTTGCGCGTTTCCTGGATGCTGGCCATGTTTCGAATCTCCGCCGGATTCCCCGGAGCGCCGATGCTAGCATCCAATCCATGAACGGAGCCGAAAGCCTCGCGCGCACGCTCCTCGCCTCCGGCGTGGACACCTGCTTCGCCAATCCGGGCACTTCCGAGATGCACTTCGTCGCCGCGCTGGACCGCGTCGCCGGCCTGCGCTGCGTGCTGGGACTCGCGGAGGGCGCGGTGGCCGGCATGGCCGACGGCTATGCGCGCATCGCCGACAAGCCTGCGGCGACGCTGCTGCATTGCATGCCCGGCCTGGGCAACGCCATCGCCAACCTGCACAACGCGCGCCGCGCGTTCGCGCCCATCGTCAATATCGTCGGCGACCAGGCGACCTGGCACCAGCGGCACGATCCGCCGCTCAGCGCCGACACCGAGGGGCTCGCCCGCACGGTGTCGCGCTGGGTGCGCAGTTGCGGCAGCGCAGCCGAAGTAGGTCCGGCCGCCGCCGAGGCGGTGCATGCGGCGCGGGTCCCGCCCGGCGGCATCGCGACACTGGTGCTTCCGGCCGACTGCGCCTGGGACGAGGGCGCGGCCCCCGGCAAGCCGTTGGTGCCGCAGACGCGCGCAGTCGTGGATCCCGGGCGCATCCGGGCCATCGCTGCCGCGCTGCGCGGTGGAGCGCCTTCATGCATCGTGCTCAACGGCGACGGCCTCTCGGAGGCGGGATTGCGCGCGGCAAACCGGATCGCGTACGCAACCGGCGCCGCCCTGAAGACCCCGACCCAGGTGCCGCGCATGGCGCGCGGCCGGGGGCGCGCACCGGTGGACCGCATCCCGTACCCGGTGGACGCCGCGCTGAAGACGCTGTCCGGCACCCGGCACCTGGTGCTCGCGGGGGCCAAGGCGCCGGTCGGTTTCTTCGCCTACCCGGGCAAGCCCTCCACGCTCTGGCCAAGGGACTGCGAGCTGCACCGGCTGGCGGAGATAGATGAGGACATTGTCGGTTCGCTGGAGGCGCTCGCCGATGAACTCTCCGCGCCGCGCTCCGCGCCGCTGCGCGAGGACTTCGCCAAGCCCGAGCTGCATGGCGGGCCGTTCAAGCCGGAACCGTTTGCGTTTTCGCTCGCGGCGCTGCTGCCTGAGAACGCGGTGGTCGCGGAGGACGGCGTCACCTCGGGGCGGGCGCTGTTCCCGCCGACCTGGGGCGCCGCGCCGCACGACTGGATCCAGATCACGGGCGGCGCCATCGGTCATGCCTTCCCGGCGGCCACCGGCGCCGCGATTGCCGCGCCGGGGCGGCGCGTGGTCTGCCTGCAGGCCGACGGCGGTGGCATGTACTCGCTGCAGGCGCTGTGGACGCAGGCGCGCGAGAAGCTCGACGTAGTGAGCGTGGTGTTCGCCAACCGGCGCTACGCCATCCTGCAGTCGGAGCTGGAGGCGGTTGGCGCGCAGCCGGGTCCGGCGTCGAAGGACCTTTTCGACCTGGCACGTCCCGGGATCCGCTGGACGAAGCTCGCCGAAGGTATGGGCGTGGAGGCGGTCCGGGTTGAAACGCTCGAGGCTTTCACCGATGCATTCAGTTCGGCCTGCGCCCGGCGCGGACCGTTCCTGATCGAATTCTCGATCTAGTCAGTCGCCGTCGCGGCGCGGCGCGCTCGGCGCCTCGCTCAGCGCGCCGCCGCCGGTGGCCGGGACCAGGCCGCGGCGCAAGCGCCAGTTCTCCACCAGCGAGTAGCCCGCCGGGACCACCACCAGCGTGAGCAGGGTGGAGGTGATCATGCCGCCGATCACCGCCACCGCCAGCGGGGCGTTGGTTTCGGCGCCTGCGCCCAGGCCAAGCGCCGCGGGCGCCAGCGCGAGCACGATGGTGAGCGAGGTCATCAGCACCGGGCGCATGCGGATCGGGCAAGCATTCAGCAGCGCGCCGTCCACGTCCATGCCCTGAGCGCGGCGCTGGTTGGTGAGATCCACCAGCAGGATGGAGTTCTTCGCCACCAGACCGATCAGCAGGATCAGCCCGATCATGGAGTAGATGTTGAGGGTATGCAGCGGGATGCGAAGCCCCAGCGACTGCCCCAGCTGCGACAGCGGCACGAACAGCCACAGCGCGAACACGCCGCCGATCATCGCCAGCGGCACCGCCAGCATGATGAACAGGGGCTGCAGGAACGAGTTGAACTGGCTCGCCAGCACCATGAACAAAAGCACCAGCGCCAGGCCGAAAGTGAAGGCGATGGACTCGCGCGTCTTCTCCAGCTGCTCGGCCTCCCCGATGAATACCACCTGGTAGCCGAGCGGGAGCTGGCGCGCCGCCTCCTTCACCCTCTCGATCGCCTCGGCAAGCGGGATGGACGGCGAGGCGTAGAAGGTCGCGGAGTACTGCAGGTCGAAGCGCGCCACCACAGCCGGGCCGACGCGCTCCTTGAACCTGGCCACGGTGTCCAGCCGCACCAGCTGGCCCTGGCGGTTGCGCAGGTAGATCTTGGCGAGGTCCGCCTCGCCGTTGAACTCGCCGTCCTTCGCCTTGACCCGGATGTCGTAGCGCTCGCCGTCGCCGGGCTGGTCGTTGTACTTCGCGATGTCGACTCCGCCGGTGAGCATGCCGATGGCGAGCGCGAGGTCCTGCGAGCTGAGGCCGACCGAGGAGGCGCGCGTGCGGTCGGGCTCGAGGATCAGCTGCGGAAGCTCCAGTTGCAGGTTGGTGTCCATGCGGCCGATCTTCGGATCGGCTTGCAGCGTGCGCTCCAGCTCACCGGCGAGGCGCCCCATTTCCTGCAGATTCGGCCCCTTGACCACGAACTGCAGCGGCTCGGATCGCTGACCTTGGACGATGCCGAAGGCGCGTGCGAACGCGCGCGCGCCGGTCAGCTGCGCGAGATCGCGGCGCAGGAGCTGCAGCACCTCCGCCTGCGACAGGCCGCCGTCCTTGCGTCGTTCCGACTTCGGCCGCATGCGGACCACCAGCGTGGCCTGGTTGACCTGCCCGGCAGAGCCCAGGCCGATGACGCCGAACTCGGAGACGACATCGGGGTAGCGGTCCACGATCGCCTCCACCTCGCGCAGCTTGCTTTCGGTGTAGTGGATCGAGGAACCGAGCGGGGCGCGAATCGCGACCAGGAAGCGGCCCTCGTCGGCCTGCGGCGCGAGCTCCGTCGGCAGCGCCCGCAACAGCGGCACCGCGGCGGCGCTGATCAGCGCCGCGCCCGCCAGCACTGCGCCGCGGTGCGCCAGCGCCCATTTTAGGGTGCGCCGGTAGAACGACTCCAGGTGCTCGAAGGCGTGCTCCAGAGCCCAGTAGACGCGGCTGTGCTGCTTCTGGACGTGCATGTAGCGCGAGCACAGCATCGGCGTCAGCGTCAGCGACACGAACAGCGACACCAGGACGCCGAAGGTGACCACCACGGCGAAGGAGCGCAGGAACTGGCCAGTGATGCCCGAGAGGAAGATCACCGGCGCGAAGATCGCCACCAGAGAGAACGAGGCCGCGATCACCGCGAAGGTCACTTCGCGGCTGCCCTGGAGCGCGGCCCGCGCAGTGTCCTGCACCAGGTGCTCGCGGTGGCGGTAGATGTTCTCCAGCACCACGATGGCATCGTCTACCACCACGCCTACCAGCAGCAGCAGCGCCAGCAGCGTCACCGAATTGAAGGTGAAGCCGAAGAAGTACATCACCGCGATGGCGCCGAACAGCGAGACCGGAATGGCGGTGGCGACGATGACGGTGGCGCGGAAACTCTTCAGGAACAGCCAGACGATAAGCGCGGCGAGCAACGTGCCCTCGATCAGGTGGCCCTTGAGGGAATCGACCATCTCGCCGATGAAGATGGCGTCGTTCTGCACGTAGTGCAGCTCCAGCCCCGGCGGCAGCTGGGGCCGGATCTCGGTCTCGATGCGCTCGCGCACCTCGCGGATGATCTCCACCGTGTTGGTGTTGGGCACCTTGACCACGCCCACGCCCACGGTGGGCTTGCCGTTGAAGCGCGCCAGCTGGCGGAAGTCCGACAGCCCGTCCTCGATCTCGGCGATGTCGCGCAGCCGCACCGGCGCGCCGTCGCGGTAGGCGAGCACCATCTTCTCCAGATCGTCCAGGCGGTGGAACTCCAGGTCCAGTTTGAGCAGGTGCTCGGTCGCCTTGCCGGTCAGGAAGCCGCCCGCCACCTGCAGGTGCTCGTTGGCGAAGGCGGCGCTGACCTCCTGCGCCGCGATGCCGTAGGCCGCCATCCGGCCCGGCAGCAGGTTGACGCGGATGGTGCGGTCGCGCCGGCCGCCGATGCGGATCTCGCCCACGCCGTCGATTGTCTCCAGCCGCTTCTTGATGACATTGATGGCGTACTGGTTGAGCTGTTGCTGGGTGCGGTCGCCCTGCAGCGCGGTCCAGAGAATGGGCTGGGTGTTGGTCTCGACCTTGGCAACCACCGGCGGGTCCGCGTCCTTGGGCATGCGCCGCAGCACCTGGTTCACCTTGGCCTGGACCTCGTTGAAGGCGACGTCGATGCGCTTGTCGAGATTGAAGGTGATGGTGACGATGGAAACCCCGGGCGAGGAGGTGGACTGGATGTGCTCGATGCCCGGCACGCTGTTGACCGCGGTTTCGACCAGGTTCGTGATTGAGGCGTCGATGACGTCTGGATTGGCGCCACGCTGGTTGGTGGTCACCGAGACCACCGGGTACTCGATGTAGGGCAGTTTGTCGACGCCGATGCGGGTGTAGGCGATCAGGCCGAACAGGATCAGCACGGCGTTCACCATGAACGCGAACACGTGGCGCCTGATCGAGAGCTCGGGCAGCGTCATCTCAGGCCTTCTTGCCCTCGCCCTTCTTCCCGCCCTTGCCACCATCCGGACGCGGCTTGGGCAGCGCCACCACCGCGTTGTTGGTGAGGAACCCGGCGCCATCCACCGCGACGCGGTCGCCGGGGGCAAGCCCCTTCACGATCTCGTAGTAGCCGTCCTGGCGCACGCCGGTCTCCACCATCCGCTGCTGCGCGACCAGCTTGCCGTCCTGCTCGGCGAGTACGTAGACCACCTTGCCCGCCGGCCGCAGCACCACGCTCTGCTCGGGTACCGTGAGCGCTTTCTCGCGCACCGCCAGCACGATGCGGGCGTTCACGCTGCCGCCGCCGCGGAACGAGCCGTCGTTGTCGAACTTGACGATCGCGTCCAGCGCGCGGTTCTGCGCGCCGACAGTCGGGCGGATCTCGTCGATCTTCGCCTCGAGGAGCTTCTCCGGCGCTGCGGGGGCCGACAGGCGCACCTTCAGTCCGGCGCGGATCTTCGGGCCGAAGGCCTCCGGCAGCGGCAGGTGCGCGTGCAGGCGCCGCGTGCTGACCAGCTTGAAAAGGGGATCGCCCACCTTGACGTAGTCGCCGGCGGTGACGATCTGGACCTCGACCTCGCCGTCGATCGGCGCCACCACGCGGGTCTTGCCGAGGCTGCGGCGCGTCTGCTCGGCGCGCGCGCCCGCCACGGCGATGCTCTCGCGCAGCGCGTTCCTCTGCGCCATCGCGTCGTCCGCCGCGTTCTGCGAGATGAAGCCCTGCGCCACCAGCTTCTGCTGGCGTTCGACCAGCCGCTCGGCCTGCGCCAGCAGGGACTGCAGGCGCGCGATCTCGGCAGCATCGCCGCGGGACTGGATTTCGAAGTCCTGCGGGTCGATCTCCGCCAGCAGTTCGCCCTGCCTGACCCTCTTGCCGGTGGAGGCGAGCACGCGTATCACGCGGCCGGCAACTTCGGCGCCGAGGCTGGGATCGATCACGTTCTCGAGATACCCGACCACGTTCTCAACCACTTCCAGATCGCGCGGCTGGACCACGATGGCGCTCACCAGCGCCGGCGCGGGCCCGGCGGGCCGCTTCGCCGATGCCGCGTCGTTGCCGCAACCGGCCATGAGCGCGGCGGCGGCAAGCGGCGCCAGCCAGAGGCGGGCGTGTTTCAAGTCCATTCCGGCACCTGTTCCCCTTCGAAGAGCCCGGCCGGCGTCTCGCGCCGGCGCACCAGGTGGGCCCGAGCCCCGGAGACCATGATCTCGGCCGCGCGAGGACGGCTGTTGTAGTTCGAGCTCATGACCATTGCATAGGCCCCCGCCGACATGATCGCAAGGAAATCGCCTTGCCGAGGGGCAAGCAGGCGGTCTCTGGCCAGCCAGTCGCTGCTCTCGCAGACCGGCCCGACTATGTCATAAACACCGCGCGCGGCGCCGGATTCCACCTCGCGCAGGGGCCTCACCTCGTGCCAGGCGTCGTACAGCGCTGGTCGGATGAGGTCGTTCATGGCCGCATCCACGATGAGGAAGTTCTTCGCCTCGCCCGGCTTCAGGTACTCCACCCTGGTCAGCAGCACGCCCGCATTGCCGACGATGGCCCGGCCGGGGTCGAGCAGGACGGTCTCCTTGCGGCGCCCGAGTGCATCGAGCGCGCCGTGCACGAAAGCGGCGATCGTCGCCGAGGCCTCGTCGTGATACCGGATCCCCATGCCGCCGCCCAGGTCGATGTGATCCAGCGCGATGCCGGCCTGTTCGAGTCGCTCCACCAGGCTGACGATGCGCCGGGTCGCGGCCACGAAGGGTGCGCTGTCGAGCATGAGCGAGCCGATGTGGCAGCCAACACCCGTGATGCGGATGTTGGGCAGCACCGCCGCCTTGCGGTAGAGCCGCTCCGCTTCGGGCCATGCGATGCCGAACTTGTTCTGCTTCAGTCCGGTGGAGATGTACGGGTGGGTCTTGGCATCGACGTCCGGATTGACCCGGAAGGCGACCGGCGCCCGCTTGCCGAGGGCAGCGGCGATCGCGTTGACCCGTTCCAGTTCCTGCTCCGATTCCAGGTTGAGCGACAGCACCCCGGCCTGCAGCGCGGCGCGGATCTCCGCCTCGGCCTTGCCGACGCCGGAGAACACCACCTTTGCCGGGTCACCGCCGGCGGCGATCACTCGCGCCAGCTCGCCCCCCGAAACGATGTCGAAGCCCGCCCCCAAGCGTGCCAGCACCGACAGCACGGCGAGGTTGGAGTTGGCCTTGACCGAATAGCACACCAGCGACGCTCGACCGGAGAGCTCGTCGGTGAACTCACGGTAGGCGCCTTCGATCGCGGCGCGCGAATAGACGTAGCAGGGCGTGCCGAAGCGTCGCGCCAAGTCCTCGAGCGCGACCTGCTCGGCGCAAAGGGTGCCGCCGCGATAGGCGAAGGCCATGGGCGGTGAGCTACTTCCCGGTCTCGCCAGCGCCCTTTTCCTCCCCGGATTCCCGCCGGTATGGCACCGGCTTCACGGCAGCGGGGCGCTCCGGCTTCAGTCCGGGCGGGGGGCTTTCGCGCAGGTAAAGCTCCCCGAACTGGCCGCAGCCGGCGGCGAGCGTGGCCAGAAGCAGCAAAGCGGGCGCAAAGCGCAAGCGGGAAGTCACGGCGGGCACCGGGCGAGGGCTACAATGGCGATGTTAGCAGCCTATCTCCCGCCGAACGTGACCGAAAGCGAATTCGAGTCCCTGGCCGAGGCGGCACTGAGCGCGCTGGAGCGCGCGTTCGAGGCCAGCCTGCCGGGTGCCGACGTTCAGGCGAAAGGCCCGGGCCTGCTCGAAATCGAGTTCGACAACGGCACCAGGATGGTGATCAACCGGCACGGGCCGGCGCGCGAGATCTGGGTGGCAGCGAAGTCCGGCGGGTTCCATTTCCGCCGCCAGAGCGGGCAGTGGCGGGATACCCGCGACGGCGGCGAGCTATTTGCCGTGGTTTCCCGCCTCGCCTCGGCTCAGGCGGGCGAAACCGTGGATTTGCTGGCGCGCTAGCAGGATGTTGCCGTCCACCACGGCCTCCTTGGGCGGGGGCTCGATCACGTAACGCTCCGCCCGGGTGTCTGGTGAATCTTCCCTCCGCAAGGGCGTCTTATAATGCGCCGTGTTCCCGCCCCGCTGCACCCCCCCCCGAAAGCAGTCCTAACCCCGTTGAAATGGCTGCGTTTTCTGGTATTTCCGCTGGCCCTCGCAGGGGGCTTGGCAGCCCTTGGCGCGTGCATGGTCGCGCTGGTGGTCGCGCTGGCTTGGCCGCAGCTGCCAGCGCTTGATGTTCTGACCGATTATCAACCCAAGATTCCGCTTCGGGTCTACACCGCCGAGGGCGCCCTGATCGGGGAATTCGGCGAGGAACGCCGCTCGCTGATCGCGATCCGGGAAGTCCCCGAACAGCTCAGGCAGGCGATCCTGGCCGCCGAGGACGAACGCTTCTACCAGCACACCGGAATCGACTATCTGGGCGTGGCGCGCGCCGCCTATGCCAATCTCACGCAGGGCGGGCGGCGGCAGGGCGCGAGCACGATCACGATGCAGGTGGCGCGCAACTTCTTCCTGTCCTCAGAAAAGACGCTGACGCGCAAGCTGTACGAGGCGCTGCTCGCCTTCAAGATCGAGGCCGGCCTGGAGAAGGATCAGATTCTCGAGCTGTACGTGAACCAGATCTACCTCGGCCAGCGTGCCTACGGTTTCGCCGCCGCCTCGCGGATCTACTTCGGCAAGGCCCTCGACCGGATTAGCCTCGCGGAGGCCGCGGTTCTCGCCGGACTGCCGAAAGCTCCCTCTGCCTACAATCCTGTTGCGAATCCGCAACGGTCCAGGCAGCGCCAGCACTACGTGCTGCGGCGCATGAAGGAACTGGGTCACATCGGGGAGGCGCAGTATGCCGAGGCGCTGAATGCGCCGCTCCAGGTCCGGCGGGCGGTGGATGATTTCAGCGGCATGCACGCGGAGTACCTGGCCGAAATGGTCCGTCAGGCGGTCTACGAGCAGTACCCGGAGGAGGCCTACGTTAAGGGATTCCGCGTCTACACCACCGTCCGCAAGGCGGACCAGGCGGCTGCCTACGAGGCGTTGCGCCGCGGCCTGCTCGACTACGACCGGCGGCAGGGCTACCGGGGCCCGGAGGGGTTCGCGGCCCTGAAGGACGGCGCCACCGAAGAGGACTACGACGAGGCGCTCGCCGAGCATGGCGACGTCGATGACCTCAAGGCAGCGCTGGTGCTGGCGGCGAGCGCAAAGGAAGTGCGCGCGGCGCTGCGCAGCGGCGAAGTGGTCGCGATCACGGGTGACGGGCTGCGTTTCGCCGCCCGCGCGCTGGAGGAGAAGTCGGCGCCGCAGAGGCGCATCCGGCGCGGCGCCATCATCCGCCTGCAGCGGGACGAGAAGAAGAACTGGCAGATCGCGCAGTTGCCGGAATCCGAGGCCGCATTCGTGTCGCTGGACCCCGCCGACGGCGCCATTCGCGCCCTGGTCGGCGGGTTTGATTTTCAGCGCAACAAGTTCAACCACGTCACGCAGGCATGGCGCCAGCCCGGGTCCTCGTTCAAGCCGTTCATCTACTCGGCATCGCTGGAGAAGGGCTACACCCCGGCCACGGTAGTCCCGGATGAACCGGTGGTGGTCGAGGCCGAGGTGACCGGCAGCCAGCGCTGGGAGCCGAAGAACTACGACGGCAAGTTCGAGGGCCCGATGCGCCTGCGCACAGCGCTCGCGAAATCGAAGAACATGGTGTCGATCCGGATCCTGCAGGACATCTCGCCCAAGTACGCGCAGGACTACCTGCAGCGCTTCGGCTTCGGGGCCGACAAGCACCCGCCGTACCTGACCCTGGCGCTTGGCGCCGGCGCGGTGACCCCGCTGCAGATGGCGCGTGCCTACGCGGTGTTCGCCAACGGCGGCTATCTGGTGCAACCGTATTTCATCCAGAAGATCGTGGACGACCGCGGCAACCCCCTCGGCGCCGCGCAGCCGTCGCGCGCCGGCGATGAAGCGCTGCGCGTGATCGACGCGCGCAACGCCTTCATCATGGATTCGATGATGCGGGACGTGATGCATTACGGCACCGGGGCAAGCGCGGCCAAGCTCGGGCGCCGCGACCTGGCGGGCAAGACCGGCACCACCAACGATTTCTTCGATGCGTGGTTCTGCGGCTACCAGCCCGGGCTGGTGGGCGTGTCCTGGGTCGGCTTCGACCAGCCCAGGACGCTGGGCAAGAACCAGACCGGCGGCCGCATCTCGCTGCCGATCTGGATCGAATACATGGACAAGGTGCTGAAAGGTGTACCGGAGGCAACGCGATCGCCGCCCGAGGGCGTCGTCAGCGCCAGCACCGGGCCCGACCCGGCCGCGCCGGCCGAGGCGAAATCCGGCGGCGCGGAGTACTTCTACCGGGAGTTCCTGCCCAAGGAGCTTTCGGCGCCGATGCAGGCCCCGCGGGCGCCGCCCCCGCCGTCGCCCCCCGGCTAGCCGTTTGTTGAGCCTGGAACGTTTTTCATGGGTTCAGCGATGCCGAATCGCCGAAACGACGTGATCGAGTATGAGGTGGCCCGGGCCTCGCACAACAGTCGTCCCGAAGGACCGGGCGCCGCCGCCGAGCGCCGGCAGCCGCGGGCTACTTGACCGACAGGATCCATTTCACCAGCGCCTGGGCGTCGGCGTCCGGCACGGTCGGGTTCGGGGGCATCGGCACCTGGCCCCAGACTCCGGTGCTGCCCTTCTTCACCTTCTCGGCAAGCTTGGCGACAGCGTCCTTCTGGCCGGCATACTTCTTGGCCACCTCGACATAGGTCGGGCCCACCGTCTTGGCGCCCTTCACGTTGTGGCAGGCGATGCAGGCGTACTTCTTGGCCAGGTCCTCGCTTGCCTGCGCGGGCAGGGCGAACGCAGCCAGAGCCACGATTCCAAACAGAGTTTTCTTCATGGAGATCCTTTTTACAGCGGCCGCCATGCTACCCGAAAACGGCCCCTTTGCAAGCCAGTAACGCTCCGGCACGGCCTGAGGTTGACAGGCTGGGGCATGATGCCGCCCCATGCAACCCGGGGTCGTGCTTGGGTTCTGGCTCCGGCGCGAGCGTAAGGACTCGCTCGCGAAGGACCCGGATCAGGTTTCTGAGTCGGTGATCGCGCCCTTCGAGGCGCTGGACACCAGGCGCATGTACTTCCCCAGCAGGCCGCGTGTGTAACGGGGCTTGGGTGCCTTCCATTTCTTGCGGCGCGCCGCAATCTCCCTGGCCGGGACGTTCAACTGGATCAGCTGCTTGTTCGCATCAATGGTCACCGAGTCGCCGTTCTTCACCAACGCGATGACCCCACCGGCGTAGGCCTCCGGAGCCACATGCCCCACCACCATCCCCCAGGTGCCTCCCGAAAACCGGCCGTCGGTCAGCAGGCCGACCGACTCCCCAAGCCCTTGGCCTATTAAAGCAGAAGTGGGCGCTAGCATTTCTTGCATCCCGGGCCCGCCCTTAGGGCCTTCGTAGCGAATCACGATGACATCGCCCGGCTTGATCTTTCTCGCCATGATCGCCTGCATGCAGGCGTTCTCAGAATCGAAGCACTGCGCCGGCCCGGTGATCACCGGGTTTTTCAGGCCGGTGATCTTGGCCACGCAGCCCTCGGGGGCGAGGTTGCCCTTCAAGATCGCGAGGTGGCCCTGCCGGTAGAGGGGCTTGGACCATGGCCGGATGACATCCTGGTCGGCGCGTGGCTCGGCCGGCACCTCCTTGAGCATTTCGGCCATCGTCCTGCCGTGAATGGTCATGCACTCGCCGTGCAGCGCGCCGTTCTCAAGCAGGATCTTCAGCACCTGCGGCACGCCGCCGGCGCGGTGGAAATCCACCGCCACGTACTTGCCCGAGGGCTTGAGGTCGCACAGCACCGGCACCTTGCGCCGCACGCGCTCGAAGTCGTCGATGGTCCAGTTCACGCCCGCGGCGGAAGCGATGGCGAGGTAGTGCAGCACGCCGTTGGTGGAGCCACCGGTGGCCATGACGAGCGCCACCGCGTTCTCGATGGACTTGCGCGTGATGATGTCGCGCGGCCGCAGGTTGTTTCTGACCGCCGCCACCAGAACCTTGGCCGACTCGGCGGCCGAATCCGCCTTCTCCGCGTCGGGCGAGGCCATCTGCGAGGAGCCCAGCAGGCTCATGCCCAGGGCCTCGAAGGACGAGGACATGGTGTTCGCGGTGTACATGCCGCCGCAGGCGCCCACCGAGGGGCAAGCGTTCTTCTCGATGCCGATGAAATCCTCTTCGCGCATCTTGCCGGCGCTGTAGGCGCCCACGGCCTCGAACGCGGACACGATGGTGAGGTCCACGCCCTTCCACTTGCCCGGCTTGATGGTGCCGGCGTAGACGTAGATCGCGGGCACGTTCATGCGCGCGATGGCCATCATGCCGCCGGGCATGTTCTTGTCGCAGCCGCCCACCACCAGAGCCCCGTCCATGGCCTGGCCGTTGACCGAGGTCTCGATGGCATCCGCAATGACTTCGCGCGACACCAGCGAATACTTCATCGCCTCGGTGCCCATGCCGATGCCGTCGGTGACGGTGGGCACGCCGAACACCTGGGGCTTGGCGCCCGCGGCCTCCAGCGCAGCCATGGCGCGGTCCACCAGCGGCTGGATGCCGGCGTTGCAGGGGTTCATGGTCGAATGGCCATTGGCGACGCCGATGATGGGCTTGTCGAAGTCGCCGTCCTTGAAGCCGACCGCGCGCAGCATGGCGCGGTTGGGCGAGCGCGCCGGGCCCCTGGTGATGAGCTGGGAACGCCGGTTCGGCGCCGATGCGCCGCCGGCCGCCTTTTTCGCTGCCATGGTGCTCTCCTCTGGTGGAAAGCCGAGTTTAATACGCTAACCTGCGCCCGGCGCCATGCTCATCCACCCGAACTTCGATCCGATCGCGATTTCGCTGGGGCCCGTCGCCATTCGCTGGTACGGCCTGATGTACCTCGCCGCCTTTGCCTCGGGCTGGTGGCTGGGGCGGCGCCGCATCGAGCAGGGGCTGGCGCCGGTCACGCGCGAGCAGTTCGACAACCTGCTGTTTGCCGCTGTGCTGGGCATCATCCTCGGCGGGCGCCTGGGCTACGTGCTGTTCTACAAGCCGGGCTACTACCTGTCGCATCCGCTGGAGATCCTCTACATCTGGCAGGGCGGCATGGCGTTCCATGGCGGCTTGCTCGGCGTGCTGGTCGCGATGGCCTGGTTCGCGCGCCGCAACCGGCTGGACTGGTGGCACGTCATGGATTTCGTCGCGCCTCTGGTGCCGCTGGGGCTCGCCGCGGGCCGTTTGGGCAACTTCATCAACGGGGAGCTCTGGGGGCGCACCACGGACCTTGCCTGGGCGATGGTGTTCCGCGGCGCCGGCCCCGAGCCGCGTCATCCGTCGCAGCTCTACCAGTTCGCCCTCGAGGGCGTGGCGCTGTTCGCCCTGCTGTGGTGGTTGTCCTCGAAGCCGCGGCCGCGCGCGCAGGTGTCGGCGGTTTTCCTGCTGGGATACGGAGCCTTGCGCTTCGTTGCGGAGTTCGCGCGCGAGCCCGATTCGTTCCTCGGCCTGCTGGCGCTGGGATTGTCCATGGGGCAATGGCTCAGCCTGCCGATGATCGGCGCCGGCCTCGCTCTGTTCATGTGGAGCGCCAGGCGGAAATGAGGTTGCCGGCGCTGTTCGATTTGTTGCTCTGGTAGGCTGCGCGGCGGAGTATTGATCACCTTCGCGCTTTTCTTTAACACCGCGCCTGCCCGCAAGCGAGGCGCGCAGGAAACCGGTAAGTGCCTGAGTATCAGGCTCCCTTGCTAAGAAGTTCGCTGCAGCGTTAATTGCAAAAAAACAAACATGTCTAGAACCACCGCTCTCGCTGGAGCCACTGGCCGAGAAATCCTCCGCTCGAGGACTGCGCGGCCTCCTTCTTTCCGGAATTCCAGGTGGCGGCGCTCGCCATGATCAGGGCGCAGGGCGGGATTTTCGGCTGGGTAAGCGACTCGAGCCGGTTCCTGCAGGCGCTTGCGAAGAGCTGAGCGCGATGGTCGCAGCGCCGCCCATAGAGCGAATCGGCGAGCAGGCGCGCCGCGCGCTTGAGCGCAGCGGCGGGATCGCGGAGCCGCTCGCGG
>Ga0194131_10005287_pt1 | contig 18755 bp, 19 predicted proteins | sample TA2KigO120mmetaG_FD_148631 | JGI IMG/M metagenome (GOLD analysis project Ga0194131, IMG submission 148631) | Freshwater microbial communities from Lake Tanganyika, Tanzania - TA2015053 Kigoma Offshore 120m | ecosystem: Environmental > Aquatic > Freshwater > Lake | place: Tanzania: Lake... | reverse complement strand
GGCGTCCTCGGGCCTGCCCTTGGCGCCACCAAGGGCTGCGCCCTGCGTCCTTGGGCTGCTCGGCCATGCGTGCCCTCAGGCGCACGGCGCCGTGGAATCAATCATCTAGGGCTTCAGCTTGCGCCCGCTCGTGAACAGGTGCTGCGACCAGGCGAGCAGGCCCAGGGTCATCGCGGCCAGCACCGCGAAGGAGATCGGGGCGCCGACGTCCGAGGTGCCCAGGAACCCGTAGCGGACCGCGTCGACGACGTAGAAGAGCGGGTTCGCGTGGGAGATCTGCTCCCAGGGCGAGCCGAGCGAATCGACCGAGTAGAAGACGCCGCCGAGGAAGGTCAGCGGCAGGATCACGATGTTGTTGATGAAGCTGGTGTGGTCGAAGGACTCGGCGTGGACGCCGACGATCGTGCCGAGCGCACCGAAGCCGGCGACCAGCAGCAGCACCGCGACCAGCAGGAACAAGGGCTGCTCGACCGGGGCGCCTGTGATCGGGACCGCGAGCGCGGCGAGCGCGCCGCCGATGATCAAGGCGCGGAAGGCGCCGCCGGCGAGGTAGCCCACGTTCATCTGCCAGGCGTGCATCGGCGAGGCGAGCACGTCGTCCATGAAGCGGTCGCTGCGCCCCTGGTAGATCGTGCTGGCGTTGTTGGAGTAGGCGGCCTGGGCCATCGCCATCGCGACCAGCCCGGGGACGATGAAGACCTCATAGGGGAAGCCCTGGACCTCGTTGATGCGCCCGCCGAGCGAGAGGCCGAAGACGACGATGAAGAGCAGCGAGCTGACCACCGGCGCCAGCGTCGTCTGCGTCCACAGCTTCAGCACCCGGTGGCACTCGCGGCGGCAGAGCCAGTAGAAGCCCGACCAGGGGCGCGGGACGGCGACGCCGCTCACGCGACTCCCTCGGCCAGGCGCCCCGAGGCTACGGTCTTGAGGTAGACCTGCTCGAGGTTGTCCGCCTCGTAGCGCTGCTTCAGCCCGTCGGCGCTGTCGCGGGCGATGATGCGCCCGCCGCCGATCAGCGCGATCTCCCCGCAGAGCGCCTCGGCCTCCTCGAGGTAGTGCGTAGTCAGCAGGATCGTCGTCCCCTGCTCGTGCAGGCGGCGGATGTAGCGCCAGAGCTCGTGGCGCAGCTCGATGTCTACCCCGGCGGTGGGCTCGTCGAGTATCACCAGGCGCGGCTCGTGCAGCAAGGCCCGGGCCAGGAGCAGGCGCCTCTTCATGCCCCCCGAGAGCTTCGGGGCGCGCACGTCGCGCTTGGCGCGCAGGTCGAAGACCTCCATCATCTGCTCGGCGCGCTCTTCCGCCGCCCGCCGCTCCATCCCGTAGTAGCCGCCGTGGTAGACGAGCGTCTCGCGCACCGAGAGGAAGCGGTCCAGGTTGGGCTCCTGCTCGGCGATGCCGATCTGGCGCCGCGCCTCGAGCGTGCCGCTCTGGCGACCGAACACGAGCGCCTCGCCATCGGTGATCCGGATCAGGTTGCAGACGGCGCTGATCAGCGTCGTCTTGCCCGCCCCGTTCGGTCCCAGCAGCCCGAAGAAGCTCCCCGCCGGGACCTCCAGGTCGAGCGCGTCGAGGGCCAAGGTGCCGTCGTCGTAGCGCTTGGTCAGGCCGCGCAGCCGCAGCGCCGGATTGGCCGATGCCTCCATGCCTCTCAATCTAGAGAGGCGATCGCCGGACCCGGACCCTTGCTGCGGCCGGTGGACCGCGGCCGGCCCGCGGCGCCGGGCCATCGGCGAGGATTAGTCGCCATGGTCGGCGCCCTTGCCCTGCTCGCAGCCGCGCTCTTCGCCCTCGGCTCCGTGCTGCAGCAGCGCGAGGCGATGCGGGAGCCCGAGCAGGCCTCCGGCAACGCCACGATCCTGCTGCGCCTGGCCCGTCACCCGGTTTGGCTGGCGGGAATCGCGACCTACGCGCTCGCCTACGGCGCGCAGTGCGCCGCGCTCGGGAACGGGCAGCTGGTTGTCGTGCAGCCGATCCTGGCGACCACGCTGGTGTTCGCGCTGCCGCTCGGGGTCTGGCTGTCGGCGCAGCTGATCGCGCGCCGCGACGTGATCGCCGCGGTGATGGTCACCGTCGGGCTGGGGCTGTTCCTGGTCCTCAGCGACCCGGCGGGCGGGAAGCAGAGCGCGCCCTTCGCCCAGTGGCTGCTCGCCGGCGGGATCGTGCTGGGAGCGGTGGAGCTGCTGGCCATCGCCGGGCTCGCCCGCCACGGCGCGATCCGGGCCGCGCTGCTCGGCACCGCCGCGGGCCTCACCTTCGGCCTGCTCTCGGGCCTGACCAAGGAGGTCGTTGAGGTGGTCGAGGACGGCGGCCTCGAGGTGCTGGGCGACTGGCAGCTCTACGCGATCCTCGGGCTCGGCGCGATCGGCATGACCCTGACCCAGCTCTCGCTCCAGGCCGGGGTGCTGCCGCCCTCGGTCGCGACCAGCTCGATCTTCAACCCCGCGCTCGGGATCCTGCTCGGGCTGATCCTCTTCGATGAGTCGATCCACCGCGACGCGCTCGACTCGATCGCCCCGGCGTCTCGCTCGCGGCGATGTTCACCGGCGTGGCGCTGCTGGCGCTGCGGCCCGATCCGAAGCCCGAGCCCCTGAAGCCCTAGGCTGTCGGCGGTGGGAACGCCCGAAGCAGAGCCCCAAGCCGTCTCCTTCACCCGCATGGAGGACGGCACCAAGGAGGACTACGAGCTGCTGGAGCGGCTCGAGCAGCCCTACCTCGAGGCGCTGCCCGACCGCCTGCTGGCGGCCGTGGTCGCGCTCAAGGACTCCTTCTCCGGCTACCAGGTGAGCCGCTACGAGCACTCGCTGCAGTCGGCGACGCGGGCGCACCGCGACGGCCGCGACGAGGAGTACGTGGTCGCGGCCCTGCTGCACGACATCGGCGACGAGCTGGCGCCCTACACCCATGGCGAGATGATGGGCGCGGTGCTGCGTCCCTACATCCGGCCCGAGGTCGTCTGGGCGATCGAGAAGCACGGCCTCTTCCAGGCCTACTACTACGCCCACCACTCCGGCGGAGACCGCAACGCGCGCGACCGCTACCGCGACCACCCCTGCTACGACGCCTGCGTCGAGTTCTGCGAGCGCTACGACCAGAACTGCTTCGACCCCGCCTACGAGTCCGAGCCGCTCGAGTTCTTCGAGCCGATGGTGCGGCGGGTGATCTCGGAGCCCCCGCGCTACCTGCCCGACGAGTAGCCGGGCGCCCGCGCCCTACTCGGCCGGCAGGCAGATGACGTTGCCCTCGGCGGGGGGGACCTTGCCGTCGAGCACCTCGAGGTAGGTCTCGCGCAGCGCCTCGGGGCCCTCGCCGCGCTTCACGCGCAGCCAGCCCGCCGCCCATTCGACGAAGGGATGCCAGTCGGCGGTGACGCGCTCGTCCAGGCCACCCGCGCCCCAGTCCGAGCCGCGCTTCTTGACCCGGTTGGGGGCGAAGAAGAACTCGGGCTTCGGGCCTTGAAGGTCGCCGTTTCGCCCGGAGGCCATCCGGTCCCAGTGGCTGGCGCCGACGACGCAGCTGTGGGCGAGCGAGTCGCCGAAGAGCTCGTGAACCTGCCTGCGAATCTCACCGTCGCCCGACATGTCCACGTAGACGGACCTGTCGCGGTCGATGCCGCCGATCTCGTCGTAGGTGACGGTCGCGTCGTAGACGCCGAGGCCCTCGACGAACTCGCGGTTGCCCTGCGAGGTGAGGCCGGTCAGCCGGACCTCCGAGTCCTCGCGCTTGGCCAGCATGTAGGCGGCGATCACGGCGGTCTTCGAGGAGGCGCTGCCGATCACGATCGACTCGGCGCCGAACATCCCCTGATCGGCGAGGAAGTCGTCGATCAGCCACGAGGTGTAGAAGAGCGGCCAGAAGATCACCTGCTCGTCCTCGCGATCCGGCGCGTAGGCGGGGTCGGCGGCGGTGCGGCGATAGCCCTGGTAGGCAGAAGGCAGCTCGGCGCGGTGGGGCGAGCGGTCGACAAAGCCCCGCGGGCCGGAGTCGTCGGGCTGGACGACCACGTGGGAGCTGGGAGGCAGGTAGCCGTAGACGCGCGCTCCGTCGGGGATGCCGGTGCCGTTGGCGTCGGCGACGCGGGCGAAGCCCCACATCGGGACGTGCCCCCAGCCGTCCTCGCCCGTGGGGAAGAACTTCCAGTAGCTCATGGCGTCGCCCATCACCCCGTAGGTGATGTTGTTGGCGGTCAGGCCGAAGCGGTCGACCTCGAGCAGCGCCTGCCCGTCGGACAGCTCGGGCGCCTCCCCGTTCTCCTCGATCCTCGTCTGGTGCAGGTCGTCGCGCTTGACCAGGAAGTCCAAGCTCAGCCCCCGAGCGCCTTGGCCTTGCGGCCGACGTAGAGCACGAAGACCATCATCCCCTCGGTCAGGTGCTTGTTCGTGACGCCGCCGGCGCCGGGGAGGGTGCCCTCGACGTCGACCTTCGAGCGGCTGCCGCCGTTCTCGGGGGTCACCTCGATCTGGATCCGCAGCGGCGCGTCGCCGCAATGGAGCTTTGTGAAGTCCTCCATCACCTTCAGGCGCCCCTCGCCGTCCGGCGTGGCCGCCCACTGCAGCTCTCTGGCCGCGCCGCGGCAGGCCTCCATCGCCTGCTCGGGCCCGAGCTCGACGGTCAGCTCCTGGCGCTCGCTGCGCTCAGGGTTGAGGATCCGCTTCAGCCGGGACACGGCCCGGACCCTAGTGGGTCAAAGCGACTCTGCGTTCAGTCGCCCTGCGCAAGCCTCAGTCGGGCGGACCGCTCGATGGTCCTCGTGCGCGGATGCGCGGTGCGCAGGCGGACGCCCACCCTTGACGCCGGCTTTCAGCCGGTCCATCGGCCGCCTAGTCTCGCCGATTCCGCGCCCCGGTGGCAAGGGCGCCGCGCGAGCTCGCCCGTGGCCGGCGTCGATATCGAGCGCTATCCCCTCGATCAGGCCTCTTCGCGCCCCCTCGGCGGATATCGGCTACCGGATATCCAACAGGGTCGGCAGGCAAGGGTCGGATCGCCGGGATAGCAGCGGATATCGGTCCCGCGCGCGGGGGCGCGGGGGCGCGGGGGCGCGGGGCGGGGGCGGGGGCGCGGGGGATCAGTGAACGCGAAGGGCCCCGGTTGAGCGCGGCGCTCAGCGGATGAAGAGCATCTCCGAGTACTTCGGCAGCGGCCAGAGGTCGTCGGCGACGACGCCCTCGAGCTCGTCGGCGACCTCGCGGACCTTCGCCATCGCCGCGAGCTGCCTGTCGCGGGCGTGGATGGCGAGGTCGAGGCCCTCGACGCCGTCGGGGTACTCGTTGGCGGCCTCGAGCTCGTCGAGCGCGCTGACCATCCCCTCGACCAGGTCCTTGGTCTGGGCGGTGAGCTCGCTGATCTCGGCCCCGTCGAGGATCGCCAGGTAGCGCAGCGCCGCCGGCAGCAGCATCGTGCGGGCGATCGAGTCGGCGGTCTCGGCCTCGATGTTGGCGCGGATCGTGTACTGCTCGACCCAGACCTCGAAGCGGGACTCGAGCTCGCGCTTGGAGAGGACCTCGTATTTCTGGAACGCGCTCACGGTCGAGTCGGCGATCACCTCGGGCAGCGCGTCGGGCGTGGTCTTCAGGTTCTTGAGACCGCGCGACTCCGCCTCCTTGTGCCAGGCGTCGTCGTAGTTGTCGCCGTTGAAGCAGACCTGCTTGTTGGCGTTGTAGGTGGCGCCGACGACCTCCTGGACCGCCTCGGCGATGTCCATGCCGCCCTCGATCTTCTTCTCCAGGCCATCGGCCAGGTCGTCGATCGACTCGGCGACGATCGTGTTGAGAACCGTGTTCGGGAAGGCGAGCGACATGCTCGACCCCAGCGCGCGGAACTCGAACTTGTTGCCGGTGAAGGCGAACGGCGAGGTGCGGTTGCGGTCGCCGCCGTGCTTGGGCAGCGGGGGCAGGACGCTCGCGCCCAGCTCCATCGTCTGGGACTCCGTCTTGCCGTCCCCCTCGCCTGAGGCGATCGCCTCGAGTGCCTTCTCCAGCTCGGCGCCGAGGAAGATCGAGATGATCGCCGGCGGCGCCTCGTTGCCGCCGAGGCGGTGGTCCTGGCCGATGTTCGCGACCGAGGCGCGCAGCAGCCCCTGGTGCAGGTTGACCGCCTGGATCACCGCGGCGCAGAAGAACATGAAGCTGACGTTCTCGGCGGGGGTCTCGCCGGGATCGAGCAGGTTGTGACCGGTGTCGGTCCCCATCGACCAGTTGTTGTGCTTGCCCGAGCCGTTGACGCCGGCGAAGGGCTTCTCGTGCAGCAGGCAGACGAGGCCGTACTTGCGCGCGACCTTCTGCATGATCTGCATCGTCAGCTGCTGGTGGTCGGAGCCGACGTTCGAGTTCTCGAAGATCGGCGCCAGCTCGTACTGGCCGGGCGCGACCTCGTTGTGCCGGGTCTTGATCGGCACCCCGAGCCTCGCCAGATCGTTCTCGAAATCCATGATGCAGGCGAGCACGCGCTCGGGGATGGCCCCGAAGTAGTGGTCGTCGAGCTCGTGGCCCTTGGGCGGCTTGGCGCCGAACAGGGTGCGGCCGGTGGTGACCAGGTCGGGGCGGGCGTAGAAGTACTGCTCGTCGATCAGGAAGTACTCCTGCTCGGGCCCGACCGTCGTGAATACGCCCTGGGACTCGTTGTCGCCCAGCAGGCGCAGGGCGCGGACGGCGGTCTTCGAGAGAGCGTCCATCGAGCGCAGCAGCGGGATCTTGGCGTCGAGCGCCTCGCCCGTCCAGGAGACGAACGCGGTCGGGATGCAGAGCAGCGCGCCGTTCGGGTTCTCGATGATGAACGCCGGGCTGGTCGGGTCCCAGGCGGTGTAGCCGCGGGCCTCGAAGGTGTCGCGGACGCCGCCGGTCGGGAACGAGGAGGCGTCGGGCTCGCCCTGGATCAGTTCCTTGCCGGAGAAGCCGGCGATCCACTGGCCCTCGCGGTCGGGCTCGAAGAACGAGTCGTGCTTTTCGGCGGTGAGGCCCGTGAGCGGCTGGAAGACGTGCGTGTAGTGGGTCGCGCCGCGCTCCAGCGCCCACTCCTTCATCGCGACGGCGACGGCGTCGGCCAGGCTGGGGTCGAGGGCCTCGCCGCCGGCGAGTGTCACCTGCAGCTTCTCGAACACGTCCTTGGGCAGTCGCTCCCGCTGCACCGAGGTGGAGAAGACGTCGCTGCCGAACGGGTTGTTGGAGGCGTCGGTGAGGTCGCTCGTGCCCAGGGCCTCCCCGTTGGTGCTCCACATGGCCGAAGTGACGTTCTGCTGGCGAGTCTTGATCATTCTCTGCATGCCTCCTGAAATGACGCGACGCGCCCTCACACCCGTGGGACGCGTCGCGGGTAGATCGACGATCGGAAGAGATCCGCAGGGTAGCCACGATCTCCGCCACGAGCCTTTGTCCAACCGTACAGATTCGCCGGGCACCGATTCGCCCATCGGTAGGCTGCCGCAGCCGATGCCCGCAACGAGCGCGAAAGTCCTGGCCTGATGGGCGCGGGCGGTGAGAGTCCGATCGTCGATGCGATGGGCAGGGTCGGGTTGCCGGCCCCTCTCTCCGAGCTGGCCGCGCGCGAGTGGGACGCGGTCGTGATCGGGGGCGGGCACAACGGTCTCACGGCCGCGGCCTACCTGGCTCGCGCCGGGCGCTCGGTGCTGGTGCTGGAGCGCCGCGACCAGCTGGGTGGCGCCTGCACGCTGGAGCGCCCCTTCCCTGAGCCCGGATACGTCGTCAGTCCATGCGCCTACGTGGTCGGGCTGCTCGACGACCGCGTGATCGAGGAGCTCGGCCTGCGCGAGCGCGGCTACCGTGTCTTCCCCACCGATCCGGGCTCGTGGCACCCCTTCGAGGACGGGACCTCGGTCGCGTTCTTCCGCGAGCGGGAGCGCAGCCGGGACTACCTTCGCGCCCAGGGCTTTCCCGAGGGCGAGATCGAGGGCGTGTTCGCCTACGCCGACGTCTTCGAGCGCGCCCGCGTGGCGCTGCGCAAGGGCGAGCGCGACTCGTGGCTCGGCCCCTCGCCGACGCGCGCGGAGCTCGAGGAGATGCTGGGGGACCCCGAGCTGATCGGCGTCGTCTTCGAAGACTCGATGGCCGACGTGCTCGACCGCTACCTGCAGGACGAGCGACTGCGCGGCGCCCTCTGCGGCCAGGGGGTGATCGGCTCCTGGCTCGGCCCGCGCGACCCCGGCAGCGCCTGGGTGCACCTGATGCACGGCATGGGCGAGCTCGAGGGCCGCGGCGGCAGCTGGGGCTATGTCAAGGGCGGCCTGGGTCGGGTCTCGTTCGCGATCGCCCAGGCGGCACAGGATGCGGGCGCCGCGCTCGCGGCCGGGGTCCCCGTGGCGAGGATCGTCGCGGGGGAGGGGGTCGAGTTGGAGAGCGGGGAGACGATCCGGGCTCGCGCCGTCGTCTGCAACGCGGACCCGAAGCGGATGCTGGCGATGCTCGACCCCGCCGAAGTCCCCGCGGAGTTCAGCGCCAGGGTCGAGGCGTGGAAGGTGCGCTCGCCGGTGGTCAAGCTGAACGCGGGGCTGACGCGGATGCCGGCGTTCGCGGCGGCGGCCTCGCCCGCGACGGGCGGGGTCGAGCCGACCAGGGGGATGATCAGCTTCAGCACCGGGCTCGAGGGGATGCAGGACGCGTTTCGGGCCTGCGAGCGGGGCGAGCCCGCCATCGGCTTCGTCGAGCTGTATTTCCAGACCGCCTATGACCCGTCTGTGGCCCCCGAGGGGCGCCAGACGATGAGCGCTTTCTGCCAGTACGCCCCCTACGAGCTCGCCTCGGGCGACTGGGACTCGCGCCGCGAGGAGATCGGCCGCATGGTCCTGGACGCGATCGCGGTGCACGTCCCCGACGTCCACGACTGCGTCGAGCACCTCGAGGTGCTCGGCCCACCTGACGTCGAGCAGCGGCTTGGGCTCACGGGCGGCTGCATCTTCCAGGGCGAGGTCACCCCCGACCAGATGTGGGAGCGGCGCTTCGACCACCGCACGCCGGTCGCGGGCCTGTATCTGTGCGGAGCCGCGACCCACCCCGCCGGCTCGGTGATCGCCCTGAACGGGCGCAACGCGGCGATGGCGGCGCTCGAGGACCTCGGCTGAGCCGGCCCGGGCCTCAGCCGGTCGCGATCAGGAACGAGAGCAGGAAGCCGAGCGCGGTGGCGAGGGCGATCGCCGGGTTGTGGTCGGCCTCCTCGAAAGCCTGGGGCATCAGCGTGTCTGAGAGGGATGCGAGCACGGCGCCGGCCGCGAATCCCAGCGGCAGCGCCAGCGTCTCGCCCGAGACGCCCTCGAGCGCGCCGTAGCCGATCACGACCGCTATCGCCAGCAGGATCGCCGTCACGACCCAGATCAGCATGATCCTCGCGGGCGGGTGGGAGTTCGCGTTTCGCATCTTGGTTGCGCCGACGATCGCCTCGGGCAGGTTGGAGGCGAAGATCGCCACGAGCAGCGCCGGATTGGAGTTTTCGACAAGCGACACGCCCATCGCCAGGTTCTCGGGGATCCCGTCGAGCGTCACCGCCGCCAGCAGCGCCAGCCCGACCGCGTCGCCCTCTCCCAAGCTGCGCTCCTTGCGCCGCTCGAGAGGGGTGTCGACGGCGATGAAGGCGAGGGCGCCGGCGATGAAAGCGCCGCCCGCCGCGAGCGCGCCGCCGTGGTCGAAGGCGTCCTCGAACAGCTCGAACGCGACTGCGGTGATCAGTGCGCCCGAGGCGAACGCGAGTAGGCCCGCCGTGATCCGCTTCGACGGCGGTCGCCAGATCCCGATCGCCGCCCCGATCACGAGCGCGCTCGAGGCAATCAGCGAGAAGACGAGCGCGGTGCCCACCGCAGGAGCCTACGGGGTGGCCCGCCCCTACACGGCCGCCGCCCGAGCTTGGCCGGGCGGCGCCCGCCCCCCGCGGCCGCCCGCTACTCGTAGGCGAGCGCGTCGAGCACGTCAAGGCGCGAGGCGCGCCGCGCCGGGGCGATCGCCGCGAGCACCCCGGCGATCGCCGCCAGCACCATCAACACCAGCAACGTCGCGACCGGGATCACCAACGTGAAGCCCTCGTCGGCGAGCGGGCGGCTGACCAGGATCGCGAAGACGACCCCCAGCACCAGGCCGAGCACGGCGCCGATCAGGGCGGTGATCACCGCCTCGTAGCGGATGATGCGTCGCACCTGGCGGCGCGACATGCCGACCGCGCGCAGCAGCCCGAGCTCGCGGGTGCGCTCGTAGATCGAGAGCGCCAGCGTGTTCACGATCCCGAACAGCGACACGATCACCGCCAGGCCGAGCAGCGCGTAGACGACGCCGAGCAGCTGGCTCAGCTCGTCGCCGATCGAGTCCTTGATCTCCTGGCGGTTCTGGGTCTGGACGGTGGGGAAGCCGGTGTCGACGATGCCCTCGATCTGCTCGCGGGTCGCCTCCTCGTCGGCGCCGTCGGCGAGGCGCACGAAGGAGCTGGTGATGTTGTCGGCCTCGTTGTAGGCGGCGGCGTTGGCGTCCGAGGCGAAGTAGTCGCCGAAGAAGTCGGTGTTGTCCTTGATCGTGCCCGTCACGGTGTAGGAGATCTCCCGGCCCGAGGGCGTGGTGACGGCGAAGGCGTCGCCCACGCCGAGCCCGTTGTCGCGGGCCCAGTTGTCGTCGACGACGGCGTCGGTGGGCCCGAGCCCGGCGGCGGTCTCGGCCGAGCCCTCGCGCCAGTCGAAGTCGAAGACGTCGTTGACCGTGGCGGGATCGACCAGCGAGAGGAAGCCCTTGTCGCCCTCGATCAGCGCCTGTGTGTAGCGGTAGGGCGAGGCCGCCTCGACGCCCTCGACCCCCTCGATCGCGGTCGCGGTCCGCGCCGGGATGTCGGAGAAGCCGTCGGTGTTGGAGAGCCGCAGCTCGGCGGTGATGCCCTCGTCGATCGCTTTGTCGACCGAGCCCTTGAGCCCGGCGGCGAACACGGTCACGAACGAGACCAGCGCCAGCCCGATCATCAGCGCGGCGGCGGTGGTCGCGGTTCGCCCCGGGTTGCGGATCGAGTTCTCGCGCGCGAGGCGACCGGCGACGCCGCTGAGGCGCTGAAGGGGCATGCCGACGATCGAGGCGAGCGGCCGCACCAGCCGCGGGCTCAGCAGCGCCACGCCGATGAAGACGACGGCTGCGCCGACCCCGAGCCATGCCTCGCCGGGACTGAGCACGCCGAACAGCCCGAGCGCCATCAGCACGATCCCGATCACCGCGAGCGCGAGGCCGACGAGCCCGCGCCGGCGCCGGCCCGCCGAGGTCTCGAGCGATGCGCCCTCGCGCAGGCCGACGACGGGCGGTACGCGGGTGGCGCGCAGCGCCGGGACCAGCGCCGCGAGCACCGCCAGGCCGGTCCCGAGCACGATCGCGGTCACGATCGTGCGCGTCTCCACCACGGTGCCCTCCTTGGGCAGACCGATCTCAAGCACGTCGAACAGCAGCCCGATCACCGGCGCGAATGCGATCCCCGCCAGCAGCCCCAGGACCGATGCCGCGAGCCCGATCGCGAGCGCCTCGATCACGAGCGAGGTGATGATCTGGCGCCGGTTTGCGCCGAGCGTGCGCAGCATCGCGAACTCGCGAGTGCGCTGGGCGACGGTGATCGAGAAGGTGTTGAAGATCAGGAACGAGGCGACGAACAGCGAGACACCGGCGAAGACGAGCAACACCGTCTTCAGGATCCCGATGAACTCACCGACGTCGTCCTGCTGGGACTGGGTGTTCGCCTCTCCGGTCTCGACCTCGGACGAGTCGGGCAGGACCGCGGCGATGCGATTGGCGAGCGCGTCCTGGCTGACGCCGTCGGCCCCGGCCACGGTGATCGAGTCGAACCGGCCCTGCTTGCCGGTGATCCGCTGGGCCTCGGGCAGGGTCAGCAGCGCGATGCTGGCGCCGCCGAAGGACTCGATGTCGCCGAGCGTCGCCAGGCCGACGAGCGTGTACCGACTCGCCTCCTGCTTGCCGGCGAGGGTGACCTCGTCGCCGAGCTCGTAGCCGGCCGTCTCGGCCGCCGCCTTGTCGATCACGACCTCGTCGTCGGCCTGCGGCGGGCCTCCCTCGGGGTACTCGAGCGGATCGAAACGTTCCGGCGTGGTCGAGAACGCGAAGGTGGGGGCGCCGCCGCCGCCGACGCGGTCGCCGTCGGGATCGATGATCGCAACCTGGGGGTCGCTGATCGTGCCCGCGGCCTCGGCGACGCCGTCGACTCCGCGCACGGCCTCGAGCAGGCTCGCCTCGATCGGAGGCTCCTGGCCGTCGTCGGTCTCGACGACCTGCTTCGAGGTGACGACCGCGTCGACGCCCTCGTTCGACTCGGTGAAGATCTTGTCGAAGGACTGCTCGATCGTGTCCGTGAGCACGTAGGTGCCCGCGACCATCATCACCCCGAGCACGATCGCCAGGGCGGTGAGGAAGGTGCGGAGCTTGCGCGCGCCCAGGTTGCGGAGCGCGATCGAGCTCAAGCGGCCACCTGCTTCATCAGGTCGAGCACCTGCTCGGTGCTCTCCGGCGCCTCGTCGGCGACGACCCTGCCGTCGACCAGGACGACGACCCGGTCGGCGATCGCTGCGGCGTGGGCTTCGTGGGTGACCATGACCACGGTCTGCCCGAACTCGTCCACCGCGCCGCGCAGCAGCGACAGCACCTCGTCGGAGGACTTCGAGTCCAGGTTTCCGGTGGGCTCGTCGGCGAAGACGACCGCGGGCTCGCTGATCAGCGCCCGTGCCACCGCGACGCGCTGCTGCTGGCCGCCGGAGAGCTCCGATGGCCTGTGGCCGAGGCGGTCGCCCAGGCCGACCGCGGCGACCAGCTGTTCGTGCAGCTTCGGATCGGGGTCGCGTCCGGCCAGCGACAGCGGCAGCAGGATGTTCTCGTCGGCCGTCAGCACCGGCAGCAGGTTGAAGAACTGGAAGACGAAGCCGATCTTGTCTCGCCGCAGCTCGGTCAGCTCGGCGTCGTCGAGCCCGGCCAGCTCGACTCCGTCGATCGTGACGCTGCCCTCGGTCGGGCGGTCGAGGCCGGCGAGCATGTGCATCAGCGTCGACTTGCCGGAGCCCGAAGGGCCCATGATCGCGGTGAAGGCTCCGTCGGGGAAGTCCACGCTGACCCCGTCGATGGCGCGGACGGCTGCGTCACCCTCGCCGAACACGCGCACCAGGTCCTGGGCGGCGACTATCGGGGATTGACTCAACTCGGTTCCTTTCGACGCGGGGGCTGGGCGGGCAACAGCCTAGGGATCTGCGTTTAGCTGGGCTTGAGGGGCGAGGGCGAGGGTGCCCGCAGATGCGCCGCGCCCTCCTGATCGCCGCTCTCGCCGCCCTCGTCACGGCGGGCCTGCCCGCCTCCGATGCGATGGCCAAGAAGGGCGTCAAGGTGAAGATCCAGAAGAGCGAGTTCGGCAAGGTCCTGATGAACGGCGGAGGCAAGGCGCTCTACCTGTTCACCAAGGACAAGAAGGGCCCGAGCAAGTGCTACGACGCCTGCGCCACCGCCTGGCCGCCGTTCTTCACCAAGGGCAAGCCGGTCGCCGGCAAGGGGGTCAAGGGCAAGAAGCTCGGCACCACGCTGCGCGACGACGGCCGCCGCCAGGTCACCTACGGCGGGCATCCCGTCTATTTCTACGTCGACGACAGCCCTGGCGTCATCCTCTGCCAGGACGTGTTCGAGTTCGGTGGGCTCTGGCTGCTCGTCAACGCGGGCGGCGGGGCCGTCCGCTAGGCGCTGCCGCGGTCGCGGGTCGCCGGCCTCACTCCGCCGGCGTTCCGCGGACCCTCAATGCCCCAGGTAGTAGTCGGCCCCCTCGGGCTTCCAGCGGGTCGCGATCGCCTGGAAGGGGAACATCAGCAGCCAGACCAGCACCGCGAGCGTGCTGTCGACGAAGGCGACCGGGATCGAGGCGAGGAAGAAGACCACGGGCGAGAACGAGAGCATCGCTCCCCAGCGGTAGACGTCCTCGGGCATTGGGCGCAGCAGCAGCCCCTTGCGGTGCGCGCGGCGGAAACCCACCAGCTCCATGCCGCTGACCACGGCCACCGAGACCGCGTAGATCGTGAACGCGAGCGGGTTCTCGAAGAAGTTGCCGAGCAGCCCGGTCGGGAAGGGCAGGAAGGCGATGAAGCAGAGGTAGATCAGGTTGATCCCAATCTGGGGTGTGTCGAGCCACTTCAGCTGTCCGAAGAACTCGTGGTGGGCGAGCCAGTAGCGGCCGATCACCGCGAAGCTGATGAAGAAGCTGATCAGGCTGCCCTCCAGATCCGCGATCTCGTCCCAGAGCTCGCTGACGCTGTTCGTGTCGGGGATGGCGGGGACCTCGATGCCGACTACGAGCAGGGTCATCGCGATCGCGAACATGCCGTCGCTGAAGGTCGCGACCCGGGCGAACTCGACGCTGTCGCGCTCGTAGCGCCGCCTTGCGCCCTCGGCCTCGGCCGGCGGCTTGTCGCCCGGCATCAGATCCCGAGGTCGCGCATGACGCCGGGCTTCAGCGAGCCCAGCCAGACGAACGCCGGCAGCGGCGCGTCGTGCGGATTCGAGCGGATGCCGACGTGGCTGCCCTCGGGCACCTTGCCCTGGAAGCTCTCGCCCAGCTCGATCGCCGCCTCCTCGGTGGGAGTCCCGACCAACAGGTACTTGTAGCGGCGCTTGACCGGCAGCCCGCGGCCTATCAGCTCCTCGCCGAGCTCGCGGGTCGAGCGCACGTCGGGCAGGTCGATCACGACCTCCCACGGGTACTCGCCCGTCGCCTCGCGCTCGCGCCGGCCGGCCTCGGCGTCGGCGCGCTCCTCGGCCAGCAGCTCGGTGTCGCTCTGGGGCAGCGGCTCGTCCGCGGGGCGCCACTGCTCGGCGACCGGGTGCCAGCGCATCAACTGCACCTCGCCGGTCAGCTCGTCGTCTTCCATCAGCTCGCGCACGACCCGCTCGGCCTCGCGGATGCTGGGCTCGTGCCAGGCGTAGAGAAAGAGGCTGCTGCCGTCGCGGGTGACGATGACGCTGCCGCCGAGGCGCTCGCGCGCCTCGTCATCGAGGTCGAGCGTCTTCAGGCGCTCGCCGAGCGAGGTGCCGTGCTGGTCCTCGTCGAGGTGGACCTCGACGCGCCATTCCTCGGTCGCGCGGGGGCTGTCCTGTTCCGGCATGGGCGGGACTCTAGCGACGGAGGCTCAGAGCGCGATCACCCGTCCCTGCGGGCCGAGGTTGTAGACACGGGTCTCCCCGATCGCGCTCTCGGCGCCCCAGGACTCGTGGATGTGCCCGCAGACGGCGACCCTGGGCCCGATCCGCTCGATCGCGGCGGCCAGCGCTGGGCTGCCCAGGTGATCGCCGCTGCCGCTGGTGTCGCAGTGGCCCCGCGGCGGCGAGTGCAGCACCAGCAGGTCGATCCCCTCGGGACAGGCGGCGAGCTTCGCCTCGGCCTCCTCGTCGCTGAGGTCGAAGCTCCAATCCCATGGCGTGGTCGGGATGCCCCCGCCGAGGCCGAACAGGGTCAGGCCCGCCTCCTCGGAGGGCTCACCGTGCAGCACGACGGCGCCCTCGAGGCCGGCGGCCGCGGCGCGCAGCGCCTCCTCGGTCTCGTTGTTGCCCGGAACGAGCAGCAGCGGCGCCGCCATCCCGCCGAGCGCCGCGACCGCCTCCTCCAGCCCCTCGTGGACGGAGGCGAAGTCGCCGGCGCCGATCACCAGGTCGGCCTCCGCCGATCGCTCCACGAGCGACGCGGCGGCCCCGAGGTCGCGGTGCAGGTCGCTGAAGGCGAGGACCTTCATGCGCGGGAGTCTGCCAGGCGGTGCGCCAGCTCCATCGTCTCCTCGTCTACGTCGGCCTCCTCCAGCTCGTGGTCCTTCGCGACCTCGGCGATGAGCGCGTCGATCACCTCGTCGAGCTCGACCGCGCGGCCAAGCTCGCCCGCGACGCTGCCGGTCGCCGCCGAGTCCAGCTCCAGGCCGAGTGCCTCGTAGACGGGAACCAGGGCCTCGTTGGCGAGCTCGTGGCCCGAGACCACGATCACGCCGCCGACGTGGGCGCCGCCGCGGATCATTCGCTGCCCGATGCCCGAGAGCTTTCGCGCGCCCTTCGAGTTGACGCTGTAGGCGCCGGGGCAGTACTCGCCGGGGACCTCGCCGACGCGGGCGTCGACGCCGAGGGAGCCGAGCGCCGCCGCGACCGCTCCCGCGACCTGCTCGAAGCGCTCGTATGTGCTGCGCTGGGGATGGGCGCCCGGATAGACGCGGGTGAAGGCGATCGTTCCCTCGTGGAAGACCGCGGCGCGGCCCCCCGCGAGGCGCTCCACGGGCTCGAAGCCGGCGGCCCGCGCCGCCTCGACCGCCTCCGGGTACCCGTCCGCGACCACGTCCCGGCGCCCGAATGCGAGCTCGCGCGCGGGACGGTGGATGCGCATCGTCGCCGGCAGCTCCCCGGACGCCACCCGGGTCAGGATCGCGCGCGAGACCGCGGTCCCGAGCACGGGATCGTCGGGGAACGAACGGCGGATCAGCCGCAGACGCCGCGGGGCGCGCTCAGACCCGGATTCGGCCATTCCCCGATTCTGACGGGGGTCACCCCGCTATCTTCAGCCGCCGTGCCACGGGAACCCTTCGAGGGCAGCGAGTGGGGGGAGCGCGAGTCCGCCCGGATCAAGGCCCGGGCCGTCGCCCGCGCCAGGGCGGCCGCGTCCACCGGGGAGATGCCCGCCGCCAGGAGCCCCGGCGAGGGTCGCCCTCCCGCACCCGCCGCGCCCGCCGACCCTCCGCGCAGGCGCGGCCGAAGCGTCCTGATCGTCGCCGTCGCGGCGCTGGCGCTCGCCGGCGGCGGCTTCGTCGCGGCCAACGCCGGCCTGACCGATTCGGGCGAGGTGGGAGAGGTGGAGTTCGCCGCCGCCAAGATCATTACCCCCGTCGAGCGCCTGCACGCAGCCCAGCGCGCCCGCATCAAGAAGGCGATGAGCGCCCCGTTCGTGCTCGGCATCCCGCGCAAGCGCCTGGAGGTGATCGCCGAATGCGAGTCCCACGGCGATCCCCGCGCGATCGGAGGCGGCGGGCTCTACCGCGGCAAGTACCAGTTCCACCGCGGCACCTGGGCCTCGGTCGGCGGAGTCGGCGACCCCGCTCGCGCCTCCGAGCTGGAGCAGGACCGCCGCGCCGCGATGCTGATCAAGCAGAGCGGCTCCAACCCCTGGCCCGTCTGCGGCTAGGGAGCCCGCCTGACGGCGAAGCCGTCAACCGGAAAGCAGCGCCTCGCGCAACGCCCTCTCCTCCTCTGCGAACAGCGGGGCGAAGCTGCGCTCGCGGTGGGGGCGGTCGCCGCCGAACTCGCTCGTGTCCGTCCCCGAGCAGAAGGCCGGCCCGGCGCCGGTCAGCAGCACGCAGCCGACCGCGTCGTCGGCTCCCAGCCCGCCGAGGGCCTCGGCCAGCTCGACGCGGAGCTCGATCGAGAGGGCGTTGCGCTTCTCGGGTCGCTGCAGGGTGACGACCGCGACCTCGTCTCGGCGCTCGAGTGAAAGCGGCTTCGCCATCGGCATATTCTGACCGTGTGAAGTCGCACACCGCGTACATGACCTTCGAGACCGACGAGCGCCGCGAATTCGTCCGCATCACCGAGGACGTCCAGGCCGCGGTCGAGGACTCCGGCGTCAGCGAGGGGATGGTGCTGGTCTCGGCGATGCACATCACGGCCGGCGTCTGGGTCAACGACGACGAGCCGGGGATCCAGGCCGACACGCTCGAGTGGCTCGACAAGATCGCGCCGCCGAGCTGGAGGGAGCCGGCGAACGAGGTTGCCCGCGAGCTGCTTCCCGAGGGCGGCGACTACCGCCACCACCGCGGCGGCGAGGACAACGGCGACGCCCATCTCAAGAACCTGCTGACCCATCAGCAGGTGGTGCTGCCGATCACAGCCGGGCGTCTGGACCTGGGGCCGTGGCAGGCGGTGTTCTACGTGGAGTTCGACGGTCGCCGCGCCAAGCGGCTGGTGATCAAGGTGATCGGGGATTAGCGGTCCTCCGGGCGCCTCGGGTGCGGCGGTCGCGCCCGGCGGCGATGGCGGGATCGGCGCCGCCCCCCTGCTCGTCCTCGGCGCGATCCTCTCCGTCCAGATCGGGGCGGCGACCGCGACCACGCTGTTCGACGAGATCGGCCCGGCCGGGACGGTCCTTTTCCGGCTGCTGTTCGCGGCGCTGCTGTTGTGGGCGATCTGGCGGCCCTCGCTGCGAGGGCACCCGCGCGAGGCCCTTAGCGACGCCGCCCTGTTCGGCGTGACGCTGGCGGGGATGAACATCTGCTTCTACATGGCGCTCGACCGGATCCCGCTCGGGATCGCGGTCACCCTCGAATTCGTGGGGCCGCTCGCCGTGGCGCTCCTTGCCTCGCGCCGTCGCCTCGACCTGGTCTGGGTCGGGCTCGCCGCCACCGGGATCCTGCTGCTGGCGGGGCCGGCGAGCTCCCTGGACGCGCTCGGCGTGGTGCTGGCGTTGACGGCGGGAGGGTTCTGGGGCATCTACATCTTGCTCGCCGCCAGGGTGGGACGGGCCTTCAGCGGGGGGCGGGGGCTGGCGCTGGCGATGGTCGTGGCAGCCGCGCTGATGGTCGTGCCCGGCGTCGCGGCTGCGGGCGAGTCGCTGCTCTCCTGGCACGCGGTCGCAGTCGGGGCCGCGGTGGCGCTGCTGAGCTCGGTGATCCCATACTCGCTCGAGCTCGAGTCGCTGCGGAGGCTGCCGGTAGGCGTCTTCGGGGTGCTGATGAGCCTGGAGCCGGCGGTCGCGGCCGCGGTCGGGCTGGTCGGGCTGGGGCAGGGGCTGTCGGCGACCGA
>Ga0194131_10005286_pt1 | contig 18756 bp, 17 predicted proteins | sample TA2KigO120mmetaG_FD_148631 | JGI IMG/M metagenome (GOLD analysis project Ga0194131, IMG submission 148631) | Freshwater microbial communities from Lake Tanganyika, Tanzania - TA2015053 Kigoma Offshore 120m | ecosystem: Environmental > Aquatic > Freshwater > Lake | place: Tanzania: Lake... | reverse complement strand
CGTCGCCATGGCGGGACCGGCATTCGCGGAGACGCCCGCGCTCGACGGTCCGCCTCGGCTGCTCGCCCAGGCCGACCTGCACTACCCCGAGGAGGCGGTAGCGGAGCGGCTCTCCGGCGAGGTGACCATCACGGTGACCGTGGGGCCCGACGGGGCGGTGCTCGACGCGTTGCACACCGGGGGCGGCCCGGCGGTGTTCGTCCCCGACGCGCTCGCCGCGGCGCGTACCCTGCGGTTTTCGCCCGCTGTCAAAGGCGGCGTGGCGATCGCCGCCACCGTGCCCGTACGTTTCCGCTACGCACCGCCCGCCGACCCTCCACCCACGCCGACCGCCGCCGAGCCCGAGGAGGTCGTCGTCGAGTCGCATCGGGACCCGACGGCCGGGGAGACGCATGCCGTCGGCACGATCGCTGGAGCCGAACTGCAGCGCGCCGCCGGCCAGGACTTCACAGAGACGGCCGCCAGGGTCCCGGGTGTCGTTGTGGCCAGGAGCAGCGCCGACGGATCCAAACCGATCATCCGGGGGCAGGTGGAGCGCCGTCTCCTCGTCCTGTTCGACGGGGTGCGACACGAGAGCCAGAAGTGGGGCCCTGATCACGCGACAGAGATCGACCCCTTCGCCGCGGGCGCGATCCACGTCGTGAAGGGCGCCTCCGGGGTGCGCTACGGGCCGGATGCGATCGGCGGCGTCGTGCTGGTGGAGCCGCCCCCGTTGCTGGAGGCTCCCGGCTACGTGGGCGACGCGCAACTCGTCGGCGCGTCGAACGGCTGGCGCGGCGTCGGCGCGGCACGACTCGACGTGGTGCCGGGCGCGCTCGCAGACCTCTCGATCCGCGCCGAGGGCAACTACGGCCGAGGCGCGGCCCTCCGGACCCCCACATACGTCCTCGGGAACACCGGCAGCGAGGAGTGGAACGCCGGCGTCGCGCTCGAGTACCGGCTTCCCGTGCTGGCACTGTATGCTGCATGGCGGCACTTCGACCTCCGGGCGGGGGTCTGCTACTGCGCGAAGAGCGGCTCGCCCGACGATTTCCTCTCGCAGCTCGACCTCGACGCCCCGGTCGGCGCCGAGCGCTGGACCGAGACCTACGACATCGGCCGGGCCTGGCAGGACGTGAGCCACGACACCGCGCTCCTCCGCGCGCGGACGAGCGGCTTGGAGTGGGACGCGGAGGCCACGTACGCCTTCCAGCTCAACCGCCGGCTCGAGTACGACCACGCCCGCGAGGCGATCACCGGACCCCAGTACGACTTCACGCTGCGCACCCACTCCCTGGACGGGAAGATGGAGCACGCCGAGATCTCCGTCGGCCCAGGCAGGCTCCGCGGCGGAGGCGGTGTCTCGGGCTCGTTCCAGGAGAATGTCTACGCGGGTCTGCCTCTGGTCCCCAACTTCCGCGCGTTTCAGGGCGGCGTTTTCGCGCACGAGCGCCTGACGGTGGGGCACCTCGCGGTCGAGACGGGTGTCCGCTACGACCACCTCTCCCGGACGGCGTGGCTCACGCCCTCGGCCTTCGAGCGGAGTCTCGCGCGGGGGACGCTGGCCGAGGACGACTGCGAGCGCTCCGAGGACGCGGCGCGCTGTCCCGCCGCGTACGACAGCGCGAGTGCCTCGGTCGGTGGGTTCTGGGCCGCGATGCCGGGCGTGGTCGAGTTTCGGCTCGACCTCTCCACGGCGACCCGCTTCCCCGACACGGACGAGCTTTACCTGAGCGGGAGCGCCCCGACGTTCCCGGTCTATGCCGTCGGAGATCCCGGGCTCGGACCTGAGACGAACTGGGGGGCGACCCCGACGATGGGGCTGCGCCTGCGATGGCTGGAGGCCGAGGTCTCTCCGTATGTCAACTACATCGATGACTACGTGTACTTCGCGCCTGAGCTCGGCGCCGACGGGGCGCCGCTCGTGGACGTGACGATCCAGGGCGCCTTTCCGCGCTTTTCATTCCGGCCCGTCGACGCGGTCTTCTACGGGGCGGACGGCGGCGTGACGATCGCGCCGATGAGCCCCGTGAGCCTGGTCCTCCAGGGCGCGCTGGTACGTGGGCGCGACGCGGACACCGGCGGCTTCCTCGTCATGGTCCCCGCCGACCGCATCGATGCTGCGGCCCGGGTCGAGCGCCCCTCGCTCGGGCCGCTGATCGAGCCCTATGCGGAGTTCGGCGGGCTCTACGTCTTCGAGCAGACCTACACCGACCCCGACGCCGAAATCGCCCCACCGCCCGACGGGTACTTCCTCCTCCGCGCCGGCCTGGGCGCCCGTGTCCCGCTGAGCCGCCGAGCGCTCTCGTTCGGCGTAGAAGCCACCAACCTCCTCGACCAGCGCTACCGCGACTACTCGAGCCTGCTCCGGTACTACGCCGACGAGCCGGGTCGGGACGTGCGGCTGCGGGTCGGCGTGGAGATCTGAACCTCAACCCGGAGATCGTCGTGAATAAGCTAGCCCTCATCCCCCTCTTCCTCCTCGCCGCCTGCGCGGACACCGAGAAGCCCCACGAACACAACGAAGGGGAGGTCATCACCACCATCGTGCTCGACTTCGCCCCCACGTCGGGCACCGCAACCTCCTACACCTGGGCGGATCCGGAAGCCGACGGATCGCCCGTGATCGACGACATCACGCTCGCGGACGGCGAGACCTACGCGGTGTCGGTCTCGTTCCTCAACGAGCTCGAGGACCCCCCCGAGGACATCACCGAGGAGGTGGGCGCCGAGGACGATCAGCACCAGGTCTTCTTCACCGGCTCGGCGGTGCAGGGGCCGGCGACCGGGGACAACGCCGCCGCCGTGGTCTCGCACGCCTACGACGACGCGGACGAGAACGGGTTCCCGGTCGGCCTCGAGAACACCGTCGCCTCGATCACGCCCGGCTCGGGCACGCTCACCATCACCCTCCGCCACCTCCCCCCGGAGAACGACGTGGCGGTGAAGACGGGCACGCTCGCCGAGGACGTCGCGGCCGGCGGCATCGCCGCGCTGCCGGGCGACACGGACGTGTCGGTGGACTTCGCGCTGACCGTCGAGTAGCGCTACGTCGCGCAGCGCGCGCACACGCCGCGGAACTGGATGGACACGCCGGCGGCCACGGCCGCCGGCCCCAGGCCCTTCGGGGCCTCCACCCGTACCTCGGGCAGGCATGCGACGTCGCCGCAACGCGTGCAGAGGAAGTGCGGGTGATCGGCGTCGTGCCCGGCGTCCGGGGGCGCGGACGCCAGTTCGTAGCGCCACACGTGATCGCCGAGGTCCACCCGCCGCAAGAGGCCGACCTCGGTGAGGTCCACCAGGTTGCGATAGAGGGTGGCCCGGTCCCACCCCGCCTCGCGCAGGTCGCCGAAGACCTCCGTGTGGCTGGAGGGCGTGCCTCGCCCCTCCAGCGCGCGGAGCACGGAGACGCGCGCGCCTGTCGCGCGCAGGCCCGCACTGCGGAGACGCGTGCGGAGATCGTCGTCGGTCGATGACATGTGGGACTCTTGTTGCAGATACATCATAGTTGCAGTAGTAAGCGCGCGGAGCGAGCGATGCACCTACCTGTAACCGTCCTGTCCGGCTTCCTGGGCGCCGGGAAGACCACCCTCCTCAACCACGTGCTGGCCAACCGCGAAGGCAAGCGCGTCGCCGTCATCGTGAACGACATGAGCGAGGTCAACATCGACGCCGCGCTGGTGAAGGGCGAGGCGCGGCTCGACCGCGTCGACGAGCGGCTCGTCGAGATGCAGAACGGCTGCATCTGCTGCACGTTGCGCGAGGACCTGCTCGTCGAGGTCCGCCGCCTCGCGACCGAGGGTCGCTTCGACTACCTGCTCATCGAGTCGACCGGGATCTCCGAGCCCATGCCGGTGGCGGAGACCTTCACCTTCGAGGATGAGAGCGGGGTCTCGCTCGGGGACGTGGCTCGGCTCGACACGCTCGTCACCGTGGTGGACGCCTTCAACTTCCTGCGCGACTGGGAGAGCACCGACGAGCTGCGTGCGCGCGGCGAGTCGCTCGGCGAGGACGACCACCGCAACGTCGTCGAGCTCCTGGTGGCCCAGATCGAGTTCGCCGACGTGCTCGTCCTGAACAAGACCGATCTCGCGACGGAGGAGGAACTCGGCCGGCTCGGTGCCATCCTCCGCCGCCTGAACCCGCGCGCCGTGCAGGTGCGGTCCGAGCGCGGCCGCGTGCCCCTCTCGGCCATCCTCGACACGCACCGGTTCGACATGGACGCCGCGAAGGAGGCCCCCGGCTGGATGGCCGCACTCCGTGGGGAGGAGGCCTCCGAGGCTGACGAGTACGGCTTCGGCTCCTTCGTGTACCGCGCGCGGCGGCCCTTCCACCCCGAGCGCTTCCACGCGTTCATGAGCGCGCGGAAGGAGGGCGTGGTCCGCTCCAAAGGCTTCTTCTGGCTCGCCACGCGCCCCGAGTGGATGGGGTACTGGGCGCAGGCCGGCCGTGTCACGGAGATCGGGCCGGCCGGCTTCTGGTGGGACGCCGTGCACCGCTCCCAGTGGCCCGAGGACGCCGAGTCGAGGGCCGCCATCCGGGCGACCTTCGAGAAGCCGTGGGGGGATCGACGGCAGGAGCTGGTGTTCATCGGCCACGCCCTCGACCGTGCCGCCCTCCAGGCCGGGCTCGACGACGCGCTGCTCAAGGACGAGGAACTGGCGCTCGGGATGCGCAAGTGGAAGAAGCTGCCCGATCCCATCGACGAGTGGCGGGGCGCGGGGGACGAGGACGCAGATGCTTGAGTGGCTGATCGTCGGCGGGGGCATCCACGGGACGCACCTGTCCCACGTCCTGGTGCATGGCCGGGGCGTGGACCGGGACCGCGTCGCTGTCCTCGATCCCCATGCCACTCCCCTGCAGCGCTGGCGCGAGTGTACGCGTGCGATCGGCATGAGGCACCTCCGCTCGCCGGGCGTACACCACCTCGATCTCGACCCCTTCGCGCTGCACCGGTTCGCCCCGGCCGGCGGCGGCGCCTTTGCCCCGCCCTACGACCGCCCGTCGCTGGAGCTCTTCAACACCCATTGCGACGCGATCGTGCGAGAGGGCGGCCTCGACGCCCTCCGGATCCGGGGCGCCGCGACCGGGCTCTCAGCGGTCCCGGACGGTTACCGCGTGGACACCGGCCGCGGCGCAATCGAGGCGCGCAGAGTGGTGCTTGCCCTGGGCCTGGGCGATCAGGTCGCATGGACGGGATGGGCACTCGCCCTGGGGGCGGCGGGCGCCAACGTGGAGCACGTGTTCGCGCCGGGCTTTGACAGGCGCGCCTTGCCGAGAGGACCGACCCTGGTGGTCGGCGGCGGCATCACCGCCGGACAGCTCGCGCTCGCGCTGGTTCGGGACGGCCGGGAGGTGGTGCTCTGGATGCGCCATCCGATGCGCGTGCACCAGTTCGACAGCGATCCGGGGTGGATCGGGCCCCGCTTCATGGAAGGTTTCCGGGCCGAGCGTGACTCCGCTCGGCGCCGGGCCCAGATCGCGGGCGCGCGGCACCGCGGCTCGATGCCCATGGACGTGGCAGACGAGGTGGGAGCGGCCATCCGCTCCGGCGCGTTGCGGCTGGCTGGGGGTGACTTCGTGCGTGCGGCGCCTGTGGCCGGCGGTCTGGTCCTGGAGACGAGCTCGGGGACGTACGGGGCGGCGGCGGCTGTCCTCTGCACCGGCTTCGACGCTCGTCGGCCCGGCGGCGCCTGGCTCGACCGGGCGGTGGACGAGCTCGGGCTGACGTGCGCGGCCTGCGGGTATCCGGTCCCCGACGCCCGGCTGCAGTGGCGGCCAGGTCTGTTCGTGATGGGACCACTCTCGGAGCTGGAACTCGGGCCCACCGCCCGAAACATCACCGGGGCTCGGTCGGGTGCGCAGCGGATCGCGGCCGCGTGAACCGGCGGCCCGGACTACCGGGCGCCTCCGATCGCGACCGGGTAGCCGTGCGCCGCCCACACCAGGCTCCCCTCGTCCAGCACGTACGTCCTCGTCCGGCCCGCCGCGCGCAGCGCGTCGACCACCTTGCCGGAGGCCGCGTGGGGGCAGGCGCAGTACACGACGATCGGGGTTTCGTCGTCCGGGAGGTGGGGAACGATCCGCTCGACGCCTTCGTAGTAGGGCACCGGCAGCGCGCCTGGCAGGTGGCCGCGCTGCCAGTCGGACAGCGGGCGCGCGTCCAACAGCACGATGCGGCGCTTCGCGGCCAACGCGGCCGCCACGTCGGCTGCTGCGACGAAGCGCCCCTGCCGTACCGGCAGCTTCGCCACGGGGGACTTCGCGTTCTGGATGGCGCTGGAGGGATCGGGCGGGTTGACCACCACGGGCGCCGGCGCCGCCCAGCCTCCCGCCCGGCTTCGCAGGAACGCGGTCACCGCATCGAGCTCGGACTCGTCGAGCACCCCTCGAAAGGCCGGCATGGGTGTACCCGTGCGGCCCCGGGCGATGGTGTCACGCAAGAACGCGTCGCTGGCGGTGGCGAGCAGCACCGGGTTGGCGAGCGCGGGGGCGGTCCCGCCCTGGCCGGTCGCGCCGTGGCACTCGGCGCAGCGCTCCGCGTAGACCGTCTCGCCACGCTCCACGTCGCCACGCACCGGGGTGTCCGGGAGGTCCTTGCCCGTCACCCCCGACTGCGCCTCGAGCCAGTCGAGCAGCACGTGCTGCTCGTCGTGGGACAGCGGCCCCCCCTGCTCCGTGGCGAAGGCGGCCATCGCAGTGCCCGGCCGGCCGTAGGCGACCGCGTACCAGAGAAAGGCCGGTGGAGCGGACTCGAACATCTCAGGGGCGCGGAGCGACGGCGCGTGGTCGGCCGCGTGCCCCTCCCGCTCGGCACCGTGGCAGAGCGCGCAGTACTGGGCGTACAGCGACGCACCGTCGGCGGTGGTCGGGCCGACGTGGGGGTCGGACGTGGCGTGCGCGCGGCCCAGGGGCAAGGCTGCGAGACACGCGAACAGCCGGCAGCTTCGCATCGGGGGGCTCACTTGGACACTCGCCAGGTGGAGACCCCCCCCTCGGCGTCCGTGGCCGCGAGGCACCGGTCGTCCGATCGCCACGCCACTTCCGCCACCGCTCCGGGCAGGACGTCGCCACCAACCACCACGCCTGCCCCGGTGGGGTCGAGGCGCCAGAGCACGACACCGCCCTCTCGTCCGCCGGACGCCAACAGGCGCTCCCGACGGGCGAACGCCAGCGCAGTCACCGGGAGCGGGTGCACCTCGAGCTGCCCGGGCGTCGTGCCTTCCGGGCCATTTCCGGAGAAGCTCCACACCGTCACGGCCTCGCCGCCGCTCGTCGCCAGCAGGTTCCCGCTCGCGTCGAAGGCGAGCGCGGCGGGCTTCGTCGTGTAGCCCGACATCGCGGAGTCTTGGGCCGTGGACCGCCGCCAGAAGTGGACGGTCTGATCCTGGCCGCCGACGGCGACGATAGCCCCGTCGGGGCTCACCGCGAGCGAGACGGGCGAACCCCTCCACTCGAGCGTCTGGGTGGCGGCGTCGCCGCGGGGCGTCCAGAAAGCCACGCGGCCGTAGCAGGCCGTCGCGATCTCTCCAGCACCGGCCCAGACCAGGCCGCTCACCGTGCTCGGGTGCGCGGGGGCCACCCACTCCTGCCCTTGCGCGGACCACGCATGGAGGGCGCGCCCCGCCGCTGCGGCGAGCCAGTCCCCGTTGGGAGACCACCGGACGTGCTCGACCCACGCCTTGCCCAGCGAGAGCCGTGCCTCGGGCTCCCCGAGCGCCGAGTCCCAGATCGCGACCGTTCCGTCGTGGCCACCCGTGGCGACGCGCGCCGATCGGGGGTGGTGGGAGAGCGCTAGGCCTCCGCCTGGGTGGGCTTCGGTGTTGCGCCACCGTACAGCTCCCGTGGTGCCGTCGAATGCGTGGAGGCCTCCGGCCGCGTCGAGCACCAGCAGCGAGTCGCCGCCGGGCGTCCACGCCATGGCGCGCGGGTAGTCGGGCACCCGCGCGCGCCACCCCGGGCGAAGGGCGCCACCCGCCTTCACACCAGGCATGCGTGGAAGCCCTGTCGGATCGCGGTCGCGTCGAGGTTGCGCCCGATGAAGACGAGCTGGTTCCGACGCGGGTCCGCGCCCCAGGGGCGGTCGGGCTGGCCGTCGAAGAGCATGTGCACCCCCTGGAAGACGAAGCGTTGCTCCTCGCCCGAGAGAGACAGGAACCCCTTCATCCGGAAGATGTCGGCGCCCTGCTCGCGGAGGAGGGTGCCCAGCCAGGCGTTGAGGCGCTTCTGATCGAGGCTCCCCTCGACCTCGATGGCGACGGAGCCCACCTCGTCGTCGTGCTCGTGCTGGGCAACCCACGCGCGCTGGGCGTTCGGCTCCACGCGCCGCTCGCCCGTGGCGTCCGCGACCTTCACCCGAAGCCCGAACTCGTCGGCGAAGTGCTCCGCGTACAGCGCCACGGTCGTCGGCCTCTCCAGGACGAGCGGGAACCGCATGGCCTCTGGCCCGACGAGTCTAAGTTGGACGTGGTTGCCGAGCGGGATCCCCATCCCGTTCGCGATCACGCGCGCCGTGTGCGCGTACAGGCGTACGCAGCGCTCGGCGCCGTCTCGGAGCGAGGCGTCGTCGGTGCTCACGTCCGGGAGCACCACGAGGCCCATCGTGGGGTCGGGGCCCTCGTCCAGCTCGAGCACGTGGCTGCCGGCGGGTAGGTGGTACACGCCCGTCCACTCGAACGGGTACTCGGGTTCGAGGAACGTGGGCCGGCGGACCAGCGCCTGGTCCAGGTCGAAGGCCCCGAGGTCCAGGACGGCGCTCACGGGCAGCTCCGCGCGCGTGGTGCGGAAGAACCGCGCCATCCGGTTCATCTCGCGAAGCCGCGTTTCCAGCGCGTCCAGTTCCGGCGCCGCGACGAGGTCGCTCTTGTTGAGCACGATCACGTCGGCGAACGCGATCTGCTCCCCGCACTCGTTGCTCCGCCCGAGCTGCTGGTCGAGGTGGCGCGCGTCGACGAGCGTGACGATTCCGTCGAGCGCGAACGCCTCGCGGATCTCCTCGTCCATGAAGAAGGTCTGGGCGACGGGCCCCGGGTCCGCCAGCCCCGTCGTCTCGACTAGGACGTAGTCGAACTTGTCTCGGCGCTTCATGAGGTTGCCAAGCACGCGGATGAGGTCGCCCCGGACGGTGCAGCAGATGCAGCCGTTCGACATCTCGAAGACCTCCTCGTCGGCGTTGATGACGAGCGCGTGGTCGATCCCGATCTCGCCGTACTCGTTTTCGATCACGGCGATGCGCTTGCCGTGGTGCTCGGCGAGGATGCGGTTCAGCAGCGTGGTCTTCCCCGCGCCGAGGAAGCCGGTGAGGATGGTGACAGGGATTTTGGCGGGACGGGTCATCGTTCGGAGTCTCGGGAGGAGGGGTTCGGGAGAGGTGACGGGGAGGCCGGCCGCGCGAGCCCGGCGGCGGCGAGTCTTTCGGGGCGCAGCCCCTCGTCGGTGGGGCCGTCGTAGACGATCCGCCCGTCTCGCATCAGCACGACGCGGCGGGCCGCAGGCGGCAGGTGGTGGAGGTCGTGGGTCACCCACAGGCACGCGGCGCCGGCCAGCGCGGCGGCGTTCTGCACGGCGTCCACCAGGGCGTCCGCGGCGAGGGGGTCGAGGCCGGAGGTGGGCTCGTCGAGGAGCAACAGCCGAGGCTCCAGCACCAGGAGGCCGGCGAGGGCCACCCGACGTTGTTCCCCTACGCTCATTGCGTGGACGGGCCGGTCGGCGAGGTGCGCAACGCCGAGGCGCTCGAGCCAGACGTGGGCCCGTGCCTCGGCTTCGGGGTGAGCCGTCCCGCGGTGGATCAGCCCCCAGGCCACGTCTTCTGCCGCCGTGCTCGCGAGGAAGTGCCGCTCCGGGTTCTGGGCGAGGAGCGCGATGCGCCCGTCAAGGCGACGGTGAAGCGACGCGCCCGGTGGCACGTGCTCCCCGAACCGGATCAGCCCTCCGCCGGACGCGGCCACGAGACCCGAGACCACGGCGAGCAACGATGACTTGCCGGCACCGCTCGGACCACACACGGCGATCCACTCCCCCGCGGCCAGGGAGAGGTCGATCGCGCGCAAGCGCGGGGCGCTACCGGCTTCCAGATGCAGCCCGCGAAGTGCCAGCGCCTCGACCGGAGAGCCCTTGGCGCTAGGCCGCGCACCCCGGAGCAGTGCGGCCGCCTCGACCTCGTCGACCCGGTCGATCGCGTCGAGTGCTCCCTCCGCGAGCACCGAGCTCCAGACCGCCAGAGGCATCCGCGCCGACCCGAGCCGAAGCCGCGCGGCGTCGCGACGTTGGGCCCAGGCATGGCGGGTGAGCAGGCCGTGGAGCACCGCGTGGTCGAGGGTCGCGAGCGCCAAGGCGGGGAAGCTCGAGCGCCGGAGCGTGGCGCGCACGGAGGGCCAGTCGAGCTCGGCGCCGAGCCAGAGCAGCCACGGCATGCCGGCAGCGATGCGGAGCGCCGCCGTGGCCGCGCGGTCGGCGGGCAGGTCGGACAACAGGGCCGCCCCGGTGGTCCCCATCGTCGCGAGCCCGACCCAGGCGAGCGCGGGCAGGAGCCGGTCGCGACCTCTGCGGAGCCACAGCGCAGCCACCCCGGCGACCAGGAGCCCAGCCGAGAGCGACGGGGAGCCCGCGGCGATGTTCACGCCGAGGACAGCGGTCACGCACGCGACGCGCCCGAGGACCGCCGAAGTGGAGTGCTTCGCGTCGGCGAACAGCGGGTGGTCAGCGTGGAGGTGCATGGTCCGCCCCGCCGAGGCGCTCCCAGGTCCGACCCGCGACGAAGCCGAACGTGAAGGGCAGGAGAAGCCCGATCGCGAGGCCCAGTTCCCCCTGGGACAGGTCGACGACGCTGTCCGTAGGCGACTGCCCAGCGCGCCCCGCCGCGGCGCCGAACACCGTGCCGTCGATCCCCTGATAGTTGCAGCCCGAGCCCAGGAGGGCGAGGACGACCAGGAGGGCGCCCGTGACCCCCGGCGGAGGGGGGCGTACCGTCAGGTCCGCCATCCAGGAGGGCAGAAGCGTGGGCTTCCGGCGGACGAGCAGGCGCACGAGGGCCACCGAGACCACGCCCTCCACGATGGCGAGCGGGATCTGCACGGGTGCGAGGCCGAGCGCCACGGCGGAGAACGTGTCGACGGGAGCGGCAATGTCGGCCAGCGCGACGCCGAGCACTGCCGCGTCGCCGAGGTAGACCGCCAGATCGGCGATGCCGCAGGCGACCCCGACCGCGATGGCCGCGGGGGCCCCGGCGATGCGGAGCACACTGGCGCAGCCGACGGCCGCGAGGGGCCCGAGCAGGCCCAGCGACAGGGTGTTGACCCCCAGCGTGGTGAGCCCCCCGTGCGCGAAGAAGAGCGCCTGCAGCCCGAGCACGAAGAACGTGGGCCAGACCACGGCGCGCACCCCCAGCAACAGCGCCAGCACCGGGGTCAGGCAGATGTGGCTCGTGGCGCCCAGCACGGGCACTGGCAGCGGCAGGAGGGTCGCCGCGAAGAGGAGGCTCGTCGCGGCCGGGAGCAGCCGTGAGGCGCCGGGCGCCACGGCGTTCGGGTCGCAACCCCCGCGTCGCGTTCCCGTGAGGCTCCACGCGAGCGCCGGGACCCCGAGGGCCCAGCCTACAGCCGCGTGCGCGAGCGGGAGTGTGCCCTCCGCGAGGTGCATGGACGACCGATATTACATCTATGATGTATATGCAATGAGGATGCACGAGCTCCGGGTCGCCGACGCTCCTTCCCGGCCGTCTTCAGCCGATCCCGTGAAGGATCCCGAGCCGAGGATGGAGAGGCAACTCGCGACGGCGCAGATGGCGCCTGCGCGTGAACGCGCCGTTCTCGGCCTCGCCGGTGCGCCGGGACAGGCACTCGAGACCTCGACCCCGATGGTGCCGCAGGCGAGGAGGAGGAGCATCGGTGGAGGATACCAACGGTCCTAGCTGTGCATGCGCACGATGGGCTCACCGGCGGCGATGAGCTCGGCCTCGCGGGTAGCGAAGTACGAGAGGCGGGGCTCACTCCAGCGGGCGGCGAGCTCGAGCAGCTGCGAGGCGTGTCGCGACTCTGCCTCGACGAGCGCCGCGTACAAGGCCTGCAGGTGGCTGTCGCTCACCGCGTCGCGGAGGAGCACGAGGCGCTCGTGGCTCCTCGCCTCGATGAGCGCGGCGATGACGAGGCTGTCGGCCATCGACTCGTGGAGGTCTTTCCGGCGCGCTCCCTTGGCGAGCTCGGCGGCGTAGCGGGAGGGTGCCAGCGCCTCGAAGTCGCGGCCGCGGCGGCGCAGCTCGTGCTGCACCATCTCGAAGTGGATCAACTCCTCTCGCGCCAGTCGCGACATCGCCCCGGCGAACTCGTGCTCCGGCGCTCGGAAGGAGAACCCGAGGACCACGCTGGCGGCGCGTTTCTCGCAGTGCGCGTGGTCGACGAGGAGGGTGTCGAGGTCGACGAGCACGCGGTCGAGCCAGGCCGACGGCGACGGGGAGAGGAGCATGCGCGGGGCGGTATCCTGCGGTGGGGGTGCTTGGACGCAGGCGACGGGCGGGCGCGGGGGGGGGGAAGGGGGGGCGCGGGGCTGGCGCGGGGCGGGGCGCTGTGCGTGTCGCGACAGGGTCGGCGACACCCATCGGGTCGATTTTCGGACACTGCAGCGACCCATGGGGAAAAAAATGGGAATCCGGCGGCCGGCCGCAGGGCTCCCTCACGGGCAAACGCCAGTTTCTGCTGGCCTGCGGGATACGATGACGCCCCAGGGCGTCGATCTGTCCTATTTTTTCCCCGATGGGTCGAGCCGGTGTCCTGTTTCCGGGTGGATGGGGTGCGCCGCCGATATCGCGACAATGGTGTTGTTTGTCCCCGGGACGCTTGCACCCCCCTCCGCAGGGCCGTAGGGTTGGCGCGTGACCCCCGTCCTCGTCCGCAGCCTCGGCATCGTGCGCTTCGGCAGCACCGAGCCAATCTTGCTCGTCGACGATCGGGGCGAGCGCTGGATCTGCAAGCTCCAGCCGCCGCCGATGTCCGACCACGCGGTGGAGTGGATCGTGGCAGCGCTGGCGCGGGAGATGGGGGTGGCGGTAGCCCCCAGCGCCGTGGCTGAGCTTCACCCCGCGTTGATCCTCGCGTTTGCCGCCGGCGCCCCCTCGGAGCGCGCCTACGCGGAGCGCGCGGCGAAGCTCGGCACCACCGTGTTCGCGTCGCGATGGATCCAGGGGGCCCGCGAGTTCACCGGGCCGCGGGCCGGCGACTCGGCGGCCCTGGGCCGGGTGCTCGCCCTCGACCGGCTGGTGGCCAACCCCGACCGGCAGGCCAACCACCCAAATCTGGTGCGCGTGGGTCGCGATATCGTCGCCATCGACCACGCGCAGGCGCTGCCCGAGGCCCACGGCCAGGACGACGCCGATATCGAGATCCCGCTCCACGTGTCGCTCGGCCTCGGCGGGCCCGCCCGGGTGCCGAGCGAGGCGGCGATCAGGGGCGCGGTGGCCAGCTTGCCCGCGGCCTGGCTGTCGCGACCACGGCGCGAAGCCGTCGTCGAGGGTTGCCTGCTCCGCGCCGAGCGGCTGGTGGCGTCGTGACTACCCTCCGCCCCTACCTCTACGCGCCGCTGCGCGCCTGCCTGCGCGGGCCCACCAACGACGCCCGCACCGTGGCGGTGCTCGCCTTCCCGCTCGAGGGCGGGGGCCCGATCATGGAGCGTGCCCCCTTGCCCTCCGACGCCGACGGTCGCCTCGTGTCGGAGGCGCGGGAAGACATCCTTGCCGAGCTGGTGGAGGTGTGGAGCCGCGCGCACGACGTGGCCGACGTGTCGCGCTGGTGGCAAGCGCGCGCGCTCTGCGACGCTGACTTCGTGTACCTGGCCGCGCCGATGGCGGGGGCGGCCGTCGATGTCAACGGGGAGGTGGCGAGAATATTGAGGGAGTACATCCAGAGTTAGGCCAGACTCGGCGTCGGCATGAACCGGGTCTCCATCCTGACTCGAGCCTTACCCCTGGAGCCTCTAGCCGTGAACCGCCTCCCGCCTAGTCGACATGCCTCACGCCGCGCAGCTCGGGGATCTCCTCGAGCAGCATCCGCTCCACGCCCATCGCGAGCGTAGCGGTGCTCGACGGGCAGGTGCCGCAGCTGCCGATGAGCTTCACCAGCACCACGCCATCGTCGATGCCGCGGAACAGGATGTCGCCGCCGTCCTGGGCGATGGCGGGACGGATGAACTCGTCGAGCAGGGCCACCACCTTCATGCCCATCTCGTCGATGGGCGCGTCGACGGGCAGGCCGTCTTCCGGCACCGCCATGTCGCCGCTGTCGAGGAAGTCGCGGATGGCGTCCTTGATGGTCGGGACGATGATCGGCCAGGGGGTGTCGACGTCCTTGTTCACGGTGACGAAGCGGGGCGCCACCAGCACGCTCTGTACGCCGGGGATGTCGAACAGCCTGCGCGGCAGCGGGGCGTCGGAGGCCTGGGCCATCGACTTGAACTCGTAGGTGCCGGTGGGGATGAGCGCTTCCTGGACCTTGAACATGAGCGCGTCGGGGTTCGGCGTGGGGACGGTGTCGATGGCGGCAGGCGAAGTCATGCCCGAGGGCTAATCACGTGGCGGGCGAGCGGTTAGCTGCCGCCCCCCCACGGAGTATTGCATGTCCCTCTCCTTCAACTTCTCCGAAGAGCAGCTTGCTCTCCAGTCCCTCGCGCACGACTTCGCGAAGGACGTGATCCGCCCGGTGTCGCACCACCACGACAAGACGGGGGAGTACCCGTGGGGCGTGCTCCAGAAGGCGCACGAAATGGGCCTGCTCAACACCCACGTGCCCAACGAGTACGGGGGCCTCGGGCTCAACAACGTCGATGGCATCATCATGGCCGAGGAGTTGGCCTGGGGCTGCTCCGGCATCGGCACCGCGATGGAGGCCAACGGGTTGGCGCAGGCGCCGGTGATCCTCGGCGGCAGCGAGTACCTCAAGCAGAAGTACCTGACGCCGCAGTGCGAGCCGCGGGAGAAGCCGATGATGTGCGCCTACGCCGTCACCGAGCCGGGGGCGGGTTCCGACGTGCAGGGGCTCAAGACCACCGCCGTCAAGCAGGGCGACAAGTGGATCCTCAACGGTTCCAAGATGTGGATCACCAACGCCGGGGTGGCCGACTGGTACTTCGTGGTGGCCGTCACCGACCCCTCGAAGCTCGCCCGCGGCGGGATGACGGCGTTCATCGTGGAACGTAGCTGGCCCGGCGTGGTGGTGGGCAAGAAGGAGTGGAACATGGGCCAGCGCTGCAGCGACACGCGCGGCCTCTCCTTCGACAACGTGGAGGTGCCCGAGGCCAACGTGGTTGGCCAGGTGGGCGACGGCTGGAAGCTCGCGATGTCGGCCTTCGACCACACGCGCCCCTCGGTGAGCGCCGCCGCTATCGGCGTGGCCCGCGCCGCGATGGAGCACGCCGCCCAGTATGCCACCGAGCGCAAGACCTTCGGCCAGCCGATCGCCAACCACCAGTCGATCCAGTTCATGATCGCCGAGATGGCGATGGAGATCGAGGCCGGGCGCAACCTCTGCCTCAAGGCGGCCTGGCTGAAGGACAACGGCCAGCGCAACACGGTGAACGCGGCCTACGCGAAGGCCTTCTGCGCCGACCTGGCGATGAAAACCACCACCAACGCGGTGCAGATCTTCGGCGGCTACGGCTACTCCGAGGAGTACCCGGTGGAGAAGCTCATGCGCGACGCGAAGATCTTCCAGATCTACGAGGGCACCTCGCAGATCCAGCGGCTGATCATCGCGCGCGAGTTGTTCGTGCGGAACAAGTAGGACGCCAGGGATGACTAGAGAACTCCAACGCTGGCCCCACGACCCGCGCATCCCGGGCGGCGGGGCAGGGGAGAGGGCCGACGATGCCCCCTCCCCCGGGGCGTAGTTGCTGCCCGTCGTCGCGATCATCGGTCGACCCAACGTGGGGAAGTCCACGCTCTTCAATCGCCTCGTGGGCGAGAAGAAGGCGCTGGTACACGACCGCCCGGGGGTTACCCGCGACCGGAACTACGGCACCGCGGCGTGGCTCGACCGCGACTACATGCTGGTCGACACCGGCGGTTTCGACCCCGATCCCGACTCGCAGCTCTTCGCGGCGATGCGTCGCCAGTCCGAGGCGGCCATTGGCGAGGCCGACGTCGTGATCTTGCTGGTCGACGGGCAAACCGGCATGACTCCGGCCGACAAGGCGGCGGCCAGCATCGCCCGCGCGGCGAAGAAGCCGGTGGTGGTGGCGGTGAACAAGTGCGACGACGCGATGCACGACGACAACGCGGCCGACTTCTGGTCGCTCGGCTTCGACGTGGTGGTGCCCATCTCCGCCGAGCACGGCCGGGGACAGTGGGAGCTGCTCACGGCGGTGGTCGAGCGTTTCCCGAGCGAGGTGGCGCCGGAGGCCGAGGAGGACGGCGAGATCCGCATCGCGGTGCTGGGGCGTCCCAACGTGGGAAAGTCTACACTCGTCAACCAGTTGCTGGGCGAGGAGCGCCACGTGGTGGCCGACATGCCCGGCACCACCGTCGATGCCACCGACAGCGTGATGGACTACCACGGGCAGAAGGTGCGCCTCGTCGATACCGCGGGCATCCGTCGCCGGGCGCGCGTGGAAGACGACGTGGAGCAGCTCGCGGTGGGGGCGAGCATCCGGACGATCGAGCGCTGTCACGTGGTGTTCGTGGTGCTCGACGGCACCGAGGGCCCCACCGAGCAGGACGCGCGATTGATCGGGCTGGTGCTGGAGCGGGGCCGCGCGCTGGTCTTGCTCGTCAACAAGTGGGACGCGGTGCGGGAAACGGAAGACCGCAACATCACCGTCCTGGAAGACGAGTTCTCGCGGAAGTTGCCCCACGCCACCTTCGCGCCGGTGCTCTACATCTCGGCGCTCACCGGCAAGGGCGTGCATCGCATCCTCGACCTCGCCCGCGAGGTGTACGAGGCCTTCAACACGCGCATCTCCACGGCAAAGCTCAATGATTTCTTGCGGGCGGCGGTAGCGGCCCACTCGCCGCCGCAGCTCCACAACCATCCCATCCGCTACCAGTACATGACGCAGGTACGGGTGCGTCCGCCCACCTTCTGCGTGTTCGTCAACAACCCGGAGGGGGTGGTGGAACACTACGATCGCTTCCTCAAGAACCGGCTGCGCGAGAACTATGGCTTCGTGGGGACGCCCCTGCGCATCGAGTACCGGCGCCGGCGGCGACTGGGCGAGGCGCGCACCGAGATCGACGGCGAGGAATGAACTTCCAGTCGCGGGTGCAGGCGCTGCCGCGGCTCGGGCTGGGGGTGTCGACCGAGTACGGCGCCGCGCGATCGCTGGGGGCCCTCGACGTGGGCGCGCTGCGGGCCAAGTTCCCCCAGTACGCGAGCTTCCTCGAGGTGGGCGTGGAGGTGAGCAAGGGCCTCGACGCCGACACCGAGCGCTGGGCCTCCAGCGGCGCGCCCACCACCTACCACTTCCTCGACCTGAACCTCGACGAGCCCGAGGACTTCGACGCAGACTGGATTGCCGGGGTGAGGGACCATATTCGTAGCTTGCGACCCTCGTGGATCTGTGGCGACGCGGGGCTCTGGCACTTCGGCCGTCGCGACCGGGGACAGATGCTGCTCCTGCCGCCCATCCTGTCCGACGCGCAGGCCATGTCGATGGCGGAAGGGGTGGCGCGACTCAGAGCGGAAACGGGCCTCGAAGTGTTGCCGGAGAACCCGCCCGGCAGCGCCTACGTGGGGCCGCTGCACCTGCTCGACTACTTCGCGCGCCTCTGCGATCGCGCCGACACCGGGATGCTGCTCGACTGTGCCCACCTCGCGATCTTCCAGCAGGCGCGGGGGCACCAGCCGCTCGACGGCCTCGCGGACTTCGACTTGTCGCGGGTGGTGGAGATCCACGTGGCCGGCGGGCGCAAGCGCTCCGTCGATGGCTTCAGTTGGATCGAGGACGAGCACTCGCCGAGCGTCCTGCCGGAGACATGGCGCATCGTGGAGCACGTCGTCCCGCGCGCACCCAACCTCAAGGCGATCGTCTTCGAGTGCGAGCGTTGCCGCCTGCCCGACGTGCTCCCGGTCTTCCGGCGGCTGGAAGCGCTGTGGGGCTGAAGTCCGTCGTCGCCTGCCTGCATCACGATCCCGCGCGGGTGGCTCGCCTGCACGAGGGTGACGACCTCGGGCTGTCTGCCGAGGAGGCCGAGTGGCTGCGCGCCGTGCCCCGGGCCGCCTGGGGCGTCGACCCGATGCGCGCCAGGCGAGTGGCCGGCGCGCTCATCGAGGAGTTCCCGCAGGCTGCCGCGATCATCGGTCGCGACCGGGTGATGGAGTTCTGCGCCTCGGCCGCCTTCCTGTCGGTGTGCGAGGGGGAGGGCAACCTCGCCAGCGCCTTCGCCTGCTGGGCCGATGCCGGCCCCACGGCGCGGATCGAGGGGGCGATGGCGCAGGCCCGGCGCGGGGGCGCGGCCGTGTTGGAGGTGCCGGCCAGCGTGATGTCGGCGTGGCATTCGCGGGTAGACGGTGGCCTCGCCGAGCGCGTGGCCCAGGGCGCGCGGCTGCCGCGACCCGCCGAGGAAGGCGAGACCATCTGGGTGATCGCCGAGTCGCGAGGCGGGAATGTGAGCGTAGCCGAGCTGCCCGAGGCGCTCGCGCGGCTGGTGATCTACGGACTCGAGGGGCGTACCCGCGCGGACCTGGTGGAGGAGGCCCGGCGCCTGGGGGCGGAGGACGACGCCGAGGTGGTGGTCGACGAGCTGTTGGAGCTGGGGACGGTGAGGGCGCGTTGAGGGGCCGCGCGCGGTAACAGGCG
>Ga0194131_10005285_pt1 | contig 18760 bp, 18 predicted proteins | sample TA2KigO120mmetaG_FD_148631 | JGI IMG/M metagenome (GOLD analysis project Ga0194131, IMG submission 148631) | Freshwater microbial communities from Lake Tanganyika, Tanzania - TA2015053 Kigoma Offshore 120m | ecosystem: Environmental > Aquatic > Freshwater > Lake | place: Tanzania: Lake... | reverse complement strand
CGACGTGGATCCGATAGCCGTCGGCGCTCGGCCGGCCGGCCTCCTTCGTCACCTCTCCGCAGTCACGGTGTGCTTCAAGGAACCGCTGAATCTCTGGATATATGCCCATGCGCTCCCTCTTCTCTCGAGGAAGTGCAATACGGACGCCACCGGGTGAGTCGCTACACCTCCATGGTCCGCCCGGCGTCAAGGACGGGCGGGGCCGGACCAGCGCCCCCACCGGTCCACGCGAACGACCGCTCGGCGAGCGCGGGCGGCATCCCCGCCGCCTCCCCGGCCAACGCCGCGCGCAGCCAGGCAAAGAAGGCATCGTAGAGCGCTTCGTGGTTCATGCGGCGCAGCCACAGCGGGCGGCCGTCCATGTAGAGGAAGACCACGTTCGCCTCGCTGCACGGCCCCAGGCAGTCGGTGAACGCGACGCGCGCGAGCCCGTCGACCTGTGCATGCTTCAAGCGGCGGCGGATCGCCGGCTTCAGCACGCGCGGCGGCGTCTTCGGTCCGCCGGTCTCGCGATGACCGCAACAGCAGCCCGCGCAGACGGCGATCAGCGCGCGGTCCGCCACTAGCGCGGCCGCTCGCGCAGCAGGCGCTCCACTTCCGCCGCGAGGAAGCGGTGGTCGACGGGCTTCGACAGCGTGCCGTCGGCGCCGGCGGCCCACGCATCCTGCAGCACGTCGCCCTGGGACGTGCCCCCGGCCACCATCGGCAGCTTGAGGTGCCACCCCGCGGACACCGCGAGGAGGCGGATCGACGGATCGGCGGCGCGCAGCGCGCGGATCACGTCGACCCCGTCACGGCCCGGCATGAAGATGTCGATCAGGGCGATGTCCGGCCGGTGTGCCTCGAAGAGCGCGACGGCTTCGTTGCCGTCGGCGGCGGCGAGCACCTCGTGGCCCGCGTCCCGGAGCACGGAGACGAAGATGCTGCGGGCGTCATCGTGGTCGTCGGCGACGAGGACCCTGGCCACGGCGAAATTGTAACCGGTGAGACGATCGACAGAGAGGGACTGCGAAGAGGCGCCTGCTGCGGCAGCTCGAGGACCTGGAGGCCCGGCGGGCCGCCGGTGACGTGACCGTGGACGGCCGGCGCCCGCACGTCGCCTACGTCCACAAGGTGTTCTGGCCGCGCCTGGGGCTCACGAAAGGCCCGATGCCCGGGGTGCCGCTCTCGACCGTGGTCGACGTCGCGCGCTGCGTGCGCCCGACCTCGCGAATCAGCGCGCGGCGGGCGCGCGCGGCGCCGGCTCGACCGCGGCGTCCTCCAGCACTTCGACGCGCACGCTGACGACGCCCGCGCCGATCGCGCCCAGCTCGCGCGCCGCCGCCTGCGAGAGGTCGATGATGCGCCCGCCCACGTACGGGCCGCGATCGTTGATGCGCACGACCACCGAGCGCCCGTTGCCGAGGTTGGTGACCCGCACGTGCGTGCCGAGCGGCAGCGTGCGGTGCGCGGCGGTCATCTGCGTCATGTCGTAGATCTCGCCGCTCGCGGTCTTCCTGCCGTGATGCGGCTCTCCGTACCAGGAGGCGCGCCCCGTCTGCGCCTTCGGCGCCGTCGTCCCCGGCGCCGGCGTGGCCGGCCGGCCGGCGTCGGGCGACTCAGGACCGCGCCGCGCCGTCGCGCACGCGGCGAGGAGGATCATGACGATGACGACGAGGAGCGCACGCGTCACGGCCGTCATCGGCCGAGCCACTGACGGAAGCGCTTCCACCAGTCGCCCACGTGGTCGCCGACGCTGCCGTGGTCCTGGCATGGCGCGGGCTCGGTGCCGGCGATGAACGTCTCGCGGGCGACCGCGGGACAGTAGCGATTCGCGAGCTTGCCGTTGGTCACGTCGACCTCCGCGAAGGTGATCCCGGGCGGCACCGCGAAGCTCGCCACGGTGGGATGGATCTCGAGCGCCTGCCGCATGAAGTCGGCCCAGATCGGCAGGGCGCCGTCGGAGCCGGACAGCCCGTGCGGCTCGTTGCTGTCGAAGCCCACCCAGACGAGCGTGAGCAGCGTGGGCGAGTAGCCGACGAACCACGCGTCCCGCCCGTCGTTCGTCGTCCCGGTCTTGCCCGCGAGCGCGCCCGGCACGCCGAGCGAGCGCGCCGGCGCGCCGGTGCCGCTGTTGACGACGCCCTCCAGCAGGGACGTGAGCAGGTACGCCTCGGCCGGGGAGAGCGGGGCGTCGTTCTCCGGCGTGTCGAGCGCGAGCGCGCGCCCGTTGCCCTCCACGGCGGCCACGAGCGCCGTCGGCCCGCGCGGCCGCACGCCGGCGTTCGAGAACGGCACGTAGGCGCGCGCCAGCTCGAGCGGCGTCACCTCGAAGGCCCCGAGGGCCAGCGCCGGCACCGCCGCCAGGGGACTCTCGATGCCGAGCGCGCGGGCCGCCTCGATGACCGACCCGTACCCGACGCTGTCGGCGACGCGGACGGTCGCGCTGTTCAGCGAGCGCTCGAGCGCGCGGCGCAGCGTCACCTGCCCCTCGTAGCGGTCCTCGTAGTTGCGCGGGGCCCACGTGTCGCGCCCGACCTGCAGCGTGAGCGGCGCGTCGTCCACGACCGACGCCGCCGTGTACACCGCGCGCTGCCGCTCGGGGCTCAGCGCCGCGACGAACACGAACGGCTTGAACGCGGACCCCGGCTGCCGGCGCGCGAAGACCGCGCGGTTGAACTGGCTCGTCTGGTAGTCGCGGCCGCCGACGAGCGCGCGGATCTGCCCGGTGTGGGAATCGAGGGCGACGAGCACCGCCTGCAGGCGCGCCCCCTCGGCGCGGCGCAGCCGCGGCACGCGGCTCTCGAGGCGATCGAGCCCCCGCGCGACCGCGGCCTCCGCGAGGCGCTGGAGCGTCACGTCCAGGCTCGAGTACACGCGCGCGCCCGGCGCGTCGCTCACGTCGGAGGCGCCGAGGTCCTCGATCTCGCGCCGGAGATAGTCCGTGAAGTACGCCGCCATCTGCGCGGGCGCCGGCTTCACCGCGAGCGCCTGGGCCTGCGCCTCGCGATGGTCGTCGTCGTTCAGCATCCCGAGCTCGCGCATGCGCGTCAGCACGACGTTGCGGCGCTCGCGCGCGCGCTCGGGGTTGGCGGCGGGTGAGTAGAGGTTCGGCGCGCGCGTGATGCCCGCGAGGACCGCCGCCTCCGCGAGGGTGATCTGGTGCGGCTCCTTGCCGAAGAACGACCGCGCCGCCGCGCCCACCCCGCGCAGCGCGAGCGGGCCGCGCTGCCCGAGGTAGATCTCGTTCAGGTACGCCTCGAGGATGCGCTCCTTCGCGTAGCGCCACTCGACCATGGTGGAGAGCCAGGCCTCGTTCACCTTGCGCGCGAACGTGCGCTGGGGACCGAGCAGGCGGTTCTTCACGAGCTGCTGGGTGATCGTGCTGCCGCCCTGGAGCACGCGCCCGCCGCGCAGGTTGGTCCACGCCGCGCGCAGGAGCCCGCGCAGGTCGACGCCCGCATGGTCGAAGAACCGGTGGTCCTCCGCGGCGAGCACGGCCTGGATCAGCACCGGCGGCACGTCGGCGAGCCGCACGGGGCGATAGGCCTCGCCGGGTCGGTCGCCGACGCTCGTGAGCACCTCGGGCTCGAGGGCGGCCGCGCCGATGTTCCGGCCGTCCTGGGTCACGCGCGCGATGCGCTCGCCGCGGAGCTCGAGGCGCACGACCCGCGCCTCGCTGCCGGCGTGCCCGCTGTGCCCGCGCAGGTGGATGTCCCAGGCCGTGGCGCCGCGCTGGAACTGGCCGGGCACGCCCGGGGCGCCTTTCACCTCGGTGTAGCGCAGCCGCGCGAGGATCGCCGGCAGGTCGATCCGCTTGACGTTGAGGCCGGCCGCCAGCGGCTGTGGCGCGGCGTAGACGGTCATCGTGCGGCGCGCATCCGCCTTCTCGAAGCGCGCGAGCTGCACGCCCGTGTAGGAAACGAGCGAGAGGACCAGCACCCCGACGATCGCCAGCAGCGCCACGGTGATCGTCGACCAGGTACCGAGGCGCCCCAGCCGGATCCGCCGTGGCAGCTGGCGCAGCGACATCCGAACCACGAACACCGCCGCGAGGAAGCGCTCGCCCGCGGCTCGAACCCACGCCCTCATACAATCAGTATGCCGGTGAGGTCATGCCGGCGCGTCGGGCACCCGGCTTGCAACACGCCGAGTCGAGGGACGTCCATGATTGCCATCCAGGCGCTGCTCGCGATGGTGTTCCGGTCGGCCGGGCGGCTGCTCAACACGGTGTTCGGCTGGGCGACGGTCATGCTCTTCGGACGCGTGCCCCAGGACCGGCAGATCTACCTGTCGCTGGTCAGCTTCGGCTCGGTCATCTGGCTCATCACCGTCGTCGGCATCGCGTTCCCGCGGGTCGGCACCTTCGTGCTCTCCTTCGTGCCCCTGCCGGCGTGGATCGACACGACGTGGGTCCGGCTGGCGATGCTCGCCGCCGCGCTGGTCATCCCGGCCGTCGTCGGCGTGCTCGCAACACGCCTCGTCGACCCGGAAGACCGGCCCGGCGGCGCGGGCGGCGCCATGAAGCTGATCCTGCGCGGCTATCCGTACACCGTCGGGCTCTCGCTCACGCTGCTCCTGATGACGCTGTTCGCGCCGGTGCTCAAGGTGCGCGACCTCCTGCGGCGCTGGACGACCCAGCACGTGCCCGTCATCGTGGAGCCGCAGGACTACCCCGCGGTCGTCGACGACGTGGACGCGGCCCTGCGCGCGGGCGGCATCGAGACGCAGCGCGGGCGGCCGAGCTGGATGCTCCGGTTCCCGACCCGGCTGCTCGGGTGGTTCGCGGGCCCGACGGTCGGCGACCTCGTCGCCGAAGAGCTCACGCGCCTCTCCACGAGCGACGGCGAGATCCTCCTGCATCCCTCCGACATGGTGATCAGCGGGCGCGCGGCCGCCGCCTCGCGCATGCGGGCGATCGTCGCCGAGCACCTCACGTTCACGCGTGCGTACCTCACGTGGGACAAGGAAGCGAACGAGATCGAGGACGCGCTCCGCCGCGTCTGGGACGGCCTCCCCGATACCTCGGGCGTGGATGCGCTCGCGCGCCTGCGCGCGCTCGAATCGAAGATGGCACGCCTCACGCTGCCGTACGAGGAGTGGGAGGTGCTCTTCCGCCAGAAGCTCCAGGTCGAGCGCGCCGCGCTCCGGCGGGTCGCCGGCCTCGACGAGCGCTCCGCCGCCGCGATGGATGGCGACGAATCGACGGGCCTGCGCCGCGCGCTGGACGCGGTCGCGGCCGCCGTCGCGGAGTTCCGGCACGGCTGGAAAGCGGAGCGCGACGGCCGCGGCGCCGGGCTCGCCCCGTTCGTCGCCGCGGCGGCGACGCTCGGCGCGGTCCTCAGCGCCCGGCGCGACACCGGCATCGGCCGCCGGCGCGCGAACCTGCCCCTTCCGGACGCCCACGTCGAGGCGCGTTACCCCGAAGCCGCGTAGTGCGCCCCCGCCGCGAATAGCGCAAAGGTCACGCCCCCTTAGTTTGCACGCGCTGCGTCATGACAGGTGGCAGGATGGCGATAATGCAGCCCTCTCGCCTGCCCTTAGGAGGGTCGTGAATGCGAATCGTGGCCGCTCTGTGTCTCGCTGTTGGTCTACTCGCTCCCGTCTCGTCGTCCGCGGCGCCCGCGGGCCAGATGACGTGGGCCGTGCACGTGACGATCGCGCCGACGTGGTTCGATCCGGCGGAAACGGCGGGCATCGTGACGCCGTTCATGCTGCTGTACGCGATGCACGACGCCCTGCTGAAGCCGATGCCCGGCAATCCGCTCACGCCGAGCCTCGCGGAGTCGTGGTCGCAGTCGAAGGACGGGCTCACCTACGAGTTCGTCGTGCGCAAGAACGCCAAGTTCCACGACGGCAGCGCCGTGACCGCGGAGGACGTGAAGTTCTCGTTCGAGCGCTACCGCGGCACCGCGGCGAGCGTGCTGAAGGCGAAGGTCGCGCGCGTGGAGATCGTCGATTCGCAGCGCGTGCGGTTCGTGCTGAAGCAGCCCTGGGCCGACTTCATCACCTTCTACGCGACGCCGGCCACCGGCGCGAACTGGATCGTGCCGAAGAAGTACGTCGAGAAGGTCGGTGACGAAGGCTTCAAGAAGGCGCCGATCGGCGCCGGCCCGTTCAAGTTCGTGCGCTTCAGCCCGGGCGTCGAGCTCGTGCTCGAGGCCCACGACGGCTACTGGCGCAAGACGCCCGCGCTGAAGACGCTGGTCTTCCGCGTCATCCCCGACGAGTCGACGCGGCTCGCCGCCCTCAAGCGCGGCGAGGTCGACGTGGCGTACTCGATCACCGGCGCGCTCGCGGAGGAAGTCGTGCGCACGAAGGGGCTCACGCTCGCGCCGACGCACTTCACGTTCACGGTGTGGATCTCCTTCCTCGACCAGTGGGATCCGAAGTCCCCGTGGCACGACAAGCGCGTGCGCCTGGCGGCGAACCACGCGATCGACCGGGGCGCCATCAACCAGGCGGCCTACCTCGGCAAGTCGAAGCTCGCGTTCAACTTCGTGCCGTCGGGCATGGAGTACTTCTGGGCGCCGAAGCCCTACGAGTACGACCCGAAGAAGGCGAAGCAGCTCCTGAAGGAGGCCGGCTACCCGAACGGCTTCGACGCCGGCGACTACACGGCGGAGATGATCTACGGGACGGCCATCGGCGAGCCGTCCAACGGCTACCTCCAGGCGGTCGGCATCCGCACACGGCTGCGGCTGCTCGAGCGCGCGGCGTTCTTCCAGGAGTACGGTGAGAAGAAGCTGAAGAACGTGGTGCAGAGCGGCAGCGGCGCGCCCGGCAACGCGGCCACGCGCATCGAGCAGTACACGGTGACCGGCGGCCGGTACACCTACGGCTCCTATCCCGAGATCGACGGGCTCTTCTCGGAGCAGGCCAACGAGATGAACCCGCGCGTCCGGACGCAGATCCTGCAGAAGATGCAGGAGCTCCTCCACGACCGCGTGATGTTCGCGCCGATCATCGAGCCCGCCTTCCTCAACGGCGTCGGCCCGAAGGTCGCCGTGCACGGGCTGGGCACGGTGCCCAACTTCCCGTACTCGTCGCCCTACGAAGACCTCAAGCTCAAGTAAGAAGGGGTGCCTGCCATGCGCCGACGACTCGTGACGCGCGCTGCGGTCCTGGCTTCGCTCCTCGTGGTCGTCCTGTCCGCCGCCCCCGTCGCCGCGGCCCCCGAGGGCCAGGTGACGTGGGGCGTGCACATCACGCTCGCGCCGACGTGGTTCGACCCGGCCGAGACGCCCCCGCTGATCACGCCGTACATGGTCATGTACGCGATCCACGACGCGATGGCGAAGGCCATGCCCGACAACTCCATGACGCCCGCGCTCGCGGAGTCGTGGAAGGCCTCGCCCGACGGCAAGACGTACGACTTCACGCTCCGCAAGAACGTGAAGTTCCACGACGGCAGCACGATGACCGCGGAGGACGTGAAGTTCTCGTTCGAGCGCTACCGCGGCGCGGCCGCCAAGTCCATGAAGGACCGCGTGGCGGGCATCGACGTCACCGGGCCGCTCCAGGTGCGCTTCCGGCTCAAGGAGCCGTGGCCCGACTTCCTGCTCTTCTACACGGCGGCGAGCGGCGCCGGGTGGATCGTGCCGAAGAAGTACGTCGAGAAGGTCGGGGAAGAGCAGTTCAAGAAGGCGCCCGTCGGGGCCGGCCCGTACAAGTACGTCTCGTTCACGCCGGGCGTCGAGCTGGTCATGGAAGCGTTCGACCAGTACTGGCGCAAGACGCCGAAGGTGAAGCGCCTGGTCTTCCGCGTGATCCCCGACGAGTCCACGCGCATGGCGGCGCTCAAGCGTGGCGAGATCGACATCGTCTACTCGGTCCGCGGCGAGCTGGCCGAAGAGCTCCAGCGCACGCCCGGCCTCACGCTCAAGCCCACGGTCATCCAGGCGCCGCAGTGGGTCAGCATGCTCGACCAGTGGGATCCGAAGTCGCCCTGGCACGATCGCCGCGTGCGCCTCGCCGCCAACCTCGCGATCGACCGCAAGGCGATCAACCAGGCGATCACGCTGGGCCATTCGCGCCTGACCGGCACCATCATCCCGAGCACGTTCGAGTACGCCTGGCCGGCGCCGCTCTATCCGTTCGACCCCGCGCAGGCGAAGAAGCTCCTCGCGGAGGCCGGCTATCCGAACGGCTTCGACGCCGGCGAGTACCACATGGACGTCGCCTACGCGAACGTCCAGGAGGCCATCGCGGACTACCTGCGGCAGGCCGGCATCAAGACCACGCTGCGCTCGATGGAGCGCGCGGGGTTCTTCGCCGGGTACACTGCGAAGAAGTTCAAGAACCTCGCGTACACGGCCAGCGGCGCCTTCGGGAACGCGGCGACGCGGCTCGAGACGTTCGTCGTCAAGGGCGGCGCCTACGTGTACGGGAGCTACCCGGACATCGACGGGCTGTTCACCGAGCAGGCCGCCGAGCTCGACAGAAAGAAGCGGCAGGCGATCCTGCACCGCATCCAGCAGCTCATGCACGAAAAGGTCATGCACATCCCGATCTGGGAGCTGGGCTTCGTCAACGGGCACGGTCCGCGGATCCAGGAGTCGGGGCTCGGCCTGATCCCCGGGCACGCGTACTCCGCGCCGTACGAAGACGTGAGCCTCAAGGGCAAGTAAGGAAAGGAACCGCGCATGAAACGGTTCATCCTCAAGCGTCTCGGCTATTCGCTGATCTCCCTGTGCCTGCTCGCGCTGACGATCTTCCTGTTCGTCCGCCTCACGGGCGACCCCACCGTGCTCCTCGTGGAGCCCGGCGCCAGCCGCGAGGACATGGCGATGGTGCGGCAGCAGCTGGGGCTGGACCGCTCCCTTCCCGTGCAGTTCATGGCCTTCGTGGCCGACATGCTGCGTGGTGACTTCGGCAAGTCGTTCTACTACCGGACCCCCGTGCTCGAGCTCTACATGTCGCGCCTGCCGAGCTCGCTCGCGCTCGCGGCGGCGGCGATGGCCTTCTCCCTGGTGATCGGCATCCCGAGCGGGATCATCGCCGCCGTGAAGGTCGGCAAGTTCGGGGACAACGCCGGCAAGGTCTTCGCGCTGCTCGGCCTGTCGATGCCGCAGTTCTGGGTGGGGCTGCTGCTGATCCTCTTCTTCTCGGTCTACCTCGGCTGGCTGCCGTCGTCCGGCTCGGGCACGATCTGGCACCTCATCATGCCCGCCTTCGCGCTCGGCTGGTACTTCGCCGCCGCCCACATGCGGATCACGCGCTCCTCGATGCTCGAGGTGCTCGGCTCCGAGTACGTGAAGCTCGCGCGGCTCAAGGGGCTGCCGGAGAAGCGCGTCATCGTGAAGCACGCGCTCAAGAACGCGCTCATCCCGGTGCTCACGCTCGCCGGCATCAACCTCGTGCTCATGGTCAACGTGGCGGTCGTCGTGGAGACGGTCTTCGCGTGGCCGGGCATCGGGCGGCTGCTCTACGAGGGCATCGCCTTCCGCGACTTCCCGGTCGTGCAGGCCACGGTGCTCCTCGGCGGGTCCATGATCGTGATCGTCAACCTCGTGGTGGACGTGCTCTACGCGGTCATCGACCCGCGTATCCGTCTGGGAGCGTAGCCATGGCCACCCGCGTCGCCACCATCGGCCTCTCATGGGGACTCTCCGCGTTCCGCATGAAGGGCTTCCCGTGGTTTCCCGTCTCGACCCTGCTCATCCTCGCCCTCGTGGCGATCTTCGCGGACGTGATCGCGCCGCACTCGCCGGAGGTCGGCAGCCTGGGCGCCCGCTTCAAGCCGCCGGCGTGGCAGGAAGGCGGCACCAGCCAGTACATCCTCGGCACCGACCACCTCGGCCGCGACGTGTTCTCGCGGCTGCTCTTCGGGGCGCGCGTGTCCATCGTCGTCGGCCTGCTCGCGGTCGTCGTCGCGGGCACGCTCGGGACCGCGCTCGGCATCCTGTCCGGCTACATGGGCAAGTGGGTCGACCAGATCGTCATGCGCGTGACCGACACGTGGCTCGCGCTGCCCGCGCTGACGTTCGCGATCTTCCTCGCGGCCATCCTCGGGCCGAGCGAGATGAACATCGTGATCATCCTCTCCGCCGTGTACTGGACGCGCTACGCGCGGGTCATCCGGGGCGAGGTGCTCTCGCTCAAGGAGCGCGAGTTCGTCCGGCTCGCCGTCGTGGCCGGCTGCTCGAAGTGGACGATCATGAAGCGGCACATCCTGCCGAACGTCCTGAACTCCGCGATCGTGCTCGCCTCGCTCCAGCTCGGCGTCGTCATCGTCGCCGAGGCCTCGCTCTCCTTTCTCGGCGTCGGCGTCCCGCCGCCGAAGCCGGCGTGGGGGCTCATGCTCGCGGACGGCAAGAAGGGCCTCATGGCGGGCTACTGGTGGCTCACCGTGCTCCCGGGCCTGTGCATCATGCTGATGGTGCTCTCCGCCAACCTCCTCGGGGACTGGCTGCGCGTGAAGCTCGATCCCCAGCTGAGGCAGCTGTAGATGGCGCCGCTCCTCGAGCTCCGCAACCTCTCCACCCACTACGTGAGCCAGAGCGGCGCGCGTGTCGTGAAGGCGGTGGACAGCGTGACGCTCGCGCTCGAAGCGGGCGAGACGCTCGGCGTGGTCGGCGAGTCCGGCTCCGGCAAGACCACGCTGGCGCTGTCGATCCTGCGGCTCCTGCCGCCGGCGGCGCAGAACGCCGGCGGCGAGATGCTCTTCGACGGCGAGGACCTGCTCACGAAGTCGCCGGAGGAGATGCGCCAGATCCGCGGCAAGAAGATCGCGATGATCCTCCAGGACCCGATGGCCTCGCTGAACCCGCTGTTCACGATCGGCGACCAGGTCGCCGAGCCGCTGCGCGTGCACGAGAGCATGCCGCGCAAGCGGGCGTGGGAGAGAGCCACCGCGCTGCTGAAGTCCGTGCGCATCACGGCGCCGGAGACCCGCGTGAAGGAGTACCCGCACCAGATGTCGGGCGGCATGCGCCAGCGCATCGTGGGCGCGATGGGGATCGCGTGCGAGCCGCGGCTGCTCATCGCGGACGAGCCGACGACGAGCCTCGACCTCACGATCCAGGCGCAGTACCTGAACCTCCTGCGCGACCTGCAGCGCGAGCACGGGCTCGCGCTGATCTTCATCACCCACAACCTCGGCATCGTCGCGAAGATGTGCGATCGTGTAGCCGTGATGTACGCGGGACGCCTCGTGGAGTTCGGCGCCGTGCGCAAGATCTTCGACGCGCCCCGGCACCCCTACACGCGGGCGCTGCTCCAGTCGATCCCGCGCTTCGCGGACGCGCGCGACCGGCTCACCGCCATCGGCGGCCAGCCGCCCGATCTGTCCGCGCTGCCGCTGGGCTGCGCGTTCCATCCCCGGTGCCCGGACGCGATCGACCGGTGCCGCGGCGAGGCGCCGCCGGAAACGGTCGGGGCGAGCGCGCACAGCGTGCGCTGCTGGGTGGCCGGGTCATGAGCCTGCTCCTCGAGGCCGTCGAGCTCACGAAGCACTTCCCGCTCAAGAGCGGGCTGTTCGGCAAGTCGAAGGGCGCGGTGCGCGCGGTGGACGGGATCTCGTTCACGGTCGAGAAGGGCCGCACGCTCGGCGTCGTGGGCGAGTCCGGCTGCGGCAAGACCACCACCGCGAAGCTCGTGCTCGGGCTGGAAGAGCCGACGAGCGGCACGCTCCGCGTCAACGGCGCCGACCTCTCGAACCTCGACAGCGGCGCGCGGCGCCGGTACCGCCGCGCGGTGCAGGCCGTCTTCCAGGATCCCTACGCCTCGCTCAACCCGCGCATGCGGGTGGGCTCGATCATCATGGAGCCCCTGATCACGCACGAGCCCGTGCACGGCGCCGAGCTCACGAAGCGGCTGCACCGGCTGCTGGAGCTGGTCGGCCTCCCCACGAAGGCCGCGGACCTGTTCCCGCACGAGTTCTCCGGCGGCCAGCGGCAGCGGATCGCAATCGCGCGCGCGCTGTCCCTCTCCCCGGCGCTGGTCGTGCTGGACGAGCCGGTGTCGGCGCTCGACGTCTCGATCCGCGCGCAGATCCTGAACCTCCTGCGCGACCTCCAGGCCGAGCTCGGCCTCGCCTACCTGTTCATCGCGCACGACCTCGCCGCGGTCGCGCACATGAGCCACACGATCGCCGTGATGTACCTCGGACGCATCGTGGAGATCGGCGAGGCGAACACCGTGGCGAACGCCGCGCGCCACCCGTACACGCGCGCGCTCTTCGCGGCGGCGCTGCCCTCGCACCCGGACGAGAAGCGCGAGGAGATCGTGCTCAGCGGCGAGGTCCCCAGCCCGCTCAACCCGCCGACGGGCTGCCACTTCCACCCGCGCTGCCCCTCGGTGATGGACCGCTGCCGCAGCGAGGGCGCGAAGCTCCGCCAGATCGAGACCGTCCAGGTCGCCTGCCACCTGTACGAGTAGCCGCGGCTACGCCAGCCGCGTGACCCAGTCCCGGAACGCCGCGCCGCGCGCGGCGTAGCTGGCGAAGAGCCCGCCCCGGCTCGGGGCGGCCGGCGAGTGCAGGCAGATCGCGCCCGACGGCGTCAGCTCGTACGCCGTCCGCACCGCGGCCTCCATGTCCGCGACGTCGATGCGTCGCGGCCGCCGCGGCCCGCCGAGCGCTTCGATGGCCTGCCAGACGCGCGCGCCGGTGTCCGGGAAGAGGATCACCGTGGCGAGCCGGTCCGCGAGGATCCGGCGCGCGAGCGCGCCGTAGTCGACCCCGCGATCGACGCCGCCCAGGATGAGCGTGGCGACGCGCGGGGCGAGCGCCGCGAGATGCGCGATGGTCGCCTCGGGCACGGTCGCGATCGCCGCGTTGTAGAACGTGATCCCGCGGAACGTCCCCACGTTCTCGAAGCGGTCGCGCAGCGGCTCGAAGCCCTGGACGCCGCGCACGATCGCGTCGGTGTCGATCGACAGGATGCGCGCCACGGCGACGGCGGGCAGGACGTTGCGGAGGTTGAACGGCCCGGGCAGCACGCGGCTGACGTCGCTCACGAGCATGACGTCCTCGCGGCCGAACGCCGCCGCGAACACGATGCGGCCGTCCTCGACGAAGACCCCGCGCTCCACGCGGGCGTCGAGGCGGCACGGCATGCTCTGCGCGCGGCTCGCCGCGGCGATCGCCGCGGCGGTCTCCGACGCGGCGTCCCACACGAGCCAGTCGCGATCCGACTGGTGCCGGGTGATCGTCGCCTTCGCCGCGACGTAGGCCTCGAAGCTCCCGTGATGATCGAGGTGCTCCGGCACGACGTCCAGCAGCACCGCGATCTCCGGGCTCACCTCGAGCCCGTCGAGCTGGAAGCTGGAGAGCTCGTACACGAAGCTCGCGCGCTCGCCCACGCGGCCCAGCGTCGCGAGCGGGGAGGCGCCGCCGAGGTCCGCGCCCATGTTGCCGACGAGATGGCTCTCGCGCCCCGCGGCGCGGAGGATCGCGTGGATGAGCGCGCTCGTCGTGCTCTTGCCCTTGGTGCCCGTGATGCCGATCACGCGCTGCCCGCACAGCGCCAGGAACAGCGCGGTCTGCGACGTCATGGCGGTCCGCTGCTTCCGCGCGGCGGCGAGCGCGGGATGCGTCGGTGGAATGCCGGGCGACCGGAAGGCGACCTCGTACTCCGCGACGTGGCGCAGGTGATCGGGCCCGGTGTGGAGCGTGACGTGCGGATCATCGGCGAGCAGCGCCCGGCCTTCCGGATCGAGCGCCTCCGGCGCGCGCGCCTCGGCGATGGCGAGCGGCTTGTCCGGGAACCTCGCTCTCAGGAAGCGATAGACGTCGCGCCCTTCGACGCCGAAGCCGACGATGACGACCGCGCGCCGCGCGAGGGTGGCGAGCGGATCAGCCACGCGGGCGCGAGAGCCGGGCGCGCAGCGCCTCGGCGTACGCGGGCGGCACACCGTGGCGGTCGCTCCAGTCGGCCAGGATGCGGGCCGCGGTCGCGCCGAGGTCCGGACGGCCCGGCGCGACGTCGGCGGCGAACCACGCGAGCACGGGCGGGAGCGGGCGGCCGGTCGCCGCGGCTTTCGCGTGGCTCAGGTGGAAGGCCGCGAGCGTCTCGTCGACCGCGCCCACGCACTCGAGCGGGCGCGTCTCCGTGAGCCCGGCGAGCGATCGCGCCAGCGGCACGAGGTCGGCGCGCGCAAAGAGGTCCTGACCGAAGATCGCCCGCGCCTGCTCCTCCGCCACGAACGGATAGAGCGCGGTGTAGATCGACAGGCACTTGGCGCAGTCGCCGCACCAGGCGTTGGTCTTCGAGCCGCGGTTGCAGCTGCGGAACACCGGGAACTGCCGCGGATGCGCGCTGAAGAGCTTCACCACCTGCAGCTCGTACAACGGGCGCAGCAGGCTCCAGAAGCGCGCGTCGGCGGCGAGGTGGCGGCGGACGTAGGACGCCACCAACGCCTCGAAGCGGTAGGTCTTCGAATACTGGTGGATGACCTCGGCGCCGAGATAGTGCGCGGCCGGCTCGTCGCAGCTCCGCTCGTTCGACACGATCACGTTCCGGTGCCCGTGGACGACCGCGCACAGCGCGCCGAGGAACGCGAGATAGGCGGAGAACGGCGTGTGGCCGTTCAGGTAGCCCTGCGCGTTGAGCGCGAGCATCGCGGGATCGAGCGTGCGCTCCACGACGACGGAGCGCTCGACGCCGGCCACGCGCGCCACGTCCCGCGCCGCCGGGGCCGGGTTGAGGAAGAGCGCGCGCACGCCGCGCCCGCTCTCGCGCAGGTGCTCGAGCGTGAGCGCCGAGTCCTTGCCGCCGCTCACCAGCACGAGGTCCTCGGCATCGGCGAGCGCCGGCTCGACGCGGGCGGTGGGCCGCCCCGTCCGCGGCGTGGTGACGATCGTGAACAGGTCGTCACGATGGAAGTCGATGCCGTTGACGAAGAAGAACTCACGCATGCCGTGCAGCACGAGGTCGCGCCACCATTCGACCTGCCCGGCATCGAGCGAGCCGGCCTTGATCACGATCTCCGGCGCGCACGCGGTCTTCCAGTAGCTCAGGAGCTCGATGAGGCCCAGGTGGAACGCGAGCCCGTCCAGCCCCTCGCGGGGAATCGTCGCCAGGCGCTCGGCGTCGATGCCCCGCAGCGTGGTCGTCGGCGCGAACGCCAGGTCCGGCGCCATCGTGAAGCTGAAGGTCAGGCGCAGGGCGTCGCCCGTGCGCTCGACGGCATAGTCCTCGTACGTGAAGCGGGGATGGCGCGCGCGCAGCCGCGCGAACGTCGCCGGTGCGCCGGTCATTTGAGCGCGAGCGCGCGCAGGTCCGTGAGGATCTCCGCCGTGACGTCCGGCGTGAAGCCGTCGACCTTGCCGTCCGCTTCGCCGGTGGTGCCGTCCACCGCGCCGAGCGCCGCGGCGCGCTCGACCAGCCGCCGCTCCTCGTCGACCGTCGGCAGCAGATCGCGCCCCACGAGCCCGGACAGCGCGGCCACGAGCCCGTAGCCGCCCCAGTTCGAGACGCTGGCGATCACGAGCGTGCTCACGCGCGTGACGCACGGGTCGGCCACGAGCTTGCCGGATGCGGCGACGGCGGCCGCGACGTTGCCCATGCCGATCTCGTTGCCGCCGTCGCCCACGCCGACGCTCGGGATGGCGTCCCGGAACAGGAAGTCGACCTGGGCGGTCTCCGCGGAGACGTCGAGGCCGCGCATGTTGAGATAGCGGCCGTCGGCGGTTCGCCCGCAGCGCTCGATGGCGATCAGCAGCGCGGGCGTGTAGCGCGCCAGCACCTCGCGCGCGTGCGACGCGCTGGCCGCCGCGTCCGCGACCGGGAAGCTGACCACCTCCGCGCCGGCCCCGAGCTCGTTCATGAGCGACTCGGACACGCGGTCGGTGACGTGGACGACGCGGCGGCCGAGCCGCTGGAGGGCATGCCCGATCGCGACCGCGCCGGGCGGGCCGTCGGTCTCGGGCGTGCCCGTCTTCAGGATGTAGAAGCCCGTGGTGATGAGGACGGTGCCGTCGTGCTCGGCCAGGAGCCGCGCGGCCTGGGTGCAGAAGTCGGGCGGCACGTGCGGGCGCAGCGCCGACACGCCGCGCTTGTCGTACCGCAGCACGACATCCTCGATCGTCACGGGGGCGAGGATACCACCGGCTCACCGCTTGCACGCAAGTTGGCGTAGGTGTAGGCTTTATCTCGTCTAGGGCGGTTGTCGATTCAGGGCGAACGATCTTCCTCACTGGACCGCGTCTCCGGTTCTTCTTCCGCGTTCTGGGGCGTGCAACTGGTAACTACTGAGCGGAAGAGTTACTAAAGGAGGCGCCTCATGGCGCACAAGCTGTTCGTCGGTGGTCTCAACTTCGCGACTTCGAACGAGCGTCTGCGCGAGCTGTTCGCGGAGTGCGGGCAGGTCGACTCCGCGACGGTCGTGACGGATCGTGATACGGGTCGCTCGCGGGGCTTCGGCTTCGTGGAGATGGGCTCGAATGAAGAAGCCGAGCAGGCCATCTCACGGTACAACGGTCAGGAAATCGACGGCCGCCGTCTGCAGGTCGAGAAGGCCAAGGAAGGCGGATCCGGTGGTGGTGGCGGGGCGCGTCGTGGCGGTGGCTTCGGCGGCGGCGGTGGCCGCGGCGGGGGCGGCGGCTACGGCGGTGGTGGCGGCGGCGGCTCGCGCCGCTGGTAAGCCCGTTCTGGACCAGGAACGGGGCGGCGACCAGGCCGCCCCGTTCCGTGTCGTGCACCCAATCTGATCGCCGCGAGGAGCGTTCGATGCACGTGATCGCTTACTCCACGCCCAATCGTCCCGACTGGACGTGGCGCATCATCAACAACGCCGGAGAGGTCGTCGAAGAGTCGCGGTCGCGCTTCCCCACGATCTCGGCCGCCGTCTCGGAAGGCACGGGCCGCATGAAATCCCTCAATCTCAAGGACACCACCACCGCCGCCAAGCCGGGTCGCCGCTCGACCTCGCACCTGAGACGCCGCTGAGCCCGCGCCGGAACTACGGCTTCGAGCGCAGGCGCCGCCAGGACCTGGCGAAGGCGAAGCAGGAAGCGAAGCGCGCGCGCAAGACCGAGCGCTCGGAGTCCGGGGAAGTCGGTCCGGAGATGGGCGAGGCGCAGGACGTGGGCGCGCCGCAGGGCGTCTGGGAGTGGTTCTCGGCGAGCCGCAGCCGCACGACGACCACGGCGCCGAACAGCCGGCCGCCCGCGGACGGCGTGGACGACTGGATCCTGCTGACCGACGTGCCGCCCGGGACCGACATCCCGGCGAGCTGAGCTGGGGGCCGCCGGGCCCCCAAACCCGCCCGACCGCGGCTACTTCTGCTGCTGCTTGACGGCCGCTTCGGCCGCCTGGAACCCGATCTTGCTGTGCGCGCCGTCGCAGTAGGGCTTCGTCACCGACGCGCCGCAGCGGCACAGCGCGATGCGCGGACGGTCGCTGGTGTCGACCTTCTCGCCGTTGACGTCGAGCAGCTCGACGTCGCCTTCCACCAGGTACGGCCCATTCGGACGAATCGTGATCTTCACGGCCATGGATGTCTCCTTCGGACGGTGAGATAGAACCGACAGCGCTAGAATCGCATATGCGCGGCGCGGGCGACATCCTCCTGATCGCGTGCTACGAGCTGGGCCACCAGCCCCTCGCGGTCGCGTGGCCCGCCGCGGCGCTGGAGCGCGCCGGCTACGCGCCCGCCGTCCTCGACGTCTCCGTCGACCCTTTCGATCCCGAGCGTGCGCGGCGCGCGCGGCTCGTGGCGATCTCGGTGCCGATGCACACCGCGCTGCGCCTCGGCGTGAAGGTCGCCGCGCGCGTGCGCGAGCTCAACCCCGGCTGCCACGTCGCGTTCTACGGCCTCTACGCGACGCTCAACGCGGAGTACCTGCTCGCGCACGGCGCCGACTCCGTGATGAGCGGTGAGATCGAAGGGCCGCTCGTCGAGCTGGCCCGAAGCCTCGAGGCCGGGGACGCCCCGCCGCCCGCACGGCCGCCGCACCTGGTCCGCACGGCGCTGCCGGTGCCGAGCCGCGCCGCGCTGCCGCGCCTCAAGAAGTACGCGCACCTCGAGCACGCGGGCGCCGTGCGGCTCGCGGGGTACGTCGAAGCGAGCCGCGGCTGCAAGCACCTCTGCCGCCACTGCCCGATCCCGCCGGTGTACGGCGGCCGGTTCTTCGTGGTGCCGGTGGACGTCGTGCTGGCCGACGTGCGGCAGCTCGTGGCCGCGGGCGCCACGCACGTGACGTTCGGCGATCCCGACTTCCTGAACGGCCCGCGGCACGCCCTGGCGGTCGCGCGCGCCCTGCACGCGGAGTTCCCGGACGTCACGTTCGACATCACGGCGAAGGTCGAGCACCTCCTCGACCGGCGCGCCGACCTGCCGGAGCTCGCGCGCCTCGGCTGCCTCTTCATCGTGTCGGCGGTCGAGTCGCTCAGCGACACGGTCCTCGGACACCTCGCGAAGGGCCACACCGCCGCGGACATCCGGGAGGCGCTCGCGCTGACCCGCGCCGCGGGGATCACGCTGCGGCCGACGTGGGTGGCGTTCACGCCGTGGACCACGCTGGACGACTATCGCGCGATGCTGGACTTCGTCGCCGGGGAGTCGCTGATCCACCACGTCGACCCCGTGCAGTACTCGGTGCGGCTGCTCATCCCGCCCGGCTCGCTGCTGGTCGAGAGCGCGGCGCTCCAGCCGCACCTCGGGGCGCTGGTCCCCGACGCGTTCCACTACCACTGGCGCCACCCCGACCCGCGCGTGGACGCCCTCCACGCTCGCGTCTCGACGCTGGTGGCCGAGGCGGCCGGGCGCAAGGAGGATCCGGCGGTGACGTTCGCGGCCGTCGAAGCGCTCGCCGCCGAGGCCGGCGACGCGGCCC
>Ga0194131_10005284_pt1 | contig 18769 bp, 16 predicted proteins | sample TA2KigO120mmetaG_FD_148631 | JGI IMG/M metagenome (GOLD analysis project Ga0194131, IMG submission 148631) | Freshwater microbial communities from Lake Tanganyika, Tanzania - TA2015053 Kigoma Offshore 120m | ecosystem: Environmental > Aquatic > Freshwater > Lake | place: Tanzania: Lake... | reverse complement strand
CCTCGGTGGACACCCAAAACCGACAATTAATCGACACCTCAAAACCGACAATTAACTGACGACGGCCGAGACGTTGACGCCGGCGATGGACGTGTAGTCCCTCGCGGCCATGAGCAACGTCTTGGAGCCACACAAGCAGCAAGAAGTCCTCGCGCTCGGTCGGCTGGGATGGACGCTCACGCGCATCGGGCGCGCGACGGGCGTCCATCGCGTCACGGTTGGTGAGTACCTGCGCGCGGCGGGGATTCCCATCCGCCGACGCGGTCGGCCAGGCGAAGGTCTACCAAAACCGACAATTTCCGCGGAGGTGTCCACCGACTCGGTGCCGGAGCCGACCGCCACGAGCGACGTGTCCCCCGACTCGGGGCCGGCGACGCGGCCCAGCCGAGCGCCGAGTGCCAGCGCCTGCGAGCCCTATCGCGCGCTGATTGAGACGGCGCTGACGCGTGGGCGGAATGCGATGGCGATCTGGCAGGACCTGGTCGAGGACCACGGCTTCACGGCCCGGTACGCCAGCGTGCGGCGCTTCGTCGTCACGCTTCGCGGCGCGACCACGCCCGAGGCGTACGTCGTGATCCCGACGGTGCCTGGCCAAGAAGGCCAAGTCGATTACGGCGACGGGCCGATGGTGCGGTGGCCGGAGACCGGCAAGTACCGCCGCACGCGCTTGTTTCTCCTGACGCTCGCGCATTCGCGCAAGGCGGTGCGGCTCCTGACCTGGAAATCGAGTGCGCAGATCTGGAGCGAGCTGCACGAGCGGGCCTTCCGTCGCCTCGGCGGCGTGCCGGCCGTCATCGTCCTCGACAATCTCAAGGAAGGCGTCCTCACGCCGGACATCTACGATCCGGCGCTCAACCCGCTCTATCGGGATGTGCTCGCGCACTACGGCACGGTCGCGCTGCCGTGTCGCGTGGGCGATCCCGATCGGAAAGGCAAAGTCGAATCCGGGATTGGCCACACGCAGCGGACGCCGCTGCAGGGGCTGCGCTTCGAGACGATCGAGGCCGCGCAAGCGTATCTCGATCGCTGGGACACGCACTGGGCGGACACCCGCATCCACGGCACGACGAAACGCCAAGTCGCTGCGATGTTTGCCGAGGAGCGGCCCACGCTGCGGCCCCTACCGGTCGAACCGTTTCGGTACTACCGCTTCGGCGACCGGACCGTGCATCTCGATGGCTGCGTCGAGGTGGAGGCCGCCTTCTACGGCGCGCCGCCCGGTTGGATCGGCCGGCGCGTCCACGTCCAGTGGAATGACCTCCACGTGCGGCTGCTGGATCCGACGACGCGTCAGCTGCTGCGTGAGCATCTCCGCGCGCCGCGGGGCTATCACCGGATCGACGACCGCGATCGCCCGGCGCGCACGCCGCCCACGACGCTGGCCTTGCTCGGGCGCGCGGCCACGGCCGGCGCCGCGATCGGCACCGTCTGCGGCCAGATTCACGCGCAGGGCACCGCGCATAGCGTGCGGCAGATCCTCGGCGTGCTCGCGCTCGCGAAGAAACACGGCGTCGCCGTCGTCGAGGAGGCGGCCAAGACGGCCCTCGAGGTCGGCGTGCCCACGTATCGCTTCCTCCGCAAGTACGTCGAACGGCGGCCGCCGCTCCCGCTCACGCTCCGGCAAGTCGATCCGCTCATCCGGCAACTCACGCTCTATCGCCATCTCATTGATCAGAAAACAGGAGGCCCGGCATGACCCTCGTCGAACTCGATCGCGCGCTTCGCAAACTGCGACTCTCCGGCATGGCCGACGTCCTCGAGACGCGGTTACGCCACGCCCAGGCCGAGCGCCTGCCGCCGCTCGATCTGATGGCGACGCTCGTGTCCGACGAACTCCGCCGGCGCGAAGACCGCCTCTTGGCCCGTCGCCTCAAGCTGGCCAGCTTCCGCGATCCCGACCGCTCGCTGGAGAATTTCGATTTCGACTTCAACAAGAAGATGAACCGCGCGCTCCTCTTCGACCTCGCGACCGCGCGCTTCATCCAGCAGCGCGAGGACGCGCTCTTTCTCGGCCCACCCGGCACTGGGAAGAGCCATCTCGCGCAAGCGATCGGCCGTGCCGTCATCCAACAGGGCTATCGCGTCACCTATCGTGAGGCCCATACGCTGCTCGAAGAAATCGCGGAGGCTGCGGTCGACGGTACCCGCAAAGCGCTCCTGGCGGATCTGGCGACCGTCCCGCTGCTGATCATCGACGATCTCGGCATGCGCAAGCTCCCACACACCGCGGCCGAGGATCTCCTGGAACTGATCATGCGGCGGTATGAACGCGCGTCGACGATCCTGACCTCCAACCGCCCCGTCGACGACTGGGGCAAGCTGCTCGGCGACACCGCCACAGTCACCGCACTGCTCGATCGGCTCTTACATCACGCGCACGTGCTCAAGTGCGGCCCCAAAAGCTGGCGCACCAAAGTCCAACCCGACTTGCGGACGGAGGACACCTCGAAGTAGAACTCACGAGTCTCGGCCGCCGGAAAATGTCGGTTTTGCCTGTCCAGAAATTGTCGGTTTTGAACTGTCCACCGAGGCGCTGAAGGAGCGCGAGCGCCGCGCCGCGAAGGTGCTGAAGCTGGACGATGCGGTGGCGAAGGTCGTCGCGTCGCTGAAGGCGAAGGGACTGACGAGCCCGTACCTGAAGCCGTTCGTCATCGCGCGCGTCAACCCGGTCCGGTTCTCCACGCGCACGGAATTCGACTTCGACGAGGTGATCGACAAGATGATCGCGTCGACCAACAGGTTCAACGTCGACCGCGTGAAACAGGAAGATGTCGCGAAGGTCAGCGGTCCACCGGTTAGCGAGGATTAACTATCAGTTGTGCGCTCGCATGTCCGAGCGAATGGCCGCAGATTATCGCTGGCCTGACAACAAATAGTTCGCCAACGTCGCCCTCTTATCCCCTTCAGTGGCGTTGTGGTCGTTTACGACCTGAAGCAGCCAAGTCTTCGCGGTAAGCTTTTCTTCCGGAGAGAGCAGCGAGTCCTGATCGATGGAGAGTCTTGTACGTTGACCGAGATCGGCAAGCGTCAAACGGTTCGCGAGGTCCATCGTTTCATCGTACCGTGCTTCCTTGGCGATCCTATTGATTCGCTTGAATACTGCGCGCTTGGCCTCTTCATAAAACGCTTCGATTCCGAACGGGACTTCTTGTTGACCGACTCGAAAGGTCGCCAGTTTAAGTCGCACGATTGCGAGGAACGCGAGGCCGATCGCAAATGCGCGAGCGTAGGGGTGCCACTCCATTGGCAACCGATCACCGAAAGCCGAATACACAACGGCTGAGACGATGCCGTTCGCAACAACGAAACCCCACCACCACACGTAAAGCGCGAACTTTCGACGCGCGTTTGTTGGCACATAGAACGTTCGATCGAGGTCGAAGAGCGTCAGTAGCCCAGCCGTACCAAACGCGATCAGGAGCTCCAAGACGCTTCTCCTGTGTCGGTTCCAGTCGGTGTCAGCTAAACAGTTCGACGGCCGAGAACTCTATCGAGTGCGTCCTCGAGCTTGCTCTCGTCTTCGGAGATCGGACTGCTGCGATCGTCCAAGATCACGTAGGTGTTTGAGCTCGAGCCCTGAGCCAGCAAGTTTCGCGTAAGGACACCCCGAAGGGTCAACGACCAGGTGCGGTCAGTCGGATGATTTACGAGACCTCGGGCTTCGAGGCCACGAAGGGTCTCCTCCACGACGGTTGGAGGCAGACGAGTGCCGCCGGAAAGATCGACGACCGTCGACCCGTCGTTGATCTTGAGAAGGACGGCTGCCTCTTGAGGGTTAATGATTGGAGCTGGCATGCTTCGCCTGTCTCACACTATCGCGTCCTGACCATCTCTTCAACTATCTCATGAGCAACGCCATCTGCTGCGCGGCGGACTTCTTCGTTCCCCCTTCGACAATCAACTGACCGCAGGCGGCCCGGATGTCGCGGCCGCGGCTCTTCCGCACCGACACCGTGATGTGCCGGTCGGCCAGGATCTGCGCGAAGCGGTCCACGCGCTCGTCCGACGGACGGTCGTACGGAATCCCGGGCGCGGGATTGAGCGGAATCAGGTTCACCTTCGACTTGATCCCCGCCACCAGCTTCGCCAGGCGGCGCGCATCGTCCGGGGTGTCGTTCACGCCGTCGAGCATCACGTACTCGAAGGTGATGCGGCTGCGCTTCTTCAGCGGGAAACCCCGGCACGCGTCGAGGATCGCGGCGAGCGGATATTTGCGGTTCGGCGGCACGAGCTCCGTGCGCTGCTCGTCGGTCGTGGCGTGCAGCGAGATCGCGAGGTTCGGCATCAGCGGCTCGCGCGCCAGGCGCTCGAGACCGGGCACGATGCCGACCGTCGACAGCGTGACGCGCCGCGGCGACACCGCCAGCCCGTGCTCGCTGTGGAGCATGCGCAGCGCCTTCATCGTGTTGTCGTAGTTGTGCAGCGGCTCGCCCATCCCCATGAGGACGATGTTGAAGGGGTGATCGAGCATGCCGGTGGCGTTCGCGAGCACGCGGACCTGGCCGGCAATCTCGCCCGGGGTGAGGTTGCGGACCAGGCCCATCTTCCCGGTCAGGCAGAAGCCGCACGCCATCGCGCAGCCGACCTGGGTGGAGATGCAGAAAGTCATCGAGGGCGTATCGGGGATGAAGACGGCCTCGATGCGGCGGCTGTCCGCGAGCTGCAGCACGAACTTGCGGGTCCCGTCGATGGAGCATTCGTCGCCGACGACGGCCGGCGTGGTCAGCGTGAATTCTGAGGCGAGCCGCTCGCGCAGCGACCGGGACAGGTCGGTCATGCGGTCGACGTCGGTGACCGCGCGCTTGTAGATCCAGCGGTAGAGCTGGCGGGCGTGAAAACGCTCGTGGCCCCGGGCCTCGAGGGCCGCCTCCAGCTCCGGGAGGTCGAGCTCCGCGAGATCAGGCCGCTGGGCGTTCATGGCTATCCCTCGTATTTTCTATCAGATGCAGAAGACGCGCCCGGTGTGTTATCATGTGAACGTTCTTCTAATTCCCTGCCTGTCAACGGTTTACGGGGATCCAAACACATAGTGGCGCAGCCGGCGATCACCCGCGACGTCCTTCCCAACGGTCTCCGTCTCCTGACGGAGCGGATGCCGCATGTCCGCTCAGTAAGTATCGGCGTCTGGCTGGCCAGAGGTTCGCGTCACGAGCCCGGCGAGCAGAGCGGCATCGCGCATTTCGTCGAGCACATGCTGTTCAAGGGCACCGGGACGCGCTCGGCCGAGGACATCGCGCAGACGATCGACTCGATCGGCGGCCAGATGGACGCGTTCACGGCCAAGGAGTACGCGAGCTACTACATCAAGGTGCTCGACGAGCACCTGCCGCTGGCGGTTGAGGTCCTCTCGGACATCGTGATGCGGCCGGCGTTTGCCGGCGAGGACATCGAGCGGGAGAAGAAGGTCGTCCTCGAAGAGATCAAGATGGTCGAGGACACCCCCGACGACCTCGTCCACGAGCTCTTCACCGAGCACTTCTGGCGCAACCATCCGCTCGGCCGGCCGATTCTCGGCACGCGGGAGACCGTCGAGTCGCTGAACGCCGACGGCCTGCGCCGCTACTTCACGCGCACCTACAGCGCGCCGCACATGATCGTGGCGGCGGTCGGCAACATCGACCACCAGCGGGTGCGCGACCTCGTGAGCCGCGCCTTCGAGCAGCTGCCGCGCACCGACACGCCGCTGTCGGAGCGTCCGCCGCAGGTCGTTCCCAACGTCATCATCCGCAACAAGGAGCTGGAGCAGAGCCACGTCTGCCTCGGAACGAGCAGCTACCAGCAGGATCATGCGGACCGCTACGCGAGCTACGTGCTGAACACCGTGCTCGGCGGATCGATGAGCTCGCGGCTGTTCCAGAACGTGCGCGAGAAGCGCGGGCTCGCGTATGCGGTGTTCAGCGGTCTCAGCGCGTACCGGGATACGGGCTCGATGACGATCTACGCCGGCTGCGCGAACGACGCCGTCAGCGAGCTCATCGACGTCGTCATCGCCGAGATCCGGCGCGTCAAGGACGAGACGATGCCGGAATCGGAGCTGCGGCGCGCGAAGGACCATCTCAAGGGCAGCCTGATGCTGAACCTCGAGAGCACGTCCAGCCGCATGTCGCACCTCGCGCGGCAGGAGATCTACTTCGACCGGCAGTTCGGCCTCGACGAAACGCTCGAAGGCGTGGAGCGCGTCACCACCGGCGACGTGCAGCGGGTGGCGCGGGACCTGTTCACCAGCGGGGCACTGGCCGCGACGGTGCTTGGCGCCGTCAACGGCCTGCAACTTCCACCAGAGAAACTATCGCTGGGCTGATGATCGCGCGTTACACGAATCCCGACATGGGTCGCATCTGGAGCGACCAGCGGAAGTACGAAACCTGGCTGCAGGTTGAGCTCGCCGCGGTCGACGCGATGGCCCGTGCCGGGATCGTGCCCGCGGATGCGGCGCGGGATCTGCGCGCGCGGGCGGCGTTCGACGTCGCGCGCATCGAGGAGATCGAGCAGGTCACCCAGCACGACGTCATCGCCTTCACGACCGCCGTGGCCGAGCACGCCGGCGAGTCTGCCCGGTGGCTGCACTTCGGCCTCACCTCCTCCGACGTCATCGACACCGCGCAGGCGCTCCAGATGCGCGAAGCCGCCGACCTGATCCTGAAGCTGCTGGACGGGCTGATGGCGGCGGTGCGTGAGCGCGCCGACGAGCACCGGCGCACGCCGATGATCGGCCGGACGCACGGCGTGCACGCCGAGCCGATGACGTTCGGCCTCAAGCTGGCGCTGTGGTATGCGGAGCTGGCGCGCGATGCGGCGCGCGTCCGCCGCGCGCGCGAGGTGATCGCGGTGGGCAAGCTGTCGGGCGCGGTTGGCACGTTCGCGCACCTGCCGCCCTCGATCGAAGGGGACGTCTGCCGGTCGCTCGGCCTCGAGCCGGCGCCCGTCGCCTCGCAGGTGATCCAGCGGGACCGCCACGCGGAGCTGCTGTCGGCGCTGGCGATCACGGGTTCGTCTCTCGAGAAATTCGCCCTCGAGATTCGCGGCCTGCAGAAGACCGAGATTGGCGAGGTCGAAGAGCCCTTCGGCAAGGGACAGAAGGGCTCGTCGGCGATGCCGCACAAGCGCAATCCGATCGGCTGCGAGCAGCTCGTCGGCCTGGCGCGGCTGCTGCGCGCCAACGCCGGCGCCGCCTTCGAGAACAACGCGCTCTGGCACGAGCGCGACATCTCGCACTCGTCGGTCGAGCGCGTCATCCTCCCTGACAGCTTCATCGTGCTCGATCACATGCTGCGGCGCTTCACGCGCATCGTGAAGGGGATGGTCGTCTACCCGGATCGGATGCGCGAGAACCTGGATCGGTCCGGCGGCGTGGTGTTTTCCGGAACGGTGCTGCTGGAGCTGGCCAGGCGCGGCGTTTCGCGCGAGCAGGCCTACGAATGGGTGCAGCGCAACGCGATGCGCGCGTTCCACGAGAAGCGGCCGTTCAAGGGGCTGCTGCTGGCCGACGGCGACGTCACCCACGTGCTGCCGCCGGCCGTCATCGAGCGTGCCTTCGACCTCGACGATCAGTTGAAGCACGTCGACCACATTTTCGAGCGGGTCTTTGAACCCGCGACCGTGGGGGCCGGCTTCAGCCGGCCCGGGAGCTAGCGATGCGAGCGCGAGTCTTTGTCACCCTGAAGCCGTCGGTGTTCGACCCCCAGGGCACGACCGTGGCGGAAGCCCTCCACACGCTCGGGTACGCGGCGGTGAAGGACGTCCGGCAGGGCAAGTACTTCGAGCTCGACATCGACGCCACGAGCGCGGACGAGGCGCGGAAGCTGGCATCGGAGGCGGCGGACAAGCTGCTGGCGAATCCGGTGATCGAGAGTTATCGCATCGAGGTGGCCACGTCATGAAGTTCGCGGTAGTCGTCTTCCCCGGTTCGAACTGCGACCACGACGCCTATCACGCCGCCAAGCACGTGCTCGGGCAGGACGCCGAGTTCGTGTGGCACAAGGAGACGAGCCTCGGCGGGGCGGATGCCGTGATCCTGCCCGGCGGGTTCGCGCACGGCGACTACCTGCGCACCGGTGCCATCGCGCGGTTCTCCCCCATCATGGCGGCGGTGAAGCGCTTCGCCGAGGAAGGCGGCCCCGTCCTCGGCATCTGCAATGGCTTCCAGGTGCTGCTGGAGGCGGGGATGCTGCCCGGCGCGATGCTGCGCAACCGCAGCGTGAAGTTCCAGTGCGAGCACGTCCACATTTCCGTCGAGCAGACCGACACGCCGTTTACAGTGGGCTGCCGCCGCGGACAGATCCTCCGCATCCCGATCGCGCACGGCGAGGGCAACTACTACGCGGAGCCCGACGTGGTCGATCGCCTCGAGAAGAACCGCCAGGTGGTGTTCCGCTACACGACCGCGAGCGGCGAGGCGACCGACGAGGCGAACCCGAACGGCTCCGTGCGCAACATCGCGGGCCTCTGCAACGACGCGCGGAACGTCGTCGGCCTGATGCCGCATCCGGAGCGCGCGTGCGAGCTGGCGGTCGGCAGCAAGGACGGACTGGTCCTGTTCGAATCGGTGACGAAATTCGTAATGGGGTCGGGAGTCATTTTTCGAGGACAGTCTCGAGAAGACCACCCCCTCGCTGAGACTGTCCTCCAGAAATGACTCCCGACCCTCTTGCACACGGCCTCTCGCAGGAGGAATACCAGCGCATCCTCGAGATGCTCGGCCGCGAGCCGACGATCACCGAGCTCGGCATCTTCTCGGTGATGTGGTCCGAGCACTGCAGCTACAAGAGCTCGCGCGTCCACCTCAGGACGCTGCCGACGACCGGCACGCGCGTGCTGCAGGGGCCGGGTGAGAACGCCGGCGCCGTGGACATCGGCGATGGCTTCGCCGCCGTCTTCAAGATCGAATCCCACAACCATCCGTCGTTCATCGAGCCGTATCAGGGCGCCGCCACCGGCGTTGGCGGCATCATCCGCGACATCTTCACGATGGGCGCGCGGCCGATCGCGCTGCTCAACTCGCTGCGCTTCGGCCCGCTCGAGGATCCGCTCGTCCGCCGCACGTTCGCCGGCGTCGTCGCGGGCATTGCCGGCTACGGCAACAGCATCGGCATCCCGACGGTGGGCGGCGAGATCGGCTTCGACGAGAGCTACACCGGCAATCCGCTCGTGAACGTGTTCTGCCTCGGCATCGCCCGCGCGGACGAGATCATCAAGGGCACCGCCTCCGGCGCCGGCAATCCTGTCTATTACGTCGGCGCGAAGACCGGACGCGACGGCATCCACGGCGCGACGATGGCGTCGGCGGAATTCGACGACACGTCCGCGGAGAAGCGGCCGGCGGTGCAGGTGGGCGATCCGTTCATGGAGAAGCTGCTCCTCGAGGCGTGTCTCGAGGTGATGAAGACGGACGCGCTCGTCGGCATCCAGGACATGGGCGCCGCGGGGCTGACGTGCTCGACCTGCGAGATGGGCTCGCGCGGCGGGGCCGGCGTGGAGATCGACGTCTCCCTCGTGCCGCAGCGCGAAACGGGCATGACGCCCTACGAGATCATGCTGTCCGAATCGCAGGAGCGCATGCTGCTCGTCGTGAAACGCGGACGCGAGGCCGAGGTCGAGCGGATCTTCGACAAGTGGGATCTGCACGCGGTGTGTATCGGTCATGTGACGACCGACGGGCGGATGCGGGTGAAGAACCACGGCGACGTCGTGGCAGACATCCCCAATACCGCCCTCACCGACGAAGCGCCCGTTTACAGGCGCCCGATGGCCGAGCCGGCGTACATCGCCGAGGCGCAGAGGTTGGACCTTGCCTCGCTGGGCGCGCCAGCGGCGCCCGGCCAGGTCTTTCAGCGGCTGCTCGCGTCGCCGTCGATCGCCAGCAAGCGCTGGGTCTACCGGCAGTACGACCACATGGTGCGCACCAACACGCTGGTGTGTCCCGGGATGGGCGCTGGCGTCGTGCGCGTGAAAGAGACGACGCGCGCGCTGGCGCTGTCGGTGGACTGCAACGCGCGGTTCGTGTATCTCGACCCGCACCTGGGCGCGCAGCTCGCGGTCGCCGAAGCGGCGCGCAACGTCGCATGCGCGGGCGGCCAGCCGATCGGCGCCACCAACTGCCTCAACTTCGGCAACCCCGAGCGGCCCGAGATCATGTGGCAGTTCGGGGAGGCGGTGAAGGGCATGGGGGCCGCGTGCCGGGCGCTCGCGATTCCCATCACCGGCGGCAACGTGAGCCTCTACAACGAGACCGACGGCCGCGCCGTGCTGCCGACGCCGACGATCGGAATCGTCGGCCTCATCGAAGACGCCGCCACGGTCGCGGGCCGCGCCTTCCGGACGCGCGGCGACGCGATCGTGCTGCTCGGCGAAAACCACGACGAGCTCGGCGGCAGCGAGTACCTCACGGTGATGCATGGCCTGGTGCGCGGGAAGCCGCCGGCGCTCGATCTCGCACGCGAGGGCGCGCTCCAGACGCTGCTCGTGCGGGGGATCGCGAACGGGCTGATCCGGTCCGCCCACGACTGCGCCGAAGGCGGGTTTGCGGTCACGCTTGCGGAGAGCTGCTTCGACACCGGCCTGGGCGCGGAGGTCGATGTGGCGGCGGTCGAGACGGCGGCGCCGGCCTTTGGCGACATCGCGACGCTCTTCGGCGAATCGGCGTCGCGCGTCATCGTGTCGGTCGGCGCCGCACGCACGGCTGAGCTGGTGGCACTCGCGAACGCCCACGGCATCACGGCCACCGCGATCGGGCTCGTCGGCGGCGATCGCATTCGAATCTCCATCGGCGGCCGCAGCGTGATCGACACGCCGCTGGCCGAGGCGGAGCGGATCTGGTCCACCGCGATCGACGCTCACTTCGAATCGCGGCGGGCCATTGCATAAGGCCGTACACTAAGGGGACCCCGATGTTCGACAAGTTCCGCGAGGAATGCGGTGTCTTCGGCATCTTCGGTCACCCCGAGGCGGCCAACCTGACCTACCTGGGGCTGTACGCGCTGCAGCATCGAGGGCAGGAGAGCGCCGGGATCGCCGCGTCGGACGGCGCGCAGATCCGCCACCGCAAGGCGATGGGGTACGTGAACGAGGCGTTCGACGCGGACGCGCTCGCGAAGCTCCCCGGCACGCTCGCCATCGGCCACGTCCGCTACTCCACCGCGGGCGAGAGCAGGGTGTCCAACGCGCAGCCGATCGTCGTGGACAGCATCCACGGCCAGTTCGCGATCGGCCACAACGGCAACCTCGTCAACGCCGGCGAGGTCAGGGACCAGCTGGTCCGCGACGGCGCCATCTTCCAGACCAACAGCGACACGGAAGTCGTCGTCCACCTGTTCGCCCGATCGCGCGAGGAGACGACGGACGGCGCGATCGTCGACGCGATCTCGCAGGTGCGGGGCGCCTTCTCGTTCGTCATGATGACGAAGGACCGCGTCATCGGCGTGCGCGATCCGAACGGCTTCCGTCCGCTCGCGATCGGCCGCCTCGGCGACGCGTGGGTCGTCTGCTCGGAGACGTGCGCCCTCGACCTCATCGGCGCCACCTACGTGCGCGACGTCGAGCCCGGCGAGATCGTCGTGGCGAGCGCGGCCGGCCTGAAGGCGATCAAGCCGTTTGTGCAGGCGCCGCACTCGCAGTGCGTGTTCGAGCACGTCTACTTCGCGCGTCCCGACAGTTACGTGTTCGGCGAGAGCGTGAACGAGGTGCGGACCGATCTCGGCCGCCGCCTTGCGCAGGAGTCCCCGGTCGGCGCCGACGTCGTCGTGCCGATTCCCGACTCCGGGGTGTGCGCGGCCGTCGGGTTCGCGGAGGCCTCGGGAGTGCCGATGCGGATGGGGCTCATCCGCAATCACTACGTGGGCCGCACGTTCATCCAGCCGCAGCAGTCGATCCGCCACTTCGGCGTGAAGGTGAAGCTGAACCCGGTGCGCAGCATCATCGAGGGCAAGCGCGTGGTGCTCGTGGACGACTCGATCGTGCGCGGAACGACCAGCCGCAAGATCGTGCGCATGGTCCGGAGCGCGGGCGCGCGCGAGGTGCACATGCGCATCAGCTGCCCGCCGACGATCTCGCCGTGCTTCTACGGCGTGGACACGCCGCGCCGGTCCGAGCTGATCGCGGCCACGCACACGCTCGAGGAGATCCGCAAGTATCTCGACGCCGACAGCCTGGGCTACCTGAGCCTCGAGGGTCTCACCTCGAGCGTGAACGGCGGGAAGTCGCGCTACTGCACGTCGTGCTACACGGGCGCCTATCCGATCGCGTTCCCGCGCGACGAAGCCGCGTATCTGCAGCTGGCCCTCAAGCTGAATGGCAGCGACGAGGCGCCGAAGGGCGATGCCGCGGCGGAGCCGCTCGTCTTCCCCCTTCCTGTCCTCGAGAAGGACTCCGTCGCGAGCTGACGCCGTGACGTCACGACTGGCGTTCGCCGTCCTGACGGTCCTGGTCGCGGCATCTTCCGCCGCGGCGCAGGACATCAAGACAATCCTCAGCCGTCTGTCCGCCTTCGACTACGCGACGCGCATGGACGCTGCGCGCACGCTGCGGCGCCTGCCCGGGCCGGAAGTCGTACCCGCGCTCACCGAGGCGGCCCGCAGCCACGCGGATCAGTTCGTCCGCTACCGCACGCTGGTGCTGCTCACGGGGTTCCGCGATCCGGGAACGCCGCAACTGATGCAGTCGCTCATCCGCGATCGCAACGATCGCGTGCGCGAGGTGGTCTACCGGTGGTACGAGCAGCATCCGGATCCCCGATCGGTGCCGGGACTGCTGGCCGCGCTGGAGACCGAGCAGGCCGAGTTCGTGCGCCCTGCGCTCGTCCGCGCACTCGCGGCGCATGACGACAACGCAGCCGTGCAGCGGGCGCTCCTCGCCGAGACCGCGCGCGGGCTGGACTTCTTCCGCAGCGCGGTCGTCGAGACGCTGGGCGAGCACAAGGCCATGTACGCGGTGGATGCGATCGCGCGTCTCGCCGCCGTCGACGGACCGACTCAGGACGATGCCGTGCTGGCGCTGGCGCGCATCGGCGCCCGGCAGTGGGTGCCGTTGATCAAGGAGCTGATGCTGGCGGCGGATGCCGTTCCGGCGCGCCACGCCGCGCTGTGCCTCCTGGACGACGATTGCCCCGCGCAGATCATTGCGCTGTCCGCGACGCTCAGGAACGCGAACGCGGCACCGGCCGTCACACGCGCCGCCGCGATGGCACTCGGCGCCATCGCCGAGGAAGGCCATGATTCGGCGCTCGCGGCGCTGCTGACGCTCTCGGGCCAGACGTCCGGCCGGATCCGCGACGAGGTTGCCGCGGCGTTCGCCTCGGCGGCGATCAGCGCCCCGGAGACCACCGTGACGTGGATTGACGCGTCCGCGGACAGGCGCGCTGCCGCGGCGGAGCTGCTGCGCGCCGGGTTCGAGCTGCTCGAAGAGGATTTCGCGGAGGAGCAGTTCTATGCGACGCTCCGTGCGGCATACTGGGGCGCGCCGGAGTCGTCTCCGACCCGCACCATCACCGCGGCGCTCATCGACCGGCTGGAGTTCTAACGTGGACTACAAGGCGTCCGGAGTTGACATCGACGCGGGCAACGAAACCGTCCGCCGCATCCGGGCGCTGGCGCGGTCCACGTTCACGCCCGGCGTCATCTCCGACATCGGATCGTTCGGCGGGCTCTTCCAGCTCGAGCAGGGCCGCTTCCGCGAGCCCGTGCTCGTGTCCAGCGCCGACGGTGTCGGCACCAAGCTGAAGCTGGCGTTCCTCACCAACCGCCACAACACGGTCGGCATCGACCTCGTCAACCACTGTGTCAACGACATCCTCGTCCAGGGCGCCGAGCCGCTCTTCTTCCTGGACTATCTCGCCACCGGCCGGCTCTCGCCGGATGTGGCGCAGCAGATCATCGACGGCATCGCCAGCGCCTGCCGCGACAACGGCTGCGCGCTGCTCGGCGGCGAGACGGCGGAGATGCCCGGGTTCTACAACGACGGCGAGTACGACCTCGCCGGCTTCATCGTCGGAGCCGTCGATCGGAAGAGCTTGATCAACGGCCGGGCGATCGCCGTCGGCGACGTGCTCGTCGGCGTGCCGTCGAGCGGCCTCCATACCAACGGGTATTCGCTGGCGCGGAAGATCGTGTTCGACCAGTTGAAGCTGCAGGTGGACAGCCGCGTGCCGGAGCTCGGACGCTCGGTCGGCGACGCGCTGCTGGAGCCGCACCGGTCGTACCTCGGCATGATTCGGCCGCTGCTCGACGGCGGCCGCATCAAGGCGATGGCACACATCACGGGCGGTGGCATCACCGACAACCTGCCGCGCGTGCTGCCGCACGGGACGGCGGCGGTCGTCGACGCGTCGGCGTGGGAGGTCCCGCCGCTCTTCCGCTGGCTGCAGCGCGGCGGCGGCGTCCCAGTGGAGGACATGATGCGCACGTTCAACATGGGCATCGGCCTCATCATCGTCACCACCCGCGACGGCTCCGAGCCGCTCATCGAGGAGCTGGCCGCGCGCGGCGGCCGGGATGCGCGCGTCATCGGCGAGGTCGTCCCCGGAGAACCGCCCTCCGTCAGCTACGCAAATTTGTAAGGGGGTCGGGAGTCATTTTTCGAGGACAGTGGTACTCGGCGTGGCCGGCCTCGCTGACGACTTGGCGTGAGACCCAATGTTGGACGTAGCAGTTTTTGCCACTCGGGGTCACCGAAGGGCACGCCCGCCGTCATTGCCGTTCGGAACTGCTCCAATTCCGCAACCGTCTGGGGCGAATTGACCTGCGTCACCCAATCCGGCGGTTCGTCGAGCGGCCACTTCGCGAGTGGAACGGTGGTCCGACCCGCGCGGCGCTGCCAAAGACTGGACCAGCGCCAATCTTCAGCCCGCGCGACAAGAGAGGCTCGCAGCGCGTTTCGCTCGACATATCGGCAGACCCACAGAAAGTGCGAGTCGTCCTTCACTGGTATTGCCTTGAAGCGGCCTTGATAGACTGCTCCCTGTCCTTCAGTGCCGCGGTGAACCTGCCACCGGCGAGCGTGCGTGGTCGTCAGCCAATGCATCGCTCGCGAGAGCGCACCGTCGACGATCGGCGACATTACGAGATGCCAATGGTTCGGCATCAGGCAGTACGCAAAAACTGCCACGTTCTCCCGCTCCGCTGCATGCGGAAGCAGGCGCAGAAACGCCTCATAATCGTCGTCGCACTCGAAAAGCGGCAATCTTTTCGCACCCCGATTGACGACGTGAAAAATAAGACCCGCGGTATGGTCACGCCAGCGTCGCGGCATACGGCGATCGGGAATGGCAACGCGCGTGCCGCAACGTCGTTTCAAACCACTGTCCTCGAAAAATGACTCCCGACCCCATTAATCGCCGCCTCGGGGTGCTCATTTCCGGCCGGGGCAGCAACCTGCAGGCGCTCATCGACGCCACCCGTGATGGCCGTGTCGACGCGTCGATTGCCGTCGTCATCTCGAACAACGCCGAAGCCGGGGGCCTCGAGCGCGCGCGGCGCGCCGGCATTGAGGCGCTGACCGTCAGCCATCGAGGGTGGCCCTCACGCGACGAGTACGACCGCGCGCTCGCGAAGGAGCTGAAGGCGCGCGACGTCGGGCTGGTGTGTCTCGCCGGGTATATGAGGCTCGTCGGCCCCCCGCTGCTCGATGCGTTTCCCAACGCCATCGTCAACATTCACCCGTCGCTGCTGCCGGCGTTTCCAGGGATCAACGCGCAACATCAGGCGGTGGCGCACGGCGTGAAGGTCAGCGGTGTGACCGTCCATTTCGTCACCGCGGAGCTCGACGGCGGACCGATCATCCTGCAACGCACGGTGCCGGTGCTCAACACGGATACCGGCGAGACGCTCGCGCGGCGGATCCTCGTCGAGGAACACAAGGCCTATCCCGAGGCCGTGCGGCTGGTGCTCGACGGGGGCTGGCGGATCGAAGGGCGGACGTTTCTCAGATCTGCGAACGCCGCTTCAACGTAACCATCGCCACTTCCGGCGGGCAGTTGATCCGGACCGGCACGTACACCGTTCCAATCCCACGGCTGACGAAGATCGTCGTGTTCTCGCGCGCGCCGAGGCCGGCGAGGACCGGGAAGCGGCGCCGCGCCACCGCGCCGACGCCCGGCACCACCACCTGGCCTCCATGCGTGTGCCCCGAGAGCACGGCCGGCACGTTCAGCTCTGCTGCCTGCGTGAGCCGACGCGGGTCGTGCGCGAGGAGCAGTACGGTGTCGGTCGCCTTGCGCAGCACCCGGGCGAGATCCGAGGCGCCCCGCGTCCAGAAGCGCAGTCCCGCCAGCTCCAGGGGTTCTCCTCGAATCTCGAGACGCGTACGCGCGTCCCTCAGCACCGCGATGTGACGCTTCGACAGCGCGGCCGGCATGTCGCGGTCGTCGTCGTGGTTGCCGAGGATGGCGAAGACGCCGTGCGGCGCGCGCAGCGGCGAGAGCAGCTCGGCGACTGGTCCGACGTATGCGCGATCGCCGAACGTCACGTAGTCGCCGCCGAGGACGATCAGATCCGGGCGCTGCGCCATCGCGAGGTTCACCGCTTGCGTGACGTCGTCGGCGGGGACGGTGCGGCTGTGATGAATGTCGGTGAGCAGCGCGATACGGAGTCCGTCCAGCGCCGGGGGCAGTCCGCTGACGGGAAGCGCCGCGTGCGTGACGCCGATCTGATGGCGCTCGTACCCGACGCCGTACGCGGCCGCGCCCGTCACCGCGCCGACCGTCGTGGCAAGCACGCCCTTGAGCACGGCGCGTCGGCTGAGGAGCATAGCCCGGTTGTATAGTAGCGGTGGATGGACCTCTATGGCGAGCTTGAGTGGCGCGGACTCGTCTACGACGCCACGGAAGGGCTTCGCGACGTGCTCGCGCGCGAGCGCCTGACGGGGTACATCGGCTTCGATCCCACCGCCGCGAGTCTCCACGTCGGCAGCCTGCTCGTCATGGTCGCGCTCGCCCACATGCAGCGGCACGGGCATTCGCCAATCGCGCTCGTCGGCGGTGGCACGGGCCTCATCGGCGACCCCAGCGGCAAGACCGCCGAGCGCACGCTGCTCACGGCGGAGCAGGTGGAGCAGAACGTCGCGGGCATCCGCGCCCAGCTCGCGCGGTTTCTCGACTTCGAGACGACCGCCGCGCCGGCGCGCCTCGTCAACAACGCCGAATGGCTGACGAAGCTCAGCGCCATCGGCTTCATGCGCGACGTGGGGAAGCACTTCACGGTCAACGCGATGCTGGCAAAGGAGTCGGTGAGGCGCCGCATCGAGAGCGACACGGGCATCACGTATACGGAGTTCAGCTACTCGCTGCTGCAGGCCTACGACTTCCTCGAGCTCCACGATCGCTTCAACTGCACGTTCCAGATGGGCGGCAGCGATCAGTGGGGCAACATCACGGCGGGCATGGATCTCATCCGTCGCGTGCGCGGCGTCAAGACCCACGGCCTCGTGATGCCTCTCATCACGACCTCGTCGGGCACGAAGTTCGGGAAGACGGAGGGGGGAACGATCTGGCTGGATCCGCGGCTGACGACGCCGTACGAGTTCTATCAGTTCTGGCTGAACACCGACGATCGCGACGCGGTGAAGTATCTGAAGTTCTTCACGTTCCTCGCGAAGGACCGCATCCGCGAGCTCGAGGCGGTGACGGCGCAGGAGCCCGAGCGCCGGCATGCGCAGCGGGCGCTCGCGCGCGAGGTGACGATGCTGGTGCACGGCGCGGCCGCGGTGCGCGACGCCGAAGCGGCCGCGGCGGCGCTGTTCAACCAGACGGTCGACGCCCTGACGCTCGAGCAGATTCGGGGCACGCTGGCCAACGTCCCGTCCGTGACGATTGCGTGGGCGGCTGAGTGGCCGCTCGTCGAGCTGCTGGCTGCGGCTGGGGTCACGGCGTCGAAGGGAGAGGCCACGCGGCTCATCCGCGGCGGCGGGATCTATGTGAACGACCGGCGCGTCACGGATGAGAGGGAACGGCTGAGGCCCGATCAGGCGATCGAGGGCCAGGTGTTCGTCGTGCGCAAGGGGAAGAAGGACAACTTCCTCGTCAATATCGTGAGGGGTTGACAGGCCCAGCCGGGAGCCCGTATTCTTGGAAGGTTCGCCTGACGGACGCCAGTCCGGCAGGGGCAAGTCGGTCAACGAGACGGCCCCTGAGCGCAGGTGAACGCCCTACTCGGAACCCTCCGAACCGCCTGATTAAAAAGGGCTTGACGGACACGGGCGACGGTAGTAACCTCAGAAGGTTCCCCTAAGCGCGGTTAAATCGCCACGGGGAATGGGTCGACGCGCCGAGAAGCCCAAGGCGACGCGGTGAGTCGGGTCCGGTTCTTTGAAAACTAGATAGTGCGTGCATATAGCCAGTTTCCATCTGGCCGAGGCGGCGGCGACGCTGCGGAGGCATGGTGGAACCCGTCGAGTGTCAGCGGATGGTTTACACCCATCCACCAAGACTCAACGAAGTACGAATAACGCAGGAGCTAGTCAAATCAGCGCTCGCGTTAATAAGTTGCTTCTTACCGCAAGGTAAGAAACAGCGCCTTTAACATGAGAGTTTGATCCTGGCTCAGAATCAACGCTGGCGGCGTGCCTAACACATGCAAGTCGAACGCGAAAGGGGCTTCGGCCCTGAGTAGAGTGGCGAACGGGTGAGTAACACGTGGGTGACCTACCTTCGAGTGGGGGATAACGTCCCGAAAGGGACGCTAATACCGCATAACATCCTGCCTTTGAACAGGTGGAGATCAAAGCCGGGGATCGCAAGACCTGGCGTTTGAAGAGGGGCCCGCGCCTGATTAGCTAGTTGGTG
>Ga0194131_10005283_pt1 | contig 18772 bp, 14 predicted proteins | sample TA2KigO120mmetaG_FD_148631 | JGI IMG/M metagenome (GOLD analysis project Ga0194131, IMG submission 148631) | Freshwater microbial communities from Lake Tanganyika, Tanzania - TA2015053 Kigoma Offshore 120m | ecosystem: Environmental > Aquatic > Freshwater > Lake | place: Tanzania: Lake... | reverse complement strand
CCATGATGACGGACCGCGCGACCGAGATCGCGCTCGCGCGCGCCGTGCTCGCCGCCGTCACACGTTAGAATCCTCCTGCCGTGCCGACCCGCGTCCTCGCCGTGCCGGTCAAAGACCTCGTCGAGGCGAAGCAGCGCCTCGTGCCCGCGCTCGCCCCCGAGCAGCGCCGCGCGCTGGCCGCCGCCATGCTCGAGGACGTGCTCGCCGCGCTCGCGGGCGCGCGGCTCGACGCGGCGTGGGTGGTGACGCGGGATGCCGCGGTCGCCGCGATCGCGCGGCGCTTCGGGGCGACGGTCGTCACCGAGGCGGAGAACCGCGGCCACACGGCGGCCGTCGCCGCCGCGCAGGCGCATGCGCGCGCCGAGGGCGTGACCCTGTTCGCGACGATCCCCGGTGACGTGCCGTGCGTCACCGCCGCCGAGATCGACGCGCTGCTCGACGCCGCGGCCGGCGGCCCGGCCGTCGCGTTCGCCGCCTCACGCTCGGGCGCCGGCACCAACGGCGTCGCGATGACGCCGGCGGACGCGATGCCGCTGCGCTTCGGCGAGCCGTCGTTCGAGCACCATCTCGCCGCCGCGCGCGCGCGCGGGCTCACGCCCTGCACGCTCGCCCTGCCCGGCCTCGCGCTCGACGTCGACGGGCCCGACGACCTCGAGCTCGTGCGTACGGAGCGCGCCGGCACCCACACCGCGCGCCTCGTGGCGGGCTGGGACGCGGCGCGCCCCCGTGCGCGCGCCGGCTGCGCATGACGCCGGGCCCGCCGCGCTACGAGGTGATCGGCATCGTCGGCATCGGCGAGGTGCGCCCCGGCGACGACGTGACGCGCCTGCTCGTCGACGCCGCCCGCGCGCAGGGCACGCCGCTCGCGACGCACGACGTGCTCGTCGTCGGCCAGAAGATCGTCTCGAAGGCCGAAGGCCGCATCCTCAAGCTCTCCGAGATCGAGCCCGCCCCCGCCACGCGGCGCATGGCCGAATCGCTCGGCCGCGATCCGAAGCTGCTGGAGGTCATCCTGCGCGAGTCGCGCCGCGTGGTGCGCATGGACAAGGGCGTCGTCATCACGGAGACCCACCACGGCTGGATCTGCGCGAACGCGGGCGTCGACCAGTCCAACGTCGACGCCGACACGGTGGCGCTGCTGCCGGAGGACCCCGACCGCTCCGCGCGCGCGCTGCGCGACGGGATCCTCGCCCTCACCGGTGCGGCGGTCGCGGTGCTGATCGCCGACACGTTCGGGCGCCCGTGGCGCGAAGGCCTCACCAACGTGGCGATCGGGCTCGCGGGCCTGCCCGCGCTCATCGACTACGTCGGCAAGCCCGACTCCGCGGGGCGGCCGCTCCAGATGACGATGCTCGCGGTCGCCGACGAGCTGGCGAGCGCGGCGGAGATCGTCCAGGGCAAGCTCGACCGCATCCCCGCGGCGATCGTGCGCGGGCTCAGGCTCGAGGCCGCCGACGGCGGGTCGAAGGCCCTCCTCCGCGACCCTTCGCGTGACCTGTTTCGTTGAAGATGGGAGGCCCAGAGATGGCCCCCCGTACCCCCCACACTTTGCCCTGAGGACTGATACATGAACATCGCGATTCTCGGTGGGACCGGGAAGGAAGGCGCGGGGCTCGCCGCGCGCTGGGCGTCGGCGGGGCACGCCGTCATCATCGGCTCGCGCGACGAAGAGCGCGCGAAGCAGAAGGCCGCCGAGCTGCGGGAGAAGGTGCAGAAGCTCACCGTCATCGGCCATTCGAACCTCGACGCCGCGCGCCTCGGCGAGGTCGTCGTGGTGGCGCTGCCCGCGATCGGCCTCGACGCCACGCTGCCGCCGCTGCGCGAGGCGTGCGCGGGCAAGGTGGTCGTGAGCACGGTGGTGCCGCTCACGTTCGGCGGCCCGCGGCTCTTCACGCCGCCGGCCGCCGGCTCCTCGGCGGAAGAGATCCAGGCGCTCCTGCCCGAGGCCAAGGTGGTCGCGTCGTTCCACCACATCGCGGCGCACGAGCTGTCGGAGACGGACCACGCGATCGAGTGCGACCTGCTCATGTGCGGCGGCGACGCGGCGGCCAAGCAGGCGGTCACCGAGCTCGGCGCCTCGATGGGCCTCCGGTCGATCGACGTCGGCGCGCTGAGCAACGCGGGCCCGCTCGAAGGCATCACCGCGGTGCTCGCCACGGTGAACCGGCGCTACAAGCTGAAGAACTCGGGCATCAAGATCACCGGGCTGTAGCCGCCGCCGGCTACCCCGCGTTGCGGGACACGAAGAGGCCGAGGTACATGATCGCCGCGGCCAGCCCGAGGGTGATCCGGTCCAGCCAGCCGATCGCCCGCAGCGCGGCCGTGGACTCTTCGCGCGGGTCCACGCCGGCCATCGCGCGGGTCAGGCGCGGCACGTGGGCGAAGTCGCGCTGCGCGGCGATCGCGACCATCGCCAGCACGAGCATGAACTTGCCCGCCAGCGCGAGCCCTGCCCCGCTCTGCATCACCTGCTGGAGATCGCCGAGCTGCGTGACGTTGTAGAAGCCCGTCAGCGCGACCACGCTCACCGCGGTCCACGTGACGGGGCGCGCCTTGCGCGCGGCCTCGGCGAAGACGCGCGCGTCACCCCGGCGCGCGAGCGGACCGAGCACGTGCGCCTGCCACGCGACGCCGCCGATCCAGATGACCACGCCCAGCACGTGGAGCCAGACCGGGAGCAGGCGCATCAGGCGGTCAGCGCGGCGAGCACGCGCGGCACGTCGGCGAAGTCCGGGAAGAGCAGGTCGGGCGCGCAGCCCTCGAGGTCCCCGTACGGATGGAACCCCGTCGCCACCGCCACCGCCCGGGCGCCGCACGCGCGCGCGCAATCGACGTCGAGCGGCGTGTCGCCGATGATCGTCACGCGATCGAACGAGAAGTCGTGGCCGACGGCCTGCCGCGCCCGCGCGCACGCGACGGCGGGCAGCGCGCGCCGGTCGATGTGGTCCGAGCCGTAGGCGCCGAGGCGAAAGAGCGGCCAGAGGCCCGTCGGCGCGAGCTTCACGCGCGCGCCGCCCTCGATGTTCCCGGTGAGCAGCCCGACCACGGCGTCCTCGCGCCGCGCGAGCGCGCGCACGACGTCCGCGATGCCCGGCATGACGGTCACGCGGCGACCGTCGCCGATGACCGCCGCCAGCTCGTCGACGTACGTCGCGTAGAAGCGGGCCGCGCCGGCGGCGATCTCGCCGGGGCCGAGCCCGGCGGCGGTCAGGAGGTCGAGGAGGATGCGCGGGTCCGTCTTGCCGCGGAAGTCGTACCGCCCCTCCTCGGGGCCCGCCGTCCCGTACACGGCGTGCAGCGCGCGGTTGAACGCCTCGCGCCCGGCGCCGCGCGCCACGATGAGCGTGCCGTCGACGTCGAACAGGAAGAGGCGCACGCCGCTCAGGCGCCCGCGAGGCGGCGCAGCCGCGTGACGACCGCGGGCAGGACCTCGAGGACGGCGTCGATCTCCGCGTCCGTCGTCCACCGCCCGGTCGTGAAGCAGAGCGAGCCTTCGGCCGCGGCCGGATCGCAGCCGATCGCGCGGAGCACGTGCGAGGCCTCGCCCGTGAGCGCGCTGCACGCCGAGCCCGACGAGGCCGCGATGCCGCGCAGGTCCAGGTCCATGAGCACCGCATCCGCCTTCACGCCGGGCACGACGACACTCGCGTGGTGCGGCAGCCGCGCGGCGCCGCGGGTCCCGGTCACCCGCGCGGCGGGGACGGTCGTGACGACGCCGTCGAGCAGCCGGTCGCGCAGCGCCGCGAGACGCGTCGCCTCGGCCGCGCGCTCCACGCGCGCCAGCTCCGCCGCCACGCCCATGCCGACCACGGCGGGCAGGTTCTCGGTGCCCGCGCGATACCCCTGCTCCTGCCCGCCGCCGACGATGAGCGGCGCGAGCCTCGTCTGCGGCCGCACCCACAGCGCGCCCGCGCCCGGCGGTCCGTACAGGTCGTTCGACGACACCGAGAGGAGGTCGATCCCCCACTCGTCCACCGCGAGGCCCAGGCGGCCGACCGCGCCGACGCCGTCCACGTGGAAGGCGACGCCGCGCCCGCGCAGCAGCCGGCCGATCTCGAGGATCGGCTGCACCGTGCCGATCTCCGAGCTGGCTGCCTGGATGGAGACCAGCGCGGTGTCGCCGGCCAGCGCGCGCCCGATGGCGTCCGGGTCGACGCGCCCCTCGGCGTCGACCGGGACGTAGGTGACGCGGACGCCGCGCTTCTCGAGCTCCCGGCAGGAGTTCAGCACCGAGATGTGCTCGACCGCGGAGGTGACGACGTGACGGCCCGCCGCGCGGGCGGCGAAGCCTTTGACCGCGAGGTTGTTGGCCTCGGTCGCCGAGCCGGTGAAGATCACGCCGCCCGGCGCGCCGCCGACCAGCCGCGCGATCTTGGCGCGGGCGCCGTCGAGCGAGGCCCGCGCTTCGAGGCCGAGGGAGTGCGGGGACGACGGGTTCCCGGCGCCGCCTTCGAAGAAGGGACGCATGACCGCCACGACTCGAGGATCCACCGGCGCGAAGCCGGCGTAGTCGAGGTAGGCGCGCGTGGGCCCGGCGGCCCGCGCGTTACCGGGTCTTGCGGATGAGGAACCGGTAGACCGCGCCATCGCGGTCGACCTCCAGGAGCTCGTGGCCGGTCTTGGCCGACCAGCTGCGGACGTCCGGCTCGGACGCCGGATCGTCGGAGGTCATCTCGAGCACCTGGCCGGCATGCAGGCCTTTCATGGCTTCACGCGTCTTGAGAATGGGCATGGGACAAAACAGCCCCAGGCAATCGATTTTCACATCGGCGGCGAGAGTCATACGGCGAGGAATTCTGACATTGACACCTTCGAGCGGCAACTAGAATAATGCCTCACATGCCTCCGCAGGAGCGCACACCGGGCATCGCCCACGTCGGGCGGAGGCTGAAGCAGAAGGTTCAGCTCGGCATCATGCTGTCCGGGGTCCTGCCGCTGCTCGTGCTCGCCTACGTCGTCCATGGGTACGTGCTGCCCGTCATGCAGAACGGCGACCCCCTGCGCGGCTTCGCCCTCCAGGGCCTCATCATCTCGACGATGCTGGCGATGATCGCCGGCGCCTACGTCATCTGGGACCTCGGCCGCACGGTCGCCGGCATGGCGGACGCGCTCGCGAACCAGCGCATGCACGGACCGACGAACCGCACCGACGACGTCGGCGCCCTCATGCAGTCGTTCGGCCAGATGCTCGGCACGATCGAGCACCAGGCCGCCGAGATCAACGCCTTCGCCTCGAAGCTCGACACCGCCTACAAGGAGCTCGAGTCCACCAACTCGCGCCTCAAGGAGTACTCGTTCAAGGACGAGGTGACCGGCCTCTACAACCGGCGGTTCTTCACCATGCGGCTCGACGAGGAGCTCGCGCGCTACCGCCGCTTCAACCACCCCGCGTCGGTGGTGCTGCTCGATCTCGACGGGTTCAAGGCGGTCAACGACGACCTCGGCCACGCCGTGGGCGACGAGACGCTGCGCGACATCTCGCAGATCCTCCAGAAGCACTCCCGCGGCATCAACGTCGTCTCGCGCTACGGCGGGGACGAGTTCGCGATCCTCCTGGTCGAGACCTCGAAGGCGGGGGCCCGGCTGTACGCGGACCGCATTCGCCAGGTCATCTCGACGTTCCCGTTCTCGCACGGCAAACCCATCACCGCGAGTTTCGGCGTGGCGAGCGTCCCCGATGACGAATCCGCCACCGCCGAGGATCTGTTCCGCGCGGCCGACGAGGCCCTCTACACCGCCAAGCGCGCGGGCAAGAACCAGGTGGCGGCGATCGACACCCCAAAGGAACCCCCGTGGAGCAGTCCCGTAACATCCTGATCGTCGACGACGACTGGCAGGTCCGCGAGGTCCTGCACGAGATCTTCCTGTCCGCCGGGTACACGTGCCAGGTGGCGGGAGACGGGCGTGAGGGCCTCGATGCGTTCCGGGCCACGCTGCCGCCCCTCACGGTCACGGACCTCAAGATGCCGGCGATGGACGGGATCGCGCTCCTGCAGGGTATCCGGCAGCACGACCCCGACGCCGCGGTCATCGTGCTCACCGGCGCGGCGGACGTGAAGACCGCCATCGAGAGCCTGAAGCTCGGCGCGCACGACTTCATCATGAAGCCCGTGAACGTCGACGAGCTGCTCATCGCGGCCGAGCGCGCGATCGAGCGGCGCAACCTGCTCATCGAGCGGCGCGAGTACCAGGCGCTGCTGGAGCGGCGGGTCGAGGAGGCCACGCGCAGCCTCGAGCAGGCGTATCACCAGACGCTCGAAGCGCTCGGCGCGGCGCTCGACAGCCGGGACGTCGGCACCGAGTCGCACTCCCGCCGCGTGCACGGCTACTCGCTGGCGCTCGCACGCGAGCACGGCGTGCCGGACGACCAGCTCACGGACCTCGCTCACGGCGTGCTGCTCCACGACATCGGCAAGATCGGCATCCCCGACGCGATCCTGCTCAAGCCGGGCGCCCTCACCCCGGACGAGTGGCAGGTCATGCGGACCCATCCGGAGATCGGCAAGCGCCTCATCGAGAAGATCCCCTTCCTGCGCGGGGCGATTCCCGTCGTGTGGTGCCACCACGAGAAGTGGGAAGGCAACGGCTACCCGCGACGCCTCAAGGGCGAGGAGATCCCGCTCCACGCGCGCATCTTCTCGGTGGTCGACGCGTTCGACGCCATGACGTTCGACCGCCCGTACTCGAAGGCGATCCCCTTCGACGCCGCCATCGCCGAGATCAAGCGGTGCGCGGGCACGCACTTCGACCCGCACGTGGTGGAGTCGTTCCTGCGCGTGCCGCTCGCCCTCCTCGAGGAGATCCGGCGCAAGAGCGTCGAATGAAGATCGCGGCGGTGCGCGCCACGTGGCTCCAGGCACGCATCCCGGCCGAGCGCGCGCACGTCAGCGACTTCGGCCGCAACGACTCCTTCAACACCTGCCTCGTCGAGGTCGACACCGACACCGGCCTCACCGGCCTCGGTGAAGCGAAGGTCGGCGTCGGCAACCTCGGCAACTACGCGGCCGTCGTCGAGCTCATCCGCGCGGACCTCGGGCCCGCCGTCGTCGGGCGCGATCCGCGCGACATCACCGCCATCTGGGACGCGCTCTACAGCGGCTCGCGGGCGCACTACGGCGCGCGCGAAGGCCGGCTCTTTCCGACCGTGGGGCGCCGCGGGATCACCGTCGCGGCGATCAGCGGCATCGACATCGCGCTCTGGGACATCGCGGGCCAGGCGCTCGGCGTTCCGGTGTGGCAGCTCCTGGGCGGCAGGTACCGCCCCGCGGTCCCCGCCTACGCGAGCGGCGGCTGGGCGCCGGTGGGCGGCATCGGCAAGCAGCTCGCGCAGTACGTGGAGCGCGGCCACCGCGCGGTGAAGATGCGCGTCGGGCTGCAGGACAAGAGCGTCGACGACTCGGCGGCGCGCGTGCGCGAGGTGCGCGACACGGTGGGGCCGGACGTGGGCCTCATGGTGGACGCCCACGGCACGTGGAGCGTGCGGGACGCGCTGCGCTTCGCCCGCAAGGTCGAGGACTGCGACCTCGCCTGGATCGAGGAGCCGGTCTCCGCGGACAACATCGCGGGCCTCGCGGAGGTGCGGCGCGCGACCGACATCCCGATCGCCACCGGCGAGAACGCCCAGACGCGCTTCGAGTTCCGCGACCTGATCGCGGCGGGCGCGGTCGACATCCTCCAGCCGGACATCGCGATCGCGGGCGGCCTCACCGAGTGCCAGCGGATCTGCGCGCTGGCCTCCGCGCACGAGCTGACGGTGGCGCCGCACCTCTGGGGCTCGGCCATCCTGTTCGCCGCCGGCCTCCACCTCTGCGTGTCGACGCCGCAGGCCGTCACCGTGGAGTTCTCCCGCGGCGAGAACCCGCTCCTGCACGAGCTGGTGGAGCCGGCGTTCGACCTCGTGGACGGCCACGTCCCGGCCCCGACGAAGCCGGGCCTGGGGCTGACGCTCCGCCGCGACTTCGTGCGCGCGAACGCGGTGCGCTAACCCGCGGGGGCCGCGGCGCGCGGGCGCCGCCGCACGAGCGAGAGCAGCGGCGGGCCGATCAGCGCCGCCAGCGCGATCAGCAGGATCGCGGCCGTGAGCGGGCGCGTGACCAGGTCGAGCACGTCGCCCCGCGTGATGAACAGCGCCTGGCGCAGCGTCTTCTCCATCATGGGGCCGAGCACGAGCGCGACGACCAGCGGCGACGGGTCGACGCGCAGCTTGCGCAGGCCGTAGCCGAAGAGCCCGAACAGCGTCAGCACCCACAGGTCGAGGTAGCTGTTGCTCAGGCTGAACGCGCCGACGAGGCAGAGCAGCATCACCAGCGTCGCCAGCACGTGCTGCGGCAGCCGCAGCACGCTCACGAAGATGCCCACCAGCGGCAGGTTCAGCACCAGCAGCATGAAGTTGCCGATGTACATGCTCGCGATGAAGCCCCAGAACACCTCGGGGCGCTGGCTGATCATGAGCGGCCCCGGCTGCAGGCCGTGGATCACGAGCGCGCCGAGGAGGATCGCGGTGGCCGGCGAGAACGGGATGCCGAGCGAGAGCAGCGGCACCATCGCGCCCGCCGTCGCGGCGTTGTTCGCCGCCTCGGGGCCCGCGACGCCGGCGACCGCGCCCTGCCCGAACCTCTCGGGCGTCTTCGAAAGCTTCTTCTCCAGCGTGTACGAGATGAACGTCGACAGCACCGCGGCCGGACCGGGGACGAGCCCACTGAGGAAGCCCACCAGCGAGCCGCGCGCGATCGGCGCCGCCGACTCGCGCCACTCGCCGCGCGTCGGGAACATCTCGCGCAGGCGCACGGTCGCGATGCTCGCGCGCTTGATGCCTTCCTCGGCGAGCAGCAACACCTCGGCGACGCCGTACAGGCCCATGATGACCGGCACGAGATCGATGCCCTGCGAGAGCTGCACGGAGCCGAACGTGAAGCGCCGCAGCGCGGAGATCGAGTCCATGCCGACGGTGCCGAGCGCCAGCCCGATCGCCACCATGACGAAGGCGTGGACGAGCGAGCCTCCGGAAAGGCGCGAGAGCAGCAGCAGACCGCCGAGCGTGATCGCGAAGTACTCGGGCGGCCCGAACGCGACGGCGACGTCCGCGAGCCAGCCGGCGGCGAGCATGACGCCCACGACCCCCAGGGTGCCGGCCACGAACGAGCCCACGGCGGCGATCGCGAGCGCGGCGCCGGCCCGCCCGCGCCTCGTCATCTGGTAGCCGTCCAGCAGCGTGACGACGGAGCCGGCTTCGCCGGGGACGTTCACGAGGATCGCGGTGGTCGAGCCGCCGTACATCGCGCCGTAGTAGATGCCCGCGAGCATGATCAGCGCCGTGGCGGGATCCAGCGCGTAGGTCGAGGGCAGCAGCAGCGCCATCGCGCCGACGGGCCCGATGCCCGGCAGCACGCCGACGACCGTGCCGACGAGCACGCCGACGAAGCAGGCGAAGAGGTTGACCGGCGTGAACGCGATCCCGAACCCGTAGAGCAGTCCCTCGATCGGCCCCATGTCCGGCTTACCAGGGGCCCCGCGGCAGCGGGACGTCGAGCAGCACCGCGAAGAGGTAGTACGAGCCGAGCGCGGCGGCGACGCCCGTGCCCATCGCCACCGGCCAGCGGCTGCCGAGGCCGATGAGCATGGCGACCGTGAACGCGAGCGCGGCGATGGGATACCCGATCGACGGCAGCACGAAACAGAACGCGACCAGCGCCATGACCGTCGCGAGGACCCGGCGGCGGCGCGCCGGCGCGTCCCCCCCGGTGTCGCGCACGCGCCTGACGACCGGCGCGCGGAACGCCTGCACCGCGGCGATGAGCGCGACGATGCAGGCGAAGACCGCCACCGCGGTGGGATACCAGCCGGCCCCGGGCCGCGCCGTCGCCCCGAGCGGCAGCCGGATCGCCTCGCTCAGATAGAACGCCGCGACCGCCAGGATCAGCAGCAGCAGCCCGCGCTCGACCATCTACTTCTTGGTCATGCCGAGCTTCCTGAGCAGGTCCCCGTACATCTTGTGCTCGTTCCAGAGCTCCTGACGGACCTTGTCGCCGGGCTTGTAGTCGATGTCCACGCCCCGGTTCTTCATGAGCTGCACGAACGCGGGCTCCTCCAGGGCGGCCTTGGCGGCGTCGTGGATGTACTTGAGCACCGCGGGAGGCGTCCCCTTCGGCGCGGTGTACGCGAACCAGGTGCCGCTCCCCTCGCCGAGCCCGACCTCCTTCTGCGTGGGCGCGTCGGGGAAGAACGGATGCCGCTGCGGCGAGGTCACCGCGAGCACGCGGAGCTTCTTGCCGTCGACGAGCGGCTTCACCTCGCCCGGCTGCGCCATCGCGGCGTCGATGTGGCCGCCGAGCAGCGCGGGGCTCGTCTCGCCCCAGCCGGAGAACGGCACGTGCGTGGCCTTGAAGTTCCCCGCGGCCATGAAGCGCTCGAGGCTCAGGTGGCTGATCGTCCCCTCGCCCGGCGAGCCGACGCGCAGCTTGCCCGGGTTCGCCTTCGCGGCCGTCATGAGCTCCTGCATGGTCTTGTACGGCGACTCCGCCTTCACCGTGATCAGCGTGTAGAACGAGATCGTGTTCATGATCGGCTCGTAGTCGTCCGGCGTCTTGTACGGCAGGTCGTTGAGCTGGGGATGAATCACCAGCGTCGAGTTCGGGGCGAGGATGATGGTGTAGCCGTCCGGCTTCGCCTGCACCATCTCCGCGACGCCGAGCGAGCCGCCGCCGCCGGGCCGGTTGAGGACGGCGACGCCCTTCGGGAACTTCTTCTTCATCGACTCGGCCATGGGGCGCGCGACGATGTCGACCATACCCGACGCCGGGTACGCCACGATGATCGTGAGCGGGCGCTCCGGATACTGCGCGGCGGCAGGCACGACGGAAGCGAAGAGCAGTACGGCCAGAAGCAGCAGGCGAACCATGCGTCCTCCCATTTTTCGACCCGGTCTCGGGCCCGACAATAGCACGGGCCTCGCGGATTGACGGCGCCCCCGGCGCTCGTCTAGCTTCGTGCGGATGAAGCGCGGGGCGAAGAAGCAGGCGCCGCGGGCCCGGGGCGCGAAGCCGGCCGCGGCCGGGGCCGCGCTCCGCGAGAGCGAGCGGCGCTACCGCAGCCTGTTCGAGACCGCGAGCGTGGCGATGGCCGCCTTCGCGCTCGACGGCACGCACACCGTGGTCAACCGCGCCTACGAGGAGCTCACCGGCTACGGCCGCGACGAGCTGGTGGGCCGTCCGTACGGGACCGTCCTCACCGCCGCGGGCGCGGCGCTGGCCGGCGATCGCGTCCGTCGCGCGGCCGCCGGCGAGAAGCTCGCCTCGAGCTTCGAGATCGAGCTGCGCACCCGGCTCGGCGCGACGGCCATCGTCGAGGCCACCGTGCGCGGCGTGCGCGACGCCGCGGGCGCGCTCGCGGGCTACGTGGGGAGCTACCGCGACGTCACCGAGCTGCGCCGCGCCGAAGCCGCGCTGCGCGAGAGCGAGGCCCGCCACCGCACGTCGTTCGAGGAGGCGAGCGATCCGATGGGGACGTTCAGCGTCCGCGACGGCGCCATCGTCACCGCGAACCGCGCGCTCGAGCGCCTGCTCGGCTACGGGCACGGCGAGCTCGTGGGCAAGCTCGCGCAGTCGATCGGTCCGCCTCATACCGTGGACGCGTCGCGCGAGCGCATGCGGCGCGCGTACTACGAGAACGTCGAGCCGGAGATGGCGGAGATCGAGCTGCTGCGCAAGGACGGCACGACCGTCCGCGTCGAGAGCCGCTCGTCGTTCGTGCGCGACGCCGCCGGCAAGGTCGTCGCGTTCCAGAGCGTCTACCGCGACGTCACCGAGCGCGCACGCGCCGCCGAAGCGCTGCGGCGGAGCGAGGAGGCGCATCGGCGCCTGTTCGAGGAGGCGGAAGCCAGCCGCCGGCTCCTGAGCCGGCTGCACGAGGCCGCCCTCGGCATGCAGAGCGCGTGGAGCCGCGAGGACCGCATGCGCGCGTTCGGGCGCGCGGCGCACGACGTGCTCGGCTTCGATCGCATGACCGTCTTCCTGGTGAGCGCCGACGGCCGCCGGCTCACGCTGGCGTACGTCCACGGCGAGGAGACGCCGGACTTCGCGATACCGCTCTCCCCCGCGGCGGGCCCGCTCTTCCAGGCGTTCACCACCCGCCGCGCGATCGCCGTGCTGAGCGACGAGGACCTCGCGGCGCTGCCGCCGGTGGCGCCGGCCTACCTCCACTCGGTGATGCGCACGCGGCGCATCGTGATCGTCCCGCTCCTCGTCGGCGACCGCGTGATCGGCGTCGCGTCGGCCGACAACAAGGCGACCCGGCGGCCCATCGCGCCGGGCACGGTCGAGCCGTTCACGCTGATCTGCCAGCAGTTCGCCGCGGCGCTCGAGGAGGCCCGCCTCTACGACGACGCGCACGCCCGCGAGCGCGAGGCGCTGCAGCTCTACGAAGTCGCGGCCGAGATCGCGTCCAGCCTCGACCCGGATCGCGTGCTCCAGATGATCCTCGAGAAGGCGTGCGCGCTCCTCGAGGCCGACGGCGCGATCCTCTACGCGGTCGACGAAGCGCGGCAGTGCCTGGTCGGCGTCAAGACGCGCGACCTCGACCCGAGCTTCGTGGGCTTCGTGATCGAGGCCGGCGAAGGCGTGGCGGGCCGCGCGTTCAGCGAGCGCCGGCCGGTGTGGAGCCGCGACCTGCGGACGGACGCGGCCGTGCGCTACGCGAGGCCGGACACCGAAGCGGCGGTGCGCGCCCGCTCCATGCGCGCGGGGCTCGCGGTCCCGATGGTGAGCCGCGGCAAGCTGTGCGGCGTCCTCGTGGCGGGCTTCTACGCGCCGCACGACTTCACCGAGGAGCAGGTCCGCCGGCTCACGAGCCTCGGCATCCACGCGGCGATCGCGTTCGACACGTCGCGCCTGTTCGCCGAGAACGAGCAGCGCCGGCGCGCGGCCGAGGCCATGGCCGACGTCGCGCGCGCGGTCACCCAGGGCGCGACCGCCTCCGACGTGCACCAGCGGGTCGCCGACGGGCTCCGCGCGCTCCTCGACGCGACGCTCACGCGGCTCTATTTCCTCGATCGCGACAGCGGCGACCTCGTCGAGGTGGCCGCCTCCGGCCGCTCGGTGCTCAGCGGCGCGCAGCGCCTGCCGCGCGGCCACAGCGTCGCCGGGCTCGCGGTGGCCGAGCGGCGCCCGGTGGCCAGCGTCGACCTGCTCAACGATCCCGAGATCGTGCTCGGCCCCGAGCTGCGCGAGCGGCTCGCGGGCTCCGCGACGCGCGCGGGCCTCGCGGTGCCGCTCGTCGCCAACGACGAGGTGGTCGGCTGCATGACGATCACGCGCCCGACCGGCGCGGTCTTCACCCGCGACGAGATCCGCCTCGCCGAGGGCTTCGCGGACCAGGCGGGGCTCGCGCTCGAGCGCGCCGACCTCATGCGCGAGGCGGAGGAGCGGCGCGCCACGCTCGAGCGTCTGTACGCGGAGAGCGAGCAGCGGCGACGCACCGCCGAGGCCATGGCCGACGTCGCGCGCGCCGTGGCGCAGGCCGATCTGCCGGTCGTCCAGCGCAAGATCGTCGAGGCCGTCAAGGAGCTGCTGGGCGCGCTCGGCGCCCGCCTGTACGTGCGCGACGCCGCGTCGGGCGATCTCCTCGAGCTGGTGAACTACTTCGAGCACGGAGACAAGAACGCGGTGCAGGGCGGGTGGCGGATCCCGCCCGGGGCGGCGCTCGTGGGCCGCGCGGTCGCCGAGCGCCGCTCCGTGCGATCGTCGAACGTCCTCACCGACCCGGACATTCACCTGCCCCCCGCCATCAGGGACACGCTCGAGCGCTCGGTGTTCGCCGCGCGCGCGGGCCTGGCGGTGCCCCTGATCGTGGACGACGAGCCGGTCGGGGGCCTCACCATCGTCCGCGAGACCGGCGCGACGTTCACCGCCGACGAGATCCGGATCGCCGAGGCCTTCGCCGACCAGGCAGGGCTCGCGATCGAGCGCGCGCGGCTGATGCGCGAGGCGGAGGAGCGCCGCGAGAGCCTCGAGCGCCTCTACGGGGAGAGCGAGCAGCGGCGCCGGGTCGCCGAGATCATGGCGGAGATCGCCCGCGCGGTGGCCGACGCCGCAGCGGTGGGCGAGATCCAGCACCGGATCGTCGAGGCGGTGCGCGGCCTCCTGTCGGCGACCGCCGCCCGGCTGTACTCGCGCGACGAGGCGGACGATCTCGTCGAGGCGGCGTACGCGGGGCCGCCGCACCTCGGGGGCCCGCGCCTGCCGCGCGGCACGGGGCTCGCGGGCCGCGCGGTGCTCGAGCGCCGCCCCGTCACCACCGCCGACATCCTGACCGATCCCGCCATCGAGACCGTCGCGGACGTCCACGTCGCGCTCAGGAACTCGAACACGCGCGCCGGGCTCGCGGTCCCGTTCATCGTCAACGGCGAGATCGTCGGCGCGCTCGCGATCGTGCGGCCGACCGGCGCGGCGTTCCGCGCGGACGAGATCCGCCTCGCCGAGGCCTTCGCCGACCAGGCGGGCCTCGCCATGGAGCGGGCGCGCCTCATGCAGGAAGCGGAGGAGCGCCGCGCCGCGCTCGAGCGCCTCTACGCGGAGACCCAGGCGCGCGAGGAGGAAGCGTCGAAGCTCTACGAGGTGAGCCGCGCGCTCATGCAGAGCCTCGACACCGATCGCATCGTCGACGTGATCTCCGAGCGCGCCCAGGCGCTCCTCGGCTTCGACAGCGCCGCGGTCATCGGCTGGGTCCCGACCGAAGGCGGCCTGCGCTACCTGCGCGGCTACAACCTGCACCCCGCGCTCCAGCAGCCGTTCCTCATCCAGGTCGGCGAAGGCGTGGCGGGGCGCGCGTATCGCGACCGTGTCACGGTGTGGACCAACGATCGTCTGCGCGATCCCGCCATGCACTACGTGAGCGAAACCGTCGAGCGCCAGGTCCGCCAGGGGCCGCGCGCCTTCCTCGCGGCGCCGATGCTCGTCCGGGACGAGGCCTTCGGGCTCCTGATCGTGCACTTCAACGAGCCGCACGACTTCACGCCGCAGGAGGTGCGGCTGGTGGAGGCGTTCGCCGCGCAGGCCGCGATCGCCTTCGAGAACGCGCGGCTCTTCGCCGAGAACGAGCGCCGCCGCCGTGTCGCGGAGGCGATGGCGGAAGTCGGGCGCATGGTCGCGGAAGGCGCCGACCTGCCGCGCATCGAGCAGAGCGTGGTCGACGCGTTGAGCGAGCTGCTCGACAGCGCAGGCACCCGGCTCTATCTCCTCGACGGCGAGGCGCTCGTCCAGAAGGCGTACTGCCGGCGCACGACGACGTTCCACGAGCTGCGCGTCCCGCTCGGCCGCGGCGCGATGGGGACGGCGATCGCCGAGCGGCGTCCGATCGTGACTCGCGACTACCTCGCGATCCCCGAGATGCCGCCGATGGCGGGACCGCTCGCCGACCGCCTGCAGTCCTCGACCACGCGCGCGATCATCTGCCTGCCGCTCGTCGTGGGCGACGGCGTGCTCGGCGGCCTCAGCATCTCGCGGCCGACCGGCGCGGTGTTCACGGACGACGAGGTCCGCGTCGCCCGGGCGTTCGCCGACCAGGCGGGCCTCGCGATGGAGCGCGCCCGGCTCATGCGCGAGGCGGAGGACCGGCGCCGCACGCTCGAGCAGCTCATGGAAGACTCCGAGGAGCGCCGGGTGGCCGCCGAGGCCGCGAACCGCGCCAAGAGCGAGTTCGTCGCCAACATGAGCCACGAGATCCGCACGCCGATGAACGGCATCCTCGGCATGACGGAGCTCGTGCTCGACACCGACCTCACGGCCCAGCAGCGCGAGTACCTCGCCACCGCGCAGGCCTCGGCGCAGTCGCTGCTCAGCCTCATCAACGACATCCTCGACTTCTCGAAGATCGAAGCGGGCAAGCTCGAGCTCGACGTGGCGCCGTTCCGGCTCCGCGATCACCTGGGCGGCGCGCTCAAGGTCCTGGCGGTGCGCGCGCACCAGAAGGGCCTCGAGCTCACCCACTCCGTCCACGCCGACGCGCCCGAAGGGCTCGTCGGCGACGCGGGGCGCCTGCGCCAGGTCATCGTGAACCTCGTCGGCAACGCGCTGAAGTTCACCGAGCGCGGCGAGGTCGTGCTGCGCGTGCACGTCGAGGCGCGGGACGCCGGCGGCGTCACCCTGCGCTTCGCGGTCGCCGACACCGGCATCGGCATCGCGCCCGAGCAGCAGGCACGCATCTTCGAGTCGTTCACGCAGGCCGACGCGTCGACCACGCGCAAGTACGGCGGCACCGGGCTCGGGCTGGCGATCTCCTCGCAGCTCGTGGGGCTGATGGGCGGTCGCATCTGGGTCGAGAGCACGCGGGGCCGCGGGAGCGTGTTCTCCTTCACCGCGCGCTTCGGGGTGAGCGCCGCCGTCGGTGACGTGCCGGCGCCGAGCCCGGAGCTCACGGCCGGGCTCGCGGTGCTCGTCGTCGACGACAACGACACCAACCGGCGCATCCTCCACGACGTGCTCACGAACTGGCGGATGCGTCCGACGCTGGTCGACAGCGGCCCCGCCGCGCTCGCGGCGCTTCAGCACGCGCGGGCGCGGGGGGAGACGTTCCCGCTCGTCCTCCTCGATCTTCAGATGCCGGACATGGACGGCTTCGAGGTGGCGGAGACGATCAAGGCCGACCCGGCCCTCGCGGGCGCGACCGTGCTGATGCTGTCGTCGCTCGACCGGGCGGACGAGGTGGCGCGCTGCCGCGCGCTCGGCATCGCCGGGTATCTCCGCAAGCCGTTCACGCAGTCGGACCTGCTCGACGTGGTCGTGGCCGCGCTGGACGCGAGCGGGCGCGCGGTCGTCCCCGCCCCCGCGCCGGGCGCGACGCCGGCGCCCACACGGCGCAGCCGGCGGCCGCGGCGCATCCTGCTCGCCGAGGACAGCATACCGAACCAGAAAGTCGCGATCGGCTTCCTCACGCGCTGGGGCCACGAGGTCGTCGTGGCGTCGAACGGTCGCCTCGCGGTCGAGGCGCTCCGCACGCACGCGGTCGACCTGGTGCTCATGGACGTGCAGATGCCGGAGATGGACGGCTTCCAGGCCACCGCCGCCATCCGCGCGGCGGAGCGCGCGGGCGGCGGCCGCGTGCCGATCATCGCGATGACCGCGAACGCGCTGGCCGGCGACCGCGAGCGGTGTCTCGCGGCCGGCATGGACGACTATGTCGCCAAGCCCGTGCAGTCCGACGACCTCTTCGCCGCGGTCGAGCGCTGGGTGACGACCGGCGCGGACGAGTCGGAGCACGCGGCGATCCTCGCGCGCTTCGACGGCGACGCGGAGCTGGCCGGCGCGGTGATCCAGTCGTTCCTCGAGGCGTGGCCCGGCAGCCTCGCGGAGCTCCGCGCGGCGGAAGAGCACGGAGACGCGGACGCGTTCCGGCGCGTCGCGCACCAGGTGAAGGGCGCGGCGGGCTACGTCAGCCCGGCGGCCCACGCGGCGGCCGCGCGGCTCGAAGCGATGGGACGGGCGGGCGATCTCAGCGGGGCGACGGCGATCCGGCAGGCGCTCGAGGCCGAGCTGGCGCGGCTGGCGCCGGTGCTCGCGGGGTTCGCGCCGCCCGCGTAGCTACTTCGCCTGGGCGAGCGTCTGCCCCAGGTGCATCACCTTCGAGAACGCCTCCCCGAGCTCGTCCTCCGTCACGCCGCGCTCGGTCGCGCTGCGCAGGAGCGCCCACAGCTTTTCCAGGTCCGCCTGCGCGCCGGACGGATCGTCGGCGCCGCGCCGCTGGATCTCGGGCCACTTCGCGTCGACGAGGCCGTCGAGCGCGCGGACGAGCGCGGACCGGCTCTCGGACAGGCGCTCTTCGTCGAGCGCGCCGAGGCGGAGCGCGCGGAAGAGGGGCTCGAGCGCGCCCTCGAACTTCTTGGTCTCCACGCGGCGCAGCCCCACCTTCGTGTAGCCCCACCAGAGGCGCCGGTCGAGCTCCTCGCGCCGCTCCTCCGCCACCGCGCCGCCGGGCAGCGATCCCGCGAGGCGCTCCGCGCGCTCCAGCGCCTCGAGCGCGTCCGCATCCTTGCCTTCCTGCACCGCGCGGATCGCGTAGGCGGTGAGCTGGCCGATCTCCGCGCTGGACGCGGCGGCGAGCTGCTCGCGCACCTTCTCGCGCCACGGCGCGGGCATCGCGTCGTCCCCGATGGTCTCGAGGACCAGGTCGCGCGCCGCGGCGTCGCCCTCGTCCTCGACCGCGCGCGCCACGAGCCGCTCGCAGAGCTTCGTGAGCGCCTGGCGGACGGCCTGCTGTGCCGCGGTCAGCGACTCGTCCTCGGGAATCGCGGCGAGCGCGGTCTCGACCGCGCCGAGGCAGCCGCGCAGCTCGCGCATCCGGACACCGTCGTCGTCGCGCACGTTGACGCCCTCCACGACGCCGCGGACCAGCGTGAGGAGGTGACGGACGTACGTCGGGCGCACCCGGGCGTCGGCGCCCGCGATGGCGGCGCTGAACGCCGTGCGCGCGCCCTCGCGATCGCCCATCTCCTGCTTCGAGAGTCCGACGAGGTCCTGAAGCGCGGCGGCCTCGTCGGAGCGGTTGGACACCGCCGCCATCCCCGCATGCACCTGGAGCGCCGCGGAGCCCAGCGAGACCACCTCGGCGTAGCGGTGCTCCCGGTACATCGTGAGACAGGTGTCGACGGGCAGGACGGGCGGCCGCGCCGGCTCCGGCGCCACGGCGTCCACGCGCGCGGGCTCTTCGACGAGCCGCAGCGGCTCGGGCGCCACGACCGGCGGCTCCGGCTCGGCCCCCGGGCTTTCGACCGCGGCGATCGGCA
>Ga0194131_10005280_pt1 | contig 18773 bp, 20 predicted proteins | sample TA2KigO120mmetaG_FD_148631 | JGI IMG/M metagenome (GOLD analysis project Ga0194131, IMG submission 148631) | Freshwater microbial communities from Lake Tanganyika, Tanzania - TA2015053 Kigoma Offshore 120m | ecosystem: Environmental > Aquatic > Freshwater > Lake | place: Tanzania: Lake... | reverse complement strand
CCGCAACCTGGGCGAGATTTGCGAAGGTGACCGCGACCCCCTGCACGAGCGCGACGACGATCAACTATGTCGGTTCGAGCGTGCCCGCGACCCACGCGATCGGCACCGAGCCCATCGCCAGGAATCGCGCGACATCGCACAGGATGAGGATCGTCCTCCGGTCGAGTCGATCGATCAGCGCTCCGGCCGGAAGGCCGAGCACGAGATACGGCGCGGTACGCGCCGCGGCGACGAGCCCGGCGAGCGCCGGCGAGTCGGTGAGCGCCAGGACGAGCAGCGGCGTCGCGACGAGCGAGATCCCGTTTCCCAGTGCCGAGGCGACCTGCCCCAGCCAGAGTCGGAGGAAGTCGAAGTTTCGCCCGAGGTGGCCCGGCCGGCCCGTCTCGAGCGACGCGGTCGTCGTACCTACGCGGTCACCTCGGCGCTCGCGTTCCACCTCGGCACGGCGGAAGGGTACCCGCTCGCCGGGGGCGCCGTGGCCGCGTCAGGACACGTCGCCGAGCGAAAGACGGACAGCGCCCGGGTCAAGCGAACACCCTCCCCGATTCGCGGGCGCAGCACACTCCCAGGACGCGCAGCGGCCTCAGGCCGGGCGCGGCTCCCAGACGATGACCGCGGTCCTACTCCTTCCGCCGCGCAACGTCACCAGGCCCCGGTCATCTATTCGGCGCACGATCGCCGCACGGAGGGCTCCTAGCCGTGGCGAATCCGCGCGCAGGCCTAGGCGCCAGCGCTGCTGCTCGATCGCCTGTTCCAGCCCGATCGCCTTCGGCGGCGCGGCTTCGAACCAGCGCATGTCAGGCCGTCGGCCGGTCGTGAGAAGCAGCATCGCGAGATCGGTGCCGCCGGGACTCTCGATCAACGGTTCGTTCATCACTTCGGCCCATATCGCGGCATCCGGCGAGCGGCCCGGCCGATCCGCCGCGGTGACGATGCAGAGGCGGCGCGCCCGACGCTCCATCGCACCGAGGAAGGGGAGAGGATGCTCCATCGCGTAGAACATGTTCGCCGCCAGCGCGACGTCGGCCGCTGGCAGGCCGTCGGCATCGTCCGGCCACTGGCCGTCCCGCACGTCCACCGTCACGCCCGCCTGCGCCGCGGCTGCGGCGAGCGCGTCGCGCATCCGCGCCGAGGGGTCGACAGCCACGAAGCGATCGACCAGGGGCGCGAGCGGGACTGCCAGCCGCCCCGCCGCCGCGCCCGGCTCCAGCCAGGTCTCGTCGGGACGGGCGAGCGTGACCAGGTATTCCAGCTCTTCGCTCGGCGAAGCCCCGGCGCGCAAGGAGGGCAGTCGCGCGGCGAGGAACTCCTCGGTGCCGTGGAGGACTTCGTCGGCCAGGCGCAAGAACTGCGCTCGCGCCGCGTCGACAAGCGCGAGCCAGGCCTGCGCCGCATCGTCGGCACTCGGTCGTAGCATCCCTCCGGCCATCGTCACCACGGGTGGCTCGCCTTCACGTTCCTCAACCCAGGCGGACGGCCCCGCCCGTCCGCGCCGAGTCGTACGCCGCCAGCGCGATCCAGAGCGAGGCGCGCGCATCCTCGATCCGCGAGACGGGCTCGACGCCCCCCTCGATGCACTCGATCAGGTGATCGAGCGCGCCGTGGTGCGGCGGCGCGTATAGCTCCCCCGTGGGATGCTCGTGCACCCATCCAGCTGCCCCACTTCTCAGCCACTTCCTGCCACGGGTACCCTGGTTCGTCTCAACGATCTCGCCTCGCGTGCCGACGATCTCGAAGCGCCGCACGCTGTTCTCCTTCGGCGACGGCCCGCTCGCCCGCGGCGCCGCGATCGTCCACGAAGCCTCGACCGTGGCAATGACCCCGTTCGCAAAGGTCAGCGTTGCGAAACCCCAGTCCTCGACAGCGAGATCGCGGTGGACGAGGTTCGCCATCCGCGCCTCCACGCGCGTCACTTCCGATCCGGCGAGCCAGCGCAAGCGGTCGATGTCGTAGATCCCCTCGTCGATGAACGCCCCCCCCCGGGGGCACCTGGGCCGGATCCGCGAACCAGCCGGGTTTCCCGGACCGGAGCCAGTCCTCGGCGATCGACCAGCGCCCGGTCGCGTGCATCACCGCGATCTCACCGATCTCTCCGGCGTCGATCCGCTTCCGCATCGGCGCGTCGGCGAGGCGGAACATCCCCTGGAACGGCACGCAGGTCACTTGCGCCCGGCGGACTGCCGCGACCATCGCGTCGGCCTGCTCCAAGTTCATCGCCATCGGCTTGCCGAGGATCACGTGCTTCCCGGCGTCGGCGGCCGCGATTGTCGCCGCGGGGATCTCCGCCACCGGCGGGCAGATATGGACGAGGTCGAGGTCGTCACGCGCGAGGAGATCGGCAATCGTCAAGTAGGCGTGGACGCCAAACGTGCGCGAGAAGGCGCGCAGGTGGCCGGGGTGGGTATCGGTGACACCGATCAGTTTCCCGCGCGGGTACTCCGCCAGCGCCCGGGCAAGCCCGTAGGCCGAGTACCAGTGCCCGAGGCCGATGATCCCGACTCGCTAGGTGCGTGGCATGTGCCGTCCTTTCCCGCGCTCGTGCGCTCAGCGCACGAAGAGGATCCCCATGAAGACGAGCAGTAGCAAACAGAGGAAGAGGATGCACAGGAGCGTCAGCCCCACCACCATCAGGATCGCCCTGGTCTTCTTGCTCATCTGCGAGGGAGTGTGGCACACTGCGGTCCGCCGAACCGCGCGGGGCGATGCATTCCGTGCTCTTGGCGAGTCCGATGCCTGACATGGACCTGACCGCCGCGTGTGGCTGAGCGGGCAGCCGATGACCCCGTTGTTGGGCCGCTGTACTTCGACGCCCGAGCGACGACTCGCACCATAATGCCCCCGTGACGGCACCCACCGACATCGATCGCTACGTCGAAGCCCATCGCCAGGAGCACCTCGATCGCCTCTTCGCCTACCTGCGCATCCCCGGCATCAGCGCCCACGGTGCGGGGATGGCCGAGAGCGCCGAGCACGCCCTCGGTCTCCTGCGCGGCGCTGGTCTCAACGCCCGCCTCTGCCCGACCGTCGGCGCGCCGTTTGTCTACGGCGAGGCGCTCGTCGATCCGGCGAGGCCGACGCTGCTGATTTACGGCCACTACGACGTCCAGCCGGCCGACCCGCTCGATCTCTGGCATTCGCCGCCGTTCGAGCCGACGATCCGCAACGGCCGCATCTACGCCCGCGGAGTGGCCGACAACCGAGGTCAGCACCTGGCGCACATCCTTGGCCTCGAGGCCTGGCGCGACTGCCGGGGCACCCTGCCGCTCAACGTGAAGGTCCTGCTGGAGGGAGAGGAGGAGGTCGGCAGCCCGCGAATGCCAGGGTTCGTCGCCGATAGCCGCGATCTCCTCCGCGCCGACGTCTGCGTCATCTCCGATGGCGGCGTCGACGACAGCGGCCGCTCGGTGATCCGCTTCGGGGTCCGCGGCGTCCTGTCGTTCGAGTTGCGGGCGCGCGGCGCGGCGCGCGATCTCCACTCCGGCCACTGGGGCGAGATCGCGCCCAACCCGATCTGGACGCTCGTGCGCCTCCTCGCCACGATGAAGAACGGCGCCGGGGTCGTGACGATCGATGGATTCGGCGAGACGGTCGCGCCGCTCAGCGCCGAGGAACGCGCCGCGCTCGCCGCGATGGAGGGCGCCCAGGACGAGGCGCTGCGCTCGATCGGCCTGAGCGAGATGCAGCAGCATCCCGCGCGGACGCTCGGCGAGCGGCGCGCCGGCTGGCCCTCCTTCACGATTAGCGGCCTCCACGGCGGGTACGGCGGCCCGGGCTCGAAGACGGTCCTACCCTGCGAGGCGTTCGCGAAGTGCGATATCCGCCTCGTTCCCGACCAGCGCGCGGACGACGTCCTGGCGATGGTCCGCCGCCATGTCGCCCGGCACGCGCCCGGAGTCGAGGTGATCTCCCACGGCGCGATGGAGCCGTCGAAGACGCCGCTCGACTCGCCCTACGCTGCGCCGGTCCGCCGCGCGATCGCCCGGGTGGACGGCACTGAGCCGATGCTCCTCCCCGCGATGGGCGGCAGCCTGCCCGAGTACCCGTTCACCCACACGTTGGGCATCCCATGCCTGGGCGTACCGTTCGCGAACGCCGACGAGGCGAACCATGCCCCGAACGAGAACATGGAGGTCAAGCGGTTCCACCGCGGCATTCGCATCGCGGCGGCGCTGCTCGAGGAGATCGCCGCGAGTTCGCCGTCCTCCTGAGGCCCGGCGCCGAGTACGATTCGCGCGCGGAGGTGGTGTGGCCATGAGCGAGATCCCCGGACTCATCCGTGGCCTTGAGGGCGTCATCGCCGCGCCTACGGCGATCTGCGACCTCGACGGCATCAACGGCCGCCTCGCCTACCGCGGGTACGACATCGCCGACCTCTGCCAACACAGCACTTTCGAGGAGGTCGTCGCGCTGCTCTGGAACGGCGAACTGCCTGACCGGACGACGCGCGAGGCACTGCACGCCGGCCTCCTCGGCGCCCGCGCGATCCCGCCCGAGCTCGTCAGCGCGCTTCGCCTCTACCCGAGGGGGGCCAACTCGATGGCCGCCCTTCGGGCCGCCGTCGCCCAGCTCGGCCTCTACGATGCCGAATCCGAGGCGATCGACGCCTCCTCGCTCCGGCAGATCGCGATCCGCCTGACCGCGGCGATGCCGACGATCGTGGCCGCACACCAGCGTATTCAGAATGGGCAGGACCCGATCGCGCCGCGAGCCGATCTCGGCCACGCCGCCAACTTCCTGTTCATGCTCTCCGGCAAGGTCCCCGCACCCGGCGATGCCCGTGCGCTCGACGTGAGTCTCATCCTCTACGCCGAGCACGAGATGAACGCGTCCTCCTTCGCCGCGCGCGTGGCCGCCTCGACGCTCTCCGACATGTACTCGGCGGTCACGGCCGGGATCGCCACGATCAAGGGCCCCCTCCATGGCGGCGCCGGCGAGGCGGTCATGCGCACGCTCGAGGAGATCGGCACCCCGGAGAATGTCGAGCCGTTCGCAACCGCGGCGCTGGCTGCCCGCCGCCGGTTTATGGGGTTCGGCCATCGCGTCTACAAGAATGGCGACCCGCGCGCGACGATCCTCCGCGCGATGGCCGACGAGGCGACCGCGCGGACCGGCGACCGGAAGTGGTTCGAGATGTCGATCCGCCTGCACGAGGTCGTGTACCGGGAGAAGCGGCTCCATCCGAACGTGGATTTCTACTCGGCGAGCCTCTTCGCCGCGCTTGGCATCCCCGCCGAACTGAACGTGCCGATCATCACCATTGCGCGCATCGCCGGGTGGACCGCCCAGTTGTTCGAGCAGTACGGAGACAATCGCATCTTCCGCCCGCGCGCGGCCTATGTCGGCGCGCCCGCGCGCGCGATCGCGCCGTCCACCGCCACGACCTGAGGAGGCACGGCGTGCCGGGACGATCTCTCCTCACCCGTCTGATCGACGACCACCTCATCGAGGGCGGGGCGCGCCCCGGCGACGAGATCGCCCTCCGCATCGATCAGGTTCTCCATCAAGATGCGACCGGGGCGATGTCGTTCCTCCAGTTCGAGGCAATGGGCATGCATCGGGTGCGCCCCCGCATCGTCGTCCAGTACGCCGACCACCAGTCGCTCCAGAACGACAGCCGTCACGCCGACGACCATCGCTTCCTCGAGACCGCCTGTCGCCGGTTCGGCGCCTACTACGCCAAGCCGGGCGTGGGGATCTGCCACGTGGTCCACCTCGAGCAGTTCAGTCGGCCCGGCGAATCGATCCTGGGGACGGACAGCCATACCCCCCATCTCGGCGCGGTCGCGATGCTCGCCCTCGGCGCCGGGGGCATCGACGTCGCCGTCGCGATGGGGGGAGGGCCGTACATCCTGCCCCGCCCCGCGATCGTGCGGGTGGAATTGACCGGGCAGTTGCGCCCCTGGTCGACCGCCAAGGACGTCATCCTCGAACTGCTCCGCCGCCTCACCGTGCGAGGCGGGATCGGGCGTGCCTTCGAATACGTCGGCCCCGGTGTCGCCACGCTCACCGTCCCCGAGCGGGCGACGATCGCGAACATGGGCACCGAACTCGGCCTCACCCAGAGCGTCTTCCCCAGCGACGACCGGACACGCGCCTACTTTCGCCTCCTCGGGCGCGAGGAGGAGTGGATGCCCCTGGCGGCGCAGGAGGACGCCGTGTACGACGACCATATGAGCCTAGATCTCGACGCGATCGAACCGCTGGTCGCGAAGCCGGGTCAACCCGACGCGGTCGTGCCCATCGGCGAGGTCGCGGGTACGGCCGTCCAGCAGGTGATCGTTGGGTCGTGTACGAACAGTTCCTACCACGATCTGGCCGCGGTAGCACGGATCCTGGGCGGGCGGACCGTCGCGTCGTCGGTATCGTGCGTCATCTTCCCGGGCAGCATGCAGACCGCGGTCGCGCTCACCCGCGATGGCCACACCCTCGCGCTCCAGGAGTCCGGCGCCGTGGTGACGACCGCCACCTGCGGCGCCTGCCCCGGGTACGTTCACGTCCCATCGGTTGACACTGTGAGCCTGCGCACCTTCAACCGCAACTTCAACGGCCGCAGCGGCCTGAACGGCGATCGGGTCTACCTCGCCAGCCCCGAAGTCGCCGCCGTAGCCGCCCTCCACGGCGCGATCGTCGATCCGCGCGAGCTCGGCCTTGTGCCCCCGCCCGTGGCGATGCCGGCGCGCATCGACCGGGATCGGACGATGATCGTCCCGCCCGACCCGGGGGGTGCGGATCTGCCCCTCTGGAAGGGGCCAGGATTCGCCGAGGTCCCGCTCGGGCGGCCGTTCGCAGGCCCCCTCGAGGCGCCTGTCACCATCAAGCTCGGCGATAAGATCTCGACCGACGACATCTCTCCCGCCGGCGCCGAGGCGATCACGTTCCGCACGAACGTCCCGAAACTGGCCGAGTACGTCTTCCGCCGACGCGATCCTGACTTCGTGGCCCGGGCCCGCGCCGCGGGGTCGAGCATTGTCGTCGGCGGCGAGGCGTACGGGCAGGGTTCTAGCCGCGAGCACGCCGCGATCGCGCCGATGTCTCTGGGCGTACGCGCCGTCCTCGCAAAGGGTCTGGCCCGCATTCACCGCGCCAACCTCATCAACTGGGGCGTGCTCCCGCTCACCTTCGCTCATCCCGCCGACTACGACGGCATCGAACAGGGCGACATCCTCGCGATCGCCGATCCTGCCGGCGACCTGGCCCGCGATGACGTGCGGATCGTCAACCGGCGCACCGGCGCGACCATTCGCGCGCGGGCCGGCCTGACCGCGCGCGAATGCGCCGTCCTCCTCGCCGGCGGAGTGCTCGCCTACACTCGTGCCGGAGTCGCCGGGTGAGTCAGGCTCGTTTTCCGGCCACGTTCATGCGCGGCGGCACAAGCCGGGCGCTCTTCTTCCGGGTCGAGGATTTGCCGACCGATCCGGCGGCGCGGGATCGGCTCTTCCTCGCCGCGCTGGGCGGGCCAGATCCCTTCGGGCGGCAGCTCGACGGCCTGGGTGGCGGGAGTTCCTCTACGAGCAAGGTCGCGATCATCGGTCCCTCTCCGGGGTCCGGCATCGATGTCGCCTATACGTTCGCCCAGGTCGACGTGCGGAACCCACGGGTCGACTACCGGGGAAACTGCGGCAACATCTCCTCCGCGGTCGGCCCCTACGCGATCGAGGAGGGTCTCGCTCGTGGCGGCCGCGTCACATTCCTCAACACGAACACGAACAAGCGGATCGTCGCCGAGGTCCCGCTTGATGGCGCGAGCATGCCCGCGACGGCGGGCGACTTCGTGTTGCCCGGCGTGGCCGGCACCGGCGCACGCATCACGCTCGACTTTCTCGATCCCGGCGGCGCCGCGACGGGCCGTCTCCTGCCGACCGGCAACGCGGTGGACCGACTTGTGCTGGATGGCGGCCGGTCGATCGAGGCCTCGCTCGTGGATGCGACGAACCCGATGGTCTTCGTCCGCGCAAGCGACCTCGGTCTGACCGGCATTGAGGACCCACGGGGTCTCGACGACGATCGGGTTCTGATGGCGCGTCTGGAGGCGATCCGGGCTGCCGGTGCGGTGGCCATGGGCGTGGCGGCTACCCCGGTGGAAGCGACCGCACGGAGCCCGGCCGTGCCGAAGATCGCGCTCGTCGCGCCGCCGCGCCCGTTCCACGATCTTGCCGGCAACGCCATCGGCGCGGCGCAATGCGACCTGGTGACCCGCGTCGTCTCGATGGGGGTGATCCACCGCGCCGTCGCGCTCACCGCCGCGATGTGCCTCGCCGTCGCCGCGCGCCTGGAAGGGACGATCCCCGCCGAGATAGCCGGGCAGTTCGCGCCGGGCGCCGACGTGCGCATTGGCCACCCCTCTGGCGTACTGCCCCTGGCCGCGGACGTGCGCGATGGCCGCGCGCTGAGCGTGCGCGCCTACCGCACCGCCCGTCGCTTGATGGAGGGGTTCGTTCGCGTCCCCGAGGCGGTCCTGCGCGACCCGGAGTTCTTCCGCGACCGCATCGGCGTATCGATGGCCACCGTTGCCGACTGACCGAGCCGGCGCCGGGCCTCGGGATCGTCCACACTAGGGCCGCATTGCGCCCTGGAGGTTCCCCGAATGGCTGGCCACATCTCGCTGCCACCCCTTCCGACGACCGTCGTCGGTTCGCACGGCAAGACAAGCTGGTGGACGGCGGGCGTCCGCCTGTTCGACGAGGGCAGGTGGGGCCCGGCCGATGTGGAGGAGATGCTCGCCCACGCCGTCGACGGCGCGATCCGGGACATGGAGGACGCCGGAATCGACCTCATAAGCGACGGCGAGATGCGCAGGCTCGATGGGTACGTCGATTCGTACTACCGGGTCATCCAGGGCATCGAAGCGGTGCCGATCGCGCGGAAGGATGGTCCCTGGGGGTACGACCAACAGGAGCGGTTCCGCGTCACGGGCACGATCCAGACGCCTCCGGGCGGGCTTGGCATCGTCAGGGAGTTCGAATACGCGCGGGGGCGCACCGATCGGCTGCTGAAGGTGACCTGCGCCGGGCCGTTGACGTTTGGCTCGCGCATCCACCCCGGGGCCGTGTATGGGAGCGTCGTCGCGATCGCCGAGCGATTCGCCGAAGTCATCAATCAGGAACTGAAAGCGCTGGTGACGGCGGGCGCGCGCTGGATCCAGATCGACGAGCCGGCGCGCGGCAACGTGACTGGCGAGGAGATGGCGCGCCTCTTCAACCTCGCCACCGAAGGAGTCGACGCGCACCTGGGCTACCACATCTGCTTCGGCAACCGCTACGGGCGCGGGCGATTCAAGCGCACCTACCGGCCCTACTTTCCGGGCGTCCTCGCCGCGCGCGCCGATCAGTTCGTTCTCGAGTTCGCCAGCCGCGAACTCTCCGAGCTGGACCTGTGGAAGGAGTACGGATCGGGCCGCGAACTTGCCGCCGGCGTCGTGGATGTGAAGTCGTTCTATCCGGAGACGCCCGAGGACGTCGCCGACCGGGTCCGGGCCTTGCTCCAGGTGTGCCCGCCGGAGCGCCTCTCCCTGTGTCCGGACTGCGGTTTCGGCTGGAGTCCACGCGGCATGTGCGTGCAGAAGCTCGGCGCGCTGGCGAAGGGGACGGCGATTGTGCGGAGGGAACTGGGCCTGGACTGATGACGGCGGCAGCACACGCGCGGGGAAGCGCGCCGCCGAGCGAGATGTCCTCGGCCGGCTCCTGCCGGTCGCGACGGTCGAGGACGTCTTACGCGGCGAGGTCTGGGCCGTGCGCGACCCGAGCAGGCGTACCAGCGAGCGCCAGAAGGATCTGGCTGATATCGCCCGACTTCTCGAGGTCCGGCCCAACCTCCGCGAGATGGTCCGGGCGGAGATTCTCGACCGCCAGCGGTAAGCCAATCGGTCGCGCCAGCCTTGGCTGGACGCTGGGCCGTGTATCCTGTCCCCGCGCGGTGACGTCCGCGGCGGAGGCGCGATGACTTTGACCCGCACGTTCGAGTTCAGCATGCCGATGGAGGGGATCGTCTTCGGCATCGGTACCGCGCTCACGACCGGGGCGAGGACCGCTCGGCTCGGCGCGAGCAAGGTGATGCTGATGACCGATCGGCTCGTGCGCGGCGCCGGCCTGATCGATCCCATCGAGCGATCTCTGCGCGACGCGCACATAAGCGTGGAGGTTTGGGACGACGTCGTCACCGAGCCAACCTTCCCCGCGGTCGCGGCCGCGGTCGAGTTCTGCCGCGGCGGCGGATTCGACACGATCGTCGCGGTGGGAGGCGGGTCGACGCTCGATAGCGCCAAGGCCACGGCTTGCCTGGTGGGGAACGGCGGCACCTTCATGGACTGGGTGGATGGCAGCCGCATCGCGACACAGAAGCCCGGGCCGCGCCTGATCCTCCTCGCCACGACCTCCGGCACCGGCGCGGACATGACGCGCGGCGCGGGCGCGATCGATCCCACCACCGGCGTCAAGCACTGGCTCCGTTCGCGTTACCGCTCCCACCTCACCATCTGCGACCCGGAACTGACCAGGAGCGCGCCACCCCACGTGACGGCCGCGACCGGCACCGATGCGCTGACCCAGGCGATCGAGAGCTATACGAACCGGAGCCACAACCCGCTCGCCGACGCGCTCAATCTGGAGGCGGTGCGCCTCGTCGGCCGGTACCTGAGGCGCGCGGTCGCGAATGGCGACGACATGGAGGCACGCGCGGCGATGATGTACGCCGCCAGCGTCCTCGTCGGCCTCGGCTTCGGCAACGCCGGCCTTCACATCGTCCATCCGGTCTCTCAGATCGTCGGTGACCGCTACCGCATACCGCATGGTCTCTCGCTGGGGTTACTCCTACCCTACCTGCTCGAGTTCGGCCTCAACGGGTGCATCGATAAGTTGTGCGATATCGCCCGCGCTCTCGAGGTGCCGATCGACGGCCTCTCCCCGCGCGATGGCGCCCAGCGGGCGATCGATGCGGTGCGACAACTCCTGGCCGACGTGGGAACCTTCCGGCCACTCCGTGAGTTCGGCGCCACCGAAGCCGAACTGAACCGTCTGGCCGAGGACTTTGCCCGAAGGCCACCCGAGGTCACCGGCGCGGCGCTCGCGCCCCGGCCGGTGCGCACCGCGGCCGAACTCAGCGCCGTGTTCCGCCGGGCGCTGGGGACCTACGCAGCCGCGGAGGTCTCACCCGCTCTCGCAACGCGAGGTTCCGGCTAGGGATCGCTGTCATCTGGCCGCGCGGTCGGTGCGTGGGCAAGACGTCGGAGGGAGGCAAGTGTCCGGTCGTCTGCGATGCACGGGTGGGGGTTGTGGCGCCAGGCGCCATTTTCACCGCGCGATCGGGCGGAGCTCCTCGGCGCTAACGGGAGTCGAGGTCGCCTCGCCTGACGAGACCTCGCGCTGCAGAGGCGTGGTGGCCCCGGATCGGCGGGCGCCCGACGCACGGACGGGCTCACGCAGGATGCGCCGCGCCGCGACGTCGATGAGGAAGCCCGTGAATCCGACCACGAGGATCGCCGCCATCAGTTCGCCGTAGGCAAAGCGGTCGCGCGTATCGAGGATGTAGTAGCCGAGGCCGGAGTCGACTCCCAGCATCTCCGCGGGCACGAGGATGATCCAGGCCAGGCCCACCGCCAGCCTGCCGCCCGTGAGCACATGCGCGCGGATTCCCGGCCACACGATCGCCCGCGCGGCCTCGAGCCGGGTCGCACCCAGGCTCCGCGCCAGAGTCAGCCAGCGCGGTTCGAGCGCGGCCACCCCGGCGGCGGTATTGAGCGCGATCGGCCAGACACACCCGATCGCGATGAGGAAGTACACCGGCGGATCTCCCACGCCCAGGAGGATGATCGCGAGCGGCGTCCATGCCAGAGGCGAGATCATCCGCAGGAACTGAAATACGGCTCCGCTTGCCCGGGCGAAGACCTGGCTGCGCCCCAGGAGCAGACCGAGCGGAAACCCGATCAGCGCGCTGAGTACCAGACCGAGCAGTACGCGGCGCAAACTGGCGAACAGATGCGGCCAGAGCGCGCCCGATTCGATGAGGCCGATCAGCGCCGCGAAAGTGTGCTCGGGCGCGAAGCGGGTGATGAATCCACGCCCGATCGCGACCGTCCCGACCCACCACAGCGCCACCGCCAGCGCGAGGCCAGCCGCGGGAAGAAGCCAGCGGCTTGCGTGTGCCAGCACCCCGCGGTCCCGCCCGTACGCGTCGCTCACGCCTCGATGCGCTCGCTGCGGCTGAGGCTCTCGGCGATGCCGAATTTCGCCGGGCCGCCCACGACCCGGATCGCCTCGCGGGCGAAGCGATCGTCGACCAGGGTCGCGTGCGCCGCCGCCGGATCGAGCCCTTTCAGAAAACCCACGTCTCCTTCGACCTCGGTTTCCTTCAGCAGCCGCACCAGTTCCTCGGTGTAGCTCGGGAAGGGGAAGGGCTGGAAGTCAATGCGATGGTTCTTCCAGTCGGGGTGCTTCACCGCGCCCGAGGCGCCGTACTCGGCGAGGTCGTAGTGGGTCATCGCACGCGCGATCACCGGAAGGGGCTGAGGCAGGTAGTCTCCGCCCTCCTTGGAGAGAAGCTTCGCGGCCTCTGCGCGGTTCTCGCGCGCGTAGATCTGCGCGCGGGCGACGGACGTCACGATCTTCTGCGCCCAGTCCGGTCGCCGGACAGTGTCATCCTCGTGCATGACGACCACGCAGCAGGCGTGGTTGAGCCAGATGTCACCCGTGAATCGGTGGACCTTACCCACCTTATTCACCTCGGCGACAGCGTTGAATGGGTCGGCCACAATGTAGCCGGCGATGGAACCGTTTCCGATGGCGGGCGGCATATCGGCCGGCGCCATCACGACCAGTTTGATCGTCCGATCCGCCGCAGAGGGATCGCCCTTGAGGATGGGTTTTAGATTGGCCTTCCGCAGGAGCAACTGCAGGACGAGGTTGTGGATCGAGTACCAGAACGGAACCGCGACCGTCTTGCCGGCCAGATCGTCCAGGCTGTTGATGTTGTTCGCGACCGTGAGCGCAGACCCATCGGTGTGATCCCACGCGACCAGTTTCACCGGGAAGTTCTGCCCGAAACGCATCCACACCGCCATGGGCATGAGGACGTGGACGACATCGACCTGCCGCGCCTGGAACGCCTCAACGACCTGCGCCCAGCTCCGCAGCAGGGTCGGTTTCTGGACCTGGAGTCCCGCCTCGGCGTACAGGCCGCGTGCGTGCGCGAGCAGCAGGGGGGCCGCGTCGGTAATAGGCAGATAGCCGATCCGCGCCTCCGCCGGCCCGCTGCTCACGGCCGGCGCGGTCGGCGCGGCCGGTGCAGAGGCAGGGATGGGCGTGGTCGCAGGCGCGACGGGAGCGCACGCCGCGAGGGCCGTCGCGGCCGCGCTGCCGAAGCCGATCATCCGAAGGAACTCTCGCCGGGAATTCAGGGGTCGCATGCCTTCTCTCCTCAGATCACCCAGTTGGGTGCATTCGCGTCGATTGGGACATCGGACTGATACGAGGCCATGATCTCGGCGCGCACGGTCGCCGCCTCACGCAACGCGCCGCGCCGTTCTGCCTCTCCGTCGCGCCCATCGCGCAGGTTCCAGACGTGGGCGATCGTGCCGGGGCCGCGCGTCATCAACCCGATGTGGTCGCCCAGATAAAGCGCCTCGTCTACGTCGTGCGTCACGAGCACGACGGTGAGGCCTCGGGCCCGTACGATGCCGAGGAGCCAGTCCTGCATCGCGGCACGCGTCCGAGGATCGAGCGCCCCGAAAGGTTCGTCGCACAGCAGGATGCGGGGACGCGTGACGATCGCGCGGCCGAGGTTGGCGCGCTGCGCCTGCCCCCCCGAGATCTCCGCCGGGTAGGCATCGCGCACGGTATCGAGGCCGAAGTCCCCGAGGATGCCATCGATCGCCTCGGCCGTCCATGCCCAGCGATTGGCACCGAACCGGAGCCCGAGCGCCACGTTTTCGGCGACGGTGAGCCACGGGAGCAGCAGCGGATCCTGGAACGCCACACCCACGGGTCGCGCCCGCTGCTCGGCACCTTCGCCCGGGGCGATCTCCACCTGACCGGCCGTCACTGATTCAAGCCCCGCGATCACTCGCAAGAGGGTCGACTTGCCGCAGCCACTGGGGCCGAGCAGGACGTAGATCTCGCCGCGGGAAACGGTGAGATCTACGTCGCGGAAGACGATGGTGTCGCCGGCCGTGCCGTGGTACGCCTTGCGGGCGCCGGTCACGCGGAGCGTGACAGTTCCCATCGCAACTGACCTTCTGTTGGCGCCTGTACGGGCAAGAACGCGGCCTCTCTGATCCTGCGCGCGGTATCGCTCCGGGTCACGTACCCGCGGCCTCCGGTCACGACCGCTTCAACGCGGGTTGCCTCCCCGGCTAGCAGCGCGGCATCGAGCCGCAACTGGACGAAACCGCGCATGGGTACGATGGATGCGTTAGGGGTCGCCAGCCAGCCTCGCCACCGCGACTCCACATCGTGAAGCCGAGCCTCGGCGGCCTGGAGGCTCTCCTCGAACACCACGTTGATGCCGCCGATCGCCTTCCGCGCGGCGCGCAGCGCAGCAGTAGAAAGACCGACGCAGAGCGCCGTCTGCAAGAGGAGGAAGGTCGGACGCACGCTCCGCAGGAAGGATGTGAACTCCGTCGAGAGGACGTGATCGCGCGGTATCTCCACGTCGTTGAGGTGGAGCGAGGAGCTCCCCGTCGCCTGCAGCGCGAGCAACTCCGGATACGGGTCGATCGACAGCCCGGGCGTATCCCCGGGCACGGCCACCACGTACTTCCCGCCGGCATCGTTCACCCCCGCGGTGATGACGAGCATCTCCGGCGGAAACAGGTTCGAAGCCCAGGGCACCCGGCCGTTCACGACGAGCGATCCATCGCTCGCGCGGATGGTCATAGGCAGCGGACCCGCGCCCACCAGGTGCGCCATCGCCGTGCCGAGCGCGGTGGAACCGAGCGTGCGCACGTCACCGAGTCGTCGCGCCCAATCATCGCGGGGAAAGGTGGCCGGATCGGTGCGGTGGACGTACTCCATCACCATACGGTGACACCAGAGCGAGAAGGCCGACGAGACGCACAGTTCGGCCACAGTGCGGATGACCTCAGCGATCGCGGTGATGCCGTGGGGCGTGCCGCCGCCGAGGTTGTCAGACAGCACCTGATGATCGCGAAGGAAGAGAAGCCCGTCCCGCACCGACGCGTTCGTGCAATCGATCTCGCGGGCCCGACCGGCGAAGAAACGCCCGATCAACGCCGCGCGGGCGAGCCCAACCTCAACTGACACGTTCGCGCGTCTCGGCTAACGTCGAAAGGCGGGAGATCGGTGTGTCGACGATCTCGCGCGCGCGACAGATCGACTCGGTGTCTGGGCCGTTGTAGAGGCAGAGACACTTCGTCATATCCTCGCGCACGTAGGTCCGCAGGAACTGCACCTCGGGGATCTGCGCGTAGAGAGGTCCCTTCTCCTTCTTCCGCGCCAGGTACCGATCCATCGTCAGCGTGGGCGGGAAGTCCCATTCGACCAGGTACTGCGCGCTCCCCCGAGATGCCTTCACGGCCTCGAGGTCGGCTCCAACCAGACGCACCTCATCGAGACTCTCGAACGGCACGTTGTGAACGCGGAGATACGCTTCGATGCGATCGCGACTCTCGTGCTCGACGATCACGTATGCGCGGCCGAGCGTCACGCTCACCTGCGTCTCGATCAACTCGCCGCCGGCAGCCCGTACCGCGGCGCTGACCTCGCTCAGCAACGGCTGGATCGCGCCCTCGTCGACCCGATCCATCGCCCGTTCGATGAGAAAGAGCATCTACCTTGACCCTCCCCGATACCCGAGTTTCTGGATCACAATACTAGAGATTTGCCGCATGATGCGCACACCCTTTCGCGCACGCCATGATTGGGCGGAGCGGCGCGCCTCTACCGCCGCTTGTCCCTCACCCAGACTCTTCCGCCGCGCCCGCGACGGGAGAGGTGGTGCCGTCACCTTCGCCGCCGTCTACCGCGCCAATGGACACCATCGCTCCCGGGAGCCAGGCGTCAGACGTCCCCCGCCACCCGATCCAGGAGGACCTCGCGATGCGCGAGCAGCAATTCCACGAATCGCACGAAGGACGCTCGGGACCGCAGCTTGCCCGCCGGGTCCTCGGTGAACCCGCCGAGCGAAGCTCCGTGAAGCGGCACCGGGGCGGTATGCGGCAACGGTGCGTTCGGCCCATCGCGCCCCGCAGGCGAAGACGGTGTCGCCGCGCCAGCGCAATGCCACCGGGACGCATAACCCGCAACGCGCGAGTTAACGGCGAGCTGACTGCAGTCCAAGAAGCCGCGTCCTCGAGACGCAGGTGACCGGCTGGTGCACGCGGAGCACCAGTCCGTGCGGCTCGAGCCGCAGATTGGGGCTGAAGACGCCGCCGAGATCGGTGGCCGTCGCACCCGGGGCGATGGTTGCCGCGAGTCGGGTGACAGCAGGCTAATCGGCGGGCAGGCGGACGGGATCGGCGGCATCGTCGCTCCACCAGGTGCGCGGGCGCGGATGCCGCCTCCCTCCACGGTGCGAGGGCGCTACGGCGCGACCGGTCTGCGCTCTCGCCACGCCTCGACGATGCTGGGGTTGACGACGCCGACCGGCACCGTGCCCCGCAGGACATCGGCGATCTGCCGGCCCATGAGCCGGCGCCGCTCGACCGATGAGACATCTGAGACCGACGCCATGTGTGGGGAGAGCGTTACGTTCGGCATAGAGAGGAGCGGGTTGTCCGCGGCCGGTGGCTCCTCCTCCAGCACGTCGAGGCCGGCCGCGGCGACCGTCCCCGAGCGGAGAGCGGCGATGAGCGCCGCCTCGTCGATCACCTTGCCCCGGCCGGTACTGATGAAGATGAGGCCCTTCCTGCTCCGCGCGAAATGGCTCGCCTGCACGTAGTGGTGCGTCGTCGGTGTTAGCGGCAGGTGGCAAGAGACGAAGTCGGACCGCGCAAAGAGGTCGTGCAGGTCGGCGATCCGCTCTACGCCGTTCTCGGCGAACGCCGCGTCCGGCACAAACGGGTCGAAGCCGAGCACGGTCATGCCGAAGGCGTGACCCCGCCTCGCGACCGCGCGCGAGATGCGTCCGAAGGAGATGAGGCCGAGCGTCTGCCCGGTGACGCGCGGCATGGGGCGCCGCTGGATGGGGAACAGCTCGCCGATCGCCTCACGCCACCGGTTGTTCACCACGGACTCGTGGAGCCAGACGCCGCTCCGCGCGGCCATCAGCAGGAGCATCCAGGCGTGGTTGGCGACCTCCTCGACAAAGGTGTCGTACATGTTGGTGACGAGAATCCCCTTCGCTGTCGCCGCCTCGACATCGATGTGATCGACGCCGATACCGCCCGAGGGAATCAGACGGCAGTCGTCCAGCGACGCGATGACCGCGGCCGTCAGTCGCATTCCCATGGGGATGACGATCTCGGCGCTGCGCACGGACGCGATCGCCTCGTTGTCGGTGGCCACGCGCGCCACCTCGATTCGCGCGCCGAGCGGCACGAGCGCCTCGGACTCGTACTGAAAGCTCGCCTCCGGAGGCGGGTTGAGCACGACGATGCGGTGGGGCACTGTTTCCTCCTTGGCGGTGCGGTCTCCATGGTGATCGATCGCGACCGTCGGCACCAGCGGCGCTGTCTCCTCCGCGCGGCGTCAGTTCCTCACGCCAGAGTAACCTCTGGCCGCGGTGCTGCAGGCGTTCGCACTCATCCACATTCTCGCGGCGATCGTCTGGGTGGGAGGACTCCTCTTCTTCGCGCTCGTCGCGGTCCCGGCGACCCGATCGATGCCAGCGGCGGAGCGCGCACGGGTGTTCGGCGTGCTGGGGCTGCGGTTCCGCCTGGTCGGATGGGCGGCGATGGCGGTCCTCGTCGTGACGGGCATCCCGCTCGTCGCGCTGCGGGGCATCACGGTGGACGCGGTTCTCACCGGCGCCCTGTTTGCTTCCCTCTGGGGTCAGACGCTGATGCTGAAGGTCTCATGCGTGGTGGGCATGATCGCGGTCACGGCATGGCACGACCTCGTCGTCGGCCCGGCGAGCACCCAGGCGGCGCTGGGTGACCCGAGCGCGCCGCATCTCCGGCGCCAGTCCTCAGTGTCGGCTCGCGCCGGGGCGATCCTCGCGCCCGTCGCGGTCGCTCTCGCCGTGCTGCTCGTGCGCGGCTGGCCCGGGTGATCCGACCGCTCCGTGGGACGTGGATCGCCGGCGCGAGCCTTCAGCCGTGTCGGTTTGGCAGGTAATCGCGAATCTCCCCGTAAAGCGCCGCCCGTACGCCGGGGACCAACGCTTCGCTCGTGTTCCCCAGGCTGTCACCCAGGGCCAGGCCCAGAAGCATCCCGGCGACACGATCGCGATCGACCGGCCGTTGTGCGACCAGCGGCGCGGTCTCGAGGAACGCGGCCCGTTCCAGGGCGACCGTGCCGAAGTCCAGGAGCCAGCCGAGCGTGACCGGACTCGCGATGACCCTCACAGGATCGCGCGAGTCCGTCCCTCTCACGTCTCCCATCGCGGCCGCGTCGAGCCGCAGCGTGCCGCGGCAATGGCGTTCACGCTCGATACCCCTCCCGCGCCAGTTGTTCCTTCTGCCAGGCAAAGTCGATCTCGGGAGAGAACCTCTCCGGGTGCTCCGTGCGCCAGATCTGTTTCCGGATGGTGAAGTTGGCAGGGTCCCGCGCAAGCGCGCGCCGCCACCAGTCGAGGGCACCGGCCGAGTCGCCCCACCCCTCCAGGATGGTCCCGACGGCGAAGGGTGACGACCAGTCGGATGGATCGAGGTCGCCCGCCCGGCG